>Ga0310695_10005300_pt1 | contig 22635 bp, 14 predicted proteins | sample RumenRJG_04DNA_FD_203882 | JGI IMG/M metagenome (GOLD analysis project Ga0310695, IMG submission 203882) | Bovine rumen microbial communities from Lethbridge, Alberta, Canada - RJG_04 (v2) (version 2) | ecosystem: Host-associated > Mammals > Digestive system > Stomach > Rumen | place: Canada...
CTGTTGTCTCTTCGCAAAAAGAAGCCCTTGCCAACAACCAAAAAGCAGAAGAAACAGGCCTTGCCCACGTAATCCAGAGCGTAAGCATAACATCCCGCTTTGACGGAAAAACCATAAGCCACCTTGACCAGCTAAAAAAGACCCAAGTTCCACTAATCACAGAAGACGGCCACGAAGTAACGGACAGCAGCGTAATGCTTGCCGCAATGAAAACCGCCGCCAAAAAAGGCCTAATCGTAAGCTGCCACAGCGAAGACCCCTTCCTTGCCCAAGCCGCCCGCCCCTTACGCAAAGCCGCACTTGAACTGCTAAAGAAAAACAATGGCCACCCCTCTGCAAAAGACAAAAAAGAAGCCGCCGCCTACCTAAAAGAAGCAGACTCTTTGCTTGCCGCCGCAGAAGACGCCGCCACTTACCGCAACATCCGCCTGGCAGAACTTGCAGGCTGCCACATACACCTCTGCCACGTAAGCACGGAAGAAAGCCTTAAAGCCGTAATCAGCGCAAAAAAACGAGGGGTAAACGTAACTTGCGAAGTAACCCCCCACCACATAGGCCTTTCCTCCAAAGGCGAAAACATCTTTAACATAGTAAACCCGCCGCTAAGAAACCAAGCCGACAGAAACTTTCTTATACAGGCACTAAAAAAAGGAGACGCAGACGTAATTGCAACGGACCACGCACCACACACAATGCAGGACAAAGCAGAAGGTTCCCCGGGATTCAGCGGACTTGAAACAGCCTTTGCGGTCTGCAACACAACCCTTGTAAAAGAAAACGCCTTCACCCTAAAACAGCTCTCCGCCCTAATGTCTGCAAAACCAGCCGAACTACTTGGACTAAAAAAACGCGGACTCATTGCACCCGGATTCGAAGCAGACATGACCCTTGTAGACCCGGACAAAACCTGGACTGTCCGCGGAAAAGACTTTGCAAGCCGAGGAAAATTCACCCCGCTGGAAGAAAAAAAACTCACCGGCCGCATAGAAGCCACCTTCCTTGGCGGAAAACTGGTCTTCCAGCGCGACTTCTAGCCCCAATCCCCATCCCCTAAACAATCCCAGAGCCGTTCCCTGAGCTTGTCGAAGGGAGAAGGGATAAGGGAGAAAGTCAGCCCCAAAGTCCGTCATCCTGAACTCGTTTCAGGATCTGTCCCCCCACCCTAAACGCCACCCGTCACCCTGAACTTGATTCAGGGTCTGTAAAAGCCATCTCCTCTTCCTCTTCTTCTGGACGGTACCCTACACCGCTCTACCATACATTCTTCCTCTAACCCGACCGAACATGCCTCTGCGCCACCGCCGTTCCGGGGTTCCGCGGGGCCCTACCCGCTCCATTGCTCCGCAACCCGCCTTTGGCGGGCCCCTCCATGGCGGCGTAGCTTCCTCTGAAAAATTCCCTCCCCCCTGCCGATAAATTTATGCAAGCAAAACGTGTGCCACCACCAGAAACGCGTGTCATTATCGGGCTTGACCCGATAATCCACAAAAAATACAACAAATGTTGAAATTAAATGTAAAATGCCTTATAATATAAAGAAATAATAGGGTGGTGCTAGGGTAAAGCGGGAGTTTATGAAATTCGGACGTTTTTTTAGGCCAGCAGCATTTTTCTCTTTTCTGGGAATGCTTTTCCCGCTCGTTCTAAATTCCTGCTCACAAATTTCCGGTGCCATAAACGAACCCGTACGCGAATACTTTGAACGCGGCTCCACCGTTACCCAAATAGTAAGCCACGAAATACTTTCAGCCACAACCGGTGCCCCTGCCGCTACCGCAAAAGACAAAAACGGCCATATCTGCGTAGGCTCCGTAAGCGAAATAAAAGTAAAGCTGCACGTAAACAACCCCATGAACTACACCTTTACGGAAGGCTCAAACCTGTCCTACTACCTTGTAGACTCCACAAGCGCAACCCTTACAGGCGCAGATTCAATCTCGCTAAGCATGACTTCCTCAACGGAATGGGAGCTAACATATCCTGCATCATTTTTGCAAGATGCAGACCCAGGAAAATTAGGTGCAGTCGCTCCAAAGCTTTCCAAAAACATCAGCGTGCGCATAGACCTTTCCCACCCGGAAACAGGAACTGCTTTTCCTTCCTATACAGTTCCTCTCTACTGCAACTCTGTGCCACCATTAATTAAAGATGCAGTTACATACACAAAAACAGATGCTACATCAGGTGCCAAAACATACGTCGTAGCCTTTACGATTTCTATGTCCGCTCCGCTAACTAATTTTGATTTGAAATATCTTAAGATAGGTGAAACTTCTATTCCCATTACTTTACTCCCTGGCGGTTCTTCAATGTTCTCTTATGCTCCTACTATTCCTTTGCAACAAGCCACTGTAGCTACAAGAGCTGATGTTCAACCAAACGGACAGCCCTATTTTAATACAGGCGGAACTTCTTTCTACTACGAAACCAGCGACCCTGTTACCACAGACAAGGCCTACACAATCTCTCTTATAGACGAAGCAGGACTTACATCATCTGCTACCACTGCCGCAAACAGCTACACGATTGCAGCTACAACCCTTATTGATTCCGCAGGAAATTCCCACCCCGGCGCTTTAGCACCAGCCACACCAACACCGGCTGACGAAATAAAACTTGGACAAGACGAAGACTCATCTTATGCCAAGGTAAAGATAAAAGTCCCAACAAGTGCAACCGGCCCTGTAACAAAGAGCATAAGCGGCGTTACTGTAGCCTATACGGTTACAAATACCTCAGATTCTACTAATGTAGCCACAGGCACAACAACCTCCGACTACAACCTTAACCTTGCCCCGGGAACTTACACCATAGTTTGTATCGCCACAAAAGACGGCTATACACAAAGCACAACAACATTCTTGGTAAAAGTAATACCCACAAAAATGTATGTCAGTGCCTTAACCGGAGATGATACATTAGGAAACGGAACAAAAGAGCATCCGTATAAGACAATACACCAAGCAGACACTAAATTCCCGTTATCATCAGTAGCAACAGCAATAGGTGCCGTCAGAACAATCTACGTACTGGACGACCTTGGTTCTGAACAGCCAGATGAAACAACTATAACTAACACAGATTGTATTAACTGCCAAAACCATACGCTCACAGACGTTAAGCTAAGCATAGGTAATGGCTGTGTGGTAAAAAATGCAACCATTGCAGGAATTGATACAAACAAAATAATAGTCGGTTCTACTTTAGGTAAGGTATTGGAAAATGTTATCCTTGCAAAAACCGGTACAGATGTAGTAGCTGTCACTGGCAAAGTAACGCTCAAAAACGTTAGCTCTACAAACAACAACATTATAAATGCAAATCCTATAATCATTAAAGGAAAAGTCTCTGGACTCACATTTAAATTGGGAACTTCTACCAAGCTCAAGATTGAAGGAAGCCTTGCAGGCAGCAGCAACAATAAGATTGTCCTAACAGCCGCTGCCTATACAACTTTCCCGCGTATATTTACCGAAGACTATTCAACATACAACGGCTCTGTAGCCCCTTCAACCTACTTCAAGAGCGACGACTACAGCGTAAGAAAGGACAGCAGTTCTGGAGAAGCCATACTCAAAGAAGGCAGCGGAGCTTCTGGAGATATTACAGTCTACACCCCGGACGAAAAGCTTACCCTAACTGCAACACCTGGCACTGCAACAATCACAGCAACACCGGTAACCATATCCGCAACAGGCACCTTGGAAGACGGAACAGACGTTACTGCACCTGATGCAAAGTTTACCGGCTGGGACATAAGGGTTTACTACGAATACGACTACCGCCATTCCGCAAGTCCGTCACCAATAATAACGCCAACAACCAGCCCTTCAACTGCGCTAAACATCCAAAACGAATGGCCTGCAGGAAACTATGTGATTGTAGTTAACGTAACATTCAACGGAACTGCATATTGTCAGGAACTCATATATACAAAATCGTGAGGGTAAAAATATGACAAGAAAACTATTAATAAAAAAGTTTTTTAATGTTTTACTTCTTGCAACCACACTTGCCCTCCCCTTTGCCTCCTGTTCAAACATAGCATCTGTTCCAGAAGATTCTGGTCAAGACAATAGCCAAACACAAGCGGGCACACTTTCAGGAAGAATAAGCATTGGCAGCCTTTCCAGAGCAAGAACCGCCTTCCCCGCAGTTCCGCCACTTGCCGACTTGGATTTTGAAGTAACCGCCAAATTAACAGCAAGCCCATCCACCACTGCTACCGGCTCAGTATCAGCTGCAAAAGATTCTTATTCCATTTCACTGTCAACGGAAGGTGAATGGGAAGTTACAATAAAAGCAAAACAAGGCACCAATATCCTTCTTAGCAAAACAGAAGAAATAGACTTCCCGGATGATAGCTCCAAAGATTTTATTCTGGAATATTACACCACCACAGCCACAACAGGCAGCGTTGCGCTCCCAATAAGCTTTGAAGACACACTTCCCATCAGTTTTATAGGCGTACGGATAGATGATGCAACCACCCCAATTGGTCTTGATGTTTTTGACGAATCTGGCGGGGTAAAGAAAACTACTTACACGAATACAGCATTGTCAGTAGGTGCACATAAATTTCAAATACAGTTTTTGAATTCAGCAGGACATCCCCTTTACTCTTTGGTGCAAAAAGTAAACGTCTACCCGGGTCTTACAACAAACAAATTTGACGGCCCCGAAAGCTACATAGACAATGCTACAGGTGCAATAAAAATTACAGCCGCCCACTTAGCCGAAGCAGAACTTACAACTTTTTATGTAGATAGTACATATACCTCGTATGGTGGAAAAGGAACTTACTTTGACCCTGTAAAAACTCTAAAAAAAGCCGTAGACCTTGTAAACAGTTCAACAGCAACTCCAGCCTCTGGTTTTAAAATTATCGTAAAGTCAGCAGAAACAACAGAAGATAACCATATAGTGCTGAACGCAGGAAAGACACTGACCGTAGAAAGCAGTCAGGCAGGCACAAAACGGAAAATAACCGGTGTTACTATGAGCGGTTCGGTACTTTCTTCTTTAACAACAAATTCTTCTGTAGAGTTTAAAGACATAACCCTTTATAACCTAAAACTCAAAGTAGAAAGCGAAACCGTTACAATGACAGATAGTGGCCTTGAAAACAACTATTTTGCTTCAACCATTTCTTATGAAAACGGCGGACTTCTTGAAGTAGCAAGCGGAGCAGAGTTTGAAGGGGAAAATCTCACTATTAATGCTGGTAAAGCTACAGATAAAGGCGGAGCTATCTATTCTGAAGGAACCGTAACCCTAACAGACTGCACAATAAAAAGCAGTACGGCACAATCTGGCGGAGCTATCTATTCGTCAGGCAGTCTTTCTTTAACAAGGTGCACAGTTTCTGAAAACAAAGCAACAGTCTCTGGCGGAGCAATATATGCAGCAGGAACGGCTACAGCTACAGCCACTGTAGAAATGGAAAACTGCACAATCGGAGCCGAAAGTCCAAGCGATTTGCCAACCGAATCCAACTGGAAAAGTAAGAAAGGCAATTATTCCGCAGGTGGTGGCGGTGGAATTATGCTTGGCGACTATTCAAGCCTTATTGCAACCGGTTCAAAAATAAACGGCAACTATGCTGCAAGTGGAGCAGGCGGTGCAATTAATACAGATACAGGATCTCATATTGCTGTACAGATTACAAATGGAGAAATACATTATAACAAAGCCTCTGGTGACGGCGGCGGATTACAGATTTATTCACAAGATAGCTATAACAGTTTTGTAAAGAATACGACAATAAAAAACAATACCTCTGGTGCAAACGGCGGTGCTATCTCTGTTACATCAGGAAAATATTTTACAGTAGACTCCTGCACAGAAATTTCCGGCAATACAGCCACTGGTTCTGGAAATGGCTGTTATGCAGCAGGAAAACTAACCCTTGCAAATGCTACTTATATTGCAGACGGAATTTATTTAAATACATACAATAGTCCTCTTACATTAGCGGACAGCTTTGCACAGTCTGGAACAGATACCATCCCTCTTTCATACAATGCATCAAGTTTTGATGCAGACAATGCTGCAAAATATACACTTATAAAAAGCTATCCAACAAGCTCTCTTACATCAACACAATGCAATGCCTTTGCTCTCACAAGCGACCATGATGGTTACTCCATACAATATGTTAGCTCATCACATATAGGTAAACTTGTTTCTGGCTCTGGTGCAGGCACTACATTCGAAGTTGGCACAGGCAAGACATACGCGACTCTTGAAGATGCCATAACTACAATAAAAGCTATGTCTCCAGCAAGTGCAGGAAATGAATACGAAATAAAAATCTGCTCAGACCTAACGCTTACACAAAACATAACAATCGATGCTCCTTACATAAAAATAACAAGCGACACAGACTCAACACGTCGCACAATAAACGGAGGTTCCGGCTCATCTGCCTACAGAATAGACGTTAGTGCAGACGGAGTAATAGTAGACAGCATAAATTTCTCCGGCCTAAAAGGAGGCATAAACATACCAAGCGGCGACCTTACCCTAAACAACAGCACTGTTATGAACGGCTCAGCACAATATATAACATCTGCTGCAAATTATGCTTCTGGTATAACGGTTGCATCTGGTGCAACGCTAAAGTCAGACGAAGGGCTTGTTATTGATAACTGTGATACCTCTGATAGTAGTTGCCACCCAGGAATTTTCACCAAAGGTACAGTTGACTTAACTGGAGCTACAATAAAAAACTGCAATGGTAAAAGTGCAGGAGGAGCTATTTATTGTTTTAATTCTTCAACAAAATTAACAAATTGTGAAGTGTGTAATAACCAATCAAAAGGAAATGGAGGAGCTATTTATTGTTCAAACTCAACAATAGAATTATTTGGTACTACAAAAATACATGACAATAACATTGACGGAGGTTATGACGGTGGAGCTGTTTATATCTATGGAGATTCTAGCACATTCAAAATGGCAGAATCTGTAGAAATATACAAAAATAGTGCTAGTAACGGTGGTGGTATCTACGCTTCATCTGGTACAGTAAAAGTTATACTGAATTCCTCCTCTAAAGACCATGATAATGAACGTATATACACAAGTGGCGGTTCTCTTTGTTACATAGCTAGCGGCGTAACCATCCTCGCCGGCAGCAGCATAAACACTAGCTCATGGCCGGGAGCTACTGTTTTAACCACATCATTTAAATCAGATTAACTATACAACTTTAAAATTCCTTGTTTGTTCTATACTTCTCACGCGAGAAGTATTTTTTATCTGCAATAGTTATAATTACTTCAATTTTCTGACTTAACTAGACTGCTTTTACAATAGAGATTCCCGCGTCGGAGCGCGAGGATGACGCAATTGCTAAACCGATAATGACGCGGTTTGCGCTAAAAACTCGACTTTTTATCTAATTATTTATGGGAATAATGCGGTGCAAAACTTTTTGTTAGCATATTCAAGCGGATGTTTTCCATCTTAAGCCTACCCCCGATTGGAAGGGCGGGCGCAAGCCCGTTCCGACCAAAGGGAGGAATGGAGCGGGTAGGGCCCCGCGGAACCCTGCAAAGCGGGTTAGCCTATAAAGGCGGGTCCAGAAGAAAACTATTTTACGCCGCAAGGCATTCGTTCAGCTGCTTACGGATTTGGCTTTCGTCGTAACCCTTGCCAATAAAGACAATCTGGTTCATGCGGTCGCCGTATTTTTCGTCCCAGGAAAAATATTCGTCGTCGTAGTTTTCCATTAGCTCTTTTTTGCCTTCACCGTCCTGCATGGCGGCAATCCAGACGGCATATCCTGTTACAGTGGCGTTGTGTCCAGCCTGCTCAAACAATATCACTTCCTTGTCGTTGTCGCTGAACCACATGTAGCCCTTTGCGCGGATAAGTTCCTGGGGATAGTTTTTTTCCATAAAGGCAAAGAATTTTTCGCGGTCAAAGGGACGGCGCTCTTCGTAAACAAAGCTTGAGATTCCGTATTCGTCGGTGCAGCTTTCGTCTGATTCGCGGTTAAGGGTGCGCTCTACTGCGGAGGAATCCCTTACCTTTTCAAAGTCAAAGTGCTGGCCTTTTAGAATAAGGCTTGAGTCCACCTTGCCGTTCACACATTCAATTATTTCTGCTTCCGGCTGCAGCTGGCGGATTACACCTTTTACTTCTTCAAGTTTTTCCGCATCCAAAAGATCGCACTTGTTCAAGAGGATTGTGTCGCAGAATTCAATCTGGTCAATGATAAGGTTTGTTATGTCCGTGTCATCAAGGCCGTTTTGGTCCTTGCCGCTGTTGTGCTTTGCCAGTGCCGAAAGGAATTCCCTGTAAATGCGGTCTGCGTCTACAACGGTAACAACGGAGCTTAGGTATGCGCTTGTTATTTCCTTTTCCTGTTCCGCATACAAAAAACCGCCTGCTATGGAAGATGGGTCGGAAATGCCGGATGCTTCTACAAAGACAGCTTCCACATCCTTGTCGGATGCAACGCGTTCAACTTGTTCAATAAATTCGTCGCGCAAGGTGCAGCAAATACAGCCGCCCTGCATTTCCACAAGCTTTGACTGCTCAACCTTTGCTCCGTTTTTTAAGAGGCGGGAGTCTACGTTTATTTTTCCCATGTCGTTTACAATCAAGGCTATTCGGCGGGTTTCCTGCTTTAAAAATTCGTTGAGCACGGTCGTCTTTCCCGAGCCCAAATATCCTGTTAAAAGGATTACTGGTTTTTGAGTTATGTTTGACATTTTAATTTTCTCCGGAGAGTACAAGTAATATTTTTGGCGACAGGCAATATGCCACCCACGTCATTCCGGACTCGATCCGGAATCTGTAAAACATACAACCATGTCTTTTACAGACCCTGAAACAAGTTCAGGGTGACGTGTCCATGTTAACTGATGACAGGCAAAAGCCCCACGTCATTCCGGACTTGATTCGGAATCTGTAGAACATACGGCCATGCTTTTTGCTACAGACCCTGAAACCATATTCGTAGCAAGTACGTGCAAATATGGCGTAGCAGTTCAGGGGGACGTGTCCATGGCAACAAGTATCATGATAACTGGCGACAGGCAATATGCACCCCACGTCATTCCGGACTCGATCCGGAATCTGTAAAACATACAGCCGTGACTTTTGCTACACAGACCCTGAAACAAGTTCAGGGTGACCATTTATTGTTATTCGATATACTAATTAAGCGCCTGCTTCAAAACTTCAAGGTTTGCCTGCATAGACTTAAGGTATGTTGCACCACCCTTAACAGCCTTTGCATCTGTTGCCTGCATTGAATCCATAACAAGTATGCCACGGTTCTTATTCTTAGAATTTTTGTTTACCGTATTTGCAATCTTCTGATCAGAATTTTCAATTACAAGCAGATTGTTTACGCCAAGCTGGTCGCTCTTGTTTGCAAGGAACATTACAGTTTTAAAGCTTGCCTCTGTTTCTGCAGAACATCCAACAAAAGCTGCAAAGTAGTCAAGGCCATAGTCGTCTGTAAGATAGCGGAAGGGGAAACGGTCTGCAAACACAAGAGTCTTCTTAGAAGCAGCCTTTACTGCACTCTCGTACTGGGCATCCAAAGCGGCAAGCTGTTTGTTGTATGCCAAGCAATTTGCCTTGTAGCTTGCGGCATTTTTTGCATCCGCTTTCTGCAAAGCCACACTGATTGCAGATGTTAAAAGCTGGGCGTTGCGCAAAGAAAGCCAAACATGTTCATCAAGTTCCTCTTCTTCCTCGTCATCATCGTGATCGTGGTCGTGGGCATCGTGATGTTCAGCGTCGTGATCATGTTCGTGTTCAGCTTCCATGCCCTCTTTTACTTCTTCTGCCTTTGCCCTGTCACCCATGACTTCCATCATGTTAACAACCTGAATGTTCTTGTTGCGTACGTTCTTAAGCGCATCCTTTACCCAACCATCGCTTTCTCCGCCAACATAAATAAAAACATCGCTTTCCGAAATTTTTACAATGTCCTGAACCGTTGGCTGGTAACTGTGCAAATCCACACCCTTAGAAAGAAGCATGGTCAAATCTGCATCGTTCTTGCCAATAACCTCTTTTGCCCAATCATAAGCAGGGAAAATTGTTGCCACAACCTTTATCTTTGAACCATTCTTTGAATTTGCCTTTGCGCTTGTTTTTGCAATTGCCATTGTACCAATTCCGGCAAGTAAAATTATAGAAGCAAATGCTGCTGTAAAAATCTTTTTCATTTTTTTCTCCATAAAATCTGTATATTAAAATTCTTTTTCTTTATTCGGACCAGCATTAAATTGCTAACCCGCTTTCCAGGGTTCCGCGGGGCCCGCAAATGCTAAACAAACAGCACCATGGATGGTGCGTCATTTGTTAGCATAAAAACCAGGTGAGTTTTCGCAGAAAACTCATGGTTAAAAATTGCATGGATGCAATTTTTAACCAACCACCCTTCCAATCGGGGGTAGGTGCATTTTGAAAAAGCCCAAGCCCCTCCGCTGCCATGAAAATTTTGCAAAGAAAAAATTGTCAGTTGTTCTTGCGGATTTTTTTGGAAACAGGAGTTTCTTTTTGTATATTTGAATTAGAAAAGAAAAATGCAAGTGCAAAAAAAGCAAACAGAAAATGCAAAAGCAAGTGTGCGTTTGGATGACTTTCTATTGAACGCAAAGTCCTTTGTGCCGTATTCAGCAAAAGGCAAACAGGGCAGTCATCTCCAGAACATTCGTGGCCAGCATGAATAAATCCAGAAAAGGCCAGTGCGGTAAATGCCAAAAGGGCAAGCATAAAAATGCAAAGCTTAAAAACAGCAATCTTTTTGCAAAGACTATTCTTCATCTTTACCTTCCCTCCTGCTGCTGCATTTTTCGCAAATACCGTAAAAAACCGTTCTTGGCGCATCAATCTTAAAGCCTTTCTTCTTAGCAAGAAAGTTCTGCATATCATAAAGTTCAGAACTGTCCAAATGAATCAAAGTGCCACATTCCTCGCATTTAAGATGAAAGTGCCCGCTCTTTTCCTTACAGCCCTTGTCCCCAACATATTCAAAACACGACGCCGAATGTTCATCAATAAAAATCTTAAGGACATCCCCTTCCCTAACCATCTTTTCTAGATAGCGGTAAACAGTAGCCGGACTTACCTTTATATCCTTTGATTCAAAATGCGAACAAATTTCTTCCGCAGTAAAATGCTTTCCCTGCATCTGCTTTAGGTAAGAGGTCAATAATTCCTGCTGCCTTGTCTTGTATTCCGCTTTCATAAGCCCTTAATTTGAGAACGATTTTCAAATTATACCAAAAACAATTTTTTGTCAATATGAAAACAATTCTCAAATTGCGGGGGAGGGAGAAGCAACATTTAAAAGCCCATAGTCTTCGTTTATGGAATATTGCACTGGTTGGCGACTTGGTTCTTCCCCTTCATAATCAGCAAGGTTGTCCGTCCAAAGCTCGCACTGGCTGATAACGGTTTTTAATGCATCTTCCTGACCTTCCGGCGGATAGCGGTATTTCTTAAGCAACCGTTTTACCAGCATCCGCATTTTGGCTCTGGCTGATTCTTTTTTCTGCCAGTCGATTGTTTTGTTTTTACGGAGAGTTTCTGTGAGTTCTTTTGTAAGGGCTACAAGCTCGTCGTTGGAATAGAAATCTTTTACCGCTTCCGGTTTAGTGAGCGCGTCATAGAAGGCAAGTTCTTCATCTGAAAGGCCAAGCTTGTTTCCTTCTTCGCTGGCATGGAGCATTTCTTTTGCAAGTTTTAAAAGTTCCTGAATTACTTCTTCGTTTGTAAGCATTCCGTTAAGGTAGCGGTTCAATGTTTGCTGAATGAGGTCACTGAAGGCTTCTGATTTTACAAGGTTTGTACGTTTGTAGACTTTTACCTGTTCTTCAATAAGTTTTTTGAGCATTTCTACAGCGAGGTTCTTTTCTTTCATCTTTGAGATATTTTCAAGGAAGGTTGGATCAAAGAGATTTACTTTTTCACCAACATCAGAGAAAAGATTTATAACGCCATCTGATTTAACTGATTGTTTAAGAAGTTCGTTTATGCGGTCGTTGATTTCTTTGAGGGAGAATTTCTTGCCGCTTGGATTATACAAAATACGCATCACAAGAACGCGGACAGATTCAAAGAAGGCAGCTTCAAGACGCATGTGTTCTTTTACCATTGAAGAACAAAGCGAAAGTGCCTGCTTGAGCATGAGTGCTTCTTTTATAAATGCCTGTTTCTGTTCTTCCTTATCTGGTGCAACAATAAAGTTTACCGCCCCACTGATTATTTTTCCGCGTTGTAAATCAGAGCCATCATAGAACGGAATGTAATCGTAACCAAAGAAAAGATTGCGGCAGACTTCAAGTTTTTCCTGGAACTTGGGATATGCACGTTTTGCAACATCCATCTCGCCATAATTCTTACGGTCGCGGACAGTGTAATCATTCATTGCCTGTTTTAGCGCACTTGCAATTCCAACGTAATCAACTACAAGACCACCTTCCTTGTCTTTGAAAACTCTGTTTACACGGGCAATTGCCTGCATAAGATTGTAGCTTTCCATCGGCTTGTAAACGTACATGGTTGCAAGAGATGGAACGTCAAAGCCGGTGAGCCACATATCAACTACAATTGCAATTTTAAGAGGGCTTTTGTCATCTTTGAAGCGGGTTGCGAGTTCCTGCTTGCGATGTTTGTTACCGATGATTGCACGCCACTCTTCCGGATCTTTATTGCTTTCGGTCATTACAACGGCAATGCGGGCATCGTCACCTGGAACAGTTACGGTGGTTGAGCCTGTCGAAACCACCTTTGATGTTCCCGCCCAGGATGGCCGCAATTCCAGAATACGATTAAAAATCTTCATGGCAATTGAGCGGTTATAGGCAACAATCATTGCCTTTCCGGTATAAAGATACTGGCGTTCGTTTTCGTAGTGATTAAGAATATCATCAACAAGAGAGTTGATTGTTTTTTCGTGGCCAAGAATTTCTTCCATCTTGCCAAGCTCGTGTTTACTCTTTTCTATAACTTCTTCATCAGCATTGTTTGCAAGAGCTGAGTATTCTGCATCAATCTGGGCAAGCACTTTATCATCAAGCTTAAGTTTGATAACACGGCTCTCGTAATAAACAGGGCGGGTTGCTCCATCTTCTACTGCCTGAGTCATATCATAAACATCGATGTAGTCACCGAATACTTCGATGGTGCTGCGGTCCTCGCGGGAAATTGGAGTACCGGTAAAGCCGATATAACTTGCATTAGGAAGACTGTCGCGGATTATGCGGGCGGTACCGATTGTGCGGTGGGCAATCAAGTTACCCTGCTCGTCGCGACTGGTTTTTATTTTTTCTGTAAGTCCGTACTGGCCGCGGTGTGCTTCATCTGCCATTACGATGATATTTTTTCTGTCACTTAAAACCGGAATAGCTGCGGTCCCTGAGCCTGTCGAAGGGTCAAATTTCTGCATTGTGGTAAAGATAATGCCGTTAGCCTTTCGACCTTCAAGAAGCTGTTTCAAATGCTCACGGCTTTCTGCCTGAACCGGTTCCTGACGTAAGAAATCTTTACAATTACAGAACTGACCATAAAGCTGATTATCCAGATCATTGCGGTCTGTAATAACAACGATAGTCGGAGAATCAATTGCCTGTTGCAAAAGATGAGCATAGAAGACCATTGAAAGTGATTTTCCGGAGCCCTGAGTATGCCAGAAGACACCGATTTTTCCATCGCCGTCAACTGCAATCTTGGTGCGCTCCACAGCCTTACGGACAGCAAAATACTGGTGGTAGCCCGCAAGAATCTTATAGGAATTTATTCCGTCGTTGTTAAAACAAATGAAATTCTTGATGATGTCCAAAAGCCGTTCTTTCTGAAAAATGCCTTCAAAGAAAGTGGTAAAATCCGCAAATTCATTTGACTCTATGTTGCCGTCTTTTGTCTTCCATTCCATAAAACGGTCTTCACCGCTTGTGATTGTTCCCGCCTTGCTTGTAAGCTGGTCGCTCATTACACAGATACAGTTGTAAATGAACATGGAAGGAATCTCGTGCATGTAGTTGCGGATCTGGGTATATGCTTCGCTTGCATCAGTCTGTTCACGGCTCGGAGATTTCAATTCAAAAAGACAGACAGGGAGCCCGTTCAAAAAAAGCAGAATATCCGGCCGCTTGCTTGAATTTTCTATAAATGTCCACTGGTTAGCAACAATGTAAGAGTTTTTGTCGCCAGGTTTTCCCGCGTTTTCAAAGTCAGCAATGTAAATGATTTGGGATTTGCTTTCACCGTTTACGCTGTAACTTACTTCAATTCCGTTTTGAAGATAGTCCATAAAAAGCGCATTCTTTTTTACAAGCTCAGCATTTTCAAAATTGCGGAGCTTTTGGAGCGCTTCAGAAATTGCCTGTGCTGGAGCTTTAGGATTCAAGCGGCGGATAGAATCTTCAAGAACAGCATCATAAAGCGGAGAATGCCAGTCACGCTCAACATTCGGCCCATAAACATGCTGCCACCCCATGTTTTGAAGCAGTTCGATCAGTGCATTTTCGTAGGATTCTTCGTTGTAAGATGACATACCCACCTCCTTATGCTTCCATCAACCAGTCAATAATATTCTTGTGAATAATACCGTCGCGCGAAAAATCAAACCTATCCATAGAAAGAACATATTTAGGATAGTTATCCTTTACACTTGAGTATGCGCCAAATTCGCGCTGAACAGTTTCCTCTGTAGCAAGAAGATAGCAAACCTGGAAGTATAATTTCTCATCACCCTTTTGCGATATAAAATCAATCTCAGCATTTTTTAAGATGCCAATCTTTACTTCATAACCACGACACAATAATTCATTGTACACTATGTTTTCCAAAGTTGCGCCAATATCAAGCTTAGCTGAATGAATGCGACTAAAACTTACATCTGCAAGGTAATACTTTTCCAAAGTTGAAAGAGATTTTTTTCCTTGAATATCATAACGCGGAGCTTTGTTCAGCACACATGAATTAACAATAAAAGAAAGATAATTGTACAAAGATTCTTTAGGACAATCGCGTCCCTGAGATTTTAAGTAATTCACGATGTTAGTACCCGAAAAAAGCTGCGACATGTTTATGGAAAGATATTCAAAAATCCGGTTCAGCAAATCGATGTTCTGAATTTTGTAGCGCGCGATAATGTCTTTTAGCACGATTGAATTGTATAAATCTGACAAAAACACCCGAAGCTCTTCATCAGTTTTCATGGCAAAACGCTGAGGCATTCCTCCCCACTTTACATAATCCATAAAAGCGTTTTCATCAGCAGATTTTATGTTCTGAATCTCAAGACATTCCTTAAAACTGAACGGCATAATTCTGAATGAAACATAACGACCTGAAAGAAGCGTTGCAAGCTCACCAGACAACAGTTTTGCATTTGAGCCTGTAATAAAAATGCTTGTATTCAAAAGTCTGAATGAATTTATTGCTTTCTCAAAGTTCGCCACATTCTGAATCTCGTCAAAGAACAGATAATACTTCTTGTCATCGGCTATGAGATTTTTTACATAGGCATAAAGTTCTGTTTCATTAGTTAAAGCTACAAACTGCAAGTCTTCAAAATTGATATAGATTTTTTGGCTGGTGTCGACTTGAATTTCATCATAAATCTGCCTGAGAATGACAGATTTTCCACAGCGACGAATCCCAACAATTACCTTTATCAGTTCACTTTCATAAAAGGGACGGATTTTCTTAAGCCAATTTTCTCGCTTTACCATACGTATATAATAGACTAGAATTTAAAATAATGCAACTTGTACGGTTGAAACGAACTAAAATATATTTTTAGCAAGATTTTTCGGTATGGCAAAAAAAAACTAAAGCATTGCTTAAAAATCGGATGTAGTATTATGAAGATGTATAAGTATAAACATAATTTATTGACATTCCCATATTAACAACCTATAATATAGTTACCCATATTGGGAACTATATATCAGGGAGAAGTTTTCTTTTGCATGTAATAAAAAGAAAAACATTAATAGAGTACTCAGAAAAACATGCTTTAGTAAAAACAGACCTTGATGCTTGGTATGCAGAAGCCAAAAATGCGATTTGGAAAACCCCGCAAGATATTAAAAATCGGTTTTCCTCAGCAAGTTTTCTGGCAGACAATAAAATTGTATTTAATATTCATGGAAATGATTATCGTTTACTAACAAGAATAAACTATGATAGCGGAACGATATTCATCTTATTCATTGGTACTCATGCTGAGTATAGTAAATATGATATGGGGGCTATATAATGATTTCTCCTAAAGTAATAAAAACAGAAGAAGAATACAATGCTATTCTTAACAGAATCGAAGAAATTTTTGACTCAAAACCAGGAACCCCAGAATTTGACGAACTGGAACTTCTCACAAAACTTGTAGAAATTTACGAAGACGAAAAATACCCAATGGATCTTCCAAGCCCTATTGCCGCAATTAAATTCCGTATGGAACAGCAGGGGCTCAAAAACAAAGATTTAATTCCCTATATTGGTAGTAAATCAAAAGTTTCAGAAGTTTTGTCCGGAAAAAGAGCCCTTAGCCTTAATATGATTCGCAAACTTCATGAAGGTTTAGGAATTCCTGCAGAAGTCCTCATTCAGGAAGAGGGAAAAGAATTACCGGATTCTTCAATCATGGAGCATGGAATAAACTTTCCTTTTACAGAAATGTATAAGCGCGGCTGGTTTAAAACTTTTTTTGATGGCACTCTGGCACAGGCAAAAGAATTAAAAGAAGAACTGATAATTAAATTTATTGGAAACTTCAACATTCAGGATGTTGCCCTTTGCTACAACAGAAAGTCAGAAAATAAAGAATCTGAAAATCTGGATGACATTCTCATGGCATGGCGAATAAGAGTTATGAATCTTGCCGCAGCAGAAAAACTTCCAAAATGGGACAGTGATGTCCTTACAGAACAATTCTTTTCATATCTTGCAATGCTTAGTGTTTTTGATGAAGGCCCTAAACTTGCAAAAGAATTGTTAAATAAAGTTGGCATTCATTTTATTATCGAAGAGCATCTTGAAAAATCACATCTTGATGGTTCTTCTATGCTTATGCCGGACGGAAGTCCTTTGATTGCTTTAACCTTGCGTTATGACCGTCTCGATTCTTTCTGGTTTACTCTTTTCCACGAACTTGCACATGTAAAAAAACATCTGTCAAAAAACAATGCCGCTTACTTTGATGATATTACAAATGAAATGAGCAAAACAATTGAAAGAGAAGCCGATACATATGCAAAAGAAATGTTAATACCTATGAATATCTGGAAAACTTCTGGCCTGACAATTTCTTCCACTCCTATGGCAATAAGAAATTTTGCAGAAGAACAGCATATCAGCCCCGCAATTCCAGCCGGCCGCCTCCGTTTTGAAAATAATAAATATACAGTTTTCAATAATTTAATTGGGAATGGAGTTGTTAGGAAGATGTTTAATTGTTAGAACTCAAAACAAACATATATATTACATTCCATAGTTTTTTGGATTACATACAATAAATATTCTATAGATTACAGTTGTTCGGAAAAACCGAACAACTGTAATCTTTTTGCAACAAAACGAATAATCATATTATGAACTGTTCGGATTTTCCGAACAGTTCATCTCTCAAGCTCCATTCTCCACAAACTTCTTGAAGATATCAGATAAATCAATATCTCTTATGGCACCATACTTACTCATAAAATAATTGTTCATGTAATCTTTTCCTTTTCTGGCATTTGTTCCCTTGGTGCCAAAATCAGAAAGAGAATATAGTTCACTGCAATTTGTTTCATCAGAACGTTCAACAAATTTTATTTCGTCGCGGCGGAAAAGATTGTTATTCAGGAAAATAGGATTCTGTGTATTAAAAATAAGCTGAGCATGATTTTTGTTAATCTCATCATTATGGAAAATATTTATGATATCCATAACAACCATTGGATGCAGTGAAGTATCAAACTCGTCCATTACAATAGTACCGCCCTTTTGCAAAACTTGAGCAAACATAGGGAGCGTGTTCACAAATCGTACTGTTCCATAAGATTCAAAATTGATAGCAGGAATAAGTCTTCCATTCTTCATAACAGAACACAAAATTGGCTGCTGGTCATAAGCATTTTCCTGACGAACATAAACCAGCTTATTTGAGTTAATTCCAAAACTCTTTGCGGCTTCATTCAAAAGAGCATCTTCATAAAACTTATTCATATAAGTCGGATACATATCAACAGCAAAAGTTTGATAGTAAGTTTTCAACTTTGACATAAAGAAGTTATAAAACAAAGTTGAAATATCAGAACTAACCAAAGTCTTAAATCCGTTAATGATATACAAATCCGTCTCTTTCAAACTCTTTTCAGAATAAGACAAAATCAATTTGAAGTTCTTCTTAAAATCCGGCAGAAGATACTGCTCAATAGACTTCAAACTCTTTTCAAAAATCTCAAGCTTATTATCAGTTCTGGCAAAAATATCTTTTTCATTAATCTTTAAGATTTCAGATTTAATAGACCTCTTATATTCAGAATCAAGAAATGCCCCCAAATCAATTGCCAGAGAATAATCAAATAATAAATCAGAATCAATAAACTTAATTGAAAAACAAACCGGCTCTGGCTTATCGGCAGGTAAAGAATTATTAGGAATAAGCTCAAGCGTATTTTCTGCCGCATTTGGAAAATTTCCAGGCACATTGTTTATGTTTCCATGTAGAACAATACTCTTAAAAGTCTGAATAGCACTTACAATGTTAGATTTTCCCGCAGCATTTGCGCCATATACAACAGAAGAACAAAGAGCCGTATAATCCTTTTTACCGGCAGCCTGAGACAAAAGACTGTAATCCAGCCCCTTCTGTTTAGGCGCAGGCGTCATAGAGAAAACTGCTTCATCCTTAAAACATTTGTAATTCTTTGTCTTAAACTCTAAAAGCATGATTGGCTCCTTTATACGTTAAAATATAAAGGAATTTGTTCGAAATTGTCAAGAAAATTGAGTGATTTTGCATATTTTGTGCAAAAAGATTGAAATAATGATATAAGAGGGAAAAGGCTTCCCCTCGCTTCCAAGCCAAGTCGCTCCACGAATCGCCCCTGCAAGCAGTGCCGATTCTCTCCGCTTTGTTGGCTTGTCCGCTACCCCTTCGCCTAGGGGTACAGTCCCTAAAACCTGGTAATGAGTATTTGAAATTGATTAAAAAGTTCTCATATCAATTGAAGAGGTGCGATATAAGAACTAATATTATTTTCAATTAACTCTAGTTGATTAACAATACTTGTTATTCTTCTCTTTATAATATATGGATCAATCTGATTGTTTGTAACAATCGCTATATTTGAAGTATGGGCAATCTCCCCTCGTTGTTTTCCAAAATCGTTCATTTCCGTAAGGAATAAATCATCTATATCATCAATCGAAAAACCTATAGGTAGTAACATACTTAAAATATTTTTTTCTTTTATTCCGTTGTTTTTTGTGCGAACAATATTATTAAAAAGATCACGAGCTTTTTTGATTTTATTTTCTATACTTAATTTATCAATATTTTGAATATGTTTCGATTCTGGAGGAATTTCGTAAGTTAATCCACTAAAACACAATAATCCAAGTATGACTTTATTAATTGTACCATTGGTTTCATATTGGTTTACAGAAAGGTTACAGACCTGCAAGACTTCTGCTTCAATAAAGTTTTCAATCTCGCTATGAACTAGTGAAATATAAGCATTGATTCCTAAAGCCTCTTTTTCACTATAAGTTCCTATCGGATTTGGAGGAGGTAAAAAAGAAGACTCAATCTTATTGATGTTATTTCTCAAATCTGAAACTTTCATTGTACAATTATTTTATTATTATTAAGAGATGGTAATGAAATGGACAAATCAAATTTATCGTTAAGCATTTTTCCAATTATATATATTCGATTAAATACTGAAACGACCTTCTTTGTTGAAACGCCAACAGATTCTAAAAAATCATCTGAAGAACAACATAATTCTTTATAAGCATTTTCAATTTCATTTTCTCTTCCTTTTAGCAAACTTATTATTTTATTATCAGAAAAATAATAAATAAATGCATCAAAAATGGCTCTGTTGAATCTTTTCTCATAATGATCTTTATTCCATTTTCTACATGCATGATCATTGAAGATACTAATCAAGAATTCACAACCAACTGTAAATGCTGCCATTGTTGTTTTAATTTCTTCCTTCAATTTTTCCCAATTATCATTAAAATATTGTGAAGAATCATCTAAAAAATTACTTAATTCACCGGAATATTTATTTAGTCGATATTTAAATGCAAAAAAGCGTGTCAAGAGTTCTGCATCACGCATTCTAAAATCTGCACCTTTGCATCCTAACAAGAAATGCAAAGGTGCATTTTCATAGGATTGAGAATCGATATATGTCATAAAATCTCCAGGAATTCTTGCCAATCTAAGTTCATGTGGAGACAATTGAACACTTCCTGTATTTAGTCTTATAAAAACTAATTCAAGGATTCTTGGATTTTTGCAATTACGAATAATTACAGATCTAATTGTCTGATTTAACAATGAATTATATAGTTCTGATAAATTAGAATCATTTTCAAAATCATCTATTGTTTTACCATCAAGATCAGGTCTTAAATCACACCCTTTTAATTTAAATTTCTTTCTACTATCTTCAGATAATCCAAAAAACTGCAATAAAGTTAATAATCGTTGTTTACCGTCAAGTACAGAACAAACTCCTTTTGTAATTTCTGCTAGCACAATCTGAGGAATTGGTAATCCAAGAATTAAAGATTCAATATACTTACTTTTCTTCTTTATGTCCCATGCATCCCTACGCTGGAATAAAGGATTAATATCTATAGTCTTTCTTTTTAATTGTGATACGACTGTTTCTGTAGTCCAATCTGAAGCAAAAACAACAATTTCTCTTAAATCTTCTTCTCTTATATCATTACTTTCGAATTCTTCATCAGTAAACTCAGTTTCTTCTGAATAATTATTTTCATCCATTTTTTTCTCCTTGCTTATTTTGTATAAAAAATAGTTTATTAAACCTCAACTTCCCCATTCATTAACTTTGGTAGCAAAGTATCCCTTATATTTTTAATTCTATCATTTTCTTCACTTCTGTTAAAGATATCAGTATCCATAGTTGTAACAATTTTTTCAAATTTATCTAAGTCGATTTTTGATGGAATTATGACTTCCATATTGTTCAAAGCATCGCGATTTATGCAGCCAAAGACTGTACCTTCTCCATTGAAAACATCTAATTTTGAACGAAGGGCTAAAACTGTGTAATGTACAAATGATTGATGGTTATCTTTTGAATGAATTGCAGCGAGTCCCCGACCAATACAGCAGTCTTCGTTTGCGATGTTCAGATCTCCCACAGGAGCTCTGACACTCATTAAGGTATCAAGCTTTTTGGCTATTCGTTTTGGTTCGGTTGTGAAAAGTCGTCTTGTTGGGAATCTTGTGCCAAACTCTGCTCGGCCTTGATAAAAGACTATTCCTATTCCGTCTTCGTTATAGCTTTTTCCATCTGGTGATTGGCCCATTGTAATTTCTGCTATATCTGACAATTTTCCAACTTTCCACCCCTCCGGCATTTTGCCGCCGAATGGTTCGAAGTCTACAAACCAGTTTTTGAAGAGGGCTTGGGCTTGCTGTTCGAGGTTGGTGTTTATTTTGTTGTTCAGTTCGATTTTGTCGTCGAGGGATGAGAGGATGGCGGCGATTTTTTGCTGGGTGGGGAGAGTGGGAAGTTTTATTGAAAGATTTGCTACAACATCTGTTTGTACTCTCTGGCGACCTGAAGAACCGACCATTGATTTTATTGCTGGATTTCTTATGCAATCGCTAGTTACTAAATAATAAACAAAATATGGATCTGTGATATTATTCTTTGCGCGGAACACGATATATTCTGTTGAACCAAACCCTATTTCATTATCATCAAGGATATTAACCATTGCGGTTTTTCCATTTTCAAGACAAGGAGTAATACGAGCCATTATTGTATCACCATTTTTGAATTTTGTTCCGCCTGTGTATGGTTCGAATGAGAAGGATGGAATAGCTCGACAATATGGTTGAAGGACATCCATGCCTATCTTTTTTGCAATAGTTCCTTTTTTTAGAGATTCTGTTGGATTGATTTCAACGATATCTGATAGTTTATATTCTTTCCACTCTTCCATTTTCTTTCCTTTATTCTATAGATTCCGAAACAAGTTCGGAATGACGTATTTCTCTATGGTTTTAACCGCAAGCCAAAGGCGAGTCGGTTTACAATCCACTCTTCCATTTCATTCCTTTATATTATAGATTCCGAAACAAGTTCGGAATGACATTTTTCCTATGGTTTTAACCGCAAGCAAAAACTACCTTGACAGTTAATCCGTTTCACATTATATTTAATATGAACCACTGAAAAAGCGAATGCTTCGTAGGTGGTGTTTTTGTTTTAAACGCTATTTTGGATAAATTACAAGGCCGAATTCATTTGCTTTTGAAGCCTTAGTATTCAATCTTCCATAGTATTTCAAAGTTGCCATTACCCTGCAAACAAATTGATTATCTATCACACTTGCAACACGAGCAGGAAGTGGTTTCCCGTTCATAACACATTTGAAATACAAATG
>Ga0310695_10005301_pt1 | contig 22630 bp, 19 predicted proteins | sample RumenRJG_04DNA_FD_203882 | JGI IMG/M metagenome (GOLD analysis project Ga0310695, IMG submission 203882) | Bovine rumen microbial communities from Lethbridge, Alberta, Canada - RJG_04 (v2) (version 2) | ecosystem: Host-associated > Mammals > Digestive system > Stomach > Rumen | place: Canada...
CTGACCAACCATTATTGTTAGTATCACCATACATCGATCCTGAGTTGGTTAGAACTGTAGATAAACTTAATCAGCAACGTACAGTACCGATATCACTGTGGCAGTATATCTCAGATATGCGTATACGTAACAATGGTTTAGATTTTGAGTTACGTTTAGCTAATGCAGTCTGTGGATGTGAACCATTCGAAGCTAGACAAAATCTGGTAGATAAGATGTCTGATAAGTATACTTTCGTAGCTAAACGAGTACACTTCTTCGGTGGATACTTACACATCTATGATACAGCTCCAGTACAGGAAGGTACATGTATACATCCATACTACTTAGACAAAAATAAAGCTACCAGCTACTACAATGATCTTAGAGAAGCTATCGAAACGCAACTAGATCTGTATAATAACAATGCTCGTAGTGAAGTTCAGTTACGCAACTACTTTGTAGAAATACTGAACCGTATGGCATGTATCCATCGACCAACCTTATATGTAGGCGGTACTGTACATGAGCAGGTAGCTAATGCTGATGTAGTACAAGATGTGTTAGGTGCGATTATGTCATCACTTAAACACGGGTTCTATATCAACGGTGTATGGAGTTTCTTAGATGATGTAAATGGTGTATCAGGTAGTAAGGATACTCCAGTATATCAAGCTCTTCATCATGCTGCTAAGTTAGTATGGGATAGCCTCTATCAGCAACATAAAGAAGTAGATCATTACTATACTCTGGATGTAGGTTCATACTGGAATATACTTAGTGATAAACCTGCTGCGATAGATGACTTCATCATCCATGCGGATAGTTATGCTAAGAACAATAACTACCCGATACTACATCCTATCGGTATATATACTGAACTACTCAAACGCTTAAATGAATTAGCTATCAGATTCGCTCTGACTGATAAGATCATAGTACGTGGTGGAGTAGTTGTTCCTGAGGAGAAAAAGTGAAATGCCTATAGAAACAGTTGATAGTATCAAAGTAGGAGATACTATCCGCTTTAAGACTAAAGCGGTACATGATAACGTATATTGGTCAGGTAAAGTGACTGCTATCTGTGGTTACGATATAGCTAGGCAGATCGCTGGTAGTAATCTTGATATCTATTATCAAGATGTTAAGCGAGTTGATTCTAGTATAGCCGAATTGGAAAATGCGGAGTATATTATCGTAAAAGCAGTACAGGATGAAAACATCAGTAAGACTATAGTAATTGGTGTTGATTGGATCGATGTGTCTACCTTTGAGCATGTAGATGTGGTAGGACATGTTGATATCCGTATATACAACATAACTCAAGCTAAGGCTAGAGATGTAGTTAATCTGATACAGGCACAATATCCTGACTATATAGCTACCATAATAGAAAAGTAATATTTGAATACTACTCCCTCCAGTATAACACTGGAGGGGGTAGAGTTTCAATTATTTTTATATCTACATTATTAGGGTGAATAAGAGATTACTATAGTTCTTATTCACTCAGGTTAATGAATAGTAGAATACTGTCATTATAAAACATATTGTTATCCTGGGTAACTTACTAATAGGAGTTTATTATTATGAATATAGTATTAAAAATTTGTGCGTTTACATTAACTGCTTTAGTCGGTGCCGTATGTGGTGGTGTTGCTGTGTCTAAAATGAATAAAGCAAATAACGCTCCAGCGGAGCAGCCATCTCAGGATAATACTGCTACATCAGCTGAAAATACATCTACATCATCTGAAGCTACAGAATAGAAATCTGGTTTACTTAACCTTTGTTACCTCTAGAATAACAGGAGTCTTGTATGAGACTCCTGTTATTTTTTTTTTAGAGCCTTTGTATATTGTCAGATGTTGATTGTGAAAAGTAAGTTGTTTCAGGATGTTTAACTGCCTTGATAATATTTGCTATATCAGCTAAACAGTTCTTAGTCACAGCACCGTTCCACTGCATTGCCTCATTAACAAAAGCAGTACATTCTGAACATATCTTCATAAGTGGAATCATCGTCTTATATGTACGTCTAAACCTCTGGTGACCCAGATTAAGCTCTTTAACTACATCTTCTCCACTATGAATGTTTGCTTCATCCATTTCTTTAACAGTATCTTTCTTTTTATCTATTATATCCGTAATTTTCGTTATGCTTGTTGCTAGTTCTTTTGCACCACTCTGTACATATCCTATCATGTACAATATTGAACGAATATCTGTACGTATTGTTGCTGTAACAGGATTTTTAAGGTGGCCTAAGTCTCGTAATATATCTTCATTATTTTTTCTTACTGTATCAGCATTGTCCGCAGCATATGCCTCATTCCTGTATTCTTTTATTTGTTTTTCGAATTCTTTAATTTCATTATCATCTTTAAAAAGCTCAACAGTATCAGGCTTTTGTATTTTGTCAAGAATTGTAACTAATACGTATGACATTTTTGACATAGCGATTTTATATTTATTGTAAGTTTTAGCTACTTGCTTATAATCCATAACACGTACATCAATACCGTCCATGTTTTTTATATCTAAGTCTTTTATTGCTTTTTCTATGAGGTCTTTATTAAAAAAGCATTTAGCAACTATTTTTCTGAATACACGTTTAAAGAAATCACGAATTCGTTGTATTGTACGTACAATGAAGTCATATATTCTACTAAATAAACCTTTATTATTCTCAGAAGAATTATCATCCTCCATAGCTGTTAAAAACAGTAATGATAATTTATCGTTAGGTGATCCAGTTACTGGAACTTTATTGATGTCGATTGGTCGATTGAGAAAGGCGCTAAGTCTCTTATCATGTAAACGCACAAATGTACGATTAATACCATTATAACGAACATAATCATACATGTTAAGCGCATTGCTTAGCATATGTGCTTGCATTAATGTATTAGTTATTTCTTTGTCGAATTCGATACATTCCAATTCTAATGTGTCAATCATAGTTAATATTTCTCCATTAACTAACATAAGTAAATGAATATGAATACCTGTGTTGTGTAGACAACACAGGTATCAGTTTATTGTACAATAAAACTACTATGCTGGTGAATACCCAAGATTACCGAAATTATTTCCAACATTCGTTTCAGGCTCGGTAGCACTTGTCTTATCATCAGCAGTTTTAGCCTCAGCTTTCTGTTTACCCTCTGCGATGGCTTGATGTAATCTCTTGATAACATTATCTGATGATTTTCCTGACCATTTTACCATATCATCAGCAATATTACGCAATTTGCTGATTAATTCAAGTGCGCGTTTATATACTTGAAGCTTATTCTGGGTTTCAGGTTTATCTAGGTTAGTTTCTATTCTTTTAATTTCATTATCTAAAGCTGTTACTACTCCACTACAGGTTTTAAATAAAATCGTACCACGCTGTTGTACATCAATAATTGTTTGCACCATCTTGAATATCTTGATTACATATTCATTTAGGCTTTTGCTTCCTTCTACATAGGTCTTATTTTTATACAAATCACCTAACCTATTTTCTACACCAGTTTTATCAATAGCATAAGCAGTGCCATTATCGAACACTTCTTTAATAGACTCATCAAGTCTACCAAGGTCATCTGGGTGTTTTTCTATATTGTCCTTTATACTGGCTGTTATACCAGCAATGTGTGTAAATGCATTCAGATAACGAGTACCTTGCGCAATAACTTCTTTATAATCTAAAATTGCAATGCTGTAGTCAACGTCTTTGTTAGCATATTTTTTTAGTGCATCATTCACTGTGCTACGTAAATTAATTACATTGTGATATTTAAGCCATCTACCTGCAATCTCAATTCCCTTACGGATAGCTGCTATCATGCGTTTTATCCAATCTAGGATACGTCTGAATAAACCTTTTTGTTCATCTTCCATAGCAGCAATAAAGGTAGTAGATATTGTACTATAAGGACTACCTACGTAGTCCACAGATTCACAACTAGGGAATTTGCAACCGATAGCATCGTTTAATTCACCAGCATGATTGTACAACGATAAAAAGGTTCTATCGATACCATATTTTTTAACATGCTGGTACATATTGAACGTTTGATCTAATAATGTACCCTGGTATCCACATTTAACGATATCGGCATCAATTCTGGCTAATGCTACATCAGTTAGGTGTATATTCTGTGTATTATTTTCAACGTTTGGTATTTCCACGTTATTCGATTTTGCGTATGAGATATCGAACATAGTATTTAAATTTAACATATCTGCTTCTCCCTCTCTGCTACTTCCTAGATAATAGTTGCTTTAAAAAGTCAGTAGATAACTCAATAGCGACTTGATTATCTATATTGTTAAGTTCTTCCTGACTAAGATGACCGTCTTCATTATTAGCTACAGCATTATGAGCTAACTCGCTAAAACGATGATGGATATTCTTTAATACAGGAGAATGATACTTAACATCCAGCACAAAGTCAAATAGACTACTCTGAAGGTTATGATCTTCAGTAGTAAATACTGTACGGGTGAATTTGTTTAAAGATGTGTTAGTTACACCTTTAACAAAATCAGCTTTAGTTACACCATCAGGTATAAAGTTATCGTCTAAGGATTCGGTGAAAGCCAATAATTTACGAGTAGCTACATCAGTCATAGTACTACGACGATTATTCATCATGTCACGTTTGTATTCCTGATGATTAAGTTCACATTCCTGTAAAGCTTTCTTACCGAATAACTTAACATCACGAACATCTATACCCATAGAAGGTAAAGGTCTACCTGGTTTAGTATGGTATACATGGAGATAAGCAGCTAATTCAGCATTGCTAATTTCTTCATTATCCGCAACATCTTCATTCATAACGTTTTCATCTAACAGAACACTATGTGTACGTTCTAATGATTTACGTAAGGATAATAAAGAGTATGCACCCAGATTAAATGCTAACAGCACTTTATCCATATTCTCATGCAGTTTATCAAATAACTTATCAGGTACATTTAAAGTAGTCTTCTTAAATGTATACAGAATAGGTAAATATCTTTCAACTGCAAAATTGAAGTCTTTAACTGCTTTACCGTATTTGTGGTTACGTAAGTTATTAACAAACATATTACGGATAAAACTCTTAAGAGCATAAGCATTAGTAATAGTCTTATACAACATCTCTACATCTTCACGAGTAGATTCATCATTGTAAGCAACTCTATCTACTATCTCTGCAGCAGTTTCTCTATCTACTGGTACACTGTCTATTTCAGCTATATGACTATCAGCAATCTCAACTGCTTCATTAGTATCATAAACAGGTTCAGAACCAGTTACGTCTTTATATACTCCACCTACTTCTTCTTCACCACCAAATTTAGTAAAGAGCATATCCCAGTTACATTTAGTAACACGTAGTTCAGTAGGTTTATCTAACTCAGTCTTAGCATAAGTTTCTAAGTTAGTATCTTCATTAATATCAGCTTCCAGAGTACTTACATCTGACATAACGTCACTACCTAAAGTAGTAAAGGCTAATGAGATATTAGTACCTAATCTGGTAGCTATTTCATCCAGTTTATCGAAACATGCGGTTAGTTTACCACTGCGTTTGATCTTAGCATATGCTTCACCAACACGTCTACAAATCATCTGCTGAAATTCTTCGTCAGTCTGACCTTCTTCACGTTTGATATCGCCAACTTCATTACTAACTTCATCAGCAATTACAGTAGTAGCTGCATTTATTTCTGGATCATTACTTTCTATAACGTTGTCATCACTAACTTCAGTGATATTCTCAGCCAGCATAGTGATGTATACGTCATCATTAACTTCAGCTATCTTCATTATCTTTCCTTATTGTGTTTAATTGTTTCGTTATAGATACGAACTGCCAGACTAGTTTTATTTACACTGTTAGGTGCACCTAGTGATGAAATTGCAGCTCTGACCATATCGATTCTGATCAGAGAGTCCAGAACTTTTCTAGCAGTATCTGTAACTTGTTTAGTGTCACGTTCTTGCATATACTTATATCCCCATTCATGTACATGAGCAATAATAAACTCATAGAATGAACATTTGTGCTATAATAAGGATAGTGAACCATGTCTTACGAAGCAATGATAGCTCTATTGAGCGAAGAATTAGAGAATATCAAACCTATCACCGAAACACCAGTACCTTCATCATCTAAGCATAATCCAAATGAGTTAACTGAAGCTGAAGACGAAATTAGTGAAAAAGAAAAAGATGAAAATGAGAAAGATGATGAGTATCGTGAAGAGCATAATGAATCTGAAGAAGAAGATACTGGTGAAACTGATAACAGTGATTTAGGTCTACCTGAAGATACTGAAGACGGTGAAGATGCTACTCAGAAAGAAGTATCTAAGGATATGGATAATGCTGATATATCAGAAGAAGAATTAGATGCTAAAATGGCTAAGATGTCTTTCTATCAGCAACTTACTATGACTTATATTAAAGCTGAGTATGGTTCACCTAGTGGCAGTGATAGTAGTATTTGTCCTAGTTGTGCGGGTAATGCAGATGCAGCTGATGCTGCTATAGTAGATAATGATGTTACTGATGCTGAACGTACTGAACCATTTGGGGAAGTAGATAATAGTAGTTCAGGCGGTGGTAGTGACTATGGTAGCGATATGGGTGGCGGAGATGAGTATGATTTTGGTGATTCCGCTTTCCAGTTTAAGTATCAACCTGGTGAAGAAGATCTTGCAAATACTGCTAAAGAAATTGGAGCATTAATAGGTGGTACACTTAAAGCATCAGAAAGAGTATTTCATTTTGCTTCCAAAACTTTAGTCGGTGTTACACATAAATTAGTACATACTGTTGAACGTACTTTTATTAAAGTTAGACATGTAGCTAAGTTTTATGAATATAAATTTAAACCTATATTAAAGTTGATCAGTGATGATGCAGTTAGTGAAGTAACTACAGAGGCATTTTATGCAAATACCTGGATAGCAGCACAACGTTGCTGTGGTGAAGTGTATAAGTTATTAACTGGTATAGATAAGCAATTATCAGCATCAGAAAAAGATTTCCCTAGAATTATTAAGGCATATTCTAATGCTTTTAGCGAAGCAGAAATCGATATTAATGAAAATACTCCATCAAGTTGTTTATCTAAGTTATATGATCGCCGTGCTAATAGTAATTTAGCGGAATTAGGCTACAATAAACGTGATTTATTAACGCTGATACGACACCTTCAGGTATTGGGTGAGATTTCAGATAGTGATTCATTGAAACCAGTCAAAAATATCTTAGTTAAGTATGGTAAGCTATTGAGAAAAGAATCTCGCAGAATTTCTAAAGAAACAAATGCTGATACTGCTAAGCAGATGCTTGCTATAGTTGAATTTAATACTAAGAAATATAATTTTCTTGCTAGAGTAGTGGATGTATATTGTGATCTAACTAGTAAATTAGTAGATGATTTATATAAAGTTTGTTACGAATACGAGAAATCGATTATTCCTAGATATCTTAAGGAGTAATAAATTATGACCACAACTAAAGATTTGGAATTTTTTACTAAACCTAATAAGTCATGTCGAACTATATTAAAAGATAACGATGATGGATGGGAGAAAGTACCGTATTGTGCTATTTCGTTTGGTGATAGTTTTACTAGTATGTACCAATACTTGTTAATTAAATCACAAGGCATTATGGATGGTGTAGGTGATAAACCAACAGGATCTTTAACTGATATAATTAATAATGCCATGCAAGTTAAACCTAGTATTGGGACAATGATGGAATTTTTTGGTTTAGAGAAAGATCGTACTGCACCTGACATGCTGGGTAAGCCATTTCATCAGGATACTAGAGTAGGTGGTAACGATGCTATTAACTGTCTATGGCAGTTTAATCGTGATGATGACATCATGCATCCAATTACTACTATAAATGAAGCACAATGTATCGGTGAAGGTAGAGTATACTCCTCAACTACTCAGACTAACCAACAGATATGTTGGTTTACTTTTGGTGTTCCTTATTATTCCTCATTGTTTGCTACCTTTAAGGGTGCCTTTAACGATAATTTAGCTAAATTAAACAACCAAGGTTATATTAACGATGAAGATGAATCATATAACTTATCGGAATTATTTGGTAAATACGCTACTTTAACTATCTGTATTTGGACATTGCCACTTAAACTAGGTGCAGAGTTTGTTCGTAAACGTGCCAATGTGTATAAAGTTAATCGTTTTTATGAGTTACGTGCACGTATGCAACTATACTACAAATATGTTGACAGTATGTTAGCACATTGGTTAGTGTCATCTGGATTATATAACAACGGTACAGCAGGTGAGAATAGTGCGATTAATATGCACGCTGGTAGTACATCAGCATTCAGCCGTACGATAACTTCGAATGATGATGAAGAATATGTACCTGAAGCTTTAACATTAACCGGTGCGTCTATATGGGATATACTAAGACGTCGTGCAGTTAATGCTGGTATTGTAACAGGAAATTCATCTCACGATGAGATGAATTATGATAGTTATAACCAGATGATACGAAAGACTTTAGTAGGGAATGAAGCAATACCGATAAAATATAGAGTACAAGAAGCTGCTAGAATGGATAAGGGCTATGAAGACGCCAAATCTAAAACAGCTAGTGGTGCTAGTGAAGACTTCTTTAAGATGTTAGAAGAAAAAAATAGACAACTGGTACCACCATCACAAGCAAATGGTTCACCTTACGATGATGATAATGGTTCATGGATGAAAGCTTTCGCTAACTCAGCATTAGGTGCTACTCAGTTTATCGGGTTCCGTATCGATAAGAGCACGGATGCAAGTGAATCTTTTAGTAATAGTACTCAACCATCTGCTATAGCAGAGCAGTACAATGCTAAAGTTAAAGAGATGTCAGCTAAGTCTATAGACTATGGTCTTAAAGGTTCAGAGAATGGAAGTAGTATCTTTGATAAGATAGTTGATACTGGTGTTAATTTTGTTAAAGGTGCAATAGAAGCATTACAAACAGTAGACTTTATAGGTATAACTGATTTAGCTAATGCCGCTATGACTGGTAACTATTTCGATGCACCGGAACAGTATGCTGGATCTGATTTTAACAAATCACATTCATTGTCTTTCCAGTTAAGATCTCCATACGGAGATAAAGTATCTATCTATCAATCTATCATGGTACCATTATTCTGTATACTAGCAGGAGCTTTACCTAGATCTGGTGGTGCTAATGCATACACCCAACCATTTCTGTGTAGAGTATACTGTCGTGGTATGTTTGCTGTACCATTAGGTATTATAGAAAGTGTATCTATTAAACGTGGTGATAGTGAATTCGGTTGGACTTATGATAACTTACCTACTTGTATAGATGTAAGCATAAGCATAAAGGATATGTCACCTATCATGTATGTTACGATGTATGATAGTGTATTTGAAGACATCATGGGTGCTGATAGTGCGTTTAATGAATACTTATTAACATTATCTGCTGTAGGTTTGTTTGAACGTATATCTCAGATACATAAGCTAGTTCGTGGTATTCATTATGTTGCACATAAGCTTCGTAACCGCTATTTTAATCCAGCGTTCTGGTCACACAGTATATCACAGTTTACACCAATACAGTTTATTGGATCAATTTATCCTAAGACTACTATCAGTACCCGATAGTTTAAGGAGGCTATATGGTTAAGTTAGATATAGCTAGCTTTTTTCATACATCATCAACTATGCATAGTGCTTGTGAAGATTTTGCAGGATGTAGTAAGGAACATCGTCTAATATTACTAACACATAATAGTTTGTATGATGTTAAGTATGGTAATATAGATGATAGAACCATGAAGGAGAGTAAGGAATGGGATTGGGATCATACTCTAGTACTTAAACCTGATCAGCTTATGGAGTATAAGGTTGGTACTTGTTGGGATCAATCTTTATATACTTATTCTAAGCTAATAGAAGTTTTAGGTAGAGAGAATGTTAGAGTACCAGCATGGTGGTTAATAACACCTAAAGGTGAATGTGAATCGCATACTACAATCCTAGCTAAAGTTGACACTATGTATTTTTGGGATGAACATGCTTGGGAAGAATGGGCAGGAATTCATTATTGGTTTAGTACTTGGACTGGCGTAGAGAAGTATATGAAATCACATATCCCTAAGCACAAAAAGATAGATTATAAGTCTGATGTAAGTGCTGCTTATGATAAGTTATTAGCCCAAAAGGGTAATATAACAGTAAGGCAGTTTGTGAAGGCTGTATTTGATATAACTGTGTAAAAGTCTTCTATTTATAATAAATAATAATATGACATTATTTATAATGTTAGGTTTTTTAATATTGTTTAACATGGGAGATACTTAATTATGAGTACACCTATTAACTATTTGGACCTTGCCGGTGTAACAAACCTTAAGAACGAACTTGATAATCGTTATGTTACCGCCGATAGTGTTAATACTATTGTTAACAATGCCATTGCGAATTATAAAGAAGCTGTTGTTCAGATTGCTACTGCTGCAGCTGTATATGATACAGAGGGTGAAGATCCTACTGTGATCCTGGGTTATGTTCCAGATGTTGCTGAACCACAGGAAGGTATTCTGTATCTGATTCCAGATACCAATGCTGAAACTTCAGACATCTATGAACAGTGGGCATGGGAACCAGATGCTGATGGTCAGGAAGGCGACTACAAGTGGGTTAAACTTGGAGCTTCTACCTTTACTCTGACTATTGATTCTCAACTTAATGCTGAGTCACCTAACCCAGTACAGAATGCTGTAGTAACTGCTGCTCTTAACACCAAACTCAATACTTCTGCTATTGAAAATACTTGGGTAGACAATTCTACTAACCCAGTAACTTCATCTCTTATCAAATCTGCTTTGGATGATAAGGTTGATGCTGCTGACTTCGTACCTATCTCTCCTGAGCAGATCGCTGCACTGTTTGCTGATCCTAATGCACAGAGTAGTGAAGAACCAGCACAGCAGGAACCAAGTAATGGCGGTGAGTAACTAGATACTTAACTTAAATTCTAATATATAACCTTTCTGTACTTGGATCATTAATTTGATCCAAGTACATGAAATGACATATAGAATTTATATGGATAAGGGTGGTTAATATGAGTATTCTCGTTTATGATGGGTTACGTGAACTTATAAAACGTGAATTTATTGATAGGAATATGGCTACTACGGATGCTACAGTTGATTCAGCAACTAACTTAATCCGTACAGTTATGGAAGACTATCGTGGTAAAGCACTACAGCTTGTAGGTACTACACTACCTAGTACTGGTGTACCAGGTACTATATACTTACAATCTAAGTCCGAACCTAATGAAAAGAATAGATTTATTGCATACGCATATGAGGGTGGGAAATTTGTACAGGTAGGATCATCATTCTTCCCTGAAGATTTTGCACCTGATAGCGAACTCAATATTAATAGTCAGGTTACTGTAGAAAATAGAGTATTGAAATCTGCTATAGATGATAAGTTTAATATTAGTGGTGTGATTAACAATGTCATACCTACCGAACCTAATTCAGCACATGCTAAAGATACACCTACAAGTGCAGCTATACAAGCAGAGTTAGCCACTAAGTTAGGATACGAAGATGGTTCTCGTATCACACAAGAACAATTATGGGAGATATTTAGACCAGAATTAACTAGGCCAGTATATCCGTGGATTAACATTGGTATTCCAGTAGCTAATCCTGGTGGTGCTATTGGTGGTGAGCGTAATTATGCAACACGCTTAGGTGGCCAGTATCTATTTACTAATCTAAAATATAAATCTGGTCAAGATAACGTCCGTTACCACCGGACTGTTGAACGTACTTTTATAGATACAGTATCAAACAGAGAGATCAGCGTACAGATAACAGCTACCGACCAGTATGGTGGATCTCCATGGGTAGGGGAACAGTTCTTCGGTAATGATGATTATCTAAATGAATATGTATTTGCAAATTATGGTAGCTGGACATGGTGGTTAACTTTTAAATTTTTAGACCCTATATCAGTTGGTTTATTAAACATGCTTAAGATTAATCTTAAGGCACATATTAGTGGCACCGCACTAACCATATCTACAAAAGTATCTGATACTGGTAAAGATAATACATATACTACTATACAAGACAGTGTACGCTATGATACGTTGTACACTGACGGTATACCTTTTTATGGTTTTGATAAAAGGAGTTGATTATTATGACTATAGATCGCTCTACACAATTTTTTACCCTTGATGGGTTAACAGCATTTAAAGAAACTGTTATTAAAAATTATGCTAAATTAGGTACTATAGATGCATATATAGACAGCGTTATCTATAACGCCATGATGCAATATAAACGAGATATAGTAAAATTTGTTTCAGCTAAGAGTTTACTACCAGGTATAGGTAACCCAGGTACACTTTATATGGTACCTAAAGGTACAGATGATCTTAGATATAAACCTAAGACTAATGAAATCTGGGTAACTAGTACTGGTGGATTCAAAACCATGCGGTTGTATGTTAATGGTGTAAGTAAGTATGTTGATATGCCAAAAAATGAGTATGGTTTCTTTGTACTCGATCTTAATAATGTCGCACCATTCACCAATAAAGGAATAGCTTTCCTTGAATCAACCGAAACTTCCGTTGGTACAGCAACTGGATCTACCACATGGTTGTATATGCCTAATGTAACAGGTGCTAGTACATTAAACGTACAGATAACCTCACTTGCACAGTTACATACCTTAGGTGGTAGTATTGTATCCGTAGAAAAACGTAGTGATCCTCGTATGTTTAACATACCTATACCGCAATCATACGTAGGTGATAAAGCTGATGTAGCAATTACTAAAAACACTGGTGAAATATGGTTCAATGCACCGTATGATGGTGATTATCTTGTATGTCAATTTTCTACAAGATATACCGTAAATGCACCTAGAAATGAGTATGGTTACTATGTACTTAGTATAGATAACTTAGTAAGATATAGAATCAATTCTCTCGCTATTTATAAACCAAATAGTGTAAATACCACAAATATACGTAGAATGGATACTGATGCTTTTCTAGTTACTAAGTATAGTGATTTACTCAATTTAGTAGGTAGTGCGATAGCTATTACGTTAGATAGTAATGCATATGCAATACTGTTGTCTGACTATGAACAAGAATTTTCAGAAACATACAACATACCAGACGATGAAATCTGGGTAAGTAGTGAAAGCGCATCGATTTACTGTCATCCATCAGCTTATGAAACTGGTTCAGCAACTATTACTGAGAAAAATGAATATGGTTTCTTTGTATTAAAGAAAGGAGTACATTTCCCTAGTTCTACTGCTGATACGAGTCTTAATGCTTTATATTCGACACCATATGTGGGTAATACACGAGGATGCTCTTATGCATTTATTAAAGAATATGGTATTTTTAGTCTTCGCGGCGCGCCAACTAGTACTTTCCGTAGATTATGTGGACATATAATCGTGTGTCCCGATAATGGTGCAGCTAGTCGTAATATACTAATCACAATCTATCCACAAGATACTACAACTTCAAATATTGCTACACTAGCACAGACTACAGGTATAACTATTCCTAGTGATGAAGTTTGGATAGATAGCGCCAACTGGCCAACCTTAGGTTTATATGCGTATAACAATAGTAACAAATTCTCTGTAGAGTTAAATAAGAATGAGTATGGCTACTATGTGCTTCGTAGAAGTGATTATACCGAATATACAGCTATTGAAGAGTACTACTTACGATTCTTTACAACGGATATAGAGGTAGCACGCATTAATGAGAGTGCTAATGCTAAATATACAACGGGTAGCTCTCGTATGTATTATCGAAAAGAGTTTAGTGATAATTATTACTATATGGATCTCCGGACTATATTCAATTATCTCGGTGGTGAACGTGTTGTATTAAGTGTGAATGAATCTAGAATAGCTATTGTTCCAAGGGAATTACCTATTATCACTTATACTGGTGCTAATGGTGATCAGTTTGTTACCTATGCTTACGAAAATGGTAAATATGCTGTCTTAGGCTCTACTGTATTTAACTTATCAGATGTTACTATAGATAGAAGCTTAGATGGTAATAGCTTACATGCTGTACAGAATAAGATTATTGAGAATGCGCTTAATACTAAATACAATGTTGCTGATATAACTGAGACTATTGAGCAAGGTAATGATAATCTGGTTACAAGTAAAGCTATCCAAGCAGCATTAGCTAATAAGTTAGATTGGGCTGATCTGAAGAACATAACTTTATATCAGTTGATGAGAGAACTTCGTTTCCCTTGGAACATGCCTACTAAAATGTATTTCAAATTAGTGGTATATGCTCCGTTAGTAAGACAAGATCTGGCTATATTCTATCCTACTTTAACCCAGAGATTACAGTTCTGGACTTATGGTGGTAATGGTTCATTTGTATCTACTGATAATAAGTTTACTTATAGTACTTATAATGGTTCTAGATCTAAGTATATAGATGGTAATACTGGTGATGAAATCTGGTTACAGAATAGCTTCAACTTACCGATGTATTCATCTACAGTTGTATGTCTTTCTGGAGGCGGTACATCTAATCAGATTTCTAATATCAATGAAGATATGCAGTTTACTATAACTTCAGAAGCACCAGTTAGTATGTCTACCTTAGCTAATCTGTCCTATAAGTTTAGAGCATATTCTGCTAATGAAAGTTCTACTCACTCTCATCTTAACCAGATATATGTATCTACATATCTTTCTCCAGATGGAGTTGATTGGCATCCATTACAGAATAAGACTGTATATAAGTGGGATGATAACTACGAAGATTTAAATGACTATATTTATTTGATACCAATTTTAGCTTAATAGCGAGGTGCTATCATGAGTGAAACTACAAAATACATGTTAGACTATGATGGTTTAAAGGTAATTACCGATAATGTAGTAAAAAACTGTGTTCCGTTAACCGGATTTGATGCTAAAATTAATAACACGATACAGCGTGTTATGCGTTCGTTTAATGTAGAGTTTATTCAGTATGCAACCTCGTATGAAAATTTACCAGCAGTAGGTGTACAAGGTATACTGTACATGGTGATGAAACGTCCTGGTGATTATGTAGTATATTCTTTCGAGAACAATAAATATGTTCAAGTAGGTGCTTCTACATTTAAACATGACTTCGATCCAGACCTTGCTCTTGATGCAAATAGTACCAATATGGTAACTAATGCTGCTATAACAGAAGCATTGAACAGTAAGTATACTAAGACTGGTATGGTAACTACACCTACTGCTGATAGTGATGAGTTAGTTGAAAGTGCTGGTATCAAAGCAGAATTAGATCTTAAAGCCAATGTTGCAGACTTTAGTTTGATGGATAAGTATAGATTACGTAAGATCTTCTATACTGAATATACTGATGGTGCATACCTTAGAGTATATGTAAGATTCTACAATAAAGATTTAATAGCTTCCAATGGTACTATCAGCATGAACAATGTTACTTTAGGTAATCTTAGAGTATTAAGTGTTGATAATGCTAATGCTATCTTTACTTCTAGTATATCTACTATACCTACAGTGTGGTACAATCCTTCAGCTAGCGGTACTAGATACAATGCTACTATACGTATCAGTCATCCATGTGCTAGTGAGAGTTACAGTGGTAGAAATATCAGTAAATTACTCAGTACTGATAGAAATACTTATTATCAGTTTGATCAGGTTACTGATGGTAACTTATGGTTCGAAATTACTTTCACCACTAAGATACCAGTAGAAACTCTTATGGAATCTACCTTATATATTAATGAGTTCTTACGTTCTGGTAGTTCAGTAAATAATACAATTGTACATGATCAGGTATACATCACTACTGAAGTATCTGCAGATAATGTACATTGGAATATCTGGAGAGATGATCAGCAGCAGTATGATGCAGTAGCAAGTACTGATACTGGAATTACTGGTAGAGGTACCTTTACTATACCTGTATTTAGATAATATAAACTTATTGCTACTTCGGGACTGAATATCTACTATTCAGTCCTGAGTTAATTTTAGGTGAATAAATATGTCAAATGTGAAATCTTTAGATGCTTTAGATATCAATGGATTAGCGATATTTAAAGAAAATATAGTCAAAAAATATTTGACTCATGGTGCAGCACCTTCTGTCGTAAGTCAAGCAGTATACCGAGCTCTGCAACAATATAAAAAAGATGTAGTACGATTTTATTCAGCATATGGTAATTTACCAGTAGACGGTAACCCAGGTACTCTATATTTAGTACATAAGAGTGTGGATAGAGAACATTCTCAGATACCAGGAACAGTACCTAAGGATGAGATATGGATAAGTTCGGCTTCGAACGACTCTATCTTAGGCTGTCGTCTCGGTGCTTCCTATGTTGTAGATGCTAAGCAGCACGATATATATCCGTTTCATGTACTTAAATTAGCAGATATTGATCCTGCACAAGTTACACGCTTTGCACCATATCAACGAACTGCAAGTGATCAGGGATATAATGATAGTGTGTACTTACCAGATACTACTACAGCTATAGATACATATGCTCAATTAGCTAGTTTAGCGGGTAAGATCATAGCCGTACCATTACGTAATGGACAACGTAACACCACTATATTACCACAACTTGCTTATACTGGTAATATACCAAATAAATGGAATGTTCCTTCAGATGAAATCTGGGTATTAAGTAATCAAAATTCACTCACTGTGTCAGTTTCAGGTTGGGGTAGCAGTTCTATCACACATAAGAATCAATATGGTTATTTTGTCTTAAAGAAAGGCATACATTTCCCAAGTACAGTTGGTACTAGTATCTATTCAACCACTATAGGTGGTTCTAATAATGTTTGGTATAATGCTAAAGGCAAAGGAGTGTCTGCAAGTCTAGAGAGTACCAATGATTTAGAGCACTTATATGGGCATATTGTAACTAGATCATTTATAAATGCTAATTATCCATTATGGGTAGTACCTTCATATCAAGTTGCTGAAAAACATGTTGAATATATTGATGAGCCTACTGATGTACCGGCTGATGAGATTTGGTTTGATCCAATAGATTGGCCTAGTATGTATGTATCCTATAATTCGCCGACTGCAGGTTATATGCAACTAAGAAAGAATTCACAAGGGTATTATGTTCTCCCTAAATCAAGGATTCCTTCTTATATATCGGGTATGTATCTATCTTCAGTTAATTCAAATTATCGTTCTGGTGATTTAAACTATCATGACCAGGGTTATAATACCTGTGTAATACGTGAATTGTGTGATGGTCGCTCACCATGTAATCGAATATCTAATGTTGAGCAGATATATGAATTTTTAGGTAAATGTATACATGTGACACCAGGTCATAGTTCGGCATTACAAATAGATTATGCATTACCTGAAGATGTAACTGTACCAGATACTGAAGTATGGATAGACCCACATAATTGGGGAAATGCTGATCAATTATATTTACTAAATAGCGGAAGCATAGGCTCTGATGCTGGCCGTGTGCGTACATTATCAAAAAATGCGTATGGTTATTATGTATTAACTGATTTAGATACATTACCTTCAGCTTATCTGATTATTAGTAAAGATACTTCTATATCACAGGCGTACTATGATACTGGTACAGCTAATTCTACGCTATATTTGTTATATAGTGTTTTAGGTGTAGGCGGATACTGGACTGAAAAAGAATATTTCCAGACTGTAGCTAGAGGTAAGATTATCATCACAGCACCGCACTCAGCTATAGTAGCACAAGTTGTCGGTAAAGTATGTAATACAAGAGTAACTTATACTACACCAACTGTACCATCAGCAGAAGATACTGCAGATAATAAGTTTGTAGCTTATACATATAAAAATGGTAAATATGTACAGGTCAGTTCATCTCTGTTCGATATGTCAGATTTACACTTAGAGGATATAACTGATCAGGTATTAAGCTTAACCAGTACTAACCCTATAAGTAATAAAGCTGTATGTGATGGATTGAGATATAAATACGATATAGCTAATATCTTAGCTACTCCAGTGGCTGGATATGACAATATAGTATCAAGTTCAGGTATCAAAGCTGCTATAGATAGATTAGTTACCTGGGATGATATTGAGTGTATACCTATTACTGGTGAAGAGATACATACTTTGTTTGCTACTTATAAGCCGATACCATTAATAGCTGCTAACTATTACCGTATTGTTATAAGTGGTAAGAAATCAGAAGGTGCTAACTATCTGGCTAAGATCTTTGAAACAGAAACCTTAACTGGATTAACTTTCGTATCTCGTTCTGCAGATGGTCCATCTATGAGTGAAACATTATCCTTCACTGAAGATGATACAGGTAAGTATATACCAGTAACAGTAACATGTGCTAATAAGTACAATAGTTCAGTTCAGTTCTGGCCAGGTAACTTATTTGATGAATCTTCTGATGGTTACTATAGAGCTGATACTTCAGATGCAGATATGGTGTTAACGATAGATATAAAACGTAAGTTAGCTATGTCTACTTTACGTAAATTAACGTTTACCTGCTTAGCTGGTAGACCATATCAGACCACTATACCTCCAGTAGAAAAATTAACTGTATCTGTGTATGGATCTATAGGTGGTGTAGACTACCCTACCTTCAGAGAAAATATAGTTTATACACCTAATAAGGTAGCGAATGATGGCGTATACACTATAGACATTTTCCCTAATGCCTAAATATAAAAAAAATATAACCACATGAAGTACTACTCTCTACCTAGGTAGAGAGTAGTACTATTTTTATAGTTATATTTAAGTTATCTTAATTGAGATCCGGAAGATTAACGTAGGCAGCTATTAGGTCGCTAGGATCTCCCATTGGTATATCTTCATCAAGTACTTCAACTGCATCTGGTTGATATAGCACATACTGATCTACATCAGCCTGATCAGATCGCTCAATCATACCGATCAATGCATAGTTTTCTATATCCGCTAAATCAGGTATATTCGGATAGAGATATTCAGCTATTTCTACCAGCTTATCATGATTGTTTTCATTAATCTCACAACAAAGTTCATCAACCTGTTCAAAGTTGTTGTCATATACTCGAATGATGACATTATTAAAATCCTTAAAGAATTCACCATCTTCATAGTAGTATTTACTGAATCTACCTAGATATCTACTATCTATAGCCATCAGTAATTCAGAACAATGATTCTCTTTCCATTCCTGCCAGTCTTCAATATCACACTGATATGATCTGCCTTTGAGAATGATTATATTGTCATCAGTCATCTCTAAACTACATACACTTTTCCATCTAGGACTTACAGCATAATTCTCATCCTTAATTGATTCTAAATAGTCATAGCACTTTTGTAGTGCTTCAGTTTTTTCATGATTTTTATCATACAGATAGATCGTATCAAACGATTTACTCATATACAAGTTCTCCTAAACACTAAAGATTAAAATCCATACTAGTAATATATAAATATTCTTAAAATGAAAGCACAACAATAAAATATGCCCTCTAGTAGATAACTAGAGAGCATATAATTTTAAAGCATTAAACACTAGTTGTAGATACAGTTAAGTTAGGATACATTTCAGGATGATCTGCATAAGAGATCTTACCTATCTTGTCAGCATACAAGTATACTAACTTACCATCACCAGTACCGAATCTGTCAGTAGCAGTTTCATTATCACCTAATTTTATTAATTCACCATCAGTACCAACACAATCGATGAAGTTGATAGTTAATTTAGTAGAATTAAACCGATCATTAGTATATACTGCATCTGCGTTAGCAGAGGTATAATCCTGTAATAAAAATACTGAACGGTATTTTTCTCTAGGTTCGATACTATCCCAGGTGCAATTCTTAATATTGAAAGTAACACCTGTAGCATTAGTACGATTAGACCATCTGAACACATTAGATACCGAAGCAAAATGACAGTTTTCTATATTAACTACAGCATTATCAGCTAAAGCAAATATAGAGATAGCATTGTTACTCATGGTACCAGTGAAATCACAGTCTTTAATCAATACTGATTTAGGAGCAGAACCAGCAGCTAAACCTATTTCAATAACATTATAACCACTCTGACCAATGTTACTATTAGTAATAACTACATCTTCATTAGTAGTAACTCTAATAGCAGCATTAGATACACTCTTATTAAGACTACCAGTAGTGGTTAATCCATCTATAGTAACATTACCGTTGGTAGCAGTAGTAGCGATACTAACACTATCAGCAGTAGAGTTAGATACATCAACATTAGAACCGATTAATGCCCAGGATGAATCAACTAAACTAGTCATAGTTAAATCAGCTACTACCAGTTCTTTATCAGTATTAATATAAGCAGCTTCTACAGTAGTATCATCAATAAATTTAATATCTGATTTACTTTCAACTATTTCCAAACGTCTGGAAATAAGGTTGATACGATTAAGTAATGAGTTGATACTAGATTCATTTACTTTAACTGAATTACGTATACCTAGTATACGCTGAATAAGTTCAGTTAAAGATTCTAAAGTAAAGTATGGGTATTGCATAATTAGCTACCCTCCTCTTCATTGTTATTATCATCACGGAACAGATTTCTGATATCATCAGCAGAGATAGGTTCACCAACTAACTGATTCTCTTCTAATTCATCAATACGATTTCTGTTATCAGTTATATTGTCTGCATTAGTAGAAATATTAGTCTGGTTAGTTGCTATATTAGCAGCGTTAGTTTGTATAGCAGCAATAGCATCATTCAAAGTAGCAATAACACCATCCAGATCCATATTACTTAAAGCAGTAGATAATTCATCTATTTTGGTATTAAGTTCTTCTATAGTTCCGTTGATAGCCGTGATAGATTCATTGATTCCATTAGTAGCATTTAATATATTGTTAGTAGCGGTACCGATGTTAAAGATACCGTTTTCGATATTATTCAGCTTAGCTGCGGTGATGATATCACCTGCAGCCCATCTAGTCTTACTATAACTTACTGTCATATTAGTTACTCCTAATTACCCTTTTGAATCATGGATTAACTTAATAACCATCTCTTTAAGACATGCTGCTGTTTGATTAATTTGTTTAATCTTTTCAGCGAAAGTAGATAGGTTATTTACCTTATTTTCTACTTGATGTGTAGCTGTTGTAGTAGCACGCAGTTTTCTGGTAACACTATCTACAGCTGCAGTTGCGTTAACAATATTGGCTTTAATTTCATTCAACAGATTAGTTGTTTGATCTTTACCATTATCATCAGCCATATAAAACCTCCTATATTAGATACAGTTATGTTCTATGTCTAATAGAACATAACTTGTAAGGGTTTATATAAAGAGTTTTAATTTAAGATTTTGAACCTTCAAGAGCAGCTATTCTAGCTTCTAATGCAGCTATACGCTGTAGTAATTGATCAGTAGTAGCTTTAGTTACTAACTCATCACTTTCAGTGTATGCACCACTAGTTTTACCTTTAGTATAGAATACACCATCCTGAGTAAAGTTAACTCTAGTACCAGAGTTCTTTACCTGTCCTTTAGATGAATTAGCATTGATATACTTAGCATAGAACTGAGCCCAAATGTTGTTATCATTCTGACCATTGTTAACACCAAGGAAAGAAATGATGTTAGCATCAGTATTTTTAACCTGAACACCACCACCAGAAGATTCATTCCACACAGTAGAAGTTACATTACCAGTAACAACTTTATTAGTAACTAAGTTATAGTTAGTCTGAGCTTTAACACCGTCATTGGTGATAGTCTTAGATACAGCATCAGTTTCTAATTCTGCCACATGGTTTATAAGAGTAGTAACTTTTTCAGCTAATGCAGTAGTATCACCCTGAGCTGCTAATTCTTCAATACTAGCTTGAATGTTATCAAGTTTATCTGAATTGCTGTTAGCTACAGCTAAAGTATCGCTAATACCAGTTTCGATATTGTTTAATTTAGCAGAAGTAATTTTATCACCTTTGCTCCAGGTATTAGGAGTGTAAGTACTTGTCATGATAGTATATCCTCTTTTCATTATTCATCTAAGGTTGCACTGTCTACTTCAGCTTCATCCACTGTAGGGGAAGAACCATTATTAGCAGTTAAATTGATAGTGTTGCGGATACGAGTAGTTCCGGATACTACCAGTTCTACTAAGATCTGTGCACTTGTGCTTTCAGTACGAACAGTAACTTCAGCTAAGCTGCTGGTAAGACTGGAAGCAGTACCTTTAGTAGTATACAATTCACCATCACCTACATAACCAATGTAGTTCTTGATGTTGTATATTTCGCAGTCATATGGAGTTATGCGTAATGTCAGTAACTGTTCAGATTCATCTGTAACAGTTATAGCTGGCAGTACAGTATCACCTTCACTAGCTAATGCTACATCTTCAGGAACAGTTAACACTGGTACAGATACAGTTTCACCTGGAACAACATTAACAGTTATAGATGTAGTTACGATACCTGCTGAAGTACCGGATTCATCATCAACAGAAATAATGATCTGCTGTTCACCAAATTCGGTAGAGGTGTATTTAAGTGTTTTAAGGAATT
>Ga0310695_10005302_pt1 | contig 22629 bp, 15 predicted proteins | sample RumenRJG_04DNA_FD_203882 | JGI IMG/M metagenome (GOLD analysis project Ga0310695, IMG submission 203882) | Bovine rumen microbial communities from Lethbridge, Alberta, Canada - RJG_04 (v2) (version 2) | ecosystem: Host-associated > Mammals > Digestive system > Stomach > Rumen | place: Canada...
TATGCCCGCGCCCGCATCAGCCAACAGTCACGTCGACGGAGCTGGGGAATGCGGGATTGATGCGGAACTCGCGGCGGACGGTCTTGCCGTTTGCGGTCGCCTCGAGTTCGTATGTTCCCTTGAAGCCGCGAAAGGCAAACTCTCCGCCGACATCGCGCACGAAATTCGTGCGCCACTCCTTGCCAAAAAGATCCTTTACAACCTTGTATGCCGGCTTTGGCGTCATGTCGAAGCGGCAGAGACCGCCATAGTACCGGTTCTCGCCGTGGGAGAAGTCGCCCGGCTCGGCCGCGTTCGCATAGCCGTCCGGAAGGTTCCAGTAGATGATCGCCTCCATCGAGGGATGCGAGAACCAGATGCGGTAGAGCTCGCGCACGATCTCTGCCTGCACCTCCTCGTCGCCCGGATCCTCCGAGTAGGCCGGGATCGTGGTTTCCGTGATCTGGAGCGGAAGACCCAGCGCGGCAAACGTGTCCATCACTTCGAAAAGGCAAAGCGGATCGTAGAAGCGGCGCGTGGAAGCAACGGCGTCCTCTGACTTGTAGAACATGTGGAACTGCATTCCGATCGAGTCGATGCGCGCACCTTTCAAAAGCGCGCGCTCGATTTGCATGAAGTAGCGGGCGCGTGTGCGAAAGTCCAGGGTCTCGTTCCAATAGTCGTTGTTGGACTCGTTGATCACGAGCTTGTTGGCGGGAAAGAACCGCTCGGCCAGCTTGAAGCTCCACTCGACGAAATCGTGCTCACGATAGAAGTTGGAATTGCGCATCCACGGACCGCACAAGGTTTCGTTCGTCACTTCCCACATCGGTATGCGGGCGGCGTAGCGTCCGGCAAGTTCGCGGAAGCGCTTTTCGAGAAGCAGTTTTTCGCGGGCTACGCTCCCCTTCGCCCACTCAGGATAGAAAAAGCCATAGTTCAGGCAGTGCGCCTTCGGCTCGATGCCGTGCGCCTCGCACCATTCGACGCAGAGATCCGGCGGCGGGCGGCGGTAGATCTTAGGAGAGTTCTTCGCATATCGCGGCTTGCCTTCCTCGGGCTCGAGGTCGTTCCAGTAGAACGGCACGGTCGCCAGGTTGAAGGCCGCGGCGAAATGCTCCTTGTACGCTTCGTTCTTCTCCTTGCTGTCGCCGATTTCGTCCAGCATGAAGATGTTGGCGCCATACTTGAAGTCGTGCGTCTTCTGCACAACCTTGACACGGACGTTTTCCAGCATCTTGCCCGCAGCGTCCTTGAACGTGAAACGCATCGGGCCTTTCCTGTTCGCCTCTATCCCCGCCTTGACGCGGGCGTCCGTGTCAGCGGTCTGCGATCGGAAGCGCTTCAGCACCGCGTCGCGGTCGTACTTCATCGCCGTCTTTAGCGACGACCCGAACGCACTCCATGCACCATACGCTCCCGCCGTCGCAAGAAAACCTCTTCTTGAAACATCCATTTGGCTTATCGGACAACAAGAATGAAGCCGCTGGACTCGGAACGCGAAGCGTAGGGCGTATTGCCGTAAAAGCCGAGGTTAGCGCGGCGGCCATTCGGCGACGGCTCGTCCGCGTAAGGCGTCCCCTCCCTGCCCGCGTCGATTGCCGGGCTCATCACACGCGGTGTCCGCACGAGCTCGCCCGTCGTCTCGTCCGTGTAGCCCGTCTTGCTGCGGAGGTGGGCGTTGATGGCGCACAGATCCGTCGCATTCGACGTGACATTGTAGATATAGTCCAATCCGCTGGCTCCCCACCATCTATTCGTGACCGTCCAGCTCTCGTAGGTCGCGCGATCCGTCATAAGGAGGGGGTCGCCATAGATAACGCCGTTAGTCGCAATCGTGCCGCCCTCGTCGCAGCTGATCCGCGAAGCGTCATCGGCCGTCACAAGCGAATAGGAGAGGTTGAGGACGGCATTTGTGCGGACGCAGATATCCGCGCCGCCAGAAGAGCCCGGGCCGCGCTGGTTCCCGAAGAGAATCGAGTTCACGATGTTCGCCGTGCCGCCCCGCACGTCGATTCCGCCGCCGCCGGCCACCGAGTCGTCCAGGTTGTAGGCGATCGTGCACTGGCTAAAATCGACCGTCTGCGCCGCGTTCGAGAGGCGCATGCTCACCGCTCCGGCATATTTCGAGTATTGGATGTTGCCAGACACGCGGGTGTTGGAGCACGGCGTCTGGTTCCCGACGAAGAGGCAGTTCGTAAAGGCCGAGCCACCACATGCGCCAACGAGCGTCACGATGCCGCCCGTCTGCCACACATGGGCCGTGTTCCCGACGAAGCGGCAGTTCCGCGCGACGACCGGCGCCGAGTCGGCCTTGAGCGCCACACCGTCGGGTCCGGTTCCGGATATCGGACCGTATGGGTTTTCTGCCCCATCCGCGATGGCGACGCCGTTCGTGACGAAGCTCGTGTCGACGAGGACGAGACGGCCGAGGCCCGTCGCGGACAGCGCGCCGCCGACAGCTGCGAAGTATTGCTCATAGGATGCGTATTCCCGACTGGAGAGGTTGCCGTCGAAGAGGCAGTTCGTGACCGTCACCACGGCACCGGCGCCCGTGAGCTTCAGAGCGCCGCCATTGTAGTATTTCGTCCGCCCGCCGTTGTCGTAGAACCGGCAGTCGCGAAACGTCGCATCGCCAGCGCCCGTCTTGGAGACGCCCCACGATGTCGCCCGCGTGAAGAGAATCCGCTCGACCACGAGGTCGAAGCCCGCGCCGTTCCCGATGGAGAGAAGGTCAAAGCTCCCCGCGCCGTCGAGCGTCGCGGACGATCCTGCCGGACGCGCCGCCGCCGTATCCTCGAGACCAGTGAAGCCGCCGCGGATCGTGAGCGGCCCCGCAAGATGCAGCGTCCCCGGCGTGGAGTCATAGACAAAGTTCCCGGCAATCCACATCTCCGTCTTGTCCGCCGTCACCGCCATAAGTGCGCTCTTTATGTCAGGGAACGCATTGGCCCAATCGGAGCCGTCCATCTTCGCGTCAGCGCCCTCGCGCACGTGGACGACCGTCGCGCCGCCGCCGTGGCCGACCCACGGTGGGATCGTGCCAGTCACGACGGCAGTGGACTGCTCCGCGACCGCCGCAGTACCGATAACATACGCTTCCACGCGAATCGAATAGGTGTCGCCAGCCGTAAGGTATTCGTTCGGGGAAAGAACGCTCGTCGAGCCCTGCGCGGCACCGTGCACGTAGTTCGTCCACGTCCAGCCGTCCGGCATCGTGCCCTCGATTCCACTGTAGAGGACGATCTCCGCCGTATAGGCGTCTTCCGAATCCGCGAGCGTCACCGTGACATCCGGCTTCGAATAGCCGTTCGGGAACGAAATCGTGACCGATTCGATTTCCGCCGAGACAAGGCGCGAGCGCGAGGCCTCGGCCGTGTTGCCGTAGAAGCCCAGGTTGCGACGGGCGCCGTTGGGGTCGCCTTCGCGCGAGAAGTCCGACGCCGGATCTGCCGCGTCGATCGCCGGAGAGCTTTCCGTCCCGTTCTCGACGAGCGTCCCGTCGTTGAGGAAGTATCCAACCTTCGAGCGCAGGTGCAGATCGAAGCCGATTGTCTCTTCCTGCGTCGTCTTGGCCGGATCGAAATAGGCCTTCGAGGTGTTGAAGGTCAGCTTGCCCAGGACCGTCGCGTCGTCCGTCACGAAAAGCGGGTCGCCGTAGATGACGCCCGTTCCGGCGACGACGTTGCCAGAGCAATAGGAGTCCGAGCTTCCCGTGACGAGCGAGTAGGCGAGGTTGACCGTGCCGTTGTCGCCGGTCATTATGTCTGAGCCAACGGTGGAGCCCGACCCCACGCGGTTCCCGAAGAGGATGGAGTCGCGCACATTGACCGTGCCGGTTAGGACCGTGAGACCCGCCGCGACAAGTTCGCTGCCGCTGGCATTGTAGGCGATCGTGCAGCCCGATATTTCCAGCGTGTCCGAAGCCGCCGACATGTTCACGTTGATTGTGCCGAAGGTTTTATTACTCCAAGCAATCTTGTTGTGCTGGTTGGCGGCGAAGAGGCAGTTCGAGATGGAAGATCCGCCGCAGGCATCGGAGAAACCAACCGTCGATCCTTCACGCGCGAAGTTGCCGAGGAACCGGCAGTCCGAAATCGAGGCCGGAACGCCATTCACGTAGATCGCCGTGCCCAAGAAACCGTTGTTGCATGAGGTGGTACTGGTGGTGTGGCCGTTGCCAGCGACGGAGAACGGCACGCCGTTGGTGATGAAATCGCAGTTTTCGACGACGAGCGAGGCGATCCGCGCCGCGTAGAGTCCTCCACCGAGGGGCTTGCCCGACCCCGGGATGGAAATGATGTTGCCGGCGAAGAGCGAGTCCCGGATGGTCACAGACGGTTTCCCCCCAGACACGCTGGTTCCGTAGATGTACGCGCCGACACCATCGTTGCCTGTTCCGTCCGAAGCCGACCCATTCGCCACGAACTGGCAGTTGGCGATGACTAGGTCGCAAGCGGTCCACGGGCTGTTGCTCCCACCTTTCTCGTAGAGGCCGCGGCGGTAGCCGTGCGTGAGGCACAGACTGTCGAGCGTGACGGAGCCCTCGGCCCGGAGGGCCTCAACTGAGATGACCTGATTGCAGGTCGTCAGGACTCCGCCGTCGAGGACCGTTACGGCACCGTCAGCGCGGGTGCTGTCGTCCGTCCAGCCGCCGGAAAGCGTAATGCCCTTCGTGATCGTGATCGTCGAAGTGACGTTGATAGTGCCCGCCTTGAGCTTGATGATGTCGCCTGTCGCGGCGCTTGCGACCGCATCCGCGAGGTCGGTGTAGTTGTCGATTGGAGCCGCTGACGCGCTCATCGCCAATTGTGCGGCGACTGCGATGGCGGCAAGGTGTCTAATGTGTGTGAGTTTCATATAGTACCTCCGAGCCGACATTTTATAAAATTTCCCGCAAAATGCCAACCCCCTACAACTGTAGGGGGTGTGTGACGGGACAAGGGGGGCTTGCGATGGCTAAAGATTTTTGGCAAGATACGCACAATTGACAAATGGCTATTTGTGAAACAGCTATTTGTCAACACTTTTCAAGCCCTCAGCCATTCGGCGAAAAGTCGGTCATAGACGACGTATCCATCGTCTCGCCTGTAAAGCAACTCGTCCTTCAGCAGCGCATCAAGCGCAAAGCGCACGCTTGACGCCGCACGAAGACCATGCTTACGCCCGAACTCGGCCGACATCGGCTCGGGAACCACGCGCTCCCTTGCGACCGCACGGAGCAGTTCGACGGCGCCAGGAGTGCATTTTGAAAGGATGTAGCCGTAGTTCATTGCATTCTCTTCCACAAGTTGGTCGACCGCAGCAACCACGTCGCGCTCTGTCGGGCGCGGATTTTCCGATGCATACAGCACCTTCATCACCGACTGCACATACCAGGTTATGCCCTCGAAGCGATCGTATGCCGCCGCAAAAGTCTCCTCCGGCAAAATCCTGCCCGCCTTGCGAAAAAATGACGCCGCAAAACGAAAGTAGGTCGATTTGTCGATAACATCAAGAGACATGGATGCCGTGGAATTGAAAAACGGGCGTTTCGGAGAATGGAACATCTCGGCCATCATGTGAAGTCTTGATCCGGAAAACACGAAGCCGACATTGTGCATGAACTGCATCTTCGAGCGAAGCAGCGCCTCAACGCCCTTTTCCGGATATTCCGCTATCTGCTGGAACTCGTCTATCGCGACAACCGTGCGCCCTTTTCGAGATTCGAGATAGGCGAGCGTTGCCTCAAGAGACGGTTGTGCATTCGTCGCGTTGACGTCGAAACTGAACTTTGGGCGACCCGTGAATTCGTCAATCGCCACCGTAGGACGGAAGCCACGCGCAAGCGATGAGACAACCTTGAGCATCTTGTCGACGGACGACTCCACCGATTCCGCTACAGCTACCGCCAACGAGCCGGCAAAGTCGGCAAGACTGTGCGTCGGATAGAGATCGACATATACCGTCTTCACGCCGCGACGTTTCGCCATGAGATGAAGCACATGGCGGATTAGCCCCGTCTTCCCGTAGCGACGAGGCGATATGAGCGTGGTGTTCCTGTCGTTGTCGAGGTTATGGACAAGTTCTTCTGTCTCGCGCTTCCGGTCGCAGAAGTACTCGGAGCCGGCATATCCAGCCGTCAGAAAAGGGTTTGATAGTTTCATGTCGGGCATTATAGCAAAAGCGCCGCCTACATTTCAACAATGCTGTTTCAACATTCTTGAAATAAAGCCAGGTAGATGCCGGGCTCCGGCACACCATCCATCCGGTCACTTGACCGAGACTGACTTGCCTTCGAGAAAACCGACGATGGCTTATTGCGCGGATTTTCTCTGGCGGTCGATGACGCGCACCACTTCCCCTGCAATAAGCCGAGAGCCCTCTGGGGTGTAGTGGACTATATCTACATACGGCACGGCATTGTCGCGGACAAAGGAGTAAAGATCGTCGATTTCGACGCCAAGCGGCTTCAGCGCGGCGACGGCTGCCGCGTTATACTCTTCGACAATGGCATTGCCCAAGGTATGTTGTTCGCACTTGATGGACGTGTTTATCGGGGTCGTCGTGGCAAAGACTATCCTTGCGTTCGGGAAGTAGCGGCGAAGTTCGCCGTGGATGCGGACAAGCGTCTTTACATAGTCTTCACGCGGCGTAAGCGGTTCCCGACCGTCACGTTGCCCCATATCCCATAGACCGTTGTTCCAATGCACGACATCGATCTTGGCTGGGTCTGGCATGATATGTCGCCAGTCGTAGAGAAAGCGCAAGGTGTAGTGCGCGAACATGCAGTTGCCTTCCGGCCAGAAAACCTCTGCCCTGTCCTGCATGGCTTCACGGACAAAACCACAGTAGCCCATGCGGATCGAGTCGCCGAGCAGCAATACGCCGCACTTGTTGGTCGCGTCTGGATTGACGACATCGTAGTTGTCGGCGATCACCCCGGCCGCGCCCGCCGCAAACGCAAGCGCCGCGCCAGAAAAAAGCAGTGTTCTCATTGTCATCGTGCGAATTCCTTACTGAACAGTTGCGTTGTAGTATACACAAAATCGTCATAAAACAGCAATCACACATTCACGAACTTGTACGACCAGTCGCACTCGTCCACCGCATCGAAAAGCCGGAAGCCGAACGGCCGCCGGTCGAAGTTAAGAGACGTCGTTTCGGCGTTGAGGATCACAAGATCCTTGTAGCCGTGCATCGACATCCTGTGGGTGTGCCCGCAAATGTAGAACTTCACCCCCGCGTTGCGATACGCCAACAACCGCGCCTCGCGGCCTCCCTTGGGATAGTTCTCGTATGAGTTCCCCTCGTCGAACGCATGGGCGAACGGCGGAATGTGCCCGGCAAGGATTACCCTGCCGCCGTACAACTTGGCCTTTTCGAGCTCGGCCTTGAGCCACTCCTCGTACTTCAGCTGTTCGTCAACGAGCTCCGTCTTGTACCAAAACTGCGTGTTGCCGACAATCACGCGCCAGCCCTTCACATCAAGGGATTGATAGTCGGAGCCAAAGACGGAAAGGTACCTGTCGCGGTTTTCCTTGGAGACCATCTGTCCCATGTCGTGGTTTCCGGGCGCGACGACGACGGGGACTTTGAACATTCCGAGGAGACGCGGCCAGTCACGGGCGAGATCCTCCGCCTTGTGCGTCATATCGCCCGTAATTAGCACAAGGTCTGGCTTGATGTCATTGACGCGGGCAACCGCGCTTTCGAAACGCGCGAGGTCGGCGGCGTATTTCGCCTCGTTGTCTTGCGGCGTCCAGTCAAAGCCAAATTGCGGGTCGGTCAGATGCGCGATCCTGATGCGTCCCGCGTGACTTTCTGGACTTCCATACGGTGCGCCGCTCTTCGCGAACGCCGGCAAAGCGGCAAGTGCCGAGCCAAGCAGAAACTCTCTTCTGTCCATTTCCATGCAGCCAATTTGTTTTTTACATCTTACCCGGTCATTTGACCGAGACTGGCTTGCCTTCGAAGAAGTCGACGATGGCGCCGACGTTTTCGGCGCCCTGGAAGCCGTGCGGATGATGTCCGTACATGTCGCGCTTGAAGACCTTGATGTTGCCGCCCGCCGCCTTGAAGCGCGGGATGAAGATTTCGCAGTTCTTGCTTGGCGGAACGACCGTGTCAGCCCCGCCGTAGAGTAGCAGAACGGGAATCTTCGCCTTGGCGATCTTGTCCGCGAGGTTTATCGGCATACGCGGATCTTTCGACCAGTCGCCGCCCTCGGGCGAACCCCACACCTTTGCAGCCGGCCATCCGCTGAGGTTGAACGACGCAAAGTTCATGAGCGGCGCGTCAAAGTAGATGCGCGACACGTCCTCCGGGTGCGCAGCGGCGTAGCGCGTGGAATAAAAGCCGCCCCAGCTCATGCCAATCAAGTTCGCCTTCTGAGCAAAGCCGAGCTTCTCGACAAGAAAGTCATGGAAACGCTTAGCGATCTCAACGCCCTTCGGCGACATCCAGTCGATGTCGTCGAGATAGACATAGAAGTAGCCGCGCCTGACGCAATCCACCTGCCCAGTGAACTCCGCGAATGCGTCCGGCCACTTCATGCACCACACCCACAACCTTCCGGCCTTCGCCTCGGCGGGTTCGTCGAAATACGCCTTGTATCCTTCAAACTTAAATGTGTATCGCTTTGCGCCCGCGTACCCCGCGCCAACTTGCGCAGTAACGCCAGCGTCCGCGAGCCGTGTGCTCGCCATCTTCTCGTCCACCGTTTTGTCAACGGATGCAACTGTTGCTGTCGCCGTGACAATTGCCACGCCAACAAAAAGGAACATTCTCTTTGCGTTCATTCGATTTACCTCCTCAGACATTGTTTATGTTGTAGTATACACTAATACGCGGACAAACTTCAATCCCCTACAACTGTAGGGGGGCAGGGGGATCACGCCAGGGCGTTGATTTCTGCCTCAAGCTTCTTTATCGTCAAGAGGATTTCGTCAAACGACGGGTAGTCGCCGTAGATCATGTTGCGCATCGCGGCATAGTCCGCCTTCATGGCCGGCATCGCATGTTCTGACGGCATGAGCAGCATCGTACCGGGCTTGCACAGCTCGAAATGTGCCCAGCTGCGCGGATAGAACTTGCGCGTGAACTCTACAATGTCCGCAAGCAGGGCAAGGTCATTCTTGGCAATGTCAAAGACGCCCGAATAGAACATCCTGCAGACGTCATAGTAGTGGCGCGAGAAGCGTCGCGGTGCCTTTTTCGTCTCGGGCCGATAATGCTCGTGATGAAGTGCCTCGATCTTCTCCCAAAATGTCCGCTCAACCTTTATGACGGGGACCGCAAAGGGCGCAATGCCAAGTTGCGGTTCTGCCGACCCGACAAAACTGATGATTTGCTTTCTTTCGCATGGCACCCAGGACGCCAAAGGTCCAATCTCCAACTTGACGTCAGGGGAAAGGTACTGGTTATCAAAAACTTTTGGATATACAACGTGAAGATTGAGCGGCTCAACGGCATCAAGCTCGACACGACAAACATCTCCAAGTGCAGCTTGAATGTGGTCACGCAACTCACCGCTGACGTATCGGCCAGCCGTTTCGTTTATCAACTCATTGAACAAGCCCTGCTTCGTCTTTGAACGTTCGGCATTAGGATCTCCCAAAGAAAGGAATCTCGACCAATCCAAGATCAAGTCAACATCTTCAGAAAAACGCTCAATGACCGCGTGAGCTTTCGATAAGGAGGTGCCACCTTTGAAGCGTAGTATCTTTGACAGCGAAGCACTGGAAAAGATGCGCTCAAGCACATAGCAGACCCAGAAATCTTTCTCTATCATCGACTCGGGAACCTTGTGAGACAGCTGGCTACAAACGTCAGAGAAAAGAATCCGCCGCTCATCTGCAGGTGCCAAAGCAATTTCGTCAACCTTCATGCGCACTCTCCCGTCGCTTCATCTCCTCCCATAGCAATTTTGAAATCCAGCCAGATGCTATGGCAGAATCTTCACAAATCGCTCTCCACTCGTCATTAGAATAGCGCGAAGCAATCTGCGTAACAATCTCTGGCGTTGCATATAGTCGCCCAAAACCCTTCAATCCTCGGATAACGAGTTTAGAATCGCGCCCCTTCATGCATGTCTCGCGTAGGCATCTATGGCTGAACTCAATTACCGTACGTCCAAAGCAATACCGTCTGCTCGGCCCATTTGAAAGATAAACAAATCGAGCCGGCACCTGCGTTGACAGTCCAAGTCCATTCATTGCGGCATCATCACACGGCATGATCGTCCATCCGAACTTCCGCGCAATTGCTTTCGCGACATCTTCTCCTCCAGGCAAGACATTTTTCTGCAATAGATTACTCCACTCAGGAATTGCATATATACCCCGCATAAGGCGGGATATTCTTCCCTGTTTTGCGAAGCGGGAGAGCATTTCGTCGCGGACTCCGCGCGAAATCGAAGGCGGCAAGTCACTCGCCGAGAAGACACTTCCCGGCGGCTGCGCTTCAATCCAGTTCTCTACCGACACTTTTGTCATACCGAATAGTTGATAAATAATATACACTTTTTCTCAACGCACATTATATCAAAAGTGCTCGATATCTGGCAACAGCCCATCTTTAGATTCTACAACTTGGCGAAATTCCGCCTTTGACAAATTTGGATTTAAAATCGAAATCTGCCAAGCAAGCGTGTATTACCATTTTTCCTGTTATTTGCGGAGACCGGCAGCATCGGGGCGTCACGCCAGGGCGTTGATTTCTGCCTCAAGCTTCTTTATCGTCAAGAGATTTCGTCAAACGGTAAGATTTAATATCTCTTTTTTCTTACCGCATATTTTGCAAAAACTCTGCGTGAAATGCAAGTCCCCTTCTCAATCCGCGACCTCACCTTGGCCTTCAAGCTCCAAGCTCTAAGCTCCAAGCTCCTAGCTCCTAGCTCTAAGCTCTAACCTCCAAGCTCTAACCTCCAAGCTCCCCTTACCCTTTCAACCTATATGCCCGCGCCCGCATCAGCCAACAGTCACGTCGACGGAGCTGGGGAATGCGGGATTGATGCGGAACTCGCGGCGGACGGTCTTGCCGTTTGCGGTCGCCTCGAGTTCGTATGTTCCCTTGAAGCCTCGGAAGGCGAACTCTCCGCCGACATCGCGCACGAAATTCGTGCGCCACTCCTTGAAACATTCATTCGGCTAACCGAGACACCTCACAGTAGTTGCAACGCTATGTGCACCGTTTATCGCACAAAGATGATGGTGCCACTTGTGGAAGACTTGTAGGAAAAAGAGAAATTATCCAACAGGGCCCACTGGTTATGTCCTTGATGATTTGCCGTTCTTACCACGATTCGACTCGGCAATACAAACTCTGACTTGAGGATGCTGGATGAAAGTGCGACTTCGGAACTCGTATTTATGTTTGTAACCGCAAGGTTGCCAAACAACCTCCACCTGTCGTACCTGCTGGTATGTCGGCGTCTGGCAAAACCTTCAAGTATGTTTCTCCCGCCTTTACCGTTGCCGTCGAAACTCCAGATTCGATGGCGAATGTCGAGATCGATTTCGAGGATATCCTATCCGACGTCAGCTTGCCGCAATTAAGGCTGTATGTGTTACCAGATTCCACATAAACAGGTATATCATCTTCGTCCTCACATTCCCATGTCCATCCACCATTTACATGAACTGGCGTTACCAGCGTTGCGGCGGCGACGATGGCGGCAAGAGTTTTCATAATCGATGAGTTCATGGCGGGCTTCCTTTCGCGTGTATTGGCATAGTATACACCAATCAGTTGGTAAACTTCAACCCCCTACAACCGTAGGGGGCTACACTTGTAGGGGATTGCGATGAGGCGGCACACGTGGTAGAATTAACAGACAAACAGCCCATAGGAGGAACAGCCCAAATGCACAAGTCAGTTCTCAATCTCGTCTTTGCCGCACTATCGTCGACAACGCTTTTCGCCGCCGCCGAAGTGCACCGTCCCGTCTCGGAGCCGGCAAATCCGATGTTCCTCAAGGGCATCACCAACCGTCCATGGTGGAACGATGCCTGGGAATTCCGCCTACCGATCTCAGTTTCGGAATCGAGCACAAACAAAGTCGCAGCATACATTGCCGACTTCATACTCGATCTCGGACGAGCGGACATGGCAGACTCCGTGCGCATCGTCACCGACTACGACGAGGAAATCCCCTGCTGGGCGCAGGCGGCGGGCGGCAAGGATTCAACGAAAGTGCGCATCCAGTTCAAGACGCCGCTCGGCGCGGCCGAGAACAGGAGTTTTCTCGTCTATTTCGGCAACCCAAAGGCGAAGCGCGTCGAATTTTCGAGCGAAGTTAGCGCCGACATCAACGAACGCTTCATCACCCTGCGCAACGCCATGCTTACACTTGACTTTGCACGGCATTCCCCCGACCCTGATGTACTGCGGCGCTTCAAAGTCAACGCCTCGCCTACGGAAAACGAGCTAACGCAGAGCGCAACGCGGATTTCAGACTACTCGCTTCGCATCGACACGGCTAATGCGCCGCGATTTTACACGAACAGGGTGGAGCTCACGCTCTCGACGCCGTTCATGAAAGAGGTAAGAGTCGCAAACGGTGTCTTTTCGTCCACCTACACGCTCTACGCCGACTCCCCGCGCCTCGACTACGCGTTTAAACAGGAGGACGACGCAAAATCACGAATGCGCAGACTATCTCTCGCGCTCTCGCCCGGCGGCGGCTCCGCCTGGGACGATCTCGTATATCCGTCCCTCGCAGGTTCAATCAACACTGACCGTGCACAGCTCGACTACCGCCCGGATTCCGGCGAGCCGATCCGCCACAGCGACCTCGGCGACTGGAGCGGCGAGGGGTGGTATGCAACCACTGACCGCAAGACTGGCGTTTCCGTCGGCCAGTTCTACAGCGCGGCCGACATCCTTGGGCTCGGCCAGAGCGAATGGAACGGCGACACCGGGGCGCGATGCCACTATATTCAGATGACACTGCGCGGCGACGGCAAACAGCAGGGCGAAGTGCGCGGCGCGCTCTTCGGCACGCTCGCCCGCGCAGACATTGTGCGCGCGGAATACAGGTCGTGGGCGAATCCGCCGCGCATCCTCGCCGGACGCGCCGAGCCAAGGCGAGCAATTGCCGTCAAGCCGCCAGACATGGCGCGGGACTTCTGCTCGTTCCAGCAGATCGGCGTCAACCTTAACGCCCTTCACGGCGACGTGCCTGGCGCAGTTGAAGAAGCGGCAGAAAACACGACAAGGTATCTTCGCCGCGACGGATTCAACGGCGTGCACTTCGTTAATCACCCAGTGTATTTCTGGAACTGGAACCCCGACAAGACGCTCTTCGACGAGATTCATGCGGCATGGACGAACAAGACTTACGGCGGTTCCGGCAAGGCCCGCGCCGAATGGAGCGACCGAGAACGCGGGAGCCGGACGTTCAGGCCGTATTTAGACGCCCTCCACCGTCTCGGCGTCGGCGCGTTCCATTGGGGTGGACTTCTTTTCGGAAATGCCATCCTCGAAAGTGAACGCGCGCGCGAACTTGAGATTGACGCGCTTGGAATACTCAACGCGGAATTCGGTTTCGATGCCACGTGGTGCGCCGCGCAAGGCCGCGAAGGACCTACGATGCCGGACGAAGACTGGTCTCGGCTTGGTGGTTACTTCTGGAAATACAAGAACCGCGCCGACAGGGAGCGCTTCCTTGCGCTCCAGGATATCAGGGTCGAACATGCCCGGAAGTTCTGCGAGGCAGTGCGCAAGGCAGGCGGCAAGCCCCTGACTTGGGGATGCGACCTTGGTCTTCTCGGGAACGAGCAGTTTTCCCTCGACAACGCCGGCGACTTCGACGTCGTCATTCAGGAACTCATGATTGGACACCTGCTCGACCGAAACGAGCGCAACCGCTTCGGCATTGCCCGCATGAGGGCGATGGTCAATAACGAACCACGCACCGTTTGGAACCATTTCTGGACGCGCATAGGCGGCGACGACGTACGCATCGGGAACTGCGACCTTCCTTTCATGTACGGAGTCAACGGCTTCAACCAGGAAGGCGACGACTACCGCCATGTCGACGACGAAATAGTGACAAAGGGGAGCGACTTCTACCACTTCGCCTACAACACGGGGCTTTCGGAGATTTCCCCAAAGTTCACGCCTGTCAAATACATCACCGTCTTCCGCGATTCCGACGATCACCGCGCAGACATCCTCGAAGGACGCTGCGGGCGATACATGTACGTTCACCGCTGGGACGACACGAGCGAGACTGACGGCGCAGCGAACATCTGGGCGACGGCTCCGTCGATCCACGCCGACCTCACGCTCAACCGATTCTTCACGCTCGAAAACCTCAAGCGCTACCCAATATTGGTTTTGCCGCACAACTACACGCTGACGGAAGAGCGCTTCGCCATCGTCCGGCGGTATGTCGAGGATGGCGGCGTGTGCTATGCAGAAGGCGCAAAATTCCCCTACGCAAAATTCTTCACGGACGGTTCCGAGCAGGTTCCGGAATCGAAGCTCGGCCTTCGCCGCCGCTCATTGGGCAAAGGCAAACTTCTCTATGCCCCGGGGAACCCTTCGCTCAAGGGATATGCGCTCGATCCCGGCTCGGAGTTGCGTCGGCTCATCGTAGCGGAGAGCGGCGTCCCCGAGCCGGTAGTCATCGAGGAGCGCTTCGCGCGGAAGGTTGACGGCTTCGTGCGCACCGACGGTGCAAACTGGATGTTCGGCAGTTTCGCTCTCGCGATGCCAGGCGGAACCGCCGATGTCGTGCGAGCGACCTTCAACCTGCCAGCCGCTAAGGGACGGACGCTCTTCGCCCTCGACATGAAGAGCGGCAAACGCATTCCATTCGACGGAACGCTCGAATACTTGCAGCGTCCGGGCGAGGTGTGCAACTATCTCATCGGCGACGATGCATTCACCGCCATTCCCGAACATGCCTTCTGCGAGACTGGCAGCTTCGGCGCGACCCGCAGGGAAAGTCTTACAGATGGCGCAACGCGCAATCTTGCCGCAATGTCCGAACTCGGCGACTTCAAGGCGCCTGTCAAAGTGGTTCTTTTCCAAAAAACCGCTGGCGGATTTCCAAATGCCACCCACGCGCGCGGTTCGCTTATGCAGGAGTTGATGACAAGCGACAGCTACAACGTGAAATCGTTCCGCGACGCTCTTGCGGATGCAAAGCTCCTTCAGCTCAGGGCGCTTGATGCCGAGACACTCGAAAAGGTGTTCTTCGAAAGCGTCGATGAGCTCAAGGCGTTTCTCCGTCGCGGCGGAACGATCATGTTCGACCGTACGCGGACAACGCCGACGGCCAAGGCGTTCCTCAAGGATGTCGGCGTCTACGATGTCAACGAGTCGATTGCGGCCGGCGGCGACTACCACGGCGAGGCCAATTTCGACGACCTCGGCAAAACGCACGAGCTTTTCACCAAACCGTGGAACATCTACCAGCCGTGGGTTGGGAAGCGCATGCAGTCTGGCGTCTGCTACACGAAGTGGGATGCGGAAAACCAGTTTGCGCCGTTCGTCATCTGCAAGCGCGACAGGCCCGACAAAGAGTCTGCCGCGGCGATGTGCGTATGCCAGGACAAGGTGCTTGGCGCGGGCAGGGTCGTCTTCCAGGAGAACGGCGGTGCGTTCACTTCATGGTACGAGGGCGTGACATACGGTGAAAACCTCCTCTCCTGGGCAATTGGCATGGACTTCAAGGAGCACAAACGAAAGGTGCGCCTTTTGTATGGTGGCTTTGGACAGCCCGTCAAGTTCCCCGAGACAAAGCGCAACAGCTTTTAGTCATATCGCCAAAAATTTGTCGCGGCGATTTGTCTCGATTCCGCGCAGCTTCTACAGAAGGGTCGAACCTTCTGTAGAAGCTGTAGGGCGCGGCTTTCCCGCAGGTCTTGCGCCGTCAGGAGGCGGTCGCGACCTCGATCTGACGATCGGAGAGATTGCGCATCTCGGCGTCGAACGCGGCGCCGATCAGCGTCACCTTCTTGCCGGCGCGAAGATACTTCTCGTGATACCCCTTCTCCTTGATTTGGGCGAGCGCGACAGCAGCGGTTCCGTCGAGTTTAAACTCGAACACGTAGATGCCGCAGGGAGTCTCGACAACCGCGTCAATGCGGCCGCGATTAGTCCAGCACTCCGCATGGGTTCGCGCGCCGATCAGCACGAACACCGCGTAGAAGAGCGTCTGGTAGTACTTCTCTCGCTTCACCGTGATGTTCGCCGGGATGTTCGCAAAGAAGCACGACAGCGCGTCCAGCATGTCGTTAACGTCGTCATGGCGCAGAGCTTCCACCATCTGCGTCAGAAGCGACGCATGCTCGCCCGCGCCAAGCCGGGAGAAGTCGCGCGAAAGCGATTCGCTGAACGCCTTGCGGACCTCGTAGTTCGGAAAGCCGAGGTTGTAGATGCGGTCTTCGCCGTCTTCTCTCGCGCTCTTGATCGTAAGATACCCCGTCTGGTAGAAGATGGCCATGAGCTCTGGTGCGTCCGGCTCGTAGACGGAGAACGCCGTCTGGGAAACCTCGATATGGTCGATGTCGACGGGATCCTTCTCAATCAGCTTCAGCAGAAACGACGGCGTTCCAGTCTCGAACCAATAGGGGTCGAACTGCCGCGACGAAAGGCACTTGCCCACAGAAACTGGATTAAACACTGGTGGCGCATCCTGATGGAATTTATAGCCGTCATACCACTGTATAAGCTTCTCGAACGTCGCGTCGGAGTCGAGGCCGTATTTCTCGCCGAGCGCAGCGAGAGATTCGGGGAAGTTCCGCTTCACCTCCTCGTGCGTATAGCCAAAGAGCGTCGCGACGCGCGCGTCCATCGAGAACTCGTTCAGGTTGTTGAGGTCGGAGAAGATCGAAACCTTCGAGAACTTGCTCACGCCAGTTATGAACGCGAAGCGCTGCATTCCCTCGCACGTCTTGATGACGGAGTAGAACTCCTTGAGCGCGTCGCGGATTTCTTTTACGTCCGGCTTGCCGAGATGCCCCAGAAGCGGCTTGTCGTATTCATCGACCAAAAGGACCATCTTCCTGTCAGTATTGCCCGACGCGGCTATCATGTCAGACATTAGAAAACGGAACTTTCCGGAGGCCGGCTCGTTTTCCCGCAGTGGAACGCCTATGCGTTCGGACTCAGCCCTTAACATCGTGTCGATTTTCCGCCAGAAGTCGGCGACGGAGGATGCCTGACAGGAGCCCATGTCGAGTTTGAGGACAGGATACGTCTTCGACCAGTCCCAGTCCGGCTCGATGGCGAGGCCCTTGAAGAGTTCGCGCCTTCCCTCGAATAGACACTGGAGGGTGGAGATTGCAAGCGACTTGCCGAACCTGCGCGGGCGTGCGACAAAGAACTGCGTGCCAATCGAGCCGTCGGCAAGCGTCTTGAGAATCGCCGTCTTGTCAACATAGACGAACCCGCTTTCGCGGATACGCTCAAACGAATACGTGTCTGTCGCTATCCTCTCCATGCCGCATATTATACCAAAATTCCCGCACGACCTCTTGAAGCACGGATGTCACACCGTAGAGGGGCGATCACTTGACCGAGACTGGCTTGCCTTCGAAGAAGTCGACGATGGCGCCGACGTTTTCGGCACCCTGGAAGCCGTGCGGATGGTGGCCGTACATGTCGCGCTTGAAGACCTTGATGTCGCCGCCCGCCGCCTTGAAGCGCGGGATGAAGATTTCGCAGTTCTTGCTTGGCGGAACGACCGTGTCAGCCCCGCCGTAGAGGAGCAGAACGGGAATCTTCGCCTTGGCGATCTTGTCCGCAAGGTTTATCGGCATACGCGGATCTTTCGACCAGTCGCCGCCCTCGGGCGAACCCCACACCTTTGCAGCCGGCCATCCGCTGAGGTTGAACGACGCAAAGTTCATGAGCGGCGCGTCGAGGTAGATGCGCGAGACGTCCTCCGGGTGCGCGGCGGCGTAGCGTGTGGAATAAAAGCCGCCCCAGCTCATGCCGATCAAGTTCGCCTTCGCGGCAAAACCGAGCTTCCCGACGAGGAAGTCGTGGAAACGCTTGGCGATCTCCACGCCCTTCGGCGACATCCAGTCGATGTCGTCAAGATAGACGTAGTAGTAGCCGCGCCTGACGCAATCCACCTGCCCGGTGAACTCCGCGAATGCGTCCGGCCACTTCATGCACCACATCCACTGGCGTCCCGGCTTTGCCTCGACCGGCTCGTCGAAATACGCCTTGTAGCCTTCAAACTTAAATGTGTAGCGCTTTGCGCCCGCGTACCCCGCGCCAACTTGCGCAGTAACGCCAGCGTCCGCGAGCCGTGCACCAGCCGTCTTCGCGGTCGCCGCGCTTTCCGCGGCGGTTGCAATAGTCGCGGCAAGCGCAACACCAGTCAAAAGAAGAATTCCCCTTGCGTTCATGATATTTGCCTCCTCAATTATTTTTGCTACAGTATACACTTTTCGGCGGGAAAACTTCAACCCCCTACAATTGTAGGGGGTACACTTGCTGGGGATCATGTCTTTGTTTGGACAGCCCATCAAGTTCGTTCCCCGAGACGAAGCGCAACAGCTTCTGATTTGTCGCGCGCGCCATTTATGGTATAATCTTCGCAAATGAACGGACTACGGCTGGCATTTGCCTTGACGACACTTGCTCACACGGCGCTGTGCGAGGTGCCGTCGCTTGCCATACCCGAAATCCTGAGCGGCAAGCACGATTATGAAGACGCCACGCTTACGGGAACCATTGCTGACGTCCTCGACGACGAAACGGATCCCGAACACGTGTTCCTGTTCGTTCGCCAAGGCGGCGATAGCATTCTCGTGCCGGTCAATAACGCAAAAGCGAGATACCGCGAACTTCGCGAACTCGTCGGCGCGACCGCAACGTTCACCGGGCGGTGCGACGCGACGGTGCAGTGGAACATGCGGCGCCACATGGGACGCAGATTCAACGTCGTTTCGCCGGACGACATATCCATCGTCACTGCGGCTCCCGACTTCTTCGACGCGCCAGACTGCCTTTCCCTCGACGCATCGCGCCCGGAGGAAATCGCAAGCTCTCGGCGTCATCGCACAGTCGGGCGAGTCCTTGCAGCGTGGAACGGCAACAACGTGCTTATCCTTACACCCTCCAACCGTCTCATGCGCATAGAGCTCGCAGACCCCAAGCCGCCGCGCTTCGGGGAATCAGTGGAAGCCGTCGGCTTTCCAGAGACCGATCTCTACCACCTCAACCTCGTGCGCGCACGGTGGCGTCCGGCCGCCCTTCCTGACGCACCGGTGGAAACCGTGCGGGATACGACGCTCCGCGAACTGTTCGAAGACCTCCCTTCTGGCAAGCCGATCTTCCAGGAACGGCTCTACGGCAAGACGCTTCGGCTCAAGGGACGGGTAGCGGACATGCCGCGCGACGGAGTGATGAAAATCGTAGACGGCGCTTTCACCCTTGCCGTGGACATAAGCGCACTCGGCGATGATCTGCCGTCGCAACTTGACGCAGGATGCATCGTCGAAGTGACCGGCTCGTGCATAATGGACGTTCCAAACTGGCACCCCCACGCGCCCTTTCCCAAGATCAGCGGCATCACGCTCGTCGCACGGACGCAGGACGACATCATGATACTCGCACATGCGCCGTGGTGGACGCCAAGGCGTCTTCTCGCCGTGATCATAGGGCTTGTCGTCGCGCTTCTCGCGTTTTTCATGTGGAACCGCATCTTGCGCCGGATAATTGAGCGGCGCGGACGCGAGTTGTTCAAGGAACAGGTCGCGCACGTTAGCGCGAACCTGCGCACGCAGGAACGCACCCGCCTCGCAATCGAACTGCACGACTCCATATCCCAGAACCTGACTGGCATCGCGCTCGAGCTGAAAGCCGCGCAGACTGCCGCAGGGGAAGACATGCCGACGGCACTCTCGCACCTCGCAATTGCCGAACGATCGCTCGCGTCGTGCCACGGTGAACTGAGGAACTGCCTGTGGGACCTGAGGCACGGCACACTCGAATCGCTCGACATGAACGAGGCGATACGGCAGACGCTTCGCCCGCAGATCGGCGACGTCAACCTCGCAGTTCGCTTCAACGTGCCACGGCGTCGACTTACGGACAATACGGCATACGCGATCCTGAAGATCGTGCGCGAACTGGCAGTAAACGCGGCAAGGCACGGCAAGGCGACGGAGATAAGAGTCGCCGGCGCGATGGACGCAGATCAACTGCAGTTTTCGGTCACGGACAACGGATGCGGCTTCGACCCGAAAGCCGCGCCCGGTCCCGCCGAGGGACACTACGGACTTCTCGGCGTCACCGAGCGAATCGAGGGGCTTGAAGGCAAGATGAAAATCGAGAGCGCCCCCAGGCGCGGAACGAAAGTCACCATTTCGCTAAGCATGCAAAGGGAAAACGAGGTGTCAGGTGGAAAAGCTTAGAATACTTGTCGCTGACGACCACACGGTAGTCCGTATGGGACTCTCGGCGCTTCTCGACATGCAACACGATATGCATGTCGTCGGACAGGCGAAGAACGGCAAGGAGGCGGTGGAGGAAGCGCTGCGGCTCAGACCGGACATCGTCATCATGGACTTGATGATGCCTGTCATGGATGGAACCGAGGCGACGAGAAAGATACGCGAACAACTGCCCGAAACCAACGTTGTCATCCTCACGACATACACGACCACCGACGGCATTGCATCTGCCATCGACAGCGGCGCATGCGGCGCGGTTTTCAAGAGCGACGCGAACGACGAGCTTATCACGGCCATACGCACAGTCGCGGGCGGAGGGAAGTTCGTGTCGCCAGCCATCGACCGCCAGTTCAAGTGCGACCCTCCGGCTGACCACCTTTCGCCGCGTCAGATAGACATCCTCAAGGGAATAGTGGCCGGCAAGTCCAATACCGAAATCGCAAACCTCCTCGGCATCAGCCCTACCGTAGTCAGGGATCACACGACGATAATCTTTGAAAAGCTCGGCGTCTCAAACCGCGTCGAGGCCGTTGCCGCAGCCCTTCGCAAACAGCTCCTCAAAATCTGATGCGAGCACTTTAAGCCCGCAGATGCTTCGATACCCAATCCGTCGCGGCCCAAACTGCGTCGAGGGAATCGCAGGGGATTTCGGGGGCGCGTTCCAGGCAGTCGGCGACCGTGGCTGCGATGTCAGTGTACTTAATTTTGCCGTCAAGGAACGCCTGCACCGCAAGTTCGTCCGCGGCGGCGAGAACGGCCGTGGCGCATCCGCCGCGCGCACACGCCTCTTTCACGAGCCGCAGACAGGGGAAGCGTACAGGGTCTGGCGCACGGAATGTAAGAGAGCCGAGTGCGGCGAGGTCGAGCTGTTCGCGCTTCGACGCAAGGCGGCTGGGCCAAGTGAGCGCGTACTGTATCGCAACGCGCATATCAGGCGGCGAGAGCTGCGCAAGCGTCGCGCCATCTGAAAATGTGACGAGAGAATGGACGATTGACTCTGGATGCACAACGACGTCAATCTTCTCGACAGGGACATCGAAAAGCCAACGCGCCTCAAGAATCTCAAAGCCCTTGTTCATCATCGTGGAACTGTCGATCGTGACCTTTGGCCCCATCTTCCAACGCGGATGGTTGAGCGCTTGCGCGACAGTTACGGACGAAAGATCGGCGGGCTCGTCGAGAAACGGTCCGCCGCTCGCCGTCAGGACAAGCCGCTCGACTGATTCGCGCGGCGACCCCTGCAGACACTGGAAAATGGCAGAATGTTCGCTGTCAACTGGAAGAAGCCGTACGCCCTTTTCTCTCGCGCGGCGCGTGACGAACTCGCCCGCCATTACCATGACTTCCTTCGTGGCAAGCGCGACATCCATGCCCTTCTCGATTGCTGCCATCGTCGGCTTGAGGCCCGACATTCCTACTGTCGCAACGAGACAGACATCTGCATCGTTCTCTTCGACTGCACGAACAGCGGCGTCTTCGCCGCAATACGCCTTTGCACCAAGCTCATGGGCAAGCGCCTCGCATTGCTCGCGTGAACTGCGCACAGCAAGCGCGACAACCTTGAATTCGTCAGGATGAGACAGGGCGACGTCAATCGCATTTCTGCCGATCGACCCCGTAGCGCCCAAGATGACAATCCGCTTAGCCATGCGCCCGCACTTCAGACCTTCTACTTTGAACTTTAAACTTTGAACTTTCAACTCTTCTTCGTGACACTCTGTCCATCACGGGAGTCTTTAACAGTCCAACCAAGCGCGGCGATTTCGTCGCGGAGTCGGTCGGACTCGACCCAGTTCTTCGACTTCCTGGCTTCGGCGCGGGCATCGAGAAGCGCCTTGACTTCGGCAGGAATCTCCTCTTCCTTCTTCTCGTTCTCGAAGAAGATTACGCCAAGCACTTCGTCCATGCGCTTGAACACGCCTAAGGCCTCGTTCGCGGCTTCGGCGTCCATTTCCATTCCGTTGCACATCCTCACAAGCTCAAATAGCGAGGCAAAGGCCTTCGGGATGTTGAGATCGTCGTTGACGGCTTCGGTGAACTTGGCGAGAGGCGCGGAAAACTCCGAGCGAGGGAGGCGCGAAGCGGAGGCTCCCGAGGAGGATGTTTTCGCGACTCGAGCCAAGCGGTCGACGCATGCGTCAATGCGGCTGAGCGACTTCCTCGCGTCCTCGAGCGCGTCAAACGCGAAGTTGAGGCCCGTGCGGTAGTGCGCGTTGATGAGGACGTACCGTATCTCGCGCCCGGT
>Ga0310695_10005304_pt1 | contig 22625 bp, 20 predicted proteins | sample RumenRJG_04DNA_FD_203882 | JGI IMG/M metagenome (GOLD analysis project Ga0310695, IMG submission 203882) | Bovine rumen microbial communities from Lethbridge, Alberta, Canada - RJG_04 (v2) (version 2) | ecosystem: Host-associated > Mammals > Digestive system > Stomach > Rumen | place: Canada...
TATTCGTTTGAATTGAAGAATTTATGCATTCGTCTTTTCAATCTAGCCTTGACACTAGTTACATCTATAAAGATATAATTGTTGACATCAGAGGATAGTGCAGGATGTTTTGTTACTTTTGGATCCCATGGGCTATAGACGGTAATATTATGGATTTTCTTTCTATTGTTGTATTCCAGATAAAAATCTATCATATTTTCTACAGCCCCCCCCTGTACGGCAGGAATTGGTAGAATGCCACATGTTAAAATAGCTATCTTCATAGTTACGCAATTTTGGGTACAAATATATGAATATTGTTTGTAAATATGTTATTTTGAGTGTTAAAAGTTACAATTATAGTGAAAGGGCTTATGGAAAAATGGTTAGCATTGCCTACTGTCGTTAGTCTTACTCAGAAGGACTCCTTTTTTCTAATGCCATTTGGATAATGATTCTATAATTTTAGTTGTTGCTTTTTTAGAAAGGTATGCTAGAATAAAAGACAAAAGAAAACCAACAGTAAGTAATATCCATGGATTACAATTTACGTAATGTATCATTAGTATGTAGAATATGAACTCATGTACAAGATATAACTCGAGAGAATGGTTTCCGCAAAGTTGCAAAAACTCCATGATTTTTGACGGAGACCTCTGTAATACATAAATGGTCACTTGAATTAATGCTGGAGTACCGAATGCCAAAATAAGACAGACGCAATTGAAAACGAAACAACTTGTTTCATCAATTTTTGAGATGATCTTTATAATGAAGGCTGTAAGTAGGAACGAAATTGAAATAAGTATTTTTCTTTTGTTAAATTTCTTTTCTATTGATAACCACATTCCTAAAGTAAAGACGGGTAGTCTTTCAAGAGTCCAAGCAGTTATGCCATAAAGAGAAAACCATTCATAGCCTATTTGAGATAGTAGAGTGAGGGAGTTACACAATGAAATCAATAAAATACATGCAAATGTTATGATAGGCCTTTTCTTAAGCAATAAATACAGTATTGGAGAAATTGCATACAGAATAATGATGGCATGAATAAACCATAAATCAAGACTGACGATTGACCATGGACCAATGTGCAGTCCATCTTTTATAGGAGTTACCGAGTCTCCTAGTAATAAGAATATAGAATATTTTATGGTACCACAGAGGGCGCAAATCGGAATGATTCGCATAAACCGGCGTTTGTAGAATGTACAGACATCATGTTTTTCCAATGAGTTGACAATTCCCATGCCTGACAACAATAGAAATACATCAACTCCCCAATAGCCAAAATTGTGGAAAAGATTAAATGGAAAAATGCTTGTAAAGTACTGATGGAATAGCATGATGGACAGTATTGCTACCCCCATAATGGATGCCCTGCATTCCGATATTGAATGATGAAATGATGTATTATAGAATTGCATCTCAGTTTTTGAAAATGATTACTTTACGCAATGTAGTTTCCACAAGATTCTGTCTTTCCACTGATAGTACTTCGTTATTAGAGTACGATTACGGCATAGCCAACGAAGTCGTAGATTGACGAAACGCTTGGGATAGTCGATTATAGCTCGAGGGGTGATGAGAAAATGATTGAAGTCTTTCACTTTATCTTTCATAAATCCTCGATGCTGAAAATGGGCGTATAGCGACTCTTTCTTTTCTAAATTGCCGTTATTAAAGCGTAACATGTATAGCTTATTGCCTACATGTTCGAAGATGACTTTTTGCCAGTTGCGTGTCATACTGTTAAAATGGTACGACTCTTTGGGCTTTGAGGCATTGTCGAAAGGCCATTCTAACCAGCAATCATTGGGACGGCAATCGCGCCACTTGTCGCTACAGCCATGGTAGCCGTACTCATCGAAGAATGTAATCTTGCTAGTGGTGAATGCTTCTTGATAGTTCTGGTAGCCAGCAATCTCTTTCATGAAATAAGTGTTAGTTTCCTCATCGTTGTGTAGTAAGGTCAAATGTCCCCAACCTAATAGAAATTTATGCTCTAGTACACAGTCTGTAAGGAATGAACGGATGTCACCATAGACTAAGTCCAAATCGCCAAATCCCCAGAAGTCATAGTCTTTGATGTATTCTTGTAGTATATATCCGTATGCTTGTTTGTATTCGCAGAGTTTATAGGGACGGTCAATAACTATTGGAAAGTTAAAGGCTTTTTGTGTCAATTGTTGAAAGTCGGTGAACTGCATCTTGTGCACGATGATGTTTGGGGCAGGTATCACATCGGCATCAGTAAAAAACATGAAGTCAACATTAGGGTTTCGCAATGCAGAGGCTCGCCACATGCGATATTGAGCAGGTAGCGTGCCGAAATAAGGAAATATGATGACGATGGATTTCACAGTTAGGGGAGTTTTACGTCATTTTCGCAGCAAAGATAATGTTTTTTTAAGAATAACACAACTTTTTTAGAATAATTTGTTAATAACAAAATACTTTGTAATAATTATTTTTGAAAAAAACTAATATTTCATTTCTTTTTTCTATATTTGCATCCATGATTACAACAATTTCAAAAAATCGCGTCTTATGGATTGATATGGCCAAGGGGTATGGTATTTTATTTGTGATAATTGGTCATCTTGGTATTCCTTATATCACGGAATTTATTTATGCTTTTCATATGCCGTTGTTTTTCTTCTTGTCTGGTATCGTTTTTAGTGTGAAGAATAGTTTTACAACATTTTTGAAGGCTAAGGTGCAGCACATCATTGTTCCTTATTTTTGTCTAGGCGTTCCTGTCATTTTAGCAAAACTCTATTATCAAGCAAAACTTGATGTATATGGAATTGCAAGTGGTATGAAACAACTTCTCATTCAGGAGAGATATACCACGTTATGGTTCGTTTCATGTTTGCTCATTTTGAATTATCTTATGTATCTTTTGGTAAAATTTATAAGGAATCTATGGCTGAAGGATGCTATTGTTGTTTCCTTCTGTTTGTGTGGTATTCTACTATGGAGGAGTGGCATTACCGTATTGCCATGGAACATAGACATTGCTTTCATCGTGTTTCCCTTCTTTTATATGGGGTATAGGTTCAAAAGGTCATTATTGAATACTTCATTGACTGAGAATGGTGATGGTTCCCTTCCCAGATCTACATACATGATGCTGGTCGTGCTATTGACGGGTTCTGTCGTATGGTTTGTAAATGCCTATAATATAGAATTGACAGGTGAAAGGGTTGATTTGTACTATGACAATTTGAACTATGAGGTACTGACATTTTTTACAGCTTTTTTGGGTATCCTGATGATGGTCTTTCTATCTCAATGTCATGTGTGTCGTCCTATACTGTATATAGGAGAGAATTCTTTGTTGTTCTTCGCTTGGCATGTAGATGTTGTATTTCCTGCGTTATGGAGGCTGTATTGGTTTTTGGGGATAACTCCGAGTTCCTGTTTGGGAGTGATTACCATCAAATGTCTCTCTGTCGTCTTGACGCTTATTATTATAACCGTGCTAAATGAGATGATCAGACATACAAAGATGAAGTTCATGTTAGGGAAGTAGCCTCAAGAATGAGGGTAAGAGGCTACTTTAAATATTATTTCCTGAAAATGATTCTATATAGCAATTTTAATCTTGGACAAATAGTTGTATACCCCCTTGTCCTATATAGGAATTTCCAAGCGTCGCCGTAGTACTTGTGGTCAGCAAGTGTATTGCCCCACTTGGTCATCTGCTCTGTCGTGCGCCTATATAATATCTTCTTGTTGGGATATGGGTAATCGTACCACTCCCATAGTGGACATGATTTCTTAGGGTCACACATCCCTGCCAGATTGTTTTCTGTTTCATAAGGATGATCGACCAGTTCTTCGTTTAAGAATACTGCATCGTACTTACAGCTCATTCTCAGCCACATGTCTGTATCTTCGTGAGGTGTAACACCGACTCGGAAATCACCAATCTCGTCGTATACACTTTTCTTGATAATCATGCTGCCAACCCAATAGACATAATCGTATTTTAAATAGTTGTCAATGACGGTGACTCCTGGCGGTAACGTGGTAATAGGACGGTTCTTTTGTCCTGTTGCGTAAATGGCATGCCCAGGATATTCCTCTGTAAGACGAACCATGATGGCAAGATAATCCGGATCCCAAGTGTCATCGGCATCCAATAGGGCAATATACTCTCCGTTTGCCATGTGGATGGCTCTGTTCCTTGTTGCAGAAAGTCCTTGGTTTTTCTGCTCGTAAAAGCGTATCCTTGGGTCTGTTACAGAACGGGCAATCGCGGCACTGTTGTCGGTTGAACCATCATTAATGATAATGGCTTCCCAATCTTGAAAAGTCTGTGCTATAACAGACTTGATTGTACCCAAAACAAAATGCTCTTTATTGTAAAGAGGAATAATAATTGATATTTTCATTTCTTATGTAAGCAGTTAAAAATACGATAAAAAATTTTGATGAATAGTGTTAGGTAACGCAGGGCCTTGGCATTCTCACATAGTGTAGCCAGTTTGTAAAATGTGGAATTGTCAATCTTAGCTAGTATTTCATAATCCTTTCTTATTCTTCTTGGGAGAAATTCATCAAGGAGGTGGTCCATTTCATTTTTTAGCACGTCAGGATAGATAGCACAAATACCATCATCACAGTCTCGCAGACAAACCTTGTCACGGAAGAAACTGACGCTGCAATCTTCGAAGATGATTTTTTGAATGAAGAATTTCCAGTCAGAGACCATTCTTAAGTGCTCATCATAGAGACAGCCCTTGAATAGTTCCTTGCGAAAGAAAGAACTCTGATGTGGAAAACTTCCCTTGTACAATGAGTACATACTTAATCTAGGGGGAAGATTTGAAGTAAATCCTTGGCCCGTGGCCGGATTATAATAATAGTCAGAGCCAATGATAATGTCTGTTTCAAAATGATTATTATCAATAAGTTCTAGTCTCTTGCTATCATAGAAACAATCGCCGGAGTTCATGAAGTTTAGGTATTCGCCCTGGGCCTTCCGGATGCCCTTGTTCATGCCCTGATAGATTCCGCCGTCGGGTTCTGATACCCAGTAGTCAATTTGTGAATCGTATTCCTTGAGCACGTCAGCACTACCATCGGTGGAGCCTCCGTCTATGACAATGAACTCAAAGTCTCGAAAGGTCTGGTGAATTACGCTTTCAATGGTCTTGCGTAATCCTTCTTCGTTGTTATAATTGACAGTAATAATCGAATATTTCATAGTTCTTTTATTTCTTTTTTCTTAGAATGATACTTTTTATTCTCTGATAGCAATCTTTGGCCCCTTTAGCAAATAGCATGGTAGTGCAAAGGTCAATAGTAAGAAATATTGCTAAACCAATAGCAGAATAGACCCCCCAGTTCCAAATGCTATGATAGGGATTAATAGTAATAAACCTAATAAGATAGACAGATATGGTAAAAGCAAATAGAGATATTATATAGTTTCGTATGACACCTTTCCAATAGATGGATATAGGCAGTTTAAAACCTGATGAGAACAGAAAGTAGGGTTTCCAAAGTACAATTATGGAGAACAAACTGACAATTTTGCCTAAGAGAATACCCAAAATTCCCCATCGCATACCGGCAATGATGGTGATTGACACATTGAGGATCAATTCTGCCCATGCAGACCAAACATCGGAATAGAGACCGTGGGCATAGTTGAAAGCGTCGACAGCTCCTCTAGAGTTTGAAATGTACAGGAAAAACATAAGCATGATGAGAATTCTATGATCGAGAATGTATTCTGTACCCAGCCAGTGGGCAATAAATGGTTCGATAAAGTTATAAAGCGAAAAACATATAGTCGCTGCGATGGTGTGTTGGATAGTCGTATATTCCCAAAATACTTTCAACATCTTCTTTTTGTCACCTTCTGCTACAAGATTGCCGATACTTGCGCCAACACTACCTGTAATGGCATTGAACATAGAGATAAACTTCGAAACGACAATCATGTAGTTTCCATAATAGGCTACTGTCTTTAGCGAAACAAATAGAAAGATAAATAATTCGTCACTTCTGATAAGTACAAAGTCCTTGATGCGATGAATGAATACTTGCTTAGTCTTCTCGATTATTTCTGGATATTGTTTTAATAATAACTTTCCTTTAGTTTTATCAACGTGGAGCCAAGAGTACTCTTTATTGATTTTCCAATTTAGAATGATACATCCAATGATTCCGAACAGAAATTCTACAGCAACCCATAGATATAGATTCCTGAAATAGAAGGCAAGGAAAAGTTGTAATCCGATTTTTGCTAAATTTGCTGATTGGAAGTAGATTGCTACAAGATAATTTTTTTGGTCTGCACTGAGCAGAATCTGTCTGTAGTTGATAAAATATCCAATAAGTGAAGAGCCGAGAAATGAGTAGAAGGTAAAGTAAATAATCCCCAACCCTAGTTCCGAACCTCTAAAGATGAGTGGAAAGAAAAGACTTACCACAAAGGCCCCAATAAAGATAATTGTGCCAATCCAGTTGTAAAGATATCCCAGTAATGAGAGAATGTCTTGTATTTCTTTTTTATTGTTTTGTTGTAAAGGCTTAAATAGAAAGTATCCTATGCTAGCTGTGATTCCTAATTCTGCAAGATTCAGATAACCAAGAATGTTTCCTAGAGTGCCTGTTAGTCCAATAAATTCTGTGCCTAAACAGTCTAGAAATATTTTTCTAGAAAAGAATGCAAATATCAAAGAGATGAAGTAAAACATAATGTTTACTTCTGCATTCAGTATACTTTTATGGACCCTCTCACTCATTATTATTTATATTATGCATTGTATGAATGAATTCCCTGTTTTTGTAATCTATTTTTAGGAAGTTTAGTAACATCTTCCAGACTAATGCGGGGAGTGCTATGAGTTTGCTAAATAAAGACTGTCGGCGCATTTTTATGGGTATTGCAAGATAAAGTGCGATGCAAAGTCCAACAAAAAAGCACCACCATTTTAGATGGAAGATGGAAGATGGAAGATGGAAGATGTATGTACTTGCGGTTGTAATCACACACAATAGTGGGATGAGAGCAAGAAGGATAGATCGGGGAATAAGGGCCTGCTGAATAGTTTTGTCGATATAATCGATATTTCCGGTGATGATTGCTTTTGGGATATAGGGGAGCATCTTGCACAGAGTTTGCACCTGTCCTGTCATCCAACGAAGACGCTGGTGCTGGAAATTGCTGCCATTGCTGACTTTTTCGTCCATTACCAGGATTTCTTCTGCATAGTGTATATAGATTCCTTGCTTCATGAGTAAAGCTTCCATTTCTCGATCTTCTACAGCCGTATTAAGCTTGATGACATTGGTTTTAAGCCAATTATAATCAAAGCACATACCAGAGCCAATGAGGGCTGAGGACATGCCAATGCGGTTGTGTCCACGACGGAAAATGCTGTTGTTTATTTCTTCACTGAGTCCATCCAAAGCTGCAATGTCATTATTAGTGTTTTTGGCAGTGCGATGGCATTGTATGGCAATATTGGGGTGTACGATATGACTGAGTTTTGACAGGAAATCTGGAGCTACGATGTTATCTGCATCGAGAATGACGACAAAGTCGTAGATGTCTGATGTCTGATGTCTGATGTTTGAAATGGCATATTGTAGGGCTTTGGCTTTGCTGCTGTTTTCGAAGGTGGGTTGGAGTAGGGTGATAGGGAGGTCTGCCAATTGTTCATTGGTAGTAGCATCCATGTGATCCGAGATAACACAAAGTTGGTAAAGGTCTTTAGGGTAGTCCTGTTGGAGAAAGGACTCTACCGTATTGATGATGACTGCATCTTCGTGATATGCTGGGATGAGGACGAGGAAAGATGTCTGATGTCTGATGTCTGATGTCTGATGTCTCCGCTCGAGGTCTGCTCGCTTACAACCAAAGGGACGCAAGATGGCTGATGGAAGATGTTCCTTCTTGGGAAGATGGGATGCAAGGACAAAGAATAGGACATACATCACGTTGGCTGCTATGATAAGCCATAGCAGAAAGTCTATGATGATGATGACCTGTATGTTCATTGTTTTCTTGCTCTTAAATTATGAATGATGTGACTAAAGGCGTCCATACGGGCACCAGTCTCGTCTCGGCCTGCATTGAAGAGGGAACCAACTGTAATGAGAGGAGCACGAAGAAAGTCACGATCCCAATTCTTGTCAACGAGATAGTCGGGGGTGGCTAATGCATAGGCAAAAATGGCAATGGCAGTGATAGCCCACCACTTCAAAGCTAATGTGAAATAGATGAATGGTAGGGTTATGCACATGATAGAGACTATGCCCATCATGATGGTACGAGGAATGAGTGCCCATTGGATGATTTTGTCCACAAGGTCATATTGGCTATTCATGAATGCTAAGGGCATGAAACGGAAATTGCTCAGCAGGTTATGAAGCTGGATATAGGTCCAGCGACCGCGTTGGATGTTGAAATCATGTACCTTACGTGTTTTCTCATCATATACAAGTATATCCTCGAAATAATCAATGTAAATGCTATCGCGTACTAACAGTGCTTCCAGTTCTTTGTCTTCGCCCACGGCAGAACGAATCTTCATGATGTTGCGTTTGAACCAAGCAAAGTCAAAGACAGAACCTGAGCTGTTGAGTGAAGCAGATAAGCCCACAGCTTGATGGCCACGGCGGAATATGGTGTTGTTAATCTCTTCAAAAATGGTGTCCAAACGGGCTATAGATGTGTCGCGATTACGTGCCATACGATGAGTCTGGAATGCCTTGGTACCTGCTGCTTCAAATGCGTCGTTGATCTGTTCTACAAATTCAGGTTCAACGATATTGCCTGCATCAAGAAGGATCACCGCGTCATAGATTTTGAATTGTGGCAAATTGAGTATGGCATATTGCAGTGCCTTTACCTTGGTACTCCTTGCAAAATTAGGTGTTAGCAGGGTGATAGGCAGTTGTGCCAGCCTCATGTTAATCATCTCGCTCTGGTGGCAAGAGATAACCACAATATCAAAATTCCTTTGTGTGTAGGTTTGCCCTAAAATGGAGTTAACCGTCTCCAGTATCCTAACATCACTTTTATAAGCGGGTATTAGGATGATATAACGGTTCTGCCCCTTTGCCTTGGGAGGTGTCGTTGGTGTTCTGAAAGTTGCTGCGATAGCAAAGAATAGAATATATGCTACTGTTATTGCTACAGGCAAAAACAGTACCCAATCAACAATATATAGTATCCACCAGAAGTTCATTTCTCTAATATAAAATTATTAATTCCTTTTATCGTGGCTGATGCCAGATTAAACTGCCGATGCAAAATGTATTTGCAGATGTCACGTGGAGCAACAACAAGTAATAAATATGTATATGTAATATATCTACGTAGTCCTTGTATGTTACGTTTAACAAACAACAGACGATTACGTGTGAGGTAATACGTCTTTAAGGGGCTGTTTTGGCCAGTTGCCTGGCTCTCTTTGTGATAGATTGTACAGGCTGGTTCGTACCAAATAGAATAGCCTGCTCGTGTGAACATCATGGACCAGTCAAGTTCCTCGTAATAAAGGAAATAGCATTCGGGCATGAGTCCCACTTTTTCAAGGGCCTCACGTTTTACCATCATGGCAGCTCCATGGGCATAAGGCGTAGGGTGAGCTGTTTCATACTGACCTCTATCAGATTCGCCAAAGCCTATAGAACAGTTACGCATCGTATAGTGAGAGAGTGGGGTGTAGCCTGCAAATTGAATTGGCTTATTGCCCCATGCAAAGCGAATCTTAGGACAAACTATGCCAATCTTGGCATCAGTCTCTATGCGACTGACGAGATGTCTGATGTCTGATGTCTGATGTCCTAGAATCGTATCGTTGTTGATGAAGAGGATGTATTTGCCTTGAGCGGCTTTGATGCCGAGGTTATTACCGCCTGCAAAGCCGAGGTTTTGCTTGCTTCGAATCACTTTGACTTGTGGATAGCGGTTGGTTATGATGACGGCTTCGTCTTCTTTGGATGCATTATCTACCACGATTACCTCTATGGACGGATCCTCTAAAGGTAATGACTCAATTAACTCACAGGTGTCTTTTAGCCCGTTGTAATTGATAGTGATAATCGATATCGTTATTTCCAAGTTAACCAGGTCTTTACTCTTGATTTTTCTCGTTTTTCTTGCTTAAGCCGTTTTTTCTCTTCTATTAGTGCTAATTCTTTTGTTTCCCATTCAATCCATTCTTTTTCGATATGAGGTAAAATGTATACAATGGCTAATCCACCATAGAAAGTTAAGCAATTAGGAAACTGCATAAGTACTTGATTTCCATAACCGCCCAACTGTTGTGAAATCATCGCACAGCAGAAACCTGCTCCAATACCTCGAAGAGAGGGGCTATTAAGTTTGAAGAGAACAATAAAGCACCCTCCTCCTATCATAATGGCTGTGCAAATTATGAAGATTGTAATACCTATTCTTCCTGTGCGTAACCAAATATAAACATATTCAGAATCTGCAGGTATAGATACCAATTTGTTGTATTTGTTGTTTGCAGGTACATTGCTCATGCCTATGCCTATCCCATAAGGAGCTTCTTGCATATATTTTCGCATGGTTGCCTGATTTATTTCACGAGCCCCTGTTGATGCATCGTTCTTGTCAAAAGCCGAACGCATACGTCGAATCTGCTGATTTCCTTGTCCGATGTTGGTGAAAGCGAGTACAAAAACAAATAAGCCAAAAATGATAGTAAATGGTATTGCAACTTTAAATGATTTCGAAAGAAAAATATATACCATAAAACCTGCAATCAGGCAAATCATTGCTGTACGTGTGCCTGAGGGGAACATAGCCCATGTACATGCAAACCCCGTTATCAAGAAAAAATATTTATGTTTTTTGATTCTGGATGTTATGCCAAAAATAATAAAAGCTACTGCAGTGGATGCAATTCCTACGCCAAAATTGGCAGCATCGCTATAAATTGACCAATATCTGATAAGGGAGCCTCCTTGGATTAGATGTTGACGTCCGCTCGGTCCGTGTAACCATGCGTTATCTTCGGGAGATAAACCTATATATTTTTGTTTCCAAACCGTAAAAACTGCCAGTAAAGCAAGGCTTCCCCAGATAAATAAATACTTTGTTAAGATTTTGGTGTTTGTAATGTATAATGTGAATACAATAAAGGCATACATCAATTGAAAAGCCATTAGTCGAACGCCTTGATACCAAGCGGCAATGTTAATTCCTAAATTACAAGTATTGTTAAGAATCTCTATAAAACAATATGCGCACCAAATTATTAGTGCCAGAAACATTACATTCGCAAGACGTTCAAATTTGCTTTCTTTTACGTCAATGATAGCTAGTGCAATAAGCACGATCTCTAGCATTTCATTGTAGAGAGACGTGGGGATACCAGATGGTAATCGCATGCCGTGCCACATGATAAAATAATTGAGTCCTATTAGGGCCCAAAAGGTCAACATTCGATATTGGAAGACTGATATGACTGCAAGAACTATAATAGGAAGAATACAGATGATTGCAAAGGTGCTAAAACCAGCTGTCGCTAATTCATAAAGAGCAAGCAAAAACAGAAGGAGGAATAATAAAACCCTCCCTCCGTTAAAACTTAAATATGAGCTAGCTAAATGTTGCATAATTATTTTGCGTGATCATTTTCTATTGCTGTGAGTCCAAGTTGCGACAATCGATAGATGAAGTTGTTGAACTTAGTGTATGGTGGTAACTGTCCCACAAATTCTTCTACAGCGTATCGACTTGCTTCTGTAAGATACATGAACAAGGAGTTCTTGTTTTCAAGACGAACCTGTAACTCATTGAGTGCCTTTTGGTCCACGTCTTTCCAGGTACGGTTGGCACGGGTAACCATCAAGTTTATTGTACCCATATTGAGCAATCCGGATGGGATTGTGTTGTCATCCAAATTTGGATACTCAATGATGGCTATTTCGTTAGGCATAATATCTGGACAAATAGATTTGATGTCCGTTGCCATCAGATACCGACTATCTTCTGCTAGGAAATCTTCATCATAGGTGAGACGACGCACTTGCAAGCCTAAACTCAACCAGTAATTCTCCAACTCTTGGGCAATATAACTTTTCCCATTGCCTGCATCCGTGGAGAGCAGGTTCAGTACATTTTGCTGCCCTTCTTTGAAGTTTGGAAGCAAAGCCTTACTGAGCTGTCGCAAAGCCATGTCATTAATCGTCTTATTAAAACGTCGATAGCGTAGGGTGCTCTCTTTGGGATAGCAGCCCATAACAGGTACTTGTGTGATACGTTCTGAGCGCATACGATCACGCAAAGTGCGGTCAAGCATTTCTATGATAAAGAAGTATATGGCTGTCATTAAAAATGTCAGCATAAACGAACCCAAAAGCGTCATCATGCGATTGGTTGGTTGTGCATTCAAAGGGAACATGGGAGGATTGAGTACGCGCAAGACAGCTGTTGACATCTGAAGGTTGCGCTGACGCAGACGCGCCGAGTTCAGCGCTTTCAGCATCTCCATATAGTTACCTTCAATGAAGCCGATATGACGGTCCTTACGATCCAAAGTGGCGCCAATGGGTGAGAAATATATAAACTGCTGGTCGATATTCTGCTGCATGATGTCTAAAGCTCCTAACTCTGCTTTCGTCTTTTCTAGTAAGATGACTTGCTCTAACCATCTGTTGATAAGATCAGAAGCTTTTACACCAGTATCTGTATTGTAATTAGATGCCTCTAACGATTTTGTGAGTTCTTTCACTTTCTTGGTTGTGGCATCCAATTGACGCTCAGCCTTGGCTAATTCTTGCTGTGCTTCGTTGTTGTTACCGCCATTTTCACTACTCATCAGTTTGAGATTAGCAATACGTGACTGCAAACGGGTTATATCACGAACCAATGTGGAGAATTCCTGATTAGATTCAATGATTTTCGAACGGTCACCTAATTGTTGCTTCAAATAAGCTATCAATGCCTCTGTAGTAGCTATGTTCATGCGCAAATCGTTGCTTTTTACTTGTTGCTGTGCTTCTAGAACAGATACCTGTTTCGTTTGTTCTTCATAATTGATAATACGATTCTTTACGTTGTATTTGATTAGGTCATTTTCAGCTACAGTTAGATTTCTGTAAAGGCGTTTAACTTCTTTTTCAAAAAACTTAATTACATTCATAGTTTCGCCATAACGAAGTTGTTGGTATTGGTTGGCGAATACTTCGTTGAGAATGTCAAGTGTATTATAGCAAATACCAGGGTCGTTGGCAGAATAGGCAATGTCAATGATATCACTATTGCTAAGTTGGAGTACTTTTAGACGACTCGTGATGCTATTGATGCTAAAATAGGGGTGATAATTGAGTAGTCCAAATAAGTAGTTATCCTGCGAGGGACGCTCGTAAGCTTTCAGATTACGGTAAGTTTCCAGTTCATTCTGCGGGTTAATGAGTGCTTTTACTTCAGGAGGGACGCTTGAATTTAGTTGGCGGAAATGTTCAGCTGTGATGTAGTTGTTGTCTTTATTGGGATTACCATACATCATACAACGCGCAAATAGCTTCAGGGCAACCTCATGAATCGTGTTATCTGTTTGGATAATCAACATGAGGTTGGTGATGTTCGTCTGTGAATTACCACCAGCTGTACCTGTGCCACCTTCTAAATTATAGCCAGTAATCATACCAGTATAGATGGTTGTGTTAACATCATAAACTCGATCCATGTTGCGGGTCATGAACCAAGCTACAATCATGGCTATAGTTGGTAGAATGACGAGGTACCAACGAATTTTGTATAAGAATCTGACTATATATCTGAATATATCCATTTGCTCAAAATGAAATGATGATGATACTATTGCTTGTTATTTTTGGCTGCTTTTGCCGCCTCTTTCTCAGCTTGTTTTGTTTCTTTCTCTTCCTGCTTCAGGATTTCTTTTTCGCGCTTAAGTTCTTCCTCTGCAGCTTTTTTGATACGCTTTTCCACTGCGCGATTCTCCTTAGCAATTTGCCTTCGTGATTTTTCTACCGTTGAATCTAAGGTGATATCGGTGGTTGTATTGGTGATGATTGGGGTGTGGGTTAAAATTTCCAAAGTGACAATATCTGTTGTAATTTGGGTTAAGAGTGCTTGATAAGAACTGACAACTCCCATACTGTGCTCGCCAGTGTTGGCAAAGTCTTCAATTTCCATGTTTCCATGATGGAATTCTACTTCATTAAGCGAACTCGCACCTTGATATGCTGCTGAGCTTTCACCTGCAGTTTTTAGCGCCACCAAATTATTCGTGATTTTAATGTAGAGCGTTACAATTTGTAACTTTAGATTGTCGTAGGCAATGTCTTTCTGGATTTGAACATTTTCAACCTCTAAACGCTTGCGCTTTACAGAAGGACCTAAGTCTAAAATGTCTTCTAAAGGTACGCTTACGTTAACGCCAACATTCCAGAAACTTTGTTCTGAAGAATGTGGTTGCCATACCATTCCAGAACCATAGCCTGAACCTTGGGATCCGCTCCATATGTCTGTCAAACCGTAGCTTGCACTGGCATTTCCACTAACATAAGAGAAAATGTGCTTTTTCTGCTTAGCCACTTCTGCCTGAGCAATCTCTTGTTGTTTTGCATATTGCAAAATGGTAGGATTGGACTTTGCATTTTCAAATAACACAGCCAATGGAGGCAATTTGAACTCCGAGAAACTAATATCTTTCTCCTGACTTGAGTCAAAGAAACCCGCACTGATTCCGCTATCATCGGCAGACTGGGCGGAAACTGTGAGGCAAAGAGACGATATGGCTATAGTAAATAGGTACTTTATCATAGATGTAGGCTTTTCGCAATAGATATTATACGTCCTCTTTCTGCACAAAGGCAAAAAGGGTACGGAATATGATTTTCAGGTCGAGTGCCAATGAATAGGTCTCGCCATAGATAATGTCAAGTTGTTTACGCTCCTCAGCAGACATCTTGCCGCCTTTACCGCGCTCCTCTACCTGCCACAGGCCTGTAAGTCCTGCAGGGGCCATGAAACGGTCAATGCTAGAATCGGCAGTGAGCTTCTCTGCTTCATAGAGTGGGAGAGGACGATTGCCGACAACAGACATGTCGCCTTTCAGGATGTTGAAGAGCTGAGGCAGTTCGTCAATGCTGTATTTACGGATGAAACGTCCCACCTTCGTAACGCGTGGATCGTTCTCGATTTTTACAAAGGCATTGTTGATGTCCTCTTCTTTCTGCTTGCTGAAATCTGTTTCTGCTACGACAAAATCATCACCAATCAGCATAACCTCGTCATCGCTGATCATCATGTTTGATTCAAGCCCTAACTTGGCCATCATCTCGTCTTCTGCAGCGGAATTGCTGAACGATGATGCTTCTGTTGTATCGTTCTCATCATCAGTCTTCTTGGCATACTGATTTCCTGTTTTTCTGAGCTCCTGCAGACGCTTTTCTGCATCCACATACATAGAACGGAACTTGAGGAAGTCAAATATCTGGTAACTGGTACCAACACGCTTTGACTTGAATAGGGCAGGACCAGGACTCTCCAATTTGATGGCAATCGCTGTGATAATCATGATTGGTGATGTGACAAGGATTGCCAAAGATGATACGAGAATGTCAAAGAGACGTTTCCATACAGGAATCTTAAACTGGAGCAGGTTCCTCTTGGTGACTACTGTGTCAAACAGCATGTCTTCCCTGTCGCACACAAACTGGAGCTTCTTGCTGATAACCGTTACGGAAGCATTGATGTCAAGCGTGTCGTTAATGCCACACTGCTGGTATTGCTTTCGTTCTTCACTTGACAATCCAGATGTAAGCAGAATGATGTAAATGCCTTGGCAGTTTTGTTTCAGATAGGTGATGGCTGCCGTATCATATCCGGGAGATGTCTTCTCTAGGAAGATAATATAGTGGTCGTAGAGCTTGCGTGTGTTGCACTCGCTAGCGGCCTCTGAATAGTCTTTCTTGAAAATGACATGCTTTCCAGGCAGATACTTTAAACGTTCTTCTGACTGGGGATTATTACCTATATATACGACACCAACCATAATCTATCTTAGTTCGGCAAAATCTTCTTGACGCGGATCTTTAACTCCATGGGGTTGAAGGGCTTCACAATGTAGTCCTCAGCACCAATTTCCAACAGACGGATACGCTCGCTGGTTGAGTCCTCACTTGAGAGCATGATGACGGGAATGTGGCTGAATAACTCATTTTGCTTAATCCACTCCAAGAAATCGTCACCTCGCATACCCGGCATGCGGATATCTGAAATAATGAGGTCAGGTGTGTTGCCAGCCTGAAGCCATTTAACACCTTGCAATCCATCAGGTAACCACTGTACATCGTAGTCGCTCATCAGGTAAATCGAGAGGACCTTTGCAATGGTCTCTTTGTCGTCAAGTATTAGAATTTTCTTTTTCATATATGAATATGATTTTAATCGTTTTAACCTTATTTTGTTGATATATCACGTGCAAAGGTATATAAAAAAAATGAAATGAGCACAAAATGTAGAAAAAAAATAACAATAAAAGTGTTTTTTGTCTTTATTGGAAAATATTTTAGGGAAAAAGACGTTTTTGACGTATAAATTAAGGTAAAGAAATAATTTTTAAATAAATGGCAATGAGGTATTTATTAGGATTTGATGTTGGCAGTTCTTCTGTCAAGGCATCATTAGTCAACGCCGATAGCGGCAAGTGTGTGGCTTCTGCTTTCTTCCCAGAAAAGGAAGCACCTATTATGGCTGTTAAAACAGGTTGGGCCGAGCAGGATCCTAACTCTTGGTGGGAGTATGCAAAACTCTCATTGAAGAAGATTATGGCTGAAAGTGGCGCTAAGGCCGAAGAAATTAAGGCCATTGGTATTTCATATCAGATGCACGGATTGGTTTGCGTAGACAAGAACTACCAGCCTTTGCGTCCTGCTATTATCTGGTGTGATTCACGTGCTGTGCCTTATGGCGAAGCTGCTTTCCGTGATCTGGGTAGTGAGCAGTGCCTGTCGCACTTGCTGAATTCTCCAGGTAACTTTACTGCAGCTAAGTTGGCATGGGTTAAGGAGAATGAACCTGACCTGTATAATAAAATATATAAGGTGATGTTGCCTGGTGATTATCTGGCATTGCGTCTGTCAGGAGTTGCTAACACGACGGTGAGTGGCTTGTCTGAAGGCATGTTCTGGGATTTCAAGGAGAATCAGGTCGCCAAATTCTTGCTTGACTATTATGGATTTGATCTGTCATTGATAGCTGATATCGTGCCAACTTTCTCTGAGCAGTGCGTTGTTTCTGAGACTGCTGCTGCAGAAATGGGACTGAAGGCAGGAACTCCAATTACTTATCGTGGTGGTGACCAGCCCAATAATGCACTCTCTTTGAATGTGCTGAATCCTGGTGAGATTGCTGCAACAGCAGGAACTTCAGGTGTGGTATATGGCGTGCTGGGTGACGTTAACTATGATCCTAAATCACGCGTTAATACATTCGCTCACGTCAATCATCAGGCTGACCAGACTCGTCTTGGCGTACTGTTGTGTATCAATGGTACTGGTATCCTGAATGCATGGGTTCACCGTAATATTACCCCGGGTATTGGTTATGCAGAGATGAACGATTTGGCTGCTCAGGCTCCTATTGGTAGTGATGGCGTGACAATCGTTCCTTTTGGAAATGGTGCAGAGCGTGTGCTTGAGAATCGTGAAATCGGTTGCTCTGTCAATGGATTGAACTTCAATAAGCACTCACAGGCTCATCTGGTACGTGCTGCTCAGGAGGGTATTGTCTTCTCATTCTGCTATGGTATGGAAATCATGCAGCAGATGGGTATGGATATCAAGAAGATTCATGCAGGTAAGGCCAATATGTTCTTAAGCCCACTGTTCCGTGATACATTGGCAGGTGTAAGTGGTGCAACGATTGAACTCTATGATACTGATGGCTCTGTTGGTGCTGCCAAGGGCGCTGGTATGGGCGCAGGTATCTATAAGGATGCAAATGAGGCTTTCGCTTCTTTGGAGAAGTTGCAGGTTATTGAACCAGACGAGAAGCATCGTGCAGAATATGCAGCTGCTTATGCCGCCTGGAAAGAGACATTGAATAAGAACCTGTAAAGGATACGGATATTAAAAATGGAGACGTTCAATTGAATGTCTCCATTTTTTTTATTTTTTATGTTTGGTTGTCTTTAATCTTCTTCGTCGGGGCCCTTAAGGATAATACTGGTAGCACCAATCGTGAAGAGGGTACCGCTTTCGATGACACGTCGCTCGCGAGGTGGAATCTCGACATTTTCAACGAATGTACCAGTATTGCTGTTGTTGTCGCGCAGGATATACTTTAATCTGCCTTGCTTGTCTCGGCTTACATTGATGGTACAGTGGTTTAAGTCTACACTGGGGTCTACTGTCTCGAAAGCTGTGTTGATTGGATTACCTTTCTGGTGGCGTCCAATAACGTTATCGCCCATTTGCAAAGGAATGATTTGCTTGTAGTGGAATACGTTCTCGATAACAACAATACTACCGCAGGGTGTTTCTTCTGTTGAAGCGTTGCTGTCTGCCATCTGTCTGTTTTCCTCCTTTTGTGTGTTCTTAAGTTTGGAAACGCCAATGCGGATGCCAAACTGCTTATTGCATTCTGGACATTGGAATACCAACGACTGACCTTCTGTGTATTTGGTCTCGTCAAATGTGATATAGTTCTCGCATTTCGGACAGCGTACGCGCTTCATCTACAAAAGTTTAAAAGGGGTTTTGCTTAGTCTTTAATCTCCAATACCCATGACTGTTCGAAGTAATCGCTCTTATTGCGAAGACTGCGCAACGAGTTGGCTGCTTCTGTTTCGCTGGCATAATTGCCATATACAATTCGAAGCATGTTGCTCTTGCTGGTCACTAGTCTGACTTCAGAGTAACCTTCTTTGCTGAGTTTCTCAATAAAGATCTCTGCATTCTTCTGGGTTACCTGACTTGCCAATACAATACAGTATGTGGATTTTGAAGAGGTTTCTTCTATGGTTACATCAGCCTCAGCAGAGATGCTGTCTTTGGTATCTTCTTTGGAAACGGTCTGTGTCTCCTGTATGTCGTCTGCAGTCTGCTGCTGTGAGATAATGGCGTGCTGAGGGATAGTGATGAAAGCACTTTGCTGCATCTCCATGGTGCTGTCACCGTTTGAAATAGGTGTGCCAATCATGAAGAATGCTATAATAGCTGCTGCTGCGGCAACAGCATTGCGCAACCATGACATCTTGATGGTAATAGCACTTTCTTCAGGTACCTTTGCAGTGTCTTCATTCTGAGGTGTTTCTACAGGAACCTTTGTCTCTACGACGAGTGGGGACATCTCAAAAGAACTGAGACCATAAAGATATGGTGTCAGAATGCCTGCCTCGCATGGCTCAAACTCCAGATTCCCCTCTTGGTTGAGGCGAAGGATACCAATGTCGTTAAGCTCGTATTCACGCTTTGATTCCAAATGCTGACGTATCTCAACGACCTCAGCCTCGATGCGTCTGAGTGCTTCGGGGTAGCTGATGTCGTAAGCTTCAATATATGATTGAACGAGCAGAGAGTCGTTCATCGTAAGACGGGGATTGAAACCCAGTGTACGAAGTGGGGGCAGGAAGGTGCCGTCCGTCTCGTCATATCGGGCATCAACATGGTGTGCCATAAAGCCACCAAGACCGGGAACAATGACACAATCATTGCTCAACAATAAAATCTCTATATGTCTTTCAAGTACATTCACGTTGCAAAGGTACGGCTTTTTTCTGAATCGGGCAAATAAAAAATGCAAAAATCTTATCTTATCTGAATATAAAGTCGTACCTTTGCACCATTGAAACAAGAATACGGAAAAAGTGATGAATTTTATTGAAACAGAAATAAAGGGTGTCTTTATAATTGAACCAAAAGTGTTTAATGATGCACGTGGCTATTTCTTTGAAGCATGGAAACAATCAGAGTTCGAAGTAAATGTCGGTCATGTGGATTTTATCCAAGATAATGAGTCTAAGTCATCCTATGGTGTGCTCCGTGGACTGCATTATCAAAAAGGTGAATTCGCACAAGCAAAATTGGTACGTGTCATCAAAGGTCGTGTGCTTGATGTGGCTGTTGATGTCCGTAAGAGTTCCCCTACATTTGGAAAGCACGTCATGGTTGAATTGAGTGAGGATAATAAGCGCCAGTTCTTTATTCCTCGTGGGTTCGCCCATGGTTTCCTGGTGTTAAGTGAAGAGGCCATCTTTACCTATAAGGTTGACAATGTCTATGCACCTCAGGCTGAGGCTGGTGTCTGTTGGAACGACCCAGTGCTTGATATCAAATGGCCTATTGATCCCAAAGAGGTGTTGACAAGTGAGAAAGACTTACAACAGCCATTGCTGAAAGATGCAGTCGTGTTTGATTAATATATAATAAGGTATATGAATATCGCAATTGTAGGAACAGGTTATGTGGGACTGGTTTCTGGTACTTGTTTTGCTGAAACAGGCGTGAATGTTACGTGTGTGGATGTTGATGCCCAGAAGATTGAACGTTTGAAAAATGGAGAAATCCCCATCTATGAACCAGGTCTGGATCAGTTGGTGCTGAAGAATGTTAAGGCTGGTCGATTGAAGTTCACAACAGACTTGGCTTCTATCCTTAATGAACAGGAAATCGTATTTTCTGCAGTTGGTACACCTCCCGATGAAGATGGTTCTGCAGATTTGAAATATGTGTTGCAGGTGGCTAAGACCATTGGTGAGAACCTGAACCGCTATCTTGTGGTGGTGACCAAGTCAACTGTTCCTGTCGGTACAGCTAAAAAGGTACGTCAGACGATTGAGGCAGAACTGAAGAAGCGTGGAGTTGATATTCCCTTTGATGTTGCTTCGAACCCGGAGTTCCTTAAAGAGGGTAATGCTATCAAGGACTTCATGAGTCCTGACCGCGTGGTGGTTGGTGTTGAAAGTGAAAAGGCAAAGAAGGCTTTAACCAAACTCTATAAGCCATTCCTTATCAATAACTTCCGTGTTATCTTCATGGATATCCCTTCTGCCGAAATGACAAAATATGCTGCAAATTCCATGTTGGCTACACGTATCTCTTTCATGAATGATATTGCCAACCTTTGTGAACGGGTAGGAGCTGATGTGAATATGGTCCGTGCTGGTATTGGCAGTGATACGCGTATCGGAAGAAAGTTCCTTTATGCAGGATGTGGCTATGGTGGCTCTTGCTTCCCCAAAGATGTGAAAGCCCTTATTAAGACTGCAGATCAGAATGGCTATTCAATGGAAGTCCTGAAGGCTGTGGAACGCGTAAACGAAAAGCAGAAGTCTGTACTCTTTGATAAATTGCAGAAAGCTTACCAGGGGGAAGACCTTAAAGGTAAAACCATTGCGATGTGGGGCTTGTCGTTTAAGCCAGAGACTGATGATATGCGTGAGTCAACTGCATTGGTGATGATTGATAAACTCCTGGATGCAGGTTGTCATATCCGCGTCTATGATCCAATTGCCATGGATGAATGCCGTCGTAGAATTGGTGATAAAGTAACATATTGCAGGGATATGTATGATGCGGTTCTTGATGCGGATGCTCTTTTTTTGCTGACAGAGTGGAAGGAATTCCGTTTGCCTACATGGGGCGTTATCAAGAAGGCAATGCACAGGCCTTTAGTTATTGATGGACGTAACATCTTTGATGTAGAGGAACTTGACGAGAATGGATTTGAATATCATTGCATAGGTAAATGATAAGGTATTGTATCATAGCATCTCTTTTTATCCTGTCGTTTGTAGCCTGCAAGCAACAGCGTAATGACGTCTCAGAAAATGAAACGCCAGAAGACTTGGAGGCGAAAGCCATGCTGCAAGGTATCTGGATTGAAAGTGAGACGGAAGAGGTCTCGTTTCTGGCGAAGGGCGATACGATATTCTTTCCGGATTCTACGAGTCAGCCTTCTTATTTCCGTATTGTCAGTGACTCGTTCTGCCTGGGTGAAAACCGATATGCAATAACCAAACAGACGGAGCATTTGTTTTGCTTCCAGAATCAGGCTGGTGAAGAGGTTCGTTTGGAGAAGAGTGAGAACAAAGAGGATTCTTTGGCATTCTTGGATAATCAACCAGAGATATTGTCACTGAACGAAGTCCTGAAAATTGACTCCGTGGTGTTGTTTGGGGGTGAGCGATATCACTGGTATATTGCTGTAAACCCAACAAGGTATAAGGTGACCAAGGAAACCTATAATAGTGATGGCGTCAGTGTAGAAAATGTCTATTACGACAACATCATTCACATTAGCCTATATCGTGGGTCTGTATGTCTTTTCTCACGTGATATCAAGAAACAGATGTTTGCTGACGATGTTCCACAACAGTTCCTTGATCAGGCTGTTTTGGGTAATATTAAGTACGATCACGTCGATTCACGTGGCGTCCACTTCAATGCCAACCTCTGTATTCCGGATGTTGCCAGTTGTTATCTGGTAGAGACACTTATCGGTTTTGATGGTCAGATGACCAAGAAACTATTGGAATATTAATCCTCTCCGAGCCAGTTGTCAATCAGCCGGCGGGCAATAGAGAGCTTTTCTGGAAGTTTAGGCAGGTTGGTGCGATTGAACCAACCTGCTTTTGTTAGTTCCTCGCGCTGCACATGAATCTCTC
>Ga0310695_10005305_pt1 | contig 22624 bp, 17 predicted proteins | sample RumenRJG_04DNA_FD_203882 | JGI IMG/M metagenome (GOLD analysis project Ga0310695, IMG submission 203882) | Bovine rumen microbial communities from Lethbridge, Alberta, Canada - RJG_04 (v2) (version 2) | ecosystem: Host-associated > Mammals > Digestive system > Stomach > Rumen | place: Canada...
TGGGCCGTCACTAAGCACATCTCCGATTCCTTCAATCTTCCCGAAAGTCTCGCGGGCTTTCGCTTTTTCCTTCGTGACTCGGTTTCGACCTCGTCTCTCAGGAACGGCGCCAATTATAGAATTTTCACGGACGTTTGCAAGGGGCAATTTTGAAAAAATTTCACTTTTTTTCACTTTTTTCGATGAAAACGGGATGTACGCCGCCGGAAATACACAAAGTCAACAATCTATAAACAGAAATCTTTTTTCGCCAAAGGAAAGAATTGACTGGACCCTTCACTTCGTTCAGGGTGACGATTGAAAGAAGACAATCCTCAGGAAAAGGGCGATGCCGGAACAGGGTCCGGCATGACAACTAGAGGAAAGCCCAGGGTGACGAATGAAAAACAAACGTTTTACCGGTACTTTAAGCCGGGGAAAGCCTCGTAATACGACTTTTTGTCAGCGTACATGCGTTCATCGGCAAGTCGCATTGCAGTACGTATATCGCTCTCACCATAACAGACTCCGACAGAGAAGCGAACGTCCTCTGTAATTTTCGACAAGTAATGGACTTGATCGACACGACGTCGGACTTCATCTTCAGCGATTTTGGACACAATTATCATGAACTCGTCACCGCCAGCACGGAAGACCTCGCCATCATGGAAAACGCTTTGCAAAATCGAGGCTGCCTTACGCAACATCTTATCGCCCGCAGCATGTCCACGTTCATCATTCACTCGTTTAAGCCCATTTAAGTCCGCAAATAGTACAGCTTCCGGCATCGGAACCTGACCTTCGACAATCTGATTGACCCAATTATTCATCACGTTTCGATTCTTGATACCCGTTAGGGAATCTATCGTACTCATGACTTCAAGTTTGTTCAAAAGCTTATAACTTGCAATTTCGGATGCGATAAAGAACGTTGTAAGCTCAAGCGTTTCCTTAATCTTCATGACATCTTCGACATTGAAGTTGAGCGACCACATATAGCCGAGCAACTTTCCTCCGTGACGCAACGGGAACAGCACCACTGTTTTAACCCCGGCATAACGAAGAGACGCATGCCAAACAGGATTCCGTTCGCGCAGATTTTCCATATCGCGGTCATCTTTCAAGATGATGCAAGTGCTCCCTGCAAGCGTATCTGGCCACGTTTCCAAAATCGCATAGAACCCCTGTATATAGCGAGCCATCGGGTACAGCCCAGACCCTTCACGGAGAGATTCCGCAAAAATCGAGCAAGTACATTTTTCATCATCGGTCAACAAAATACAGCAATGGTCCGAGCCACAAATCTTGCGGATATCCTCGACCACATCCTGGAACGCATGCTTGATATTGCCCGAGCCACGCAACTTGATGCAAGCTTTCAACACGTCAGCAGCGGTATCCGCAGAAAGGTCCGCCATCGCGGAAGAATCTGCCTTGGGGGCAACGTCATAACAGTAAATGCAATAACCAATATTTTCTTTGTCCGAATCAAGCGGCAAAAGGAACATATTGAGCCAAAGACCCATCATGTAAAGGTTCACGTAAGCATGGAGCGGTTTTCCATCGCGAATGCAACGGAAGCAATGCTCTTCAAAATTCGGATTCTTTGGGAAACAAGCCTCATAGGGGCAACCGGGTTCAAACGGATGATTGAGCGCAGCCATGTCTTCGCAATGAGCTTTATTGCCCGCAACTACACGGATATTTCCATAAGTCCCATCTGGGAAAAATTCAACAGAAACAACACAAGCCTTAGCTTTATAGTGCGACAGCAAATCATCAAAGTTCATAACAAATCCCCTATTTTTCGTTTATTAATATAACCTTTTTGGACGGGAAAGTCATTCAGAAATTTTATTTATACTAGCCTTTCTAGCCTCTAAGTTCTAAAAATTCGCCATCCCAAGTTTTTCCACAAGTTGCGAATATACTCATCGCCAAAACGCAAGCGTTGCGGCAATGTCGGTGTGCGGTCATAGAGCATTTGCACAAACTCGTCTTTCTGACCCGCGAAATCGAGAATTTCGACCGTATAAACGCTCGGCACTTTGGGGTTGCACGAATGATGAATCGAGACAACAGTTCCCTTGACATTCAAGTCTTTGTTGTCCGTAGAGATTCCAAGCTCTACTTGCTCGCCCAAATAAAGTACATCAACTTCATCGACAAAGACATCCACCGAATGCTCGGTTAGCTTGGTCGTCACGCCTTCCACAAGTTTTCCATCGCTCTTGTGGAGCGCAACAAGCTCGGCAGCAAAGACCTTCACATTTTCGCTATCAGAATCACGACCAAAACCAAGGAACAAGCACATCGTGAGGTAATACGAATTGCGCACAAGCCAGAACAGCACCGCCAAAATTCCGATGTATTTAAACGCCACCATCATGTAAGTCATGTGTACAATCCCCGCAAGCGTGAGCACCAAAAGAACCGCAAACGGCAAAAGGCTTCGCTTGTCGATAACTCTACGAACACTTACCTTTTCTTTTTTCGTTACTTTAAACTTGGAAAGCGTTATGCCAAACACCTCCTTCACGACAGGCATCAAGAGGAACGGCATCACGGACGTCTCGTAAATACCGCTCCACTGCGCAGAGATTTTGCCTTGGCTCGTAACGCGGAGTGCAAGGATTTGCAAAATGTGCATCGGCAACCAGAATAACGCAAGGTCCACAAGCGTACACTTGAAAATCGGGATGCAGAACACAGCAAACATCAACGGCGAAATGAGATAAATCAAGTTCTTGATCGGCGAGAACCAGTAAAGCACGGAATTCAAGTAACTCATCTTTTGCGACACATCCAATTTACGGTTACGCAAGAACTTGAGCTGCTTTGCAGTCGCAATCACACCACGCCCCCAACGGGTGCGCTGTTGCACATGTTCCTGGAACGTCGAGGGTGCAACCCCCGACGCAAGCGGTTCAGAAAGCCCGAGGCTAACATAACCCGCCGATTCAATCAGCATGCCCGTCGCAAAATCTTCCGTAATAGACTTTGTATAGAATCCGCCGATATCTTCGAGCGCTTTACGGGAAAGGATTGTATTCGAACCACCGTAAATTACGCTGTTCGTTGAAGTTTTTGCAACCTCAATCACGTCATAGAAATAATCCTGTTCATTCGGCACAACGCGCTCAGCATAAAGATTGTGCTGGAACACGTCAGGCGTATAAAAACTTTGCGGGGTCTGGACAAAACCAAGCGCACGGCGACGTTCCTTTGGCAAGCTCGCATTGATGCGCTCGGCATCGACAAAGTACGGAATCGTCTTAAGCAAGAACTTCCGTTGCGGAATCATGTCGGCATCAAACGTTACCACATACGGAGAATTCGTCCGGGCAAGAGCAGCGTTCAAGTTCCCCGCCTTTGCACCTTTGTTATCCGGGCGGTCAAAGTAAATCACGCCAAGCTCTTCGGCAAGGGCACGCATTTCCGGACGGCGGTTGTCATCGCACAGGCAAATATGGACTTTGGACTTGTCCGGGTATTCCATGTACTTACAGCCGATAATCGTCTTGCGCAAAAGTTCCACAGGCTCGTTGTACGTCGAAATGAAAATATCGACATCCGGGAATTCTTCATCTGCAATTTTTGGAAGCGGATGATCGCGCAACTTGAGCAAACCACCGTAATGGACAAACGATTCCAAAAAACCGAGAACTTCTACAATGAGCAATAGAATGCTCCCCGCCACGGCAATCCAGCCATACGCATACGGAATCGAGCATGACACACGCCAGCAGAGGTAAACGAGCGTGCAGAGCGTACTAAACAAGAGGAACATATCGCCAAAAATTACCTTGGCTGGGCTCTTATTAAACTTTTTCGCAGCTTCGTCCGTACTGTATTTTAGCAAGTCATCGTAAGAGCGGATAATTTTGTTTTTAGAACGCTTTCTGTACTTTTCCAACGCAAGACACAGAAAGAGAAAAATAAACAGAGGCCCAGCAAACATCAGCCAAACTTTGTGAGGTTTAGAACGCGCAAGAATCTTGAAATTTTCAATCGTACTATATTCAAGCGTAATCTTATCAATCGGCGTCCCTTGGAACAGCGCCTTTGCAAAACGTCCCGAAATTGTCAAATCACCATCCGTCAAATATTCCACAGCACGGGAATCATCACGGATCATCGAAGATTCTTCTTCTTTATTCGAAAGATTCCAAATGGTATAGCTTATATGCAAGGAGTCAATCAAGCTATACCAAATCCTTACATTTTCAAAATCAATTTTTCCATCACCCGATTCTTCGCAGAGACCACTTTCCGTAATAAATATCGGCGTTCCTTGTTTCATGACATTACGAAGTTTTGCACGAAAGACATAAGTATGCGAAGTTGCGTAAAAATGGAACGAATACATCACGTTGTCGAACGGAAGCGGATCCTCTGCCGGGTACTGGATTTCACGAGCATAATTTGGCGTACCAATGACAATCAGAGCATCAGGTTTGTGCCTACGAATCACCGGGATAACGACATGCGCATATTCCTTGATGTCTTCCCAGGTGCAGTCGCCATTGGGCTCATTGCAAATTTCAAAAATCACGTTCGGGACATTCGCATATTCCCTAGCCATTTCGTTAAAGAAGGAAATCGCCTCGGCAAGATACACATTAGGATTCTGATCTTCTAGGACATGCCAGTCCACAATAACATACATGTCGTTTGCAATGGCGTATTCAACCCCCTTGCGCAAAAGTTCTAAAGTCTTTTTGCGATTGCCCTCTACATAGTCCTTGGAGTACATCGCAAGGCGAATAAGGTTCGCGTTCCATTCTGTACTGAGCTGCTTGAACAGCCCATTATTCACAAACTGCGGGAACCATGCGAGGCCATGGGTACTCGCGCCCTTAAGAACGACGACATTCCCATGCTCGTCGTGAAGCTCCGTACCCACAACATGAAGTTTACCGCTCGTCGATGGACGCGCAACAGGAGTCGCCACCGCAAACGAGACAAAAGACAAAACCAAAAAGAATAGAAAGAAAAATTTCCGCACAACCATATCATTAAGATATGAAAATAAACAGAATATTGCAACGTTTATCTTTACACATTAAAAAAACACCCCACATTTGCAGGGTGCATTGTACCTATTATGAATAGCGTTTATTACTTGCCGTGGCGGAGCTTGGAACCAATAGCGCGGAAAATATCCTTAATCTGTTTTTCGGTCATCGTCGGCGTTTCGGCAGACTTGGCAAGACCCGTCCTATTATGGAAGTTTGTAATCAAGTCTACAAATTCAGCGGAAGCAGAGATGTCCTGATCATAGAGATCAAAATTGAAGAATTCCTGCGTTTCGCCGTTTTCATATTCTTGCTGATAATCCTTAAAAGCCTTTTTACAATCATTTTCGACATACGCATAGCGGAAACCCTGCTTGACGGTGCTAGTCACGCCACCATACGATACCGTATATTCAATGGAACCCTGCGTATGAGAGACATAAGTCATTTCAAGACCTTCAATGCTGAGAGTCTTGCAGCTCATGTTAATAGAGTTCTTCGGAACTTTCGCAATCAAGGAAAGCGTTTCTTGCATTTCGCCAAAGTTTTCGAAAATGCAATCCGTATTGATATAGATAACATCACTGTAATACGGATCTTCGAGAACGACACCTTCAATCAGCGGACTTTTAACAGTCGCGCTCTTATAGAAATTGCCTTCCGGGAACTGTTCACCGGCAGCAACTCTAAATTCATAAGTGTTCTTGCCAGCACCATCGCCCAAATCCATTTGAGCCGTGCCGTTGCCAGCATCCGTCAATGCACCATGCTGAGTCGTCTTTTTCCAAACAGCTTCGTTTGCATAATCCGTGCAAGTAGCCTTGGTAATTTCCAAGGTGCCATCGGCAGCATAGCTATATTCACCCATTTCAGAAATGATATAGTCCGTCGGGAGGGCGGCTGGAGTTGGAGCCACGGAGCTGGAATCATCGGAAGACGATACGCAACCCGTCATAGCAAGGGCGACCGCAGGGAGTACGGCAAGAACTTTTTTCATATAAATCCTCATTATTAAATTGTCCTTACTAATGTACAATTTTTTTAAGCTTTACACAAGAAAAAACATGTACAAAGTGAAGATTTATTTACTTGAGTTGTAAAATCGCTAATAAAGGATTATAGATCTTACCAATCCTTAGCCGGGCGAGCTTGACCGCGGACGGGTTTCCAGGGCTTGCGTTCACCGTTCTGTTCGTCAAAGTCCTTGAGGAGCTGGGCGGCTTCTTCAGGAGTCATTTCGCCAGGTTGAAGCGGCTGCTGTTCTGGCTCACCGCCGTTACTATCACTGGAATTACCTTCGGGCTGTTCAGGCTGCTGCTCTCCGGCACCGCCATTGCTATCGGAACTATCGCCACCCTGGCTACTGCTAGACTGACCGTTCTGACCTTGATTCTGTTGATCCTGATTTTGGTCATTCTGGGCGCTAGAAGAACTCTGGTCGCCATTCTGGTTCTGATTTTGCTGATCCTGGTTCTGCTGATCTTTATTCTGGTCTTGGTTTTGCTTGTCCTGATTCTGATCCTGGTTCTGGTCCTGATTATTTTGGTCTTGATTCTGGTCGTTTTTAGGATCGTTCTTCTTATTTTCGTTCTTTTGCTCGTCCTTCGCTTCGTGAATGCGGTCGAGGAGCATCTGCAATTTCTGATCGTTCGGGTAGTATTGCAAGCCTTCGTTGCAAGTGATTTCTGCTGTCGGCAAGCGGTTTTCGATGTACTGGAACGCCGCATCGCCATAGTAGGCAGAAGCCGACTTCGGAGCCGCGAATGCAACGGATGCAAGGAACAAAGTTACAGACGAGAGACGAATGACGAGAGAGGAGAGAGACTGCTTCATTAGATCACCTCCAGGTCGTTGTCGGTGTTGCTAGCGTCAATCTTTGTCTTGGGCTTGCGACCGGCCTTGATTTCAATGACGTCGTCAATGCGCTGCACGTGACCGCTCAACTGGCTTGCAGTTTCATCTTCAGCAATCAGGTTCTCGAGCATCTGCTTGCCTTCGGCATACTTGCCATCCTTGCAAAGCTGGAGCGCACGAGCCAAAACCTGCTTTGCCTTTTCACTCAGCGGAGGTTGTTTCTGGTCATTCTGATTTTGGTTCTGGTCCTTGTTTTCTTTTTGCTTGTCGAGTTCTTCCTTAAGCTTGCGCTGGACGATTTCGACGTTCTTCTTCGCGTTTTCAAAATCGTTATCGAGGTCAATTGCCTTTTTCAAATAAGCAACCGATTCACGCCAGGCCGCAATGCGCGCACTCGGTTCCTGGGCTTTTTCGCCCACGCGGAAATGCGTATTCGCCAAGTTATACGCCGCCTTCGCCGCCATATTCCTGTCGGGCATGCGCACAGCGCTTTCGAGTTCCTTCTTGGCTTCTTCAAAATTGCCAAGCTTGTATTGGCACGTTCCAATATTGTAGAACAAAAGCGGATTTGCGGGCTCCGCTTCGCGGGCCTTCATGTACTTTTCAAGCGCACCGGCATAATCGCCAGCGGCAAAAAGCTTGTTGCCATCATTGATTGGTCGGGCAAACGAAGCCACAGCCATAAGCATCGACAAAGAACAAATCTTAAATACAGTAGAAATTCGCATATTCACACTTCTTATTCTTTTTCGAACACCAATATATCAAATTTCAACTTCTCAGAGTAATTTTGTGGGGTATGCTACAATATATTTTCCAAAATTACGGACTGAAAAGCCGCGCTGTTCAAACCACGAAAGCCTTGAATCCTTGTTTTCCATAAGATAAACGGCTTGCGTATCGGCATTGCCCAAATCAAACGTGAAAACATAGCGGTCAAATTCGTGCACGTAGAGGAACGCGCTCGGGAAATTCGTGTAGCGCACCGTCGAAAGGTAAGAATTCAAGTCCACTTTACCATAAAAAAGCACTCGCGGGTAGCTCACATTCGGGTCCACATAAATTTTATCGCCCGGTTTCGACTGCGACTGCGCAAATTCCATGGCATCGCCAATGCCTTCGCAGAACGGATTTGCAATTTGGTCCTTATATACCGTAAAATATTCACGTTCAAAATTGGCAAAGCTCAAGAGGTACGCCACCAACGGAACATAAATCAACTTCGGGTGGATATAGCTAAACGCGAGAATAATCCCTTGCGCAGCCATAACGATAATCGGGATAAAAATCAAGTTCACGCGATTGACATTGACATTGATTAAAATTCCAATTGCAAAAGCGGCGAGCAACCAGGCAAGCATAAAGAACGGGAGTCCAAGCTTGCGCGCTTTCACATCACGCACCGTCTGCCAAATGTTTTCGACAAGCCCGACAAAGAAGAACGCAAGTGTCACCGGATAGAAAAGCCCGAAATTACGGATGCAATTCCACGGGAGTCCATCGGACTGGTTCTTCAAAATATTCCAGAGGTTCATGAAATTTTCAGGGATGCGCTCAAACGAAATTTCACTCTCCCTGAAATAAACAAGCTTCGGGATGCTGATAAACGGCAAGCGGATTTCATTGATGACGCCCTTGTTCACAAGCATAAAGAGCATGAGCGGGAGCGCAAGTGCAGCAAGCACGCCAAGCGAAATCCAAGTGTAACGATTGTTGTGTATGGACTTTGTCCAAAGTGCATAAATCACATTCAGCAAAATAATGAACGGGACAGCCACCCAGATGGTCGCATATGCATAAAGCGAGAGTCCGTAAAATGCAGCCGAGGCAATCAAGAACTTCGGCTTTTCAAGACCTTTTACAAAGAAGAAAAGTCCGAAAAGCACAAATCCCGGCGCCAAGTTCGATTCAAGGGCCCAGCGCGAAAGCATCACATGCCATGGAGAAATCGCAAGCAGAAGTGTTGCTCCCAAAGCAATGCGTTCACTAGAGAATCGGCGCACCAAGAAATAAACCGCCGCAAGCGACAAAAGCCCCACCAGAAGCATCGGCAAGCGGATTACCCAGACATGCATCCCGAAGAGCGCTACAAACGAAATCATCAAATACGATTCAAGTGCGTTCATGCCGGAACCCCAGGCAGTCAAGTAAACCGGCAAGCGGTAGCCGTAAGAATCAGCAGCATGGTGTAAAAGCGTATAGGCGTTATAGCCCGCAAAAGCTTCGTCCTGGTTGATATCGCCCGGCACGGAGCCGAACATGTAGACACGCGCAAACGTCCCTAGCAGCAAAATTACCGCAAAGACAAATTGCGCAGCCGTTCGCGATTTCAGCCAAGCAAAAACCTTGTCCATTACTTCCTCTTTGTCACGATGACGTTCAGCCAGTCGGCATGGTCGTAAGCGTTGTCGCCATCGGCATCTGCCTTGAGGATAATCGTCTGCTGACCACCGATATAGACTTTAGCCGATTGCGGCTTTCTATTGCCAAATACAACGTCACCTTTCCAGAGCGTTTCTTCGGGCGTTGCCACAATAAAGCGCACGGAGCCACCGCCACCCGCTTCATCGTCAATGCCCACGACAAATTCGAGCGAATCCGCATCCGCGGGCATCTTGAAGAACAGTTCAGAATTGGCGTGCGTGCCAATGCCATTTTTGTACTGCTGACCACGAACCGTAAGCGTTGCACCATCGACAGCGCGGTTCACACGAGGCCTCCCGTACTGTTGCGTGTAATGGTCAATCGGCAAATCCGTGAGGTAGAACTGGTTCGACTGGAGTTCCACATTGACCGGCATGAGTCCGACAATTTCAGAAATGAGCATCGGGAAAAGGAACAATGCAAGCACCACGTACGGCGTAAAGCGCGGGAACGGGATGCGGGCAAGCTTTTCAATCAGCGCCGGGAACGCACGCGGGGCAAAGTTGTTCACAACACCCGCAATGAAGATGAGGAGTGCAAGTCCAGAAACCGGCACCCACAAATCGGCTCCCTTAAAACCGTTCACCATTGAAATATTCATGGCACAAATGGCAGTCACTAGAATTGACCAGATCCAGGATTTCTTCGTTTCAAGCACCATCCACACGCAAGCAAACGGAACGGCATAAATCAAATAACGTTCATGCATGCCCGGCAACACAAGGAAGAACGCAAACGCTTCCCAAGTCGCAAGTTCAAACGTGCGGCGGAGTGTTTTGGCAAAAAGAGCGCACTTCAAAATGTAAGCAGAGATAATCACGAACAGAATCTTTCCAAGCCAGGACGGCGAAAGCAAAAATCCAATGCCATCCGGTGAGAGCCCGAAAAGCGGATTCACGTCACGGCTCGTATTGCCCACAAAGAACATCCAAGTGTTCGCTGCATTGTAAGTCGAGAACGGGTACTGTTCCGTCGTGTTGAGGTAAGCATGCGTGAGGAGCCCCGAGAGGTTCCCTGCAACGATGAAAGGCAAGAACACAAGTGCAATTGCAACCACCATGAGCGGGAGCCCGCGCCAAGACTGCTTATAGCGACGGAGGAAAATGCCACCGAAAATCGGCAAAAGCAAAATCATCTGGAACTTTGCCAAAAGCGCAAGTGCAAAGAACATCGAAGCGTACTTTAAAAGTCCGCGGAAGTTGATGCAGTAAAGAGCGGCAATGCCAAAGATGCAGGGGAACAAATCGACCTGTCCCCAAATCGGGCCGTCGAGCAAAAGCGCCGGGTTCAAAGCCACAAACGCAAGCACGAGATGTGCAGAGTACTTCGGCAACTTGAAGCGTGCCACCAGTCGGCTCGCCAAATCGACAAGTCCTACATGTCCAAAATAAACCGGCCACAAGCAGAAGAACTTGAGAAGGGTTCCCTTTTCTATCGGGATGTTTGCCAAGTTATGGACTTGCGCCACAATCCAAAGCCAAAAAACATAAAGCGGAGGATAGTTGCCGTTAAAGCGTTCAAGCCCGTTATTCGCCAGTTGCTTGACCCAATCCGCCCAATAGTTTTGGTCACCGCCAAAGGCAGCCGCATTCGTGCAGAACAAGTTTGCAAGCAGGCAGATAACGCCCCAAATCAAAAAGTACTGGATAGACTTATCGTTTTTCACCAGAAGCTCCAAAATGTTTAAAATGAATATTCACGGAATTCGCTTTCCGATACACAAAACCAAGTCCCTTCCAGAAATAATCCAAAAGCACAGAGGCAATATACGTCATTGCAATAAGCACCAACAGCGACGGGATAGCATATCGCGGAGCTGCAACAATCTTTGCCGGAACATCGAAATAGTAACAGAAGAACGGGTGGATAAGCCACATAAATGTGCTCTGGCGACCGAGATACCAAAATCCTTTTTTCAGCATTTTCATGCGATTCAGGAGATCCATGCTCGCAACCGTCAAAACGGGAATGAAGAACACATCAAAAATTTCGCCCACTTCATTTTGACGCATGACAATGACCATGCACCAGACGAGGAAATCCGCAAACGGATTCAAGAGTCCATGCTGTTTTGCGGAATCATGCAAGCGGTCGAACAACCCATTACGAGCCACAACAGCGCCCATCCAGAAGCAAGCCGCATACGGTGCAATCTGGCAGAACATGCGAACATACATGTGGCTATTGCCAAGAACGCCAAGTGCAGGGACTGTTTTAAGCCCTGGGAAAATGTGAGCAAACAAAAGCGACACAACGACGACAATAAAAAGATTTACCCTAGCCGAATAGCGGTCGATAATCGCACGAATGAACGGGAAAGTAATCAAGGCAAACGCATAACTTATCAGGAACCACCATTCCCTGTTGTACGTTGAAGTAAATCCCAAAAAGTTCGAGAGCAGTTCTCTTGGCACAAGTTTTTCAAAGCGCGAGTAAATAAAAGGATCAATGCAATACGGAAACTGCGAAGAGAAGAACAAGAATCCTATCGGAATGAAAACGAGAAAAACTTTCCAATAAGCAAAGTAAAGTCTCTTAAGCCTACCAACGATATCATACGACTTTCCGTAACTGCTCTTGTAAACGCCATAGCCGCCAAAGAAGAAAAACATCGGTACGCAAATTTTACCAAAAATTCCCAAATAAAGAGTCGAAGGCATACCAAACAATGTGAACAAGCCCACAACGCCACCACCGGGAATTCGATTCGGGAAAAACCAAAGGTGATGCATGAGCATGCAAACAATTGCAATCCCCTTCATAATTTTGGTATCATCGGGCGTTAAGAAATTATCGATTGCGTTTGAACTTTTTTGCATAATATTCTTTTACGTAATTTGATTTGGAAATTATAGAAATCTTTTGGCACATTGCCATTTACATTGTTCCCATTTTATAAATTTAAATGCTAGGATTTACAACGGAGAAGGAACTGTTATGCCCGAAATAAAGAGCACAACGTGTAAAAATCATTCCATAGAACTCATTAGGATTGTGGCATGCCTGCTAGTGATTATGGCACATAGTCAAATCAGCATCTTAAACAACAATGAACTGATTAGCGGTAGACTCGCCATTTCGACAATCCTCGCCGACGACGTTCCGCTATTTTTACTGGTAACCGGTTTCTTTTTCTTTGGCAGAATCAAGTCCGATGCAGACATCATCCCGACTTTCCCGCATAGAGCAAAATCATTTTTCTCCCGCGTTTATATCCCCACGATTGTCTATATCCTAATCAACATCATTTACCGTTATTACAACAGTCCAACACCACTCAATTCCATTTTAAATGCCGACTGGGATTATCTCGGACGATTCATTTTCAGGTTACTCCCCGGCGACCATTTGTGGTACATTTGTACTTACATGTCGTTTATCTTCTTTTTCCCGATGCTAGCTTTCGTTTGTCAAGACAGCCCGCAAAAGAACAAATTAAGGCGGACTCTTTTGGGAACTGCCATCGGTGCTGCAGTCATTGGCGACGTGCAATATTTTTTCAAGTTGAGCATGATTGATTTCGAAAAATTCCTTTGGGGGTATTGCACTATTTTCCTTATTCTCGGATACGAACTTTCACTGTTCATCTGCAAATTTGAAAACAAGCGGAGCAAGCTTTTTGCCATCGGCATCGTTATTTATCTACTCGGCTTTTTCATCAAGTTTGGCCTGCAATATTACATGTTCACCGAATACGGCGAGAATTACGCGAACAACAGATTCCGTTGGCTCCAGTGTTCACCTTGCTTTATAACGACTGTGGGAATGTTCATCGCCGTGTACGCACTTGGTACATTAATCAAAGCAAAGGGCATCGTGGCACGCATCATCAATTACGTTGGTTCCTGCACATTCGCGATTTACCTTTTCCATTTCATGGTCATCCTTGAAACGGGAAATTTGCGCAGCACGATTTTCTGGAAAACGGGAGCCGCAATGACTTTTTTCAATGCCATCGCGTATTACATCCCTTACGCCCTCGCCGTATTTGGTTTGACTTTGGTTGTGGCGATTGTCTTCAAATACGTTGTCGAAAAGCCCGTAGAGAGGCTTTTCAAGGAGAAGCCGCTTACTTCGGCTTCGCTCAGCACAAGCTCCGGCAGGCATGACAACTAGCAGAAAAGCGCCTTCACAAGCTTAATCATATCCGCGTGGTCGCTTGCGGCCATCATCTCGCGGATGCTGTGCATACTGAGCATGGGCTCGCCGATATCGACCGTCGGGATGCCGAGATTTGCAGAAACCGTCGGACCGACCGTCGAGCCGCATGGCATGTCGTTTCGCATGATGAACACCTGTAACGGGATTCCCGCTTTTTCGCAAAGCAGTCGAAGCTGCGCAGAACTCATCAAGTCGCTCGCATAACGTTTTTGCGCGTTTGCCTTGAGCACAATGCCCTTGCCCAACAACGGAGCGTGATTCGGTTCGTGCTTTTCCGTATGGTTCGGGTGCTCGGCATGCGCCATGTCAATGGAGAGCGCGAGGGACTCTGCAAGGTACGAAGTAAGAGGTCGGGCATGTCCCTTTGATGTAAAGGTTTCATGGATCCTATCGGGGCTTTGCCCCTCCAGGATGACATCCCTAGCATTGTCATTCTGGAGCGAAGCGATAGAATCCAAAACGCTCTTCAAGAAGTTGCCGGCGGCACCTTCGCGGGTGTTAGAACCGACTTCTTCATTGTTGAAGAAACACGCCACAAAACAATCGTTTTCAGCCGACTTGGCTCCAACAATCGCTTCGGCAATGGCATGGCAACTGCTCAAGTTATCGAGCCTGCCCGAATAAATCCATTCATCGTTAAAGCCGCCACGATTTGCAGGCTGAGCATCAAACAACTGCACATCAAAATCAATCAAACGAGCCCTCGCCGGGAGCTCCTTTTCAAGCACCTTCACAAACAAGTTCTTACGATTTTCAGAAGCATTACCTTCCGAAGCGCATGCCCACAGTGCATTGAAATCAATCTGAGGATTGACCTTGAGACCATCCTGGTTCACACCTCGGTTCAAGTGAACCGCCAACTGTGGAATCCTGAAAAGTTTTTCACCGCGGAAGAGCTTCGTTTTGAGCGTTGAATTATCGGCATCGACGTATGCGAGCATCCCTGCATATCCAAGATCGCGGTCGAGCCAGCTCGTGTAAAGCGGAGAACCGTAAACCTCCGTATGGAGCGTGCACACACCCGCATTCACGCCATCTGGATTCGGGGAAATCTTAAGCGTCGGAAAGTCCGTATGCGCAAGCGCAATCCTGAACTTCGACGTGTCACACCACTGTTTTGGCGTACGGAACGCAATGACAGAACCTTCGCGGCACACGAAATAGGCTTTTGCAGGCTCAAGACTTGCGCCTAATTCCATTTCAGCAAAAGAATTTGCCTTAAAAAACGACTTCAAAGCGTCTACAGTATGGTACGGCGTCACAGCGGTATTCAAAAATTCAAAAAAATCCATATTTCCTCGAAAAAATTCAATTAAATTCAATTTGACAATATAATCTATTTATATTTCACGCAAGCAATGGCATTTCAAAAGATAAAACAGATCAACTGGATGGAAATGTCCGGCCTCCTGGTCGGCGTTGTGACCACCGTTGCTGTAATGATTTTTTCGCTGACGCTCTACCACTACCTCAATGACAACGGAGTCATCAAGGTCAAAGAGTACACGCTGCACAGTAAGTTCGAAAAGGCTCTCGGCCTTAGACCGGGTACCCGTGTACAGATTAGCGGTGTCGATGTCGGACAGATTAAAAACATGAAGATCAATTCCGATGGCATGGGTGTGCTTATGGAATTTGCCATCCGCCAGGAATTCCAGCCGCTGATTACCGACAGTGCATCAGTCTACGCCATCCGCGACCAGAACATGATTTCGGCTCGAGTCATCAATATTGACATCAGGAACGGCAAAGGAAATATTCTTCAAGACGGGGATACCTTAACGGCAGGCAAAGCTCAAGATATCGAAACCGTCGTGGAAACCGCCAACGAACTTTTGGGCCGCGTAAACCACCTCATCGATGCCGCCGACACGCTTATCGCAATGGCTCTCGATACAGGAACGACCATGGGTGCGTTGTTCGGTTCCCGTGCACTTTACGACAATCTCAACCGTCAATTGTTCCGCCTAGACGAAATTACATTCATCGGCAAGAACGTGCTGAAGAAGACATCCTTCTTGCTCGATACAATGAAGACCGACGTACCGCGACTCGTCAGCCGCGCAAACGAAGTCACGGATAACGTAAGCAATTTGCTTGAAGATTTCAAACCGTTACCGGGTCAGGTCACTTCGCTTTTGAACTCTATGGATTCTACCGTGGGCCGTGTAGACAACCTCGTGACAGACTTCGGCACGGTCACTACCGGACTGCAAGACTTCATGAATACAACGGAAAGCACCTTGCAGAGTGCAGACGACTTAATGAACGGCATGTCCAAGATGTGGCTTTTGAAAGGCAATATACCGAAACATGACTCTGTGCCCTTTGTCGTGGAGACGCTATGGTAACGAAGGCTTTGAAAATTGCTCTTTGCGTAGCGCTTAGCGGAACCGCTGCATTTGCCACGGAATCCGGGAAAATCGCCTCACGTGCGCAGAAGTCCATTAAGGCAGGGAATTTTGCCAAAGGCTATTCGCAGCTCGAACGCGCTCTCGTTGCAAGCCGTAAAGAAGCGGACCTCAATTCCGAGACTCGCATCTTTATCGCCATGGGTCAAGTCCGCACCATGAGTCTCGATTTTGAACTCGCCGATTCACTGTTGAACGTCATCCACGATGATGGCTTGGACCGTTCCACAAAAGCAATGCTCATCAAGTCAAAAGTGACTTTGAAAAACGCAACCGAAAAGTTTAACGAAGCTGTTTCGCTTTGCGAGAGCGTTAGTGAAGAGGAACTGGATAAACTTGCCGACGAATTGCAAGGTTCATTCTATTCGGAATGCGCTATTGCCTATGCAGGCGCCCACCGCGAAGACAAAGCCAAGCAAGCCCTCAAGATGGTCGACAAGCGCCTCGATGACGATACGGGAATTTACTACTGGACGGAAGCCCGCACTAGGGATTTGCTAGGTCAAGACGATGCCGATAAATTCTACCACAAGGCAGAATCTGAATCGGTCAAGTCCAATACACCTTACATGACCGCAAGCATTCTTTACCATCGCGCAAAGCTTATGAGCAAGACAAATCCTGCAGTTGCAAAGGATTTGCTCCGTCGCTGCAAAACATCATTTGAGCTGATGGGTCTCCCCAACAACACTAAACGCTGCGCAGAATAATTATTTCTGTACTAAAGAATCCGCGACACTTACTTTAGTCGTATCAGCGGCAGTAGAATCCACGGCGGGTTCTTCGACTTTTTTCATGGCAAGGAGGCGGTTGTAAACGACAACCGGCGGGATACGGCCTTCGACCATGCCATCAACAAGATACTTGACCTTTTGGTAATTTTCGTCCTTGTCGTAGTCGGCAATCAAGCCCTTGTAACCGAGGAGCTTGAGAATCTTTGTATAAAAGCTTGCACGAAATTTCTTAAAACGCGGTTGCATCACGTCGTTCAAGATTGTTTCAAGCGCAGTCTCGGTCTGCATAGAGTCAAGTTCAAAGCTGCGGTATATCGTGCGGATGTGATCAGGAATCGTTGTATCCGGACTATCGAAATACTTGCGCATCACGTTAGCGGCTTCGGTCTTGTTGGGGTACGGACCACGAGCGAGGCGGAGTGCAAAGTAAAGCGAAAGGCGCCAGTTTTCAGGATAAACGCGAGTCGCACGGCGGAGTACCGAGAAGTCCGAAGTATCGGGAGCATCTACGGGCGTCACGCCACCGACAAAATAATACGGCGTATAGAATAGCGAATCCAAGCTCGTCGAAAGTTCGGCGACATGGCCGAGATACGCATATTCCTTGCCGGTGAGGTAGCTTTCACCAAGTTCGGTAAGACCCTTAATCCAGAAGAGCCCCGCTACCGATGCGTCATGCCCTGCAGCTACATAGCGAACAGACGAAGCCTTCGGCAAGAAGGATTCGTCAAAGTTTGTGCCAGGCAACGGCTTGGCGTAATGGAACGCAAGCGCGATGACGGCAATAGCAGTTATAATAGCAGCAAGGAAACGCATAAGTTAATTAAAACTGGCAAGCCTCTGCGAGTTTTTCGAGTGCATCGACGCAATCGTTCGCGTAGTTTGCCGGCGTGTCGTTACGCTGCCAGGCGAAGTTCAGGCCACTGCTCGAGTTGAGCACATGGAACTTGCGCTTGCCGCCACCGTTTGCGATAGCGTTGAGCACGGTCTTTGCATCGCCACCCTGACCGCCCGGCACGCCCGGAATGGACACGCCTGGAATGAGGAACGGGATTTCGTGTTTGTGAGCAACGGTGTAAGCCGTAATCTTCTCAAGTTCTTCCGGGTGGGTTGCACCGACAACGGCACCGAGGTAACCCTTGTCTGCATCCCATTCCATAATCTTGTCCGCTACGGAATAGAACGCTTCGGCAACGTCGCGCGGATCGTCACTGCGAGTAACAGGCAAATCCTGGAAGTCGTGAGCACCCTTGTTGCTTGTGCGGAGGAGCACGTAGGCACCGTTTTCGCTATCTTCGCGAATGAACGGACCGACGGAATCGGCACCCATCCACGGAGAGACGGTCACGGCATCTGCACGGTAAACATCGTAAGCAGCGTTGGCGTAGGCGGCACTGGACTTGCCAATGTCACCGCGCTTTGCATCCAAGATAACCGGGATGCCAGCACTTCTGTAATCGGCAATGAGCTGCTGCAAAACGAGCATCGACTGCACGCTCACGCATTCGTAATAAGCGCTGTTCGGCTTTACGACAGCCGGCTGCACATTACGCTTGAGGCAGCATTCCAAGATGTCGGAATAGAAGCGCTTGATGCGGTCTTCGGGAGTGCCTTCGAGCGGGATGAGCTTGAGCACAGGGTCCATGCCCATGCACACCGGGTTACCGCACTTTGCAATACGCTGTTCAAGGCGATCGTAAAAGCACGTCATTACTTCAATTCCTCCTGAATCTGGGCGGCTTCGTAAGAGAGAATGCCGTGTGCGACAGCCACATTCAGAGATTCAAGTTCACTGCTCATCGGGATCTTCACCGTTTCGTCGGCGAGTTCGATGAAGTACGGGTTCGTGCCGGCACCTTCGTTACCCACGAGGAAAGCCATCTTGCGGAGCTTGTGAGCCGGGATTTCGCGGAGGGACTGCTTAGCATGCAAATCCGTAGCGATGATGGTGTAACCCTTGCTGCGCAAGAAATTGATCTGGTCCACGAGATCCACGTCAAATTCAAACGGAACGCGGAGGAACGTACCCGAGGAACCGCGCACAACCTTCGGGTTGAACGGGCTCACAGTACCGCGACCGAGAATCATGCCCGAAGAATTGAAACCAAGGCTCGTGCGGAAAAGCGTGCCGAGGTTACCCGGATCCTGCACGGCGTCCACAAGCGTAAGCACGCTGCGGCTCGTTTCATAGACCGGCTTCTTGCTTGCGATGTTGCAGTAAGCGATGATGCCCTGCGTCGTCATCGTCGAAGAGAGGCGCTTCATCTGGTCTTCGGTAAGAGTATGGAGCGTAATTTCGGCTTCGTTAATGGCTTCGATGAGTTCTTCATTTTCAAAGCCTTCGACAACGTAAACAGAAATCACGAGTTCGCGGTGGTGCTTCACGAGTTCTTCGACAACGTGAACACCTTCGCCAAGGAACTTGCCTTCGCGTTCGCGACCCTTTTCGGTCGTGCAAGCGATGAGGCGCTTGAACCACGGCGGTGTAGAGCCTGCATCTTCAACGGCTTCAATCTGGGCAGCGCGTGCTTCGAGTGCGGCTTCGTCCAAGTTCTCGTCAATAGCTTCCTTCTGTTCCGGACGCTGGCGGTAAACCGGGGCGTTCATGGCACCGCGCGGTCCGCGGTTAAACGGCTTGTCGCCAAAGCGGCGCGGACGGCGGTCACGGTCAAAGCGGCCACCACCACGGCGTTCTTCACGGTTGAACGGACGGCCTTCGCGGTTTTCATCGCGGTTGTCGCGGTCGAAACGGCGTTCACCACGATCAAAGCGGCGTTCGCCGCGGTCACGGTCAAAACGACGGTCGCCACGATCCCCACGGAACGAGGGCTTGTCGCCAAAGGAACCGCGTTCGTCGTCGTTACGGCGAGGGCGGCGTTCAGGAGCTTCACTGACTCCGAATTTACGATCCAGCGTGATTCTTACAGTACGCTTCGGTTTGTTTTCTTCTTCACTCATAGTTTTTCCATCAACTGTTTGGCGACGGATTCCCCGTCAATTTCTAAGATCTTGTAGAGAGCCTTGATTTCTCCCTGTTCAACGAATCTGTCCGGAAGACCAAACCGGTACAGCTTCTTGTCCGTATAGCCGAGATCGGACAAAAGTTCCGCAATGGCTGAACCATAGCCACCCACCTTCGTATTGTCTTCGAGCGTCACAATGACATTGTGGCTGTCAAACAGCGAACGGTAGCATTCCTGGTCGAGCGGCTTAATAAAACGGGCATCCACAAGCGTCGGGTTGTATCCGTTTTCACGAAGCACGGCGGCTGTTTTCTTGAGTTCATTTGTCATGAAGCCGGCGCCCAGAAGGAGTATGCCGGAGCCCTTCTCAAGAATCTTGGGGCTTTTATAGTCGAACGGTCCTTCCGAGGGGACGAGTTCTGCAGCAAGTGCAGTGCCTCTCGGGTAGCGGATTGCCACGACACCTTCCATATCGATCGCGGCAGTCAACATGTCGCGCAGTTCATTTTCGTTGGAGGGTGCCAAAATGGTCATTCCGGGAACAGTCCGCAAGAACGACAAGTCAAAGGCGCCATGATGTGTCGGACCGTCGGCACCGACAAGGCCGGCACGGTCGAGCACAAGCACCACATGCAAGTTCTGGAGTGCAATGTCGTGGATAATCTGGTCGTAGGCGCGCTGCATGAACGACGAGTAAATCGCGACCACAGGCACAATGCCATCGCAAGCCATGCCCGCCGCAAACGTCACGGCATGCTCTTCAGCAATGCCCACGTCAATCACGCGGTCCGGGAGTTCCTTCGCGACGATATCCATGCCGCAGCCCGTAGGCATTGCAGCCGTGATACCCATGATGCGCTTGTCCTTACGGGCAAGCTGCAAAAGCGTATTGCCAAACACGCTCGTGAGAGACGGGTTCGGATTGCCCGGAGCAAGCGGAAGCCCGCTTTCAGGGTCGAACGCACCGCAACCGTGATACTTCGTCGGATTCTTTTCGGCAGCGTCAAAACCGCGGCCCTTTTCGGTCAGCACGTGAACAAGGCACGGGCCCTGTTGCTGCTTGACGCGTTCAAGAATCATCACGAGTTCATCAATGTCGTGACCATCAATCGGACCAAAGTAGCGGATGCCGAGGTCTTCAAAGAAGCGACCCGGCTTCACGGCGTTCTTCGCCGCATTCTCGACCTGCAAGAAGAGATCGCGGAAGCGGGAACCCAGAATGCCCGGCAAACGATTCATCAGGCGATCCAGGTCCGTACGCATCTTGTTGTAAACCGGGTCCGAAATCACGCGGTTCAGGTACTTGCTAAAGCCGCCGATATTCGGTGCAATACTCATCTTGTTATCGTTCAAGATGATGGTCATGTTCTGCTTGGAGGCGCCAACGTTATTGATCGCCTCGTAAGCCATACCGCCCGTCATGGAGCCATCTCCAATGACAGCGACCACGTTGTTGTTGCGGTTGAAATGGTCGCGGGCAACGGCAAAGCCAAGAGCCGCAGAAATAGACGTCGTGGCGTGGCCCGCCCCGAAGCAGTCGTAAACGCTTTCGTTCCTCTTGAGGAATCCGGAAATGCCTCCCTGCTGGCGCAAGGTATCGAATCGGTCATAGCGGCCGGTCAATAGCTTGTGCACATACGCCTGGTGCCCCACGTCCCACACGATCTTATCGTCGGGTGCGTTGAACACGTAGTGCAGTGCAAGAGTCAGTTCAACAACGCCAAGGCTCGATGCCAAGTGACCACCATGCTTCGCCACTTGACCAATGATGGTCTCGCGGATCTGCGTGGCGAGGTGGTTCAGTTCCTCGACGGAACAGTGCTTCAAGTCCTGAGGCGACTTAACGTCTTTCAGTTCCATTTATTTCACTCGCGTGATGATGTATGCCGCTATAGAACGGAGGATGGAGGTATCGCATGTGAGGCCATCCAAAGCCTTGATGGATTCCTCGTAAAGTTCCCTAGCGCGTTCCCTAGACTTTTCCAGTCCGACGATGGACGGGTAAGTAGCCTTGCCCTTTTCGATGTCAGAACCGGCGTCCTTGCCAAGCTCTTCGGTCGTAGAGACAATGTCCAGAATGTCATCCACAATCTGGAAGGCAAGCCCGATGGAGCGACCATAGCTGCGGATGATTTCCATATCACTCTCGCTTGCGTCTGCAAGCATAGCGCCCACGAGGAGGGCCGCTTCGATGAGGGCAGCAGTCTTGTGGTAGTGAATGTAATCGACAATTTCGAGATCGACTGTCTTGCCTTCGCATTCGATGTCGGTCATTTCGCCACCGATCATGCCATAAGTGCCGAGCAAGTGAGCAAGGACTTCGATGGCCTTTGCGTTACCGGTCTTGCCCATCATCTCGAAAGCGTGGATGCAGAGGGCGTCGCCAGCCATCACGGCTGTAGCTTCGCCAAACTTCTTGTGGCTCGTGAGCTTTCCACGGCGGTAGTCGTCGTTATCGACACACGGAAGGTCATCGTGGATAAGGCTGAACGTGTGGAGCATTTCGAGAGCGCTCGTTGCAAGCCAAATCTTTTCTCCCTTGCCGCCAAACATGTCGAACGTGGCCTTCGCAAGTCCCGGACGCAAGCGCTTGCCGCCTGCGAACATGGAATAGCGCATAGCCTCGTGCAAACGGCACGGACGGTCCTTTACTGGGGGGAGATGTTCATCAAACTTCGCCTCGGCATCTTTTGCGATGCGGGCGAGATATTCCTGAGCAATTTTTGCTTCTGATTCAATAGACTGCATGTGCACAAAGATACTTAATTCGAGGCGCACATAAAAGGGCTAATTTTTAGAAAAGAGCGCCATAGAGCACTATATCGTCCAGATAGAATTCTGTTCCATTTCTTACGAAGAAATGCAGCTGGCGGACATCGTCCTTGAGCGTATTCCATGCGATATAGCAGTTGCTTACATCCTGGGCGGTATAGCACAGGTCATCGAATTTCACGACGTAATGCGTCCACTTTTGCGAATTCAGGTCCTTCCATTCCGAGGCGGCCTTGAGCGAAAGCCCAGCAACTTCAGATTCACGGGTCCAGTTTTCAAGAGACACGCGAATCTGGCCCGAGCCCTTG
>Ga0310695_10005309_pt1 | contig 22619 bp, 11 predicted proteins | sample RumenRJG_04DNA_FD_203882 | JGI IMG/M metagenome (GOLD analysis project Ga0310695, IMG submission 203882) | Bovine rumen microbial communities from Lethbridge, Alberta, Canada - RJG_04 (v2) (version 2) | ecosystem: Host-associated > Mammals > Digestive system > Stomach > Rumen | place: Canada...
ATCAAAATTAATTGTATTAATACAATTCATATTTGAAGTACTAGGACATTTTCTTATACAATTATAATTTCTATCTTTAATTTGAAAAAAATTCCTTTTAACTGCAAATTCACCATCATAAATAATATATAAATATTTAGCAGGATCTCCTTCATAATATAATATATCATTTTTTTTTAAAACAATTTTATCTAATGTTTTATCAATAATTTCTAATAAATTAGTTTTATAAAAAGGAGGAATAGTTTGAAAAATAAAGTTTCTTTGAGCATTTATATTTTTTTTCATTATTTTCATTAAATAAGAATTAAAATTATCTTTTGTTAAATAAAATAAATCACAATTTTCAAGACAAAAAGATGATGAATTTCTTATTATTTTATTTTCTAATAATTCCCATTCACCGAAACAGTCTCCTTCATTTAAAACAGAAAATTTTCTCTCATATTCATTTTTTTCATTTATTATACTTTCAATGTGTACTTTTCCTTGAATTATAAGATAAAAATAATCTACAAAATCATTTTTATTAAATATATATTTATTTTTGGGAATTTGTAAATATTCAAAATTATTTAGTATATTATTTAAATATTTATCATTAATATTATTGATATATAAAAATTTTTGAAAAGAAAATATTTTTTTTATTATTTCTAACATTAATGGTATATTTCTATATGATGAATTAACATTATTTGAATTTGTTATATTTATTTCTTTTGATAAATATTTATTTGGAATTTTTTCTTTTTGAATTTCTAATATTAACATTTTAATAAGTGAATCTTCAGTTTTTTGAAGGAGTTTTCTTAATATTAATTGAGATGAAATTAAATTTGGATAAACATTATTGTAGTTTGAATTACTTGTATAATCATTTTTATTATTTGAACATAACTTTTTATTATTAATATTTAGTTTAGGAATTTTTTGATTTTTATAGTTATTTAAATTATCTTCATATGTTTCATTATTATTAGATATTTTTAATGAAGAAACAAAAAAATTTGACATTATAGACTTTTTTTATTATAAAATAATTTGTTTTTAAAATTATTTCAATTATTTAAAATATAGCTAATAATAATTTTCAAATTTGAAATACTTATTTATTTCATATTCCAAATAATTTTTTTTATTTTATTAAGTCGTGGGTTTGGAAATGAAATTTATATTTAAAAAATTTAACTAATAAAATAAACTATGAAAAAAAATAATGAATCTCAATATAAAACTAAATTCTTATTAGAAGAAAGGAAAAAAGATTTTAAAAAGATAAATCAAAATTATTCTAACAAAATACCTGTTATAATAGAAAAATCTTTTAATTCAAAATTAAATCAAATAATTAAAACAAAATATTTACTTCCTAATGTTTAAAAATGAGTGAATTAATTTATATTATAAGAGTGAAATTAGAAATTAATGAATATGATGCTATCTATTTTATTGCTAATGAAAAATATGTAGTTACAGGAAGTGAATTACTTTCTGAATTATATTATAAATATAAAGACAGATGATAATTTTTTATATCTTAGTTATTATGAACAACAAACATTTGTATAAAAAATTGCAAATAATATATAATAAAGAATATTAATTAAAAAATTTAATTATATAATAATTTTCCTAAAATATTTAATTAATAAATATTTAAATATAAAAAAAGTATTTTAATCAATTTTTTTATCATTATTTTTAAATTATGAATATTATCTAATTATAAATTATAATTTTATTTTTTTAAATATTTTTTAAGTATCTAAAACATTTTTCAAAGATTTATATTTGATTTATTTATTACATTAATATTAATTGAAATATTATTATTTATAATGAATTATATTATATTGAAAGATATAATAAAAATATTATAAAATAATAAAATTTTTTTAAAAATACTCTTAACTTATATTTGAAATAAAAATATATTAAAAACAATTTATTTTTTTTTGAAAAATAATATTTTATTATTTAATAATATTAAAAAAGCATTATATTTTATTTTTCTTCTTAAAAAACCATTATTTAATATTATTTCTATAATATTTATTTTGCTCAAATAAATTTTAATTTAAAAAAAATAGAATATAAAATTGAAATTAAACTCCAAAAGAAATAAAATAATAAAATTCATTTAAAAAAATTAGTTAAAAACCTCATTTAAAATTTAAAATAATTAATAATAAAAATCATGGGATGTATGTCAAATAAAAGTAAGAATTTTATTTATAAATAATTGACACAATAGAAAATATAATAGTAAACCAAAAAATGGGTAAATCTAGAAATGATAATGATGAAAATATAGACAATCCACCATTAGATGAAGAAAATAAAAAAATAATAATATATGAAGGAAAAGCAAAAGAAGAAAATAACAACAACAAAGAAATAGAATCTTCAAAAATAATTTCAACTCAATTTGATACTGGTTTATCTCCAGGGATAAAATTAGGTAAAAAATTATCACCTTCTGAAAAAGAACAAATAAAAAAAACATTATCTCAACATTTTTTATTTAAAGACAAAAGTCCCGATACAATAGATTTATTAGTAAATAAAATAGAAATAATAAAAACACCACCAAATATAAATATATATAAAGAAGGTGAAACTGGAGATTATTTTTATTTAATTAAACAAGGATTAATTCAAATAACAAGTGAAAAAATGGAAGGAAAAAGATTTTATAAAGCTGGAGACACTTTTGGTGAATTGGCTTTATTAGAAAGAAAAAAAAGAACAGAAACTGCTTTAACTGTTGAATATTGTTTACTTTATGAATTAGATGGAAAAATATTTAGAGAAGTTGTTAATACTATTAATAAACAAGAATTAGAAGATAGATTAAAATTTATTGAATTAGTTCCAATTTTTGAATCAATGGAAAATGTTAAATTAAATTCTATTGCTTCTTCAATGTATAAATGTACTTTTGATATTGGACAAAATATTTTTAAAGAAGGGGATATTGGAGATAGTTTATTTATTATTAAATTTGGGGAAGTTGATTGTGAAAAAAATAATAAAGTTATTAGAGTTTTAAAGACAAGAGAAATTTTCGGGGAATATGCTGTTTTATTTGATATACCTAGATCTCTTTCTTGTTGTGCCAAAACTAAAGTTACTTGTTTTCAAATTTCTAATACTCAATTAGTACAAACTTTAGGGAAAGATTATAAATATATTATTTTAAAATCTATTATTAAACAAGCTTTTAAGTCAAGTCAACATTTAAGTCTATTTGCTAATGAAACTTATTTAGAACCTTTAATTTTGAAAAGTGAAACTAAATTATTTAATGATAAGGATTTAATATTAAAAAAAGATGATATTAATAAATCAAAGGAAGAAAAGATAAAATTATATGTTGTAATATGTGGTAATTTAACTTATGGAAATACTAATAATGCAGAAATTATTTGTAGAAGAGGACAATTATATGGAGAAGAATTATTAAAAAGTAATTACTCTTTAAAAAATGATATTTATGCACAAGGTGAATGTAGATTAGTAGAAATTATTTGGGATAATATAGAAAATTTATTAGGAGTAACTCAAAATATGACAAATAAAGAAACATTATCTTTCTTTAGTCAATTAGAATATATGAAAAGAACTGAAATGTTTAGAAATACTTCTGATCAAAGATTAATGAAAATTTGTTGTTTAATGACTAAAGAGAAATACAATCAAGGAGAAGCAATTTTTAAAGAAAATGAAATTGGAGATAAATTTTATTTAATTAAAAAAGGTAAAGTTAAAGTTTTAAAAGATAAAAAATTTATAAGAGAAATAGAACAAGGAAATTGTTTTGGTGAAATGGCATTAATAATAAATGAACCAAGATCAGCAACAATTGAAGCTAGTACAAAATGTACACTTTATGTATTAACAAAAAAAGACTTTGATGAAACAATAGATAAAAATATGTTAGATTATTTACAAAAAAAAATAGCATTACAAGATAATTTTAATATGACTTTAGAATCTTTATTTTTCGTTAAAAATTTAGGAAGAGGAAAATTTGGTAATGTTGCATTAGTACATGATAAAAAAAACTATTATGCTATAAAAGCTGTAAGTAGAAATGCTGCAGAAAGGCAAAAAATATTAATAAAATACTTCTTAGAAGAAAGAAGAGTATTATTAAAATTAGATCATCCATTTGTAATGAAACTTGTTAGAACATTTAAAAATTCTGATAATGTATTTTACTTAACAGAATACATAAATGGTAAAGTATTAGGAAAATATTTAGAAGGAAAACCTCAAAGTCAATTTCACAATAAACCCGAAACACAATTTTACATATCATTCCTTTTTATAATCCTCGACTATCTAAATTCAAAAAATATAATCCACAGAGATTTAAAACCAGACAATATAATGATTGATGATAAAGGATATATAAAATTAATAGATTTCGGAACAGCAATAAAAATAAAAGATTTCACATCAACAATAACAGGAACACCCCATTACATAGCACCAGAAGTTTTAATAGGAAAAGGATATTCATATTCATGTGATTATTGGTCAGTTGGTGTAATAACACATGAATTATATTATAATTTTCATCCTTTTGGAGAAAATGCAACTGATCCAATGGAAGTTTATAGAGAAGTTTTAAAAAAAGAAGATAATTTACCAATGAAAGGAGATCCTATTGTAAATTCTTTTATTAGAAATTTATTAAAAAAGAAAGTTTCTAAGAGATTATGTAGTTTGGATTCTGCAAAAAAACATCCTTTTTTTAATGGATTTAATTGGGGGGATATTATTGATTTTAAAGCTGTTCCACCTTATGTTCCTGTTGTTAAACCTTTGAAAAAATTTTATGAATGTAATGATAATTATGTAGAACATTTGAAAATTGAAATGATGAAAAAAGGAACACAAAGTCAAACTTTGCTTAGTTCATATGATGATGATGGGAGTATTAATTATCCTAAAGATTGGGTTGAGGAATTTTAAAAAAAATTTTTTTTTCTTTTTTTTTTGTTAGTTTTTTTTGGGTTTTTATGGTTATTTTTTTTTGTTTTCTGGTATTTTAAAATAATTAAATAAAAATAAAAGGTTTAAATGTTATATATGTAATAATTAAATTATATTTTAATTAATAATTATTGTTTTTAAATAAAATTTTAATATTATTTTTTAAAATGGATAAAATTACAATGATTTTTTTAAATAGTATTCTTATTATATATGGTTTTATTTTGTTTATTTATGGAAAATATTTTAGGAAAAAAGATTATTTATATTTTAATAATTCTTCATATATCGATGCAAGTAAAGATTTATTTAGAAATGAATCTATTGTAGAAAGTAATGAAAAGTTGATATCAATTAATCAAAATATTAATAAAATGGAAAATTTAATTGATGATTAATAAATTGATATAATTCATTTTATATATTTAAATTTTAATACTCTTTTTTATATTATTTTTTATTTATTTAAAAATATATTTTTCTTAAATATAAATATAATGGAGAAATCATTTTTAAATAAAATTAAAAGTAATGGACAATTAACAATATTTATTTTTTTCTTTTTAATATTTTCAATTCAAATATTAATAGGTTCATCAGAAGAGAAATTAAAAAATGAAAATAATAAAGAAAATATTGAAAGGATAAAAAATGAATTAAATGAATATAATGAAACATCTTTTAAAGGAACTAATATAATAAAAAAAAAGAGAAGTAATGAATATAAAAATATTCTATATGTTATTATTTGGATGATTGTAATATTTATTTGTTTTATATCTTTTTTTATTTGTATTTCAAAAAGTTATCATAATCATGGAATTATTATAGAAGAAGATGTTGAATATTTTATTACAACTGTTCATTCTTCAAATTTTGAAACAAATGATGAATCTTTTTTTAAAGATATTTTTCTTTAAAAAATAATATAAAAATATTAATTAATATTTATTTTATTTTTAATATATAGATTAAAAACAAAAATTTAGTTTATTTTATATTATTATAATTTTGATAATTTAATTCATTTTGTTCATAATTTTCTACATTATTTTGTTGATTTCTCTCTATATTATTTACATTTTCCATATTAATTTGTTCTATTAATCTATCAATTAATATTTTTTGTTTTATAATTAAATCATTTTTTTCTTCAATCTCTTTTTCTTTATTTTGAATTATATTTTCTATGTAATCAAAAAATTTTGTATTTTCATTTAATTGATTTGATAATTTCTCATTAATTTCTTTTATATAATTAAATTTTTTATCATTTTTATGTGCTTCATAAAAGCCTTTTAATTTAGATAATTCTGAATCTTTTTTTCCTTTTTCATATTTAGATAAAATATTAAAGTATTTTCTTCTTAATTTATAATATTCTGTCCTATAATAATCATTTCTTTTTAATTTTTCCCTTTTTGTCGATTTATAAAAATGTGAATTTGAATTTTGATTATTTTCATTTATCATTGAAAATGATGAGACATTTTGTGGATAATATGTTGTTTTAAATCCATTTGAAATTATATATGGATTTGTATTGGTATTTGTATTAGTATTTGATGTGCAATAATTATTCGAATGTTCAATTTTTATATTTTTCAATTGATTTATATCATTTAAAAGTGATGTTTGTTCAAATGAATTCACAATTTCATTATCATTATTATTATTTTGATATTTTATATTATCATTTTTTAAATTTAAATTTTTTTTTTCCTTCTGTTTTTCATTTTCAGTAATTATTTCAGTATTACTTTCTTCTATATCAGGAATATTATTATCATATTTCATATTATCAAAATATATTGAATCAAATACTGGATTTTTCTCTTTTTTTTCTTCTGATATAATATTAAACCTACCTGTTTCTGTTTTATAAGTAGAAGGAATATTATTATCAATAAATTTATTATTATTATTATTATTATTATTTTTATTTAATATATTTTTAAAGGTTTCATAAATTATATAATTTTGTTCATGTTGTTTATTATTTATATTTCCTATACTATCATTAGAATTTAAAGAGTTTAATTCATTTTTATTATAATTAAAATTATCATTTATTGAAAGTGTATTACTTAAATTTATTTTACTATTATGTTTAATTTTATTAAAATAATCAGAAATTTGTGCTTTTGATGTTTTTTTGTTTTCATTAAATCCTTTATTGATTGAATATTTATTATCATTTTTGACATTTTTCTTATATGAAATTATTTCTTGTCTTATTGAATCTTTTAAACTTTGAATAGTATCATCCATTTATTAAAATTCAATTTTTTAAAATAGAAAAAAATAAATGTCACAAAAAATAAAAAAGAAAAATATTTTAGTAGTATCTTCACAATATATATCTAAATCACAATATTTTTTCCCTTTATTAGATTTTCCAGATACAATAATGGAAAAAAATAGAACAGAATTTAAATCAAATTTTATTTATAAATTTAATAAAAATGAAAATAAATCATATTTATTTATTTTTTATTTTGTTAATAATACTAATGTTAATAGTAAAATTGAATATGATGGAATAATTGAAATTTTTGATTCATATGATTCACTTGATTTTCTTCGAGAATTTGATGAAAAATTTTATACAATTTATGGAAATAAATATTATCCTAAAGTTTATGTTAATTTAAATGAACAAAATTTTAATTTACAAGAAAATTTTCCAATTATATCTAAAAATATTTTATTACAAAATGATTGGGATGAAATTTTAAAAACTTTATTAATAGAAATTAAAAAAAATAAAAATGATGAATTTCCATATAATCAAATGGTAAAAAGTAATATTAAATTAATTGATAATAGAAATGAAAATAATGAAAAAAAATTATATTATCTTTTAATTATATATTTTTTAATTATGGGAATTTCTATATATGATTTAATTATTTTTTTCTTACAAAATGATTTTTTAAATAGTGATAGAAAAATAAATGAATTATTTTTATATTTTAGGGTAATAAGAGTAGTAGGAAATTTTTTAATTCCATTAGTATTAATTAATAATAATAGAAAAAAAAAAAAATTAATAAAATTAAATAAAACTTTCCATAATATTTGTTTATTCATAAATATAATTTGTTTTCTCTTTGAAGAATTATCTATTATTATTTTTTCATATAATAATAATTCAAATAAAAAATTTTATTCTTTTCAAATTACACATTTAGTTTCTATTATACTTTTATTTATTATTTATTTTATAAAAAAAGATTCAAAAACTAAAATTAATAAAAATGGTTATCATAATATACCTGAATATAAATATGATTAATTTAAAAATAATTTAATTTAAAATTAACATTAATTTTTCAATTTACATAAATTTAAAAATTAAACATAAAAAAGGAAAATATTTATATGGAAAAAGTTCCATCAAAAATAATATTAAAATATGAAAAATTAGATATAATAAAAGAAGAAAATCCTTTTAATTCATTTTGTTCTGGATTTTTAATATCATCTTTCTCATATAAAAAAGGAAAAATAATGGAAGATAGTAAACAATTAAATTCAATTTGTAATCATATAAAATGTAGTAAATTAAGTGCAATGGAGCCAGAAATAATTTATAGATATCCATTAGAAGATACAAAAAAATTAGAATTAAATAATTTAAATGCTTCAATTTGTTTTCCTAGTGGAATTAAAGTTTGTTATAATCAAAATGAGAGAGAAATTCCAAAAAATTTTTCAACTAAAATTACTAATCAGTATGGTGAAAGATATTATATGATAATGTTTTATTTTTATAGAAAATTAGAATCAAATATTTATAATAAAATTTATTCTAATCATCCTTTAAAAAATTATTTAAAAAATTTCGGAGAAAATATTTATCATACAAGAAGAGAAAAAGAAAAATTAGAAAAGGATTTAGAAGAATGTCAAGAATTAGGTTATTGTGAATATATTTATATTCCTTATTGTATTGCATTAATTTCTAAATATCCATATATTAATCAAATTGAAAAATGTTTATTTTCAATTTATTATCTTTTAATTGAAAACAATCATAAATTTGATAATGATATTATTAATCAATTTATTATTTATTTAATTGAATCTGTCCCTTCACCTCTTATTAATACTTGTTTATATTTTCCAATACCATTCGAAAAAGAAAAAATTTTAATATATTCTGCATTTGCATATAATCAATTTAATAATATTGATTATTTAAATTTATTATCTCATTTTAATATAGATAATATAATAAATATATTTAGATTAATATTATTTGAACAAAAAATATTATTTGTTGATAATGATTTAAGAAGAATGAGTATAATTATACAAAGTTTCATTTCTTTAATTTATCCTTTAAAATGGGTACATACAAATATTCCAATAATGAGTGAAAAAATGATTGGTTATTTACAAACATTTTTACCTTTTATAAGTGGAATAAGTGAAGATTTATATAATAAAAGATGTATAAGACAAATTAAAGTTGCTGATGATGGAATATATATTATTAAAATAAATGAAGAAATAATTGAATATTCAAAAGGTATTAAAAGTGAATGTGAAAATATTATTAATATTCCTAAATTACCTTTTCCTATTTTTTATAAAATTATTAATGAATTAAGTGATATTAAAGGAGTTATTTTTAGACTTAAAAATGATGAAAAAGAAATTTATAAAAATAAAATTAATTCAAGTGTAAGAGATACATTTTTAGAGAGTTTTGCAATAATTTTTTATGATTTTTATGATTATTTATGTGAAATTGGAGATGATAATGTAATTTTTAATAGTCAATTAATGAAGCAAAATAGAAATAAAAAAGATACTTTATTTTATCAATATTTAACTGATACTTTACTTTTTCAGAATTTTGCAGATAATTTTATTAAAAAAAAAATTTATTATTTAGATTTTATTAATGGATTAAGAATAGTAAGAGAAAAATATATAGCCAAAGATGATAAAAAAGGAAATATTTTATGGAATAATATTACTAGAACATTTTCAAAAAATACAATTGAAAATTATAATGATAAAGAAAAAATAAAGACAATTTATGAAATAGAAAATAAAATTTATGAAAATAAATCTAATACCAATACAAATAATTTAGAAAAAATTACTACATATATAAATGATATAGATTCAAGTAAATATCAAGAAAAAGATGAAATATTAAGATATATTATTCCAGAAAAATTTGTATTAAATGGAAATGAATTAATGTTAATAAAAAATGAAAATGAAATAATGACAAGAAGTAGAAGAAGTACAGGAGAAAAAAAAGATGCAATGAGAATATTTAGAAAGAGAAAATATTCAGGTACATTTTCAACAAGGAAAAAAATAGATCAAGAAGAAGAAATAAGTGAAAATATAAAAGATACAATATCTTCAATTTTTAAAAGTATTGATAATATTAAAATTGATGATTGTTTAACAAGTATGTATTATGAATATGGAAGAGAAATTTTATGTAATATTTTATATCAACCTGAATCAAAAAATATAAAAAAATTAAGAGAAGATTGTTTTTATAATTTAAAAAAAATTTATATAAATGCTTTAATTGCTTTATGTAATATTCATGAAAATTATAAAACTATTGAATGTTCTATTAAATTAACTTTTTCTGCTTTTTATTTTTGTAAAGAAAGTAATGAAGATTTTTTATTAATAGATGAAATTAGAAAAAAATTAGGAAAAAATTATTTTATGTGGATTAAAGATATTTTTTGGAAAGGTTGGTTTGAATTAGAAAATAAAGGTAATAAAGAAAATAATTTTATTGAATTTTGTCAAACAATTCAATGGATTTTATTAGATAAAATGTTAAGACTTCAATTAGAAAAAGAATTTATAATTGGATTTATGAAAAGAAGTTTAAAAGAAAAAATGTTTGAAATAATAAAAAAAATAAAAGAAGAAGAAAAGAAAAAGGAAATAAAAGAAATTTATGAAAAAGTAAAAAATCAATTAACTTATGTAATAACAGATTATAAATATTAAATATATTTAAATAGTACAATATAATATACATATATTATAATTTATTTAATATATTTATTCTAAAAATCTCATTTCTTTTGAACTTCCCTCAAAAGTTCCATGACTTTCCATATAAAGTGAATTTGCCATTCTACTTAATTTTCTACTATCCATTTCATTTTCTTCAAAAATATTAGAACTAAAACCAATCATCATATCATTTATATTTCCTTTAAAATAAGCAGTTAATAAAATAATTCCAAACATTAATGGGAATAAAATAACAAAAATTGGAAAATACATATTGTAATATATATTAAATAAAATTTTAACTAAAAATGATAATGTAAAACTCAAAATAGATAAAAAAAAGTAAAATAGTAAATTTAAATGAATTGATTTATCAAATCTATAAAAAAAATCAATAAACATTCCTGGTATAATAACTTCATTAATTGGAAGATATAAATATGATTTATATGAAGTTTTATTATCAGAAACTTGAGGGAATATAAATAAAAAAGGAAATGATGTATCATATCTATTAATATAAAAACCATTTTCAGCTCTAATTTTTAATAATTTTGTTTTATATTTTACAATATATAATTCAAATATCCAAATTAAAAATGAAAATACTAAAATAAATTTAAAATGAGTTAATTTAAAAATTCTAATTGTTTCAATTGAAATAATAATAGCAACAAAATCAGAAATAATCCAAAAAGGATAAAATGAATAAAATAAAGAAATTATTGCACCAAAAGTAAAACAAACTATAAAAAACATTGTAATAGAACCAATATAATCAATTTCAAAACTTCTTGTTGAAAATTGAGTTTTTATTGAAGTTTTTTGTAATAATGATTCAAAAAAAACACCAATTGAAAGTGTACAAACACAAAAAGAACATAATTGCATTAATGCAAATAATAAATTTATTTCATTTAATATATGCATTGACATAGCTAAAATTAAACATAAAATTGATAAATTTTTTGTTTTTCTTGTTGAAGGGAATTTATTTAATATTATTTTTTCAAATTTTGATTCAAAAAATGGATTTAATGATGCAAAAATAATAAAAATTGTTATTGATATTAAAAAAAAATGAGATATATCAAAAGTATTATCATTTGGTAAAGGAATATCTTCACAAATTTTAACAAGTTCAATTTGAAATGTTATATTATAATTGGAAATATTAATATTAATATCAAATTTAAAATAATTATTTTCTGTTGAATTAATACATTCATATTCTAAATAAACTGTATAACTTTCCCCATTAAATATAGAAAATTTATTAATTGGAATATTTACTATTCCTTTCTTTTTACCTATATTATATGATGTTAATTCTATTATTAATTCTGTTTGAGTTTTACTGTTATTATTAAATGTAAAAATTAAAGGTCTTTTTGTTATTAATTTTCCTTCTAAAACTCTATTTATTGTTTGATGAGAATAATATTTTTCTTTTACTTTCCAAAACTTACTTATAGTACAATCTTCTAATATATTAATTTTTTCATCATAATTTTTATATGTTGATATTACTAAATCATTTAATGGACTATTATTTTCACATAATGGTAAGGATTTTATTTTTTGATTTAATAATTGAAGGAATATAATTAATAAGTAACGCGAAATTACTTTCATTAAATATTTTTATTTTTTAATATTAAATTTTATAATATTTTTTTTATTCAAATATTATATTTAATATTCTCGATATATTATTTTTAAAATTTTCTTTATAATTTCTAATTTATATTTTTTTATTTTATCATAATTTTTAAATAAAAATTTTATTAGGTTATATTTGATTATATATTACAATATTTTAATAATATATATTAATTAATTTTTAATTGAAAAAATAATTTTTTATTTTATATTTCAATGATAATTATAATTGGAATAACATTATTTAAAAAAATAATTATTTATTAACATTTAAAAAATTTTGAAAAAGAAAAATCTTAAATCGATAATTATTCTTTATTTTTATACATTCCAATATATTTTACTTTCTTTAATGTCAAAAAATATATTTAAAAAATTTAAAATAAATAACTTATCATAATATATATAATTATTTAAGATTCAAAAACTGGTTGAATTTTTATATTATCTTCATTTTTTTTTTTTTGATTATTTTTACTGACTATTTTATTATTATTATTATTATTCTTATTATTATTATTATTATTATTATTATTTTCTAATGATTTACTAGAACTATCTAAATAATTTAATTCTTCCCTTTCATTATCATCATTTTCATCACTATCAGTTCTACTTTCAGAACTATCATTAAAGCTATTACTACTTGAAGAAAAATCAGATTGAATTAAATGTTGATTTTTTAACATATATTCATTTTGTTTTATTTTTGCTCTTCTTGCTTCTTCATCTTTTCTTTCTTTTTCTTTTCTTTCTTCTTCCATTTTTTTTTTCTTTTCTTCTTTTTCTTTTCTTTCTTTTTCTTTTTTTTTTTTCATTTCTAAATTATTTGAATTTTTTTCATCTTTTTTTTTTTTTTTTTCTTCCTCATTTTTATTTTCTATTTCATTTCCCTTTCTTAATTCATTTAATTCTTTATCTAATTTTTTTAATTTTTTTATTAATTTTTCATTTTTAGTTACAGCGTCTTTATATTTTTTATGAATTCTTTTATTTTTATCTTTTTGTTCTTCTGCAATTTCTTTTAAAACATCAATTTTTAAATCTTCATCATCTAATTTTTTTTTTATTGCTATAATTGATTCATTCTCAGTTTTTTCTTTAATTTCTTGTATCATATTTTCATTTTTTTTTTCTAAATCATTAATTTTTTCTTTTAAATCATCAATTATTCTTCTTTGTTCTTCAGTAATTTGTTTTAAACTTCCTGTTTTTAATTCTTCATCATCTAATTTATTTATTAATATTGTTATTTCTTTTTCTTTTTCTTCATATTTTTTTTCATATTCTTCTTCTAATTTATCTTGTTTATCTTGTAATTCATCTAATTCTTTATCTTTTTCATCTAATTTTTTATAATTTTCTTCTTTTTCTTTTTCCTTTTCTTCTTTTATAATTTTTATTTCTTCTAATTTTTCTTTAATTTTATTATTATAATCATTTTTAATTTGTTTTAATTCTTCTTCATTTTCTTTATAATTTTGATTTATATTTTCTTTTAATTCATTTATTTCATTCTCTTTTTCTTTTTCTTTTAAATCTAATTCTTCATTTAATTTATTTATTTCTTTTTCATTATTTTTTTTAATTTCTTCAATTTCATTTTCTAATTTCTTTATTTCTATATCTTTTTCTTCAATTAATTTCCCTAAATCTTCAATTTGTTTTTGTAATTCATTTTTTTCTTTATTAAATTCTTCTTCATTATTTTTCATTTTTTCATTTAAATCTTGAATTTCTTTTTCATGATTTTCTTTTTCTTTATTTTTTTCTTCTTCAATATCTAATTTCATTTTTTCAATTATTTCATTATATTTTTTTATTTCATTTTCTTTTTCTTGATCTTTTTGTTTTAATACATTTTGATGAGCGATAACAATATCAGCAATTTTATTTTTTAAATCTTGAATATCTTCACTTTTATCATTATTAATTTTATCTTCTATTCTTGCTCTTAATTTTAATTCTGTATTTTTCATTTTGTCTATTGTTATATTATATTCTTTTTCTTTTTCTTCTTTTTCTTTTTGAAGATTATTTATTGTTTCTATTAATTTTTCATTTTCAGTTTTTAATTTTTCATTGTTTTTATTTTTCTTTTCTTTTGATTTTTCTTTTGTTGTTTGAGATTTTGTTTTTTCATCTTTTTTTTGCTCTTTTTTAGATATATTTTCATTAGTAATTTTTTTATCTTTTTCTTCTTTATTTTTTTTTTGTTCTTTTTCATTTTCATCATTTTCTTTTTGTATTTCTTCTTTTTCTTTTTTATTTTCTTCATTTTTCTTTTTTCCTTTTTTATTATTTTTATTAAGTTTTTCTTTATTTTGTTCTTTGGGATTTGTTTTTTCATTTTCTTGGTTTTCTATTTTTTTTTCTTCTTTATTTTTATTTTGTTCTTCATCTTTATCTTCAGTTTCTTTCTTTTCTTCTTCTTTATTTTTAACTTTCTGTTGTTTTTTATTACTTTTTTTTTTATTATCTTTTTCAATATTTTCAATCTTACCATCTTTTTCTTCTTTTTTTTTTTCTTCATTTTTATTTTTTTTTGCTTTTTTATCATCTTTTTCTTTATTGTCTTCTAATTCTTTTTTTTCTTTTTTTTCCTCCTTTTTTTCTTTATTATCATCTTGTTCTTTATTTTTCTCTTTTTCCTTTTTTATTTCTTTATTATCATTTTGTTCTTTTTTTTCTTCTTTTTTTCCTTTTTTTTTATTTTTTTTATCTTCTTTTTTCATTTTTTGTTCTTTATTATCTTTTTTTTCTTCTAATTCTATTTTTTCTTCTTCATTTTTTTTTATGTTAACAATATCTTGTTCTTTATTCTCTTCAATTTTATCATTATTTTTTTCATTTTCCTCTTTATTATCTTTATTTTCTTTAGTTTCATTTTCATCCTTATTCTCATTTTCTTCTTTATTATCTTCATTTTCTTCTTTATTTTCTTCATTTTCTTCTTTATTTTCTTCGTTTTCTTCTTTATTTTCTTCATTTTCTTCTTTATTATCTTCATTTTCTTCTTTATTTTCTTCATTTTCCTCATTTTTCTCTTCATTTTCTTCATTTTCTTCATTTTTCTCTTCATTTTCTTCTTTATTTTCTTCATTTTTCACTTCATTTTCTTCTTTATTTTCTTCATTTTTCTCTTCATTTTTCTCTTCATTTTCTTCTTTATTTTCTTCATTTTCTTCTTTATTTTCTTCATTTTTCTCTTCATTTTTCTCTTCATTTTCTTCATTTTTCGCTTCATTTTCTTCATTTTTCACTTCATTTTCTTCATTTTTCACTTCATTTTCTTCTTTTTTCTCTTCATTTTCTTCTTTTTTCTCTTCATTTTCTTCTTTTTTATCTTCATTTTCTTCTTTTTTATCTTCATTTTCTTCTTTATCCTCAATTTCTCCATTATTATCCTTATTATCTTCATTATTCTCAATATTTTCATTTTCTTCTTCATTTTCTTTTTTTTGCTCTTTTTTCTGTTTTGTTTTACTATTTTTTTCATTTTCTTTTTCTTTTATTTCTATCATTTTAATCTTACCTTTTAATTCTAATAATTCTTCTTTTAATATTTCATTTTCTTTTTGAATTAAATTTTTCTCATTTTCCAATTTTATCATTTTTTCTTTTAATTCAACTTCTCCTTCAATATTGTCTTCTTTTTTTAAAATTTTTGTTAATTTTTCTTGAGTTGATAAATTAACTTTTTTTATATCATCTTCAATTTCACCATTTTCTTCATATTTTAATTCTTTGTTATTAATAGAATTTTCATTATTATTTTCTTTTCTTATAACTAAAGATTCAATAATTTTTTGCAAACTTTTATTTTGTTCCTTCAAATTTTTATTTTCTTCTTTTAATTTTTTTAGATTTTCTATTTCTTTATTTGATTGATTTTTCATTTCTTTTTTTTCCTTATTTTTTATTTCTTTTTCCTCTTCTTCATTTGACTTTAATTCTTCCTTATATTGTGATTCAGATTTAATTTCTGATTCATTTGAATTTTTTTCTTCTTCTTCATTTTCATTATTTTTTTGACTTTTTTCATCATTAATTTCATTTTCATTTGATAATTCTGATTCAATTTTTTTTTTTAACTCTTTTTTATCAATTTTTTTTTCTTTTTTTAATTCTTTTATTTTCTTTTCAAAAATTTTTAATTTATTTTTTAACTCAACATTATTATTTTTTAATTCATCATATTCATTTTTTAATTGTTCATATTCATTTTTCAATTCCTCATTTTCATTTTCTAATTCTTCAACTTTATCTTTTAAGATATTTATTTCTTCATTATTTCCAGTATTTATTTCTTGTTCTTTATTATTTTCTTTTTTATTTTCTTTTTCTTTTTCCTTTTCTTTTTTCTTTTTTTCTTCTTTTTCTCTTTTTTTCTTTTCTTCTTTTTCTTTTTTTTCATATTCTTTTTCCTTTTCATTAAATTCATTTTCTTTTTCCTCAAATTCTTCTTTTATTTCATCATATTTTTTTTGTAATTCTTTATTTAATTTTATCAAAGAATCATTATTTTTTTTTAAAGTTTGAATTTCTTTTTTCAATTTTTCAATTTGTGAATTAATTTTTTCTTTTTCTTCATCTTGTTCTTCAATTAATTTATTAGCATCAACTTTTTCTTGTGCAACTTCATTTAGTTTAAAATTCAATTTTTCTTTTTCTTTAATTAATTTTTCTATTTCATTTTTCATTTCTTCATTTTCAGAATTCATTTTAATTAATTCTTCATTTAAATTATTATTTAATTCATCTAATTTTTTTTTTAATTCAGTATTAGATTTTTTAAATTTTTTATTTTCTTTTTCTAAGTCTAATTTATCTTTTTGGAGATTTTCATTTTCTTCGATTAAATCTTTTTTTTCATCTTCTAAATTTTCTAATTTATATTGTAAATCTTGAATTGTTTGTTCATTTACTTTTTTTAAATTTTTTTGTTCTTCTTCAATTTTATTTTTTGTTTCTCCTTGTTGTTTTTGCATATTTTCTCTTTCATTTTTTAACTCTTCAATACTCTTATTTAACTTTTCTTTTTCTCTTTCTAAATTTTTTAATTTTCTTTGTAATTCTTTATTTTGTTTTTCTGATTCTTCATATTTTGATTTAAATTCTTCTTTTTCATTATTTAATTCATTATTTTCTTTTTTTAATTTTTCATTTTCTTTTCTTAATGATTCAATTGTTTTAAAATTTCCTTCTTTTGCTTTTTCTGTTAAGGAAAGTTTGTCTTTTAAAATATTATAATCATTATTTATTTCGTTTATTTTTTTTTCTTTTTCTTGATTTTCTTTTTGTAATTGTTCATTATTTTTTTCACTTTCTTCATATTTTTTTTTAGTGTCTTCTAATTCTTTTTTTAAATTATCACTTTCTTTAATTAAATTATCTATTTGTTGATTAAATTCAATTTTTTCTTTTTCATATTTTTCTAATTCTTTTTTATTATCTTCTATTCTTTTTTCATTATTTTCTTTTTCTGTATTAGCTTTATTATTTAATGTTTCATTTTCTTCTTTTATTTTTTTGTGTGATTCATTTATTTTTAACATTTTTTGATTTAAAGATACAATATAATTATCTTTTTTAGTTAATTTATCATTTAAAACTTTTATTATATTTTCTTTTTTTAAAACTTCTTCTTTTATTTTTTCCATTTTTTCATTAAAATTAGAAATTTCTATTTGAAAATTATTTTCCATTTCATTTATCTTATTTTTATATTCGTGAATTTCAGAGTATTTTTTTTTAACTTCATCTTTTTCTTTATCAAAAACTTCTTTTTCTTTTTGTAAATCATTATAATTTACTGAAAGTTTATTATATTTATCTTTAACTTTATTATTTTCTTTTTTTAATTTCTTATTTTGTAATTCTAATGAATCAATTGAATTAACATATTTTTCCCTTATTTTATTTTCTCTATCATTTTGACTATTTAATATATCTGCAATTTCTCTTTTTAAACCTCTATTTTCATCTTCAATATTTTTAATAATTTCTAATTCATTTTTATTTTTAATTATTCTAGCAAGATCCTTTCTTTTTAAATATTTATTTTGATATTCATCTCCTGATAATTTATGACTACTTAATATTGAATTATTATTAAATCCATTAACATATAATTTTTTTAAATTATTATGCTTATTAAATTTAAGTGTTCTGATTCTTCTTTTTATATTTTTTGATTTACTTTTCCCAAATGAAGAAGAATCATTTAATTTTCTTGATAAATCTTCTAATTGAAATCTTAATAAATTATTATTTTGTTTTAATTCAGTTATTTCTTTTGAATTTTTAAAATAATTATTTTCTAATCTTTTATAATTGATAATATTTTTTTCAGTTTTTATTTTATATAATTCTTTATTTAAGGTAATAACTTCCTTTTTTAATTTATCAACTGTTTCACTTTTATCTGAAATATTTGAAAAATTTGTAACTGGAGGAAGCTCATTTGGATCAGATTTGTTATTATTTAATAAATCATTTATTTTTCTTTTATTTGTTTTTATTTCATTTTCAGTTTTATCTGAAATTGTCTTTATTAATGATACTTCTTGATTTTTTTGTTCTAATTGATCTTTTAAATTTGTTATTTCTTCTTTACCAGAATCAAAATCTGGGTTTGTTATTTTTTCTTCTTCTTCATTATTTTCTGTTGTTTCTTGCTTATTTTTTTCAAGTGATATATTTGATATTTTACTTTCTTCATTTGAACCTAAATCCAAAATTGGTTTATTTCCATTTATTGAAATATTTTCATTTGACATTATTAATTTTTACTATAATTATATAATTTATGAAATAATTTATTTTAATTAATTTTAAAAATATAATTTTTATCAATTTATTTTTTTATTTATCTTTATAAATAATCTATTTTAAAATAATTCAAAATACATTATTATAAATCTTATAATACAAAATACATTTAATTTTATTCATTATAATTCATTGATTAAATAATACAATAAAAAATCTTATTCAAAAATAAAATAAATAAATAAAATCGAAATTAATCAAAATCAAATAATTCAGTAAGAGATTTTTTTTTAATATAATCCATTCTTGAAGTGTAAACATCACTTTCAAGATTAGTTTTTAAATCTTCATAAGAAGAAAAATCATCATCATCTCTTTTATCATCAAATTTATAAATTCCATTATTTAAACTTTGATTAGTATTCTCATAATCATCACTATTACTTTCTTGATCATTATCATTTATTTTACAAGGTAAATTATTATTAATTTTAAAAGTAATTAAATTATAAAATTTACCATCACTAAATTCAATGTGAGGAAATCTTCCATCACAAGTAATTATATTATTTACAATTAATTGGCATCTGTATTTTCCTGGTTTTAATTCGCTATTTTCAATAAATAAAATGAAAAATTTTAATATTGGATTATATTCAAATTTATATGTTTGAATTGTAAATTGTAATTCTTCAAATTTTCCAATTATTATATCATTATTATTTAATACATAAATTTTAATTTCAACTTCTTGGGCGTAAAATGGATATGTTATTGTGTATAATGTTTTCATTTTTAATATTATATTTTTTATTTTTTTATGTATTATATAACCACGATAATTACTTTGGATTTTGGATATTGCATTATATCTTTTTTTAATTATATATTTTAGTAAGAATTTTTCTTTAAATTTTATTAAGTTATAAAAGGATTTAAATAAATTTTCTATTTTTTTCTCTTTTACCTTATAATCAAGTAATATTTTGTGATTTAACATTTTTATTTTCATAAGTTTTAATGATTGCTTTTGTCGAATGAAACATTGGATTTTTATTATTGATGATATACATTTTTGTTTTAAATCTTCTATAATTTCTTTGAAAAATTGTTTCCTAAATAAATATGAACGAAATACATTTTGAATTTTAATTGTTTTTTTAATTTTATTTAAAAGTGAAATTTGCCGATTTTGCTTTATATATCTATTATATGATTTATTATATTTTTGACAAAAATTATTTCCAAACCACAATATTTTTTCTTGCTGCTCATCATTTTGATTTTCTTTTTCTAAGGTTGAATTTTTTTTATTGATTATTAATTTTATTATTGAATTTGATAAATTTTTGTAATTTGATTTATTTAGTTTATTTATTTTGTTCAAATATTCTTCATTTTGTTTTGTTATTGTATCTTTTTGATAAATTGAATATTTACATTTATTTAATCCTAAAATTGAATTGATTAACTTATAATCCACAATATTATAACTTTTATATTTTTTTTTGCCTTCATTCATTTAATTAAATAAGTTTAATTTAGAAATTGAATTTTAATTCAAAAATTAAAGAATAAATTTTACACATAAATAAAGATAAAAATAAAAAACAATATATATTAATTATTAATTTAATTAATTTTCATAAAAGAAATTTCACTTTCCATATTAGATGAATTTGTAATATTTAATAATTCTTTCTCTTTAAACTTTTCATTTTGAATTTCATCAAATTTCTTTTTATGATTATGATAATATTCAATTTCTTCAGTAAAAGTAGCATTTAAATCATAAATTTCATCAATAGAATTCAAATTTTTTAAATAAATTTGTTTATTCATTACTTTCAATAAATTCCACATTTGAATACAATTCCTAAGCATATTTTTTGATAAATCATTAGATTTTTTTAATATCTCAAAAGAATCATCTTGTTTATTACTAAATCTCTGTTTAATAAAATGTTCAAATTCAATTTTTAAAGGATTAATTCTAGTCGTAATATTAGAATTCATATTATTTAAAATAGAATCAATATCAGAATCTAATTTAATTGATTTAATTCTTTCTCCCTTAAAATTTTTAGCAATAAATTTCATTTCAGTTAATAAAAAAAGTCTTTGTCCAGGTGTTTCTTTACAAAATTTTTTTGATAAATAACAATATCTTAAAAATTTTCCCACAAATTTCGAAGCTTCTTTTTTTACTTTTATAATATTAGATTGATGTTCAATAATTTCATTATAAACAATTCTTTCAACATCATCAAAAGTAATAGAAATATTTAAAAAAACGACTAATAAACTTAAAATAAAGTTCCCAATAATACAAGCAATAATTGCAATAATTCTCCCAAAGTAAGTAGTAGGATAAATCTCACCAAAACCAACTGTAGTCATTGTCATTAACATTAACCATAATGAATTATATACATTACTAAAATTTAACATTGTACTTACAAAAGTATAATTTGTATTATAGTCATTATCACCCATACTTCTCATTAATACTCCATTATAATATTCAAAAAGTTGAGTAGCTAAACCTGAAATTATCATTAGGAAAAGTATTCCTATTATTAAACAAATATATGGATAATTTTTCAAATATGCCTTTAATGCAAAACTCTTTGTTGCTCTTGTATTCATCCAATTACATATTGTATTAGCTCGAGGGGTTTGCCAATAGGAAAAAGATAAAAATAATCTAAATATATGATAAATTCGAAACATCATAAAAAATGATATTATTGATGCTACATTATATGTTAATTGAATATCTGTTCTTTTTGATATGAGATCAGACATATTTTTATTTTTTAAATTGAGAGGATTTATAAAATAAGTATAATTATAATCTACTAATAATGAACCATCAATTGTGTAACTATTATCTATAAATGGTGGAATAAATAATATATTTATTGCTATTTCAAATATTAAATAGGGAAATAAACCAATTGAATATATTGTATCATATTCTGCTATTGACCCTAAACTAATTTTATGTATTTTTAATAAATATTGATATCTAATTATTATTAATATTATTAATTCAATATTAAATGCTAAAGTAAAAAATCTTAATATATTATTAAATTGAGAAACAATATATTTTCCACTTAAAGGATTATATGTTTCAACTATTTGATAATTATCAA
>Ga0310695_10005310_pt1 | contig 22619 bp, 27 predicted proteins | sample RumenRJG_04DNA_FD_203882 | JGI IMG/M metagenome (GOLD analysis project Ga0310695, IMG submission 203882) | Bovine rumen microbial communities from Lethbridge, Alberta, Canada - RJG_04 (v2) (version 2) | ecosystem: Host-associated > Mammals > Digestive system > Stomach > Rumen | place: Canada...
GTTTTCTTCAATATCTTGAAGAATTTCCATCAAATCATTTAACTTTTCATTTAAACTCCTACTATCATAATATCTTTCATTTTCTCTGTCAAAATATTTTTCAAATTTTGACATAAAAGAGTTTGAAAAACCGCCATTATTGTTTGTTGCCATATCAAATACAATTTTATACACATATAAATATTTATTTTAACTTTTTTTAACTAAAATAATTTGTTTTTTCAATATATTATATGTACCTTTGTACCGTTAAAAAAAAAATTAAATATTATGACATACTACTACAAAAACGGTAAAGATTCCTATTGGTCAACTGACAGAATGAACCCAGCACCAGATGGTTGTTTGGATAACTTTTTTGTATTTTTGTTTATTTTTGCTATTATTGCTGCAATTGCCTTGGTAGCATTAACTTATTTGGGTATTTATGACCCAATTACATCAACTTTTAATTGGTAAAATCAATATGTCAAAATTTAAAATTGGTGATAGGGTTAATGTTAAAAACTCAATGTGTTGTGTTAGCGGTATTGTAACCAACACAAGTTTTAATGAAAAACAAGAATTAATGTATTTTGTTTCGTTTCCAAACAATGCAGTTTTCCCATTTAAAGACATTGTTCCATTGGAACATTTCTTGTACAATGAAAATTCATTGGAAATCCAAAACAAAAGTGACGATTATCTTAACAAATTCAAAAACATAAAGCATAAAATTGGTGAAAAAATAACATTTAGAAAAGAAAATAATTCTATAAATGGCTATATAACAGATTACATCTTCGGTAAAAATGAAACAATTTGTTATGTTGTTTCAAAGCCAAATGTTTCACCAAATCAATTTCCAATTGTTTTTGAAATTTCTGAAAACGATATTATTTAATTTTTTTAAATTCATATGGAGCACAATTTACAACAAATTATAATTTATATATGTGTGTTTACACTTATGATTGAATGGGCATATCTTGTCTTTTTCAGTTATAAGCGTAAATCAAATCCAAACTATAATATCAGTAAACGTTCCGTATGTTTCCTTGCTATTAGTGCTATTTTGGCAACATTGGGCATTTGCATTTGTCTTTCTTATAACAGTTAACTATGAACACAACACCTATCGCAACAAAATATAATCTAGAGGTTGGTAAAATCTATTGGTTTTACAATAATGACAATTACAATTCTGTTTGTAAAGGTAGAATTCTACATATACTTCCAGACAAATATTTGCCAAATAAATATTTGATTGTTTATGAATGGTATTTCAGAGGCGCAACATATACCGAATGGAAATATGCAGTCATGTCAACTGATGATTTTGAGACTTGGAAATATAACACAATAAAAGATGTTTTAGAAACACCAAGGCTTAAAAAACAATTGAAACAAGGAAACATCAAATGGCGATAAAAAAAAAAACAGACGTTAGATACAAAATCTAACGTCTGTTTTGTGCATTTATCATATTCTGTTGCTCCATATTAGCATATGAATTGATTGATTCACCCTCAACTGTTTGCTTACCTTTGTTTATATATTTCCTATTTGCCTCCTCTGTTTCTTGATTGTGCCTTGAAATATAGAATTTTCTATCCCTTATTGGCATCTTATCCAATATGTTGAATGGTATTCCAATATACTTGAAACATCTGAATAATTCTTCTTTAAGGTCAGATTCGTAATTCGGGGAGATTGAGGAAAACAGCATCGTCCCATTCAAGAAAGGTTGTAAAAGAACCACCTCCAAGTTCCTTTGGTCGCTCTATTGTGACCTCAAAATCGATACCAGGCTCATTTTCTTGGATATACTTTCTCAAATAAAGCGAATCCATTGCCCTCATGTTTTTAATATAGTTTCTGATAAATTTCTTGTTATCATTACCATTAACCGAAACAATTTCCAATTCCAATGCGTTAGTGATTGATTTGTTATAGAAAGGCTGCTTTGAATCAATAATCTTAACTGCCCAATCATTCAACTTTGCCAAATAATTGTTGATTTCAAGTTTTTCAGTGCTTGACAACAATGTATCATCCTTTAATGCAGCCTTGATTTCTTCACTGTTTCTTTCAATAAGTGTTGCAACAGTACCCTTATCTTCAATCTTTGCAATCTTTTCGAGAATCTTTTCTTCCTTTCTTGTCAAGAATTTGAATTTAATCTTATCCTTTGAAACGGGTAATTCATAATCAAAATATCCGTTGGCATCACCCTTTAACTTGAATTCTTTTGTCTTTAATTTTGAAAGGTCAACAACTGTATCAATTTGTTTACCAGTTTGTGGGTCTCTTACAAAAATTGGAAATTCTGGACCATAACTTGTAACTCTAAGGAACAAGATAATTGCATCAACATCACCCTTATAAAGTTCGTCAATTTTGATATTCTTGTTCATAATCTTGTTTTTAAGCAAGAAATCAATAATAAGTCCATCACGATACAATGTAGGTGATGAAATAAGGTTTTCATCTGATGCGGTAAGATATGCTACTGGTATTCTTGCAATCTTGTTCTTGTAACCTTCACCGTTGCTAGGCAAACTGATTACATCATATTGTGCTGATGGGTCAACATCATTTGGCGGTGTGTCATCAACAATTTCTTGAACTTTGTTTTGTGTAACAACATCACCATTTTCTTCCAAAATATCAAAAACTGACTTATCTTCTTCATTATCTGTATTCAAATACTTTATTGTTGAAGTTGTTTTTTCAGCATTTCTCTCACTATTTGCCTTTTGTGTATTTTCTGCCGCTTCTTCATCAACCTTTCTCATTTGAGCCAAAACGTCTTGTTGCGCAATGTTGATAAGATTCAAAGTTTCTTCCTTTGCACCCCTTGCAATTGCTTCTGCCTTTGTTCTCTCCATCATTTCATTACTTGCTTGGAGAATCTTTATTTCCTTTTCTTGCTCTGGTGTTAATTTTTTATTTTTTGCCATTTTTAAATAAATTATCTATTGTTTTATTATTCAAATACATTGGTTTCACATAATCAACCTTATCTGTCAAAACAACAAATTTGGTTGGTGAAACTTTATCTACAATTCTAACATTTAATAGTTTACAATTGATTTCTTCACCGCTATTATCTATGAAAGAAACCTTTAAATCCCTTTTTGGTTCTAACGAAAACAACTCATAATCAGTAAGTTTTTCCCTTGAATGTGATAATTGATTGTGTTCCTCAACCCACGAATTGAATTCAGTGTCAAATTCTTCTTCTTCGGTATCAAAATCAAAATCCAAAACAAACATCGACATTTGTTCTTTGTTGAAAAAATACTTGAAACCATCAATGCTCAAATCGTTATTATTTCCATCCAATATTGTACATTCGCATTTTGCATACTTCATTTCATTGTTCTTATAGTCGAATTTAGCCATTTCTGACCCCGCAGAACCGTACTTCTCTAACATTTTGATATAATCATCACTTGATGTATAATAGTTCGTCAAATCTAAATTCTCGTCATTATACGGCTCATAGCCTAAAAATATACTACATTTCATATTTTTTTGTTTATCTTTTTCCTTGGCGTAACTTTATCTGTTTTCTTATGAATAACATCAACTTTTTTGTTATCAATATAAAAAATTTTCTTTAATTCTTCCATCACTTTTTCTGGATTTTTCCTTATATCATTTTCCCAAATGTAATATATAGGGAAACCGTGTGACAATGCCCATTTTTCCTTATATTCATCAACAGCCTTTGCGTGTTTCTGTGTTTTATTCAAATCCTTTTCCTCATAAAGTCTAGGGTCTCCGTGCCAATAAGAGCCATTGATTTCAATAATAACATTTTTTGACACAAGAAAATCAAAATATCTTCCAATATCTTTTGCCTCGAACTGATATTCATATTCAAGACCCAACTTGTCCAAAAATTCTTTTGCAAAATCTTCCTCAAGTTTGGAAGTGCCATATTTAGGATGGCTTTTTTTTAATTGTTTGTTCCTTGTAGTAGGTTTCTTTGGCGAAACCTTTGGTTTGGTCATTTTGTTTCTTACAACTTGTTTCATTGAAAATGCTTTATATTAAATATAACCTTTTCTATTTTTTTAAAAAATAAAAAAATTTTTATTTTTGTCAAGATATTTATATACATAAAAGTGTAAAAATATGAAACAAAAAATTAGATTAACAGAAAAAGATTTGCATAACATAATTGAAAATTCTGTATATAGAATATTGCAAGAAAATGGCATGGATGAAAAAATTGATTGGAAAGGCAATTTGAAAAGGGGTGCAATTGGTCTAGGTATGTTAGGTGCTACGGCTGCTGCTGACAAATTATATGATATTAATCATGATGATGAATATGACCCACAAGAAATAGAATTATCCAATCAACAATATCAAAACGATTTGGATTATTATGATGAATATGGTCAATTTCCAGACGATAGTATGCCACTTTATGAAAAAAGAAATAAAAATTTAAAAAATATGAAGAAAATTATTAGATTAACAGAAAGTGATATTCATAAAATTGTAGAGAATTCTGTGAAAAGAATTTTACAAGAAGGAGATTCTGATTTGGCTTCCCAAGCGGCTGGTACAGCAGCAAGAGCAGCAGCAAAAACCCGTGGTTTGCGTGGTTTGTTTTCTAAAAAAACACCAGAACAATATGCAGCGCAATCTGCAAGATTAAGAAATTTGGCAAAAGAAAGAAGAGTTGGTGCTGAAGCAGATTATAAAGACGCTATGAATAGATATGAAGGTTATAGAGATTATGATAACGATGCCAATGCATGGATAACTAAACATTATTCAGATGATGAATTAGCACAAAAACGAGCGCAATTTATATCAGATAAAAAAGATGAAAACAATGATATATATTCAAAAGCAAGAAGTGGAGAACCAATACAACGTGGTGAAGATGGTTCATATTATGTTAAGCAAGGCAGACGTTTACCAAAATTCGGTAGAGGTGATAAATAATTATTAATTATTGGATAAGCAAAAATTGCTTATCCTTTTTTTATTCTTGCATATATTTATATGTGAATAATATATGCATTATTAACAGTTGATAACAATGAAAAATTCTATATACAACGATTTTGATACTGACCTTTTGATTGAAAATGAAATAGATGAACTATTCCGTGATAATTGGGCTGGTTTGAAAAATGCGTGGAATAAAAGAAAAAATAATAGAGGTTTCTCTTATAATTTCAAAAAAGGAAAACAAACATACCAAAGAAATCACCCTTGGAATCTTGTAAATCCAGTAACACCACATATTGGAAATACAAATGGTGATACCACACAAAAAGGAGGCGGTAGAACAAGACGAACACCTAGCGGAACAACAAGCGGTGGTACACCTAGTGGCAACACGGGAACTGTGCATGGTAATACTGGTGGAACTCAACAACCCGATACATTTTACACATATATCGTTGGTGATGACAATTATGTTGCAAAAAAAGTTAAAAATATTGATGAATTAAACGAATATTTATCTATTTTACAGTCAATTCAACAAAAATTTAATGATGCAAAACAAAAGAACTTGTTTGGTGACTTAAATGATAATTCAAGAATAATTCAATTCAAAGACAAACAAGAAATACCTTTGCCACAATTCATTACTGAATTTGAAAAACTTATACAAGCAAACATTACTGCAACTAATTATCGTATTCAAAATTTTCAGCAATTAAGACTTAATGAAGGTAAGTGGAATCCTAAAAACTTGTTCTATTCCAAAACAAACAAATATGGTTTGGTACAAAAAAGTGATGATTATGGTAGAGGTGAATGGATGGTTGATTTAAGAGAAGATATTGAAAAACTCTTAGATAAGAAATATATCAGTTTATATGGAAAAGGTACTGTTATAGGGTATCAATCAATGATTTATATTCTTCAAAGAAAAACAAGATTCGGTGCAATATTGTTTATTCCACTTGCTATTGGCGGTTTGATTGCTGCTTTGATGATGTTCAACCACAATGGTCAGAACCAACAACAACCAACACAACCAGAACAACCTCAACAAGAGGTTCAAGCACCAAATGTTGATTTCAATTATGGACAAGCAGACCCTTTGACAAACGCTGAAAAAACAGATATTGCAAAATATTGTCAAGCACATCCAAATTCAACTGTTACATACCATATTGTTGGCGCACACAATTCGGCAAATGCTACAATAAACAATTCTCAAATATATCAGCAACGAGCAAATATAATAAACACAGAATTTGCCAAATATGGAGTTCGTGCGCAATGGGATGGTGATTATAGTGATAATGATGCAAATGCAAATTCAGCAACAGTTAAATTCAGATTAGTTCCGACACAGACAAATGGTAGTATGCCTACTGTAAGTTTGGGTCAATCTCCAAGAGTTACGCCTCAAAATACTGTTTATTTAACTGAAAGGAAAATTAGCAAAATAATTAAGAAAGCAATAAATGATTTCTTGGATGAAAACATTTTATAACAAAAAAAGCAGTCAAATAAAATGACTGCTTTTTTTTATTGAATAAAAGGCTCGTTTTCCTTTAATTTACGTAATGCAAATTGTATTGCATCTTCTTTGGTTTTGAAAATGTTTTTTTTATTTAAATACATACTCATACCTGTGTTCACATTTATCACATACAAATATTTTTCATTATAATATGTCATTGGTTCATTTGATAATATAACACCAATCCCCAAAATGCCATGCCCATAAAAAAAATAACAAAAATTGCGATTCCTAATATTTGACACAACACTTGTTGAAGTGTAATTTCGTCCTAACAACAAATTATATACATCTTCATTTAAATATAATTTTTTCATTTCTGATATTATTTTTTTCAATGCTTTATTCCTACTATTATAAACGTATGTTGCATGATATGTATACATATTGTCATCAATACAAACAGAACACTTATCATTATAAAAATAGTCTAATTTACCATTAACTATTTTACCGTTCATTTGTATAACATAAACATCTTTCCCAATATCATTTTCTGTTACCATAATTACAAATCCTTGATTTTTCTGAATAAATCTTTTAGCATAATCCTATTAGAACCAAAATAAACAAATTCACTTTTTGTTTTTTTATCAAAACATGAATATTTGTTTAAAAAAGACATAATCTCCTTTTTTTTTACAAAAGTATTCCTACTAAATACATAATGTTTAAATATTCTGCCCTTTCCTCGTTTTATTATAAAAAATTGTGTTGCACCTCCATAATAAAAACAATCTAAAACGCCCTTTTCTATAGACCCATCTTGCCAACTACAATTATATACAATCTTGCCAATATCATTTTCTGTCACCATAATTACAAATCCTTGATTCTTCTGAACAATGTTTTCACTTTAATTTTTTTGCCATTTCCCAAATAAAACATATTTTTTTCGTTTGATTTTTTTACGCAAAAGCGCATTATATCCAATTTATTATTAAACATAAAATTTTTATGCACCAAACGAAATTCAAAACTTTGCTCACTTATTTTTACTTTTATTGCACATAAATTTCTCAATCCAACATCATCGCAATCCATAAAGATATGCCCTTTATATATTGTGCCATCATACATGTTGAAACAATAAAACCATTTTTTATTATCATTAATTGAATTATCCATAATATTTTATAAATCCTTTATTTTTCTGAGTAAAGTTTTTAATGGCATTTTATAATGCAATCCAACATAAATAAATTCACTTTTTGTCTTTCTATCAAAATGTAAATATTTTTTAAAAGAATACATCATTTCTTTTTTAGATATAAAAGTTCTGTTATTAGATACATAATAGTCAAAAGTGAATCTATCATCCACTATTATTTTTATAAAGAATTGATTAATTGTTGGTATATATTTTAAAATGCCTTTTTGTATAGAACCATCAACAAAACTAAAAACATATGCCTCTTTACCGCAATCTTTTTCTGTAACCATATTTTTTTACTAATATATAAAAAACAAATACGTAAAAACAAATATTCTTCAATAATTAACTTTTTTTAACCATTCTTATACTTGAATACATATTGTCCGCAATCATATATTCTATATATCTTCCTTTCAAGCATTATCTCATGTTCTGTCTTGCCTTTGTCAAATCCTTGGCTTACAAGCATATCCTTTCTATAATTGAATCTGTTTTTCCTTTGCTTGTCAACAACATAGAAATAATTTGGCTGTGATTCGTGGTCTAACTCAAACCCCAATTTGTAATACACATTGCCAACACTCCATCTTTTGTCACAAAATGACAATACTTGCCTTGGATTGTATCTATCAATGAAATACTTGAACATTTTGCTGCTTCCACCAACAACAGACAAACCTCTCTTTGTACACAGCCTCAAAAGTTCATACTCACAGTCATCAGACTTCTTGAAACCCAAATTTATCCTTTTACCACCAAATGTCATTGCAGCAACCAATTCACCATTATGGAAAAGCCCTATGTTTATCTTGCTAGGAACATCCCTCTGTATGTGGTTTTCTCTTATGAATTCCTTTTTTGTTATACCATCTATCTCCATCACAGTACAATTCCTAGCATATATCCTTTCATTGCATTTTCCTAACGATATTGAAATCATATCCTTTACCAAATCTTTCTGGTTCTCCCACTCATCTTCAAAAATGTGAATGAGCCTAATACCATTCTTCAAACATTCATTTGTCTTTTCAAGATGATAGTTCTTGTCCTTGTATTCCTCAGAATGCCACTTCAATCCGTCACACTCTATGCCAATATGCAACGATGGAACATATATGTCTATCTCCATACCGTTCCCAATTGCTTTTCTATCATGCATTACCGTATCAATGCCAAGTTCCTTGACAATATAGTCATTAATTTCATTCTCCCATATTGGCTGTATATTCCCACATTTCGGGCATCCATGACCATTCAAGTGGTCATTAGCCCTTTGTGCAAACATACCGTGCTTTCTGCAAATTATATTCACATTGTTATATGTCCCTTTGTATTCAGTCGATGAATAGTCATACTTGTCACCATGCACCTCTCTTGCCTTTCTTATAAATTCTTCTGTTGTCAATTCCCTTTTCATTGCTCTATTCTCAACGGCACAAATCGGGCATCCATGACCCAATATGTGCTTTGATGGCGTTTGCTTGAATAATCCGTGTTTTTTGCATATTATATCAACCTTTTCACCAATCTTTGAAAAAACAACATTTGAATAGTCATATTCGTCACCATGAACAGACTTGAACCTTTCAATAACTTCTTCTTGCGTAAGATTCCTTCCAGCACACTTCGGACACCCTTGCTTGCCATACAAATGCGCATTTGGTGTCATTTCAAATTCACCATGTATAGGACAAATTATCCTTATCGGTGTTTCAGTATTAACATATTCAACATTGGAATAGTCATATTTACAGCCATGTATCTCATTTGATTTGTTGATAAATTCATCAATGGTCAGCCTTTTCAAACCTTTTCTCCCATTTCCACATAAAGGACAACCCCTTCCCCTAACATGACTTGATGGTGTCTGCCAAAATTCACCATGCTCTGGACATATTATGCAAACCTTTTCCAAACTTCCCTTATATTCAACCTTGGAATAGTCATACTTCCCATTATGTGTCTTGTTCGCTTTTTCTATGAAAGTTTCAAAATTGTTCATTTCACAAAAATTAAATTCAAAAAAATTATCTTCTTTCGTAAAAGTGTTTGACAAATTATAGAATAATGGCATATCTTCATATAACTTATCAAGAATATAAATTACTTTATAGCCATTCTTTATACAAGAAATATATTTTTCATAATCCCTATTTATATTTTCATCCAATTTCCCATAATATGTTTGATTAAAATGTTGCTTTCCTTGGCATTCAATAATGACATCATAATCACATAGATAAAAATCAACAGATTTCTTTCCAAGCCATTCAAATCTTTTTTGTTTTTCATATTTAATGCCATACTTTACAAGTTCTTTTTCAACATATTTCTCCAATTTTGATTCGTTACAATATGGGCAACCTTTCCCTTGAAGATGATTATGCGGTAATTGATAGAATACATTTCCACAAATATTACATAAAATTTTTATCGGGGTGTGATTATCAACATAATCATCAAAATAACTGTATTTATCACCATGAATTTTTTTAGCCTTTTCATTGAATTTTTTATAATCAGATGAAAAAAAATCCTTTAACTTTTCTCTTTTACATTCTGGACAACCAACACCGTTAAGAAGATTTGTTGGCGATATTTCAAATTCACCATGCTTGCTACAAATTGCAACACCTTTTGTATGTGAATTTATATAACTGAATTTGGATAAATCATATATACCATATTTCTCCTTGTACTCTTCAACAAACATTTCAGTTGTCTTTATACCTTTCTTTGCACATAAAGGACAATTCGAGCCTTTCAAGAATCTTGACAACCTAGGTCTGAAAATGCCATGCTTCTTGCATATCACATCTATACACTCGTCCTTGTTGCTGACATCCTTGACAAGCGAATAGTCATAATCAATATCATGACTTCTCTTGCACATTTCTATAATTTCATCCCTATTCATACCAAAATAATAAATTTTTGACTAATATATAAAAAAAAATTAAAAAAAACAATTTTTCCTTAAAAAAAAAATAAAAAAAAATATAATTATTATATTTATAATTAAATAATAATATTATTAAATAATTAATTAATTATGTCAGATTTACTATTAAAAATGCCGCTAAACTATGAGCCGCTAAGAAAAAACCGCTGGCTTTTAAGATTTCCAGCAGATTTAGGTATTCAAGAATGGTGGTGTACATCAGCGTCTAGACCAAATATACAACAAGATGAAACTGAAATTCCTTTCATCAATACTTCAACTTATGTAGTTGGTCGATACAAATGGGAAACAATTACAGTAAACTTGCGCGACCCAATCGGCCCATCGGCATCACAAGCCGTTATGGAATGGATTCGTCTTCATTCAGAATCTGTAACTGGTCGTCAAGGTTATGCTGCTGGTTATAAGAGAGATGTAGAACTTGAAATGCTTGACCCAACGGGTGTTGTTGTTTCAAAGTGGATTCTTAAAAATACAATGTGTACAACTGCAAACTTCGGTGAATTGAGTTATGATTCAAGTGACCTTGCAACTATCGAAATCACATTGCGTTTTGATTATGCTATACTGGCGTACTAATTATCTGATAATCAGCAAGTTACGAAAGATTTTTTCGATGGGTCAGTATTTTTATTGAAACAAAAAAACAAAAAAATTGTTTATTTATTTGTTTTTTGAGATATTTTTTTATATATTTGCAATGGGTATATAAAAAAGTATTTAATTTAAGATATTGTTTTATATATTTTATATATAAAACAATATTTTTTTTATGTCAATACATTTTATTACTTTTACAAATACGGATTCAAATTTTTCAACTGAAAGAATTTCTTTTGAAGCAAGAAAAATGAATATTTTTGATTCCATTAAGGTTTACAATGAAAATGATTTTGATGATAATTTTATTCGAAGTAACGGAAAATATATTCAAGAATATAAAAGAGGTTATGGATATTGGTCTTGGAAGCCATATATAATAAAAAAAGAACTTGAAAAAATAAACGATGGTGACGTAATTGTTTATGCAGATTGTGGTTGCATGTTTGTTTATCAAAATATATTAGAATTAAAAAAATGGATTAATATTGCGCACAATTCAGAAAGCGGTATTTTATCTCCATCTGCTGGACCTTATCTTGAACATGAATGGACTAGAATGGATTTATATGATTATGTAAATAAAACATATAATAAAAATGGAGATAATATTTTTGAAAACACCATTCAAATTGGTGCTGGAATATTAGTGATAAATAAAAATGCAAAATCAGTAAATTTTATCAATGATTGGTATGATGTAATGACAACACATTTCAAATTATGCACTGATGATAAAAGTTCAATTCCAAATCATCCAAAATTTAAAGAAAACAGACATGACCAATCAGTTTTTTCATTATTGGCAAAAATTTATAAAATTGAACTAATTAAATCTGAAAATGGTATTTTAAATAAAAATATATCACCAATAATTGCCACTAGATGTAAAAATGACAAATACACTTGGGTGAAACCAATTGAGATTTTATTTGATTCCCAAATATATGATTTGCAAAAATTTGGCGGTATATCAAGATTATATATAGATATTGCAAACGGTTTAAATTCAAATGAAATATATGAAAACTACAATGGTGTTGGGGCAACAAAAGGAAAATATCAAGAATTTTTATGCAACTTTTCTGCAAGCAATTCTAACAATGAATACTTTAAAACATTAGGTAATATTGATAATGGGTTATCAAATTTGGACAATACCATAAATTTGTTAAAAAAAGGCGATTTTGATGTTTTTTATCCAACATTCTTTTTTACATATTTTTTGAACTACATCGGTCAAAAACCTTTTGTTATGTCCGTTCACGATATGATTCCCGAATTATATCCAGATTTGTTTGACAAAAATGACATACAAATTGTTAATAAAAAGGAAATGGTCAAATATGCTAAGGCAATTGAAGTGAATACAGAATGCACTAAACGTGACTTGATGAAAATATTGAATGTTGATGAAAACAAGATACATGTCATCGGTAGGGCATTAAATCCTAATTTCGGAAACAAATATTACGATAAAAATATTTTTGATTTTGATTATATTTTATATGTTGGTACAAGATTCGGATATAAGCGTTTTGATTGGTTTGTGAAACACATATCAAAATTTATGCACAACCATAAAAACATTCATTTAATATGTACTGGTTCAAATTTTAATGAAAATGAGATACAATTGCTTAAAAAGCATAAAATAAACAAAAGAACACATTCTATATTTGCAAAAGATGATGTTGTTATGGCAACACTCTACAAATATGCAAAATTTTTTATTTTTCCATCTGAATACGAAGGATTTGGAATGCCAATATTGGAATCTTATAAAATGGGTTGTATAGCACTTCTAAATGAAAATGATTGCTTTAAAGAGGTAACGTTAAACAAAGGAACGTTCTTTAATTTAAGTGAAAAAAAATCAAATTTATCAGAAATTGCTGAAAAAATATATTCTTTAAATGAAAATGAAAAAAATAAAATCATACAAACACAATATGAAATACTAGACAACTATAGTTATGAGAAATTCATTGATAATTTCAAAAAGATGATTGATAGTGCTGTTTCCAAAAAAGATGATAATATTAGCGACAAACTTGATTTATATATTTGTAGCCACAAGGATTTTATGCCGCCACTAAAAAACAATATCTACAAGATTGTTGATTCAAGAAAAATCAATAATGATTCTTGGAATGGTATGAAAGGTAGTTTTTACAGTGAAATAATGTCATATTTATATATTGCTGAAAAAATACCGCTAAAAGATTATATTGGTTTCCTTTCTTGGAGAAAATATTGGAAATTTTATGATAATCTACCAAATATCCCAAAATTGATTGATGAATATGAAATAATTGTTGCAAAGCCAATAATGTTTAATATGAGTATAAGGGAGCAATATGCCAAATACCACAATATAGAGGATTTGTATATTACTAGTGGAATATTGGCTGAATTATATCCTTCTTATATTCCAACATGGAATGTATACTTAAATCAAAACAAATTATACCCATATAATATGTTTATAATGAAAAAAGATGAATTCTTGAAATATACCTATTTCATCAAATCAATATTATATAAATACGTTGAAATTGTCGGTACTGATATTGAGAAAAGAGTTGAAAATAATAAAAATTTGTATTTAAAAGATTTCGGTGAAAACAATTCTGTTTCATATCAATCAAGAATAGGTGGGTATTTGGCTGAAAGACTTACCAATTTGTGGATTCACGCAAATCATAAAAAAGTCTTTACTATCGAAGTAGATGTATATACAAAAAAATAAATAAATTTCTTTTTTTTTATGTTATGGAAGAAAAAACAAATAATATGCAAGATGAATTTGATATTTTTAAAAAAGCAATTGAAGTATATGGAATAGAGCCACAATTCAATATGGTTTTTGAAGAATGTGGAGAATTGATTAATGCTTTGGCTAAATTTATTCGTGGAAGAAATGACAAAAGTGATGTTATAACTGAATTGGCTGATGTTTCAATTATGATTGGTCAAATGGCTTACCTTTTTGGATATGATGATTTCATAAAAGAACGTGACGCAAAATTGGAACGATTAAAAGAAAGGTTGGAAAAACATTAATAAAAATTGGTACAATCTAAATGTAAAAGATTGTACCAATTTTTATATTTTATGATATATTTATAACTATAAATATTTCATAAGATGAAAAGAGAAGAATTAGTTGAAATAAAGAAAGATAAAACTGGTACTGGGCTATTAATAGAACATGACGGGTATATAAAGGCTAATACCGATTTGTTGAAAGAAAATGCAAACGGTGAATGGCATTGCCCATATCCTTTCATCGTTGATGCCGTTTTTCAAAAGGCAGATGTAAAGAATGCAAATGGTAGAATCTACCCTAGAAATATTCTTGAAAGGGAAATTGAACGTTACCAAGAAAAAATTCGTGAACATAGAGCATTAGGGGAATGTTATACACCAGATGTATTAGTTTTGTGCGAAGATGGTTGGAAATGTATTTCAAGTGTTACAGAAGATGATTCTGTTTTAACATTAAATACAACCACAAATGAAATTGAAATACAAAAAATTACAAAAAAAATTGAATATGATTATGATGGTGATATGATTAGATTGGAAAGCAGAAATATATCCGATTTTGTTACCCCAAATCACGGTTATCCAGTTTACAATGAAAAAGATTCTTTTGTTGATTTTTTCACTGCAAATGATATATTCAATGATAACATAAATGATTGTGAGAAATGCTATATTCCAAAATTTGTTCCATCTTTTGCAAATGGTGTCTCATTAAATAAAAATCAATTAAATGTTACAAAAGAATATTACAATGGAAAGGTTATGTGCATAGAAGTACCAAATCACACTTTCTATGTTATGTCAAACGGTAAATGCCACTGGAGTAAAAATTGTAACCACCCTTCTGATTCCACCATTGACCTTGGTCGAATAAGCCATAATATCATTGAATTGCATTGGGAAGGAAACACTGTTGTAGGTAAACTTGAATTGAACATTTCAGAGGGTTTCAGAAGAAACGGAATATGTTCAACATTCGGTGATACCATTGCAAACCTTTTACTTAATGGTTATAAGATTGGTGTATCTTCTAGAGCAGTTGGTAGCGTTGAACAGAAACTTGGTGTGTTAATGGTTGGTGATGATTTGGAACTTATCTGTTGGGACGTTGTTAGTGACCCTTCAACTCCAGGTGCTTGGATGGGTCAAAAAGAGGAACTTCAACAATATGTTGAAACTAAAACAAGCAGTAATTCAGTCATAAATGAAAAAATAAATAAGATTAAAAATATTTTGAAATCATAATAGTTATGAACATGAACCTAAAAATTTATAATGTTATTTGTCCACATTGCGGAGAAAAAAATCTTTTATCTGAAAAAGATATTTTCGTACATATTGGTTATCATGATAATATGGTATGTAATAAATGCAATAAAAATATAATACAATAATAGTTATGGATGATTGGCGAGATAAAATCAAATATCAAACAAAATGCTCTTTTTGTGATACGGGAATACGTTTTGCTGAAAACAGTATATGTTATGGTATAATTGGTATGCATTTGAAATGCCCCGCTTGTGGTAATTTCATAAATTTATATAATAATATGAAAGTAATTTAAACAATAAAAAAGGTAATCATAATTTATATGACTACCTTTTTTTATTTTAAATTTCTCTATTTAAACTACCTTTTCTATGTAATGGTCTTGAATCTGACGCATCCATCCAACGTTTATCTGCTGGTGAAATTTTATCATCTTGTGCGGTTTGTTTATCAAAATCTAAAAATTCATCATCATTCCAACCATCAGCACCTCTTACAAACCAATCACTAGGACGCATCCATTGACCACTATCATCTGAAAATTCACGCCCTTGTGGGTCATTTATTCTATGTTGGTAATTTGTTTCTGCTCTTGGGTCTTTATGTGGAGTATGTCTCAATAAATCTTTAGTATCTGAAGCAAGACCCCTTCCAAGACCTCTCATATCAGCATATGAACGGTTTTTTGCCCTACCAAATTCATCATAATCAATGATTCCATTATCATCCATATCCCACATTTCATTAATTATTCTTTTTACAGAATTCTTAACGATTCTATGAATATCTGATTCAGTTAATCTAATTACTTTTTTCATGTTTTATTCTAATTTTTGCTTATTATTTCTTCTTTTCATCATCACCATTCAAGTCCTCATAGAATTTGTCTGTCAAAAGCCAAATCTTCTTCAATGCTTGATATTGTTCTGATTCAATGTCATCTGCATATTCAGCAATGCCCTTGATTGCCAATTGACGAATTTGGTCAATTGTACCATTTATCTGTGGGTCTTCCATTGGTTGTTCTTCACTTCCTTCTGGCATACCCATTTCTTCACCGTCATCTTCATAGCCACCCATTTGCTGACGCATCATTCCTTGACCGCCTTGTTTCATCATTCTTGGGTCATCTTGATACATATCATCTTGATTGGCATCCATTTCACCATAAGCCTCTCTTAAAATTTTCTTATAGCGATTTAAATCTCTTATACTTTCATGTAAAAATTTCATAATTAAAATACGTATTTTTATATAAATATTTTGTTATGCAAAAAAATATAATCAAACATTTTGTTTTTTTATGGAATCAACCATTTTGTTCAAGCATTCTATAATTGTTTTATTAAATTCTTTTCTATCCATTATTATAAATCCAAATTCATTTATACCATTATTTTGAATTTTATTGATTTTTTCCCTTAGAATTTTTCTAGTGACTTCATCCAATTTTTTTTCTGTAAGTTTTTTCATATCCTTTAATCGTTACCTAATGTCAATGAACCTTGTCCGTTATTTGTATATATATCCAAATCAACAACATTAATCATTCCAACGCTTGAACCATTGATTTTCTTATATGGCTTGAAATAACCCACCAATTCGCCACCTTTATATATCTTAGCGTAATATATCTTTGTTGTTGGTGCGATTGTGTTGAAACCGTTGCTGAAAAGGAAAATATGTAAATTATTTTCACTGATAGATGTATATGCCACATTACTTGCAGTGAATTCTTCACCACTATCTTCATTTTTCACATAAGCACTATATGTACCGTCACCATTTGTTTCCAACTCAGCATAAATTGTTTGACCGCTTGATGTTCTTACAATTGTTGAGTTTGTAGTTGCACCGTTTACTGCGAAAAGAACCTTTTTGTCATTTTGTGAACCGCTTATACCATAAACTATGTTTCCACTAGAACTAGTTCTTGAACCGCACAAATAAAATGAGCCAACATTGTCTGACCAAACCTTTATTTCAATTTTGGTACTGTCATCTGCAACAATGTTTGTATCAATATATGATTGACCGTCATTTTGAACCCAATCATAATATACGCCACTCATACTAGTTGTCTTATCTGCATTATCAATTAAGGAAATATATTTGACATTTTGTGCTGTTGCATCAAAATTGTCTTTTTCTTGCTGACTGCTGAATTTTTTCAAAAATTTCATTTGAATATTGTTTTTATTTTATTTTAATTTCTTTGGGAAAAACGGATTGTCCTTTAATGATTCAACCATTTCCTCTATTCTTTTGCATCTATCATCAAACCCCAACACATCGTTATCTTCCAACTGATACCATTCATTCATTATCTGTTGATTTGCATAATAATCATGCAGTTTCTTTTCCATAAAGAATGGTATTTCGGTTTCATAATATTTGCAAATTGACAATTCATTTGCATTTCCCGTTTGCAATTCCTTTATTCTGTTCTCTATTTTTCCCTTTGTTGTCCCAATCTTATAAATTCCATCGTTCTTGGAATCCATAATCAAATAAACATAACCTTTCATATTCAATATTCTGTTTATTTAAAAAATAAAGAAAAAAATATATTATTCAAATATAAATATCTTTATATCAACAAAAAAAATGCGAGATATTGTAAAATATCCCGCATGTTGTTATTTTTTAAGGGTACATAACGAACTTCATATTTCCGCAATCCCAAATTCTATTATACCCCAATGATTTCATAAGTTCCCATTCTGTTTTTGATGAATCTAGTTCATTATGCTTTTCCAATATCCTTTGTTTTGTATATGTGAAACGATGCTTTCTTTCAAGCATATCTGTTTTATGCATATACCAATAATTTGGTTTTGTCTGGCCATCATATTCAAACCCGTTTACATCATAAACAGAACCATTTGGAATGATTGAACTCCATCTTGAATCCGCATAAGTTGTTATCTTTTTAGGCTTGTATTTCTCAATGAAATATTTTAGCAATTTGCTGAACGAACCTATTACATTTGTATTCAATATGTTTGCAAACCTTATCAATTCATAATTTTCCTCACCACCGCTTTTTTTGTAAATGATTCTTTCCTTTGAAAATGTCATAACAGAAACAAGCGTATCTTCATAAAACAACCCTACATTTATTTTGCTGTTCGTATCACCTTGAATATGGTTTTTATTTAAAAATTCGTGCTTTTCAGAATATTGTATTTCCCTTATGATGCATTTCCTTGCATAAATCTTGTTTTCCGTCATATGTACAAGATTTCTCAATCTGCTTGCAACAATATCAAATTTATTTACTATCTCATCTTCAAAGATGTGTATCAACTTTATCCCCTTTTCAGCACATAATCTTGTTTTTCTGATATGGTATTCCTTGTCTTTTCCGCATAATTCACTGTGCCAAAAATTTCCATTTACTTCTATACCCAAATTGAAATCATATAGATATATATCAATCTCATATGGCTTTATTATATCTCTAACATTCTTGGAATATTTCACACCCAAAGAATCCAACAGTTCATATATCTTTATTGACGGATTATAATCTTTATATTCATCACTGCAATTCTTGCATGGTATATGGTCATATGGCAGATATGACAAATTGTTTGTAACAAAGGTTTTGCCACATTTTCTGCATTTCACAAGCAAAACGTGCTTTTCAATAAATTCTATCAAATCCAAATCAGATTTCTCACATAAATCCCTATATTTGTCTTCCCTTGCTATTCTATATTCCTCAATCTTTTGCTCTGAAATTCCATTTCCAACAGACAATTTACCGTATTTTGCAAGCATAGTGCTTTTCCTTTTGTTCTTGTATTCGTCAGTCTTCATGTATTTCTTTCTGCATTCATCAGAACAAAACCTTTTTTCGCTTTTCTTGTATTTCTCGAATTCTTTTCCGCACATTTCGCATTTCACAATCTCCCTTGCCTTTTCCTTTTGTGAAGTTCTATCAAAAACATTTTTAGAATTTGTTTTCAAATATTCAAAATAACATTCCTTATTGCAAAATTTTGGAATAAGTTCAAGTCTTAATGACTTGTATTTTTCATAACTGAATGTTTTTCCGCAATTTAGACAAGTAGAAACTGGTTTATCTTCTTCTTTTGTTGAAAGAATACTTTTTCTCAACAAGCCAAGACATTCATTGGAACATACCATTTTACCCTTTCCATGAACCAACTCAAACTGCTTGCCACAAACACAACATTCTGCAAATTTCTTTTTTCCAATACCTTTATGTTCAATATAGCATTCTCTACTACAATATGTTTTGAACCCGCCACCCTTGCTCTGGCATTCAAATTTTTTTCCGCAATTAGGACATATTCTTTCAATCTTCATCTTTTTTTTACTTTTAATGCAAATATATAAAAAAAACTAGGAAAAAACAAAATTTCCCTAGTTTTTTTTTGTTATATAGATTCATAATTAAAGGTCTGAAAAGTCAAGTCCTTCTGGTGTCAAGATAAAGTCCAGAACAACGTACTCTAATGCGTTATATGGCTTGAAGAATATCTTTGCTGGAAGTTCTCTTCTTTCTCTTGCTTCAATTGAATCATCAACTTCAATCTTGTAGTCGCTGATACCTCTGTTTGCTCTGATGTTGTCAAGGATTGGAGTTACTGTTGATAAGAACTTATCCTTTGTTGTAGCATCATTTGGTTCGAAAATCAAACCAATGCAAGCGATAGCAACCAACTTACGCATTCTGAGAAGCAATCTTCTAACTGCGATTCTGTTAAGTTGAGATTCTGCAATCTGCAAGTTCTTTTGACCCCAAAGTTTAACACCTTCTGTTGCAAAAGTCTTAACTGGGTTGATACGTCCTTCGTAAAGAACATCTTCATCAGCAAGTTTTGTAATCTTGTGCGCTCTCACGCATTCAACATCACCTCTTTCGATACCCGCTGGTGCAAACCAAGGATGTGCGATGTTATCAGTCTTAGCCATATTTCTAACAGCATCCTTTGTTGCTGGAAGATAAATGTACTGATTGTTGTCTGCATCGAAATACTTAACCCAAGGGAAGTATGTTGTTGTATAGTTGCTATCGATTTCAGAATCTTCAAGTTCTTCAACGATTTCATCAGCATCATACATTTCATCAACATAATCTTCAGCACCACTTGGTTTATCTGGTGTTGTCATAACGTAGATTGAGTCTGCTCTTTCTTCTTCAACCATTTCAATAACTTCACCGACAAGTGTCTTGTTGTTTACAAAGTCGATACCTGGAGTTGCAATAACATTGATGTCGATTTCATCTGGATTAGCAAACTTACGAATTGCTGCAAGGTATGCATACCAATCTGATGTAATTGCCTTTTGGTTAAGACCAAGCAATTCTGGATTCCAAATCTTATCAAATGCGAAACCTTCACCCGTCTTGTCATTGTATTGACCTTTGTATTGGCTATACTTAAAGTCATCGGTATTGCTTCTTTGATGTCTGTAAACATCCCAACCATCGAAACCACCATAGAAATAAACAGTGAACTTACGCAAATTCTTGTATTCGAAGATTGTACCATCCATTTCCATTTCAGTACCAATAACTGGAACATTTTCAAGTGTTTCTGTTACGTTGTTTACTGAAACAGTATCGAATGTATAACCACTTTCACCATCAACAAAGATGTCTGGATGTGTTTCACCCGAATAACTCTTTAGACTTACACGGCAATCAAGGTGGAAACCGTTTGACAACATTGTTGGGTCATTTACATATGCAGATTCACCCTTATAAGTAAATGCATCAACATCAACACCAACAAGGTCTGAAAGACCGAAATATTGTTTTCTGTTCTTGATGTTTTCATTGTAATCACAATTGTACTTCAATCTTGGTGCAATCAATGTTGATTGTCCTACATTACCAAGAGTTTTTCCGCTTGCATTTCTTGTTTCAACCACACCACAAATTGTTGCACCGCTATAATGTGCCAAAGGATAACCAATGAAACCTGCTGGTACAGAATTTTCTGTTGTCAACTTTTCATTAACTTCAACTGTAATGTATTTTGATTGAGATTCATAAGCACCATCATAAGAGCCAATTCTATAAGCAATGTAATTCTTGTCTCCAGGAATCAAATTAACCTTTGAGAATGATTCGTAAACGATTGGTGATGCATCTGTATCATATACATAACGCACTTCAACATCAAATGTCAAATTATCTGGTTCAATATTCTTAATAGAAACCTTTACTTCTTCGTTTGCTGAATTACCATCAGAAATAGTATGGAAACGGAACAACTTATTTAATTCAATTTGCTTCAAATCACCCTTAACTTGTGATACAATCCAAGGTGTAGATGCAAATCTATATGCAGACTTGTAGTTTGACAAATCACAAGTAACTGGTGCAACAAATGATTGTGATGCTCCCGTACCGCCACTGTAATATTTGTAATAAAGACCATCTGCATTGTTCTTTACAAGAACTGATTTATTCATCACAAAATTCTTCAAACTATATGATGTAATAGCACTCAATGGAATCTTAACTCCATCTGGTTCTCCAATATCACCACCTTTTTCCAAATAGTCTGCTGTTCCATATATTTCTGGACCATAACTTGCATATCCTCCAGATACAATTTGCTTATTAAACAAAGTGCCATTCATACTTTGATTTCTATAAGCAATAATATCATCTTTGTCTTCATTTACAACAAATGGATAAGAATAATAATAGTGCTTTTTATTTGATGGGTCAAGATATGTTCTTACGGTATAAACTTGACCTTCTGCAACTGTTGTACCACTGTTATTAATCAATGTAGCACCACTAACCCAATATTGTGTTTTTCCAGAAGTTTCTCCACTGTAATAATCAGAATCAATCCATAAAATATTACCCTTTTTATCAATTCCATATCTGTGTGCAGTAGTACCACTCACAAGATTTGAAGCAGCCTTTGCATACAAGAAACGCTTGCCGACATCATTCTTTTTAAGGCTACCTTCTTCCTTTGTCAAGAATCCGTCAACTGGTGGAATTGTTGAAAAATCAGCAGTTTTGAAACCGTCATAGAATGTCAAACCACTGTTGATTTTGTTAATGTCGGTTTCTTCAATCCCTT
>Ga0310695_10005311_pt1 | contig 22607 bp, 18 predicted proteins | sample RumenRJG_04DNA_FD_203882 | JGI IMG/M metagenome (GOLD analysis project Ga0310695, IMG submission 203882) | Bovine rumen microbial communities from Lethbridge, Alberta, Canada - RJG_04 (v2) (version 2) | ecosystem: Host-associated > Mammals > Digestive system > Stomach > Rumen | place: Canada...
GACCCACCCCCCACCCCCTCCCTGTGTGGGAGGGGAGTAATTACCCAGAAGGTGGGCAGTCTGCAGAAGAAGTATCTACTCCCCTCCCTCACAGGGAGGGGCAAGGGGGTGGGTCTTCTCCCGAGATTGACCGCTGGATTCTCTCGTGCCTCAACACCCTCATCAAGGGTGTGCAGAAGGAGCTCGACAACTTCGACCCGACCCGTGCCGGCCGCCTCATCGATGCTTTCGTCAACGACGACCTCTCCAACTGGTATGTCCGCCTGAACCGCAAACGCTTCTGGGGTAAGGACATGAGCGACGACAAACGCTCGGCTTACGACACGCTCTACACCTGTCTGCTGACTGTCGCGAAGCTGATGGCACCGTTCGCCCCGTTCTATGCCGACCAGCTCTACAAGGATCTCGGCGGCGAGAAGGACAGCGTACATCTCGACTCCTTCCCCGCTGTCGATGAATCCCTCATCGACAAAGATTTGGAGGCCCGTATGGAGATGGCTCAGAAGATTACCTCGATGGTGCTCGCCCTGCGCCGCAAGGTGAATATCAAGGTGCGCCAGCCGCTGCAGGCTATCATGGTGCCTGCTACCGAGGAACAGAAAAAACACATCGAGGCCGTCAAGCAGCTCATTATGAATGAGGTGAACGTCAAGGAACTGAAATTCGTTGAAGGTCAGGGCATTCTCGTCAAGAAGGTAAAGTGTAACTTCAGGACGATGGGTAAGAAGTTCGGCAAGCTGATGAAGGGTGTTGCCGCTGCTATGGACGCCCTGTCGCAGGAGCAGATTGCCGAGTTGGAGCAGAACGGCACCATCGGCATCAATGTTGAGGGGCAAGACCTGACGGTCGAAGCTGCCGACGTCGAGATTATCAGCGAGGACATCCCCGGCTGGCTCGTTGCCAACGAAGGCTCGTTGACCGTAGCCCTCGAAGTGGAACTCAACGACGAGCTGCGTCAGGAGGGTATGGCCCGCGAGATTATCAACCGCGTACAGAACATCCGTAAGGAGAGCGGATTGGAGATTACCGACCGCATCAGCATCACGCTGGCTCCCAATGCTGAGGTGGAGAAGTCGGTAGCGGCCTTCGGCGACTATATCAAAACGCAAGTTTTGGCCGATTCCATCGAGATTGCTCCGAACGACGGCACCGAGGTGGAGTTCGACGATTTCAAACTGAATATTACAATAACCAAAAACTAATCATACAATGGAAACAGAAAAAACACGTTATTCTGACCAGGAACTCGAGGAGTTCCGCGAGATTATCAACGAGAAGCTGGCTTTGGCCAAGCGCGACTATGACCAGATGATGGCCGTCATTACCAACCAGGACTCCAACGACGTGGACGACACATCGCCTACGTACAAGGCATTGGAGGAAGGTTCGGCAACCCAGTCGAAAGAGGAAATCATCACGATGGCTGCACGTCAGCAGAAGTTTATCCAGGGGCTGAAGGCTGCGCTGGTGCGTATTGAAAATAAGACTTACGGTATTGACCGTCTGACGGGCAAGCTCATACCGAAGGAGCGTCTGAAGGCCGTTCCGCACGCTACGCTCAGCGTTGAGTCGAAAATGAATCAGAAGAAGTGAAGCTAAAACGAATCATCTCTGACGGTTGGCTGGCAGTACTCGTCGTACTGTCGGCCCTCGTCATTGACCAGCTCATCAAGATCTGGGTCAAGACCTCGATGACGCTTCACGAGAGCATCCGCATCTTCGACTGGTTCTACATCTCGTTTATCGAGAACAACGGTATGGCCTACGGCATGCAGATAGGCTCGAAGCTCGCTCTCTCGCTCTTCCGCGTGGTGGCCATCTGTCTGTTGGCCTACTACCTCTGGCTGCAGGTGCGCAAGAAGGCCCGTACGGGCTACATCGTCTGTCTGGCGATGGTGTTAGCAGGTGCTGTCGGCAACTTGATTGACTGTATGTTCTACGGCCTGATCTTCAATGCCTCATCGCCGTATTACACCAGTTATTTCGTACCTTTCGGCACGGGCTATGCGCCATTCCTGATGGGTAAGGTGGTAGATATGTTCTACTTCCCGCTGATCGTTACGACGTGGCCGGAGTGGGTGCCGATGTGGGGCGGTCAGGAGTTCATATTCTTCAGCCCTGTCTTCAACTATGCCGACGCCAACATCTCCGTGGGCGTGGTGCTGCTGTTGCTGTTCTATCGCAAGGAAATCGGTCAAATCAGCTTGAAACGTGAGTAGACACCTATTATATATTATAGTAGTGGCCTGCGTGGCGATGGTGGCGTGTACCCCTTCCGTCCCTTCGCGCTATATTCAGCCCGGCGACATGGAGGACATCCTGTGTGACTTCCATCTGTCGCAGGCGATGGCCGATCAGAACGGAAAGACCGATGCCGAACGTGACTATCTGAAAACGCTGTATTTCGCGAGTGTCCTCGAAAAACATGGTGTGACGAAGGCCGACTTTGATTCATCGTTAGTCTATTACTACGTCCGTGCTGACCGCTTCAGCGACATGTACAAACATGTTGCCGAAAGACTGACGGACCAGGCGATGGAACTGGGGGCCAACGAGGGCGAGGTGAACCACTTTGCCAATCTCAATGCCGGCGGTGACACTACCGACGTGTGGACGGGAAATCTCTCGAAGATACTCCTGCCTTACGCACCTTACAACGTCTTCAGCTTTGTTCAGAAAGCCGACACCTCGTTCCGCAAGGGTGATTCGTTCATGCTGATTCTCGGTACCGATTTCATCTATCAGAACGGTATGCGTAATGCAGAGGCTTGCCTGGCTATTCGCTATGACAACGACAGCGTCATCAGTCGTGCTACAGGACTCTCGTCGACGGGCGTCAACCAGCTGCGAATACCCGCTAACGGCAACCATTTGGTGAAGGAAATACGAGGCTTTGTCTATCTGACACCTGAGAAAGAGCCGACGACAACCCTGAAGTTGATGTTCATCAGAGGTATCCAGCTGATCAAGTTCCGGAAACAGGAGAAACCCATCATGGCGCCTGCTGACTCGGCAAATACCATCAATGAATTGAAACCTTTAAACTAAAACTAATATGAATCTAAAAATCCGATTAGCATTGATGAACTTTCTGGAGTTCGCTGTCTGGGGAGCTTATCTGACGTGTATGGGAAATTATCTTGGAGTTGCCGGCCTGGGCGACCAGATTTCGTGGTTCTATGCCATCCAAGGTATTGTGTCAATCTTTATGCCTACCATCATGGGTATTGTAGCCGACAAGTACATCCAGCCGCAGCGCCTCCTCGGCCTTTGTCATCTGGTAGCCGGTATCTTCATGATTGGCTGCTGGTGGTTGGGCTATCAGGCAGGGTTCGGACAGCAGTTGGCTGACAAGGCCCTGTTTATCGCACTCTATACGCTGAGCGTGGCCTTCTTCATGCCTACCATTGCCCTTGCCAATACGGCAGCGTTCAGCATCCTGAAGAAGAACAATCTCGATACCGTCAAGGATTTCCCGCCCATCCGTGTGTTGGGAACCGTCGGCTTTATCGCCACGATGTGGTTTGTCAACTGCGCCTTCATCGACGATAGCGGCTTCGGCTTCACGCTGGCCGAGAACTCGCATAAGTTCCAGTACACGTATATGCAGTTCTTCGTGTCGGGCTTGTTGAGCATCGTGCTCTTTGCCTATTGCTTCACTCTGCCCGAATGCAGGTTGGAGAAGAAAGAGGGCAAGGTGTCGCTCATCGAGAGTCTCGGACTCAATGCCTTCACGCTGTTCAAGCGCCGTCAGATGGCTCTGTTCTTCATCTTCTCGGCACTCTTGGGTATGTGTCTGCAGGTCACCAACGGCTTTGCCGGTCCCTTCCTGACCAGCTTCAAGGGAATGCCCGAGTTCGCCGACACCTTTGCAGCCAACAATGCTACGCTACTGACGAGTATCTCGCAGATCAGCGAAGCCTGCTGCATCCTGATGATTCCGTTCTTCCTGAAGCGTTTCGGCATCAAGGTGGTCATGCTCATGTCGCTCTTTGCCTGGGTGTTCCGCTTCGGCTTCTTCGGCATCGGCAATCCCGCTATGCCCGGCGTGCTGCTGTTTGTCCTCTCTTGTATCGTCTACGGTGTGGCCTTTGACTTCTTCAATGTCTCGGGCGGTATCTATGTCGACCAGGAGTGCGACCCCAGCATCAAGGCTTCGGCACAGGGACTGTTCATGATGATGACCAACGGACTGGGTGCCACCATAGGTACGCTGGCTGCCGGTGAGATTGTCAACAGTTTCTGTTCTTGGCAGGAGTTCATGATGAACGGTGAGAAGCAGAGCTTCCTCGTTGGTGATTGGCAGACGTGCTGGTTTATCTTCGCCGGCTTTGCGCTGGTGGTTGGCGTTTGCTTTGCTTTGGTATTCCATCCTGAGAAGAAATAAGGAGACACAGCATGGGGCGTGTACAACTGTTCTATAAGGACATGGGTGAGATCGTGGGAAGTGACGGCTTTTCTGTCGTACGGCTTACCGATGCAGATGAAGTGCGGGCTATCTGCGTCATCTGCGATAAGCTGATGACGGATCAGCTGACTCTTCGCACTCATCGTCAGCCAGGTCGTGAACAGATGTTGCCCGAAGTGCTGTTGAGAATGCTGTTGGCCGACAACGACATCAATGACTTCGAGATGATGGTCAGCGACGTCTGCGACGGGCAGTACCGTGTGACGCTTCTCAACAAGCGTACGCTCACGATGAAACTCATCCGTATGAGCGACGCCGTGCTGCTGAGTGTCATCTCGCGCATACCTCTTTATATAGATGATACTTTGATGCAGCGTCAGAGCACGCCCTACAACCCTGACGTCCGCGGTATCTCGGTTCCCATCAATACCATCGACCTGGAACGTCTGAACCAAGAGTTGGACCGTGCCATCGAGGCAGAAGACTATCGGTTGGCATCGTATCTGCACGAAGAGATATTGAGGAGGGACAAGAAATGAAGGAAACGCGTTTCTTCTATGTGCCCGACGCCGAGACCCGGCAGGAGCTGCCGCCCGAAGAAGCCAATCACGCGCTGAGAGTGCTGCGGCTGAAGGAGGGCGACGAGTTGATGCTGATGGATGGTTGCGGTACTTTCTTCCAGGCAGAGGTGACTCTGGCGAACAATCATCATTGCATGTATCATATCGTGGAGAAGCTGCCACAGCCGGCCCAATGGCAAGGTCACGTTCATCTGGCCATCGCTCCGACAAAGATGATGGACCGCATAGAATGGATGACGGAGAAAGCCGTTGAGGTGGGCATTGACGAGCTGTCGTTTCTGAACTGCCAATTCTCGGAGCGCCGTCAGCTGAAGACGGAGCGTATTGGGAAGATTGTGGTGGCGGCTGTCAAGCAGAGCCATAAGGCTTATCTGCCGACGGTTAACGAACTGGTGGCGTTCAGCGAGTTTGTTGCCAGTCACCCCTCAGGACATCGCTTCATTGCCCATTGCTATCAGGAAGTGCCGCGAGTGAATCTCTTCGACCAGCTGTGTCAGCTCAACGAGGCTGACGATGCGTTGGTGATGATAGGCCCCGAAGGAGATTTCAGCATCGACGAGGTGCGGATGGCTGTTGATGCAGGCTTCGTCAGCGTTGACTTGGGCAAGAGCCGTCTGCGCACCGAGACGGCAGGTCTCTCTGCGGTCATGATGATGCAACTGTCCAAACAAGTATAAAAGAAAAGAACAATGAAAAGAATACTGTTACTGTCGCTTCTGTTCGTGACAACACTCTCAACGATGGCCGATACGCTGACTATCCGTCAGCTGTTCGTCGAAATGCCTGATTCCGTCATTCCATACCTGTCACGCAACAACCGCCTCGATTTCCTGGACTTTATGGACTCGAAGATGACGGCTGAGGTTACTAACGATCTCGGAGGAAAAAGTGTCTTGACAACCCTTGGCGATGACTCGCTCACCATCCGTCTGAACGATGCCTGTACCGTAGAGTTGTTGCTGATGACGGCAACTGAGATGGTGGATGACTCCAAGAACGTTATTTGTATGGTTAGCACGTTCGGGGTAGCTGGCGAATATCAAGATTTTGAGGTTCAATACTTTACGACAAAATGGCGTAAACTGACAACTGTTCCCAAACTAACGGAAAGTCACGAAAAACGATTGAAAGAGCACGTCAAACCCTCAAACATTCTTAAAATAATAAACGAAAAGCTTAATAAATATTAAATATTGCATCAAAACAGCGTTTGTGTATTTGATTTTACACGAAATTATCTTAAATTTGCAATGTGTTTTTCATGGTATTAGATTATTAAGGTTAACTGGAAATTCATTTTTGTCGTGAGACAAGTGTTATTTCCCCTTATTCGCTTTATTTGCGAATGAGCCTCAAAAAGGAGAGCCTGAGAAGGTTCTCCTTTTTCTTTTTTTGATGCTACGTTTTCATTTTTTAGGCTCTTTTTTTGGCAGTACGGTTTTTTTGCAGTACCTTTGCACCCCAGATAACACAAACAGCAAACAAAATGTGCGGAATTGTTGGATATATAGGTAAGAAGGAGGCATATCCCATTCTGATAAAAGGTCTTCGCCGGTTGGAATATCGCGGTTACGATAGCGCTGGCGTAGCACTTATCAACGACAACGGCGACTTGAGTGTCTACAAGTCAAAAGGCAAGGTTGACAATCTCTGTGAGTTTTGTAATAACAAGGATGTCAGCGGTACCGTTGGTATTGCACATACGCGATGGGCTACCCACGGTGAGCCTTCAAGTCGCAATGCCCATCCGCATTATTCCGAGTCGCATAATCTGGTCATCATCCATAACGGTATTATTGAGAACTATGCCGAAATCAAGGCAAAGCTGTCTGAAAACGGCGTCCACTTCGAAAGTGATACCGATACTGAGGTGCTCATTCAGCTGATTGAATATATCGCCAACCGTAAGCATCTGTCGCTGTTGGAGGCTGTTCAGGTAGCCCTCTTTCAGGTGATTGGCGCTTATGCTATTGCCATACTCGACAAGAACAATCCTGACCAAATTATTGCTGCCCGCAAGCAAAGTCCGTTGGTAGTTGGTATTGGCGACGATGAGTTCTTCTTAGGTTCAGATGCCAGCCCTATTGTGGAATATACTGATAAGGTGGTTTACCTGGAAGACGGCAACATCGCCGTTATCCGTCGCGATGAAGAGTTGAAGGTCGTCAGCTTGCTGAACGAGGAACAGGAGTTGCACGTCAAGACCGTTGACATTGATTTAGGACAGATTGAGAAAGGCGGTTACCCGCACTTCATGCTGAAGGAAATCTTTGAGCAGCCAGAGTGCCTGACCAACTGTATGAGAGGTCGTGTGAACGTAGAGGCCGACCACGTGACACTTTCGGCTTTGATAGACTATCGTCGCCAGCTGCTTAACGCCAAGCGTGTGGTCATCGTGGCCTGTGGCACCTCGTGGCATGCTGGCTTGATAGGCAAGCAGATTATTGAGACGCTGTGCCGTATTCCCGTTGAAGTAGAGTATGCCAGCGAATTCCGCTACAGGAACCCCGTTGTAGGAAAAGGCGATGTCGTTATTGCCATCAGTCAGAGTGGTGAGACTGCCGACACGCTGGCTGCCATTCAGTTAGCCAAAGAGCGTGGCGCCTTTATCTATGGCGTCTGCAACGCTATCGGCTCGTCAATAGCACGTGCTACAGATACGGGTACGTATATTCACGTCGGTCCCGAGATTGGTGTGGCTTCAACTAAGGCCTTTACCGGTCAGGTCACGGTGCTGACAATGATCGCTTTGGCAATGGGCGAGGCCAAGGGTACTGTCGATCGCGACGAGTATCTGCGCATTGTGAAGGGCTTGAGCGAGATTCCTGACAAAATCCGTGAGGTGCTGAAGACTAATGACAAGGTGGCCGATCTCGCGCGTACCTTTACTTATGCACATAACTTCCTCTATTTGGGGCGCGGTTTCTCGTACCCCGTTGCATTGGAGGGTGCCTTGAAGCTGAAGGAAATCTCCTATATCCACGCTGAGGGCTATCCGGCAGCAGAGATGAAGCATGGCCCTATTGCACTTATCGATAGCGATATGCCCGTTGTGGTTATTGCAACTCATAATGCGATGTACGAGAAGGTGCTGTCGAACATTCAGGAAATCAAGGCTCGGCAGGGTAGGGTGATTGCTCTCGTCTCGAAGGGCGATGAAACCATTGCGAAGATTGTTGACGAGACCATTGAGCTGCCCGATGTGTTGGAGTGTCTTGAACCGTTAGTGGCTACGATACCCCTGCAGCTGTTGGCCTATCACGTGGCTGTCTGCAAAGGAAAAGATGTTGACCAACCAAGAAACTTGGCAAAGTCTGTGACTGTTGAATAATCTAAGGGCGATTCGTTTTATTGACGTTTCGCCTTTTTTATAGAATAAAAAGAAGACAATGAAGAAAGTAACACTCGTCCTTCAGGACGGAACAGAATTTCACGGAGAAAGCTTCGGCTACGAAAAGCCGGTGGCAGGAGAAGTGGTGTTCAACACGGCGATGATGGGCTATCCCGAGTCGCTGACCGACCCCTCATACGCGGGGCAGTTGCTGACGCTGACTTTTCCGTTAGTGGGTAACTACGGTGTGCCGCCGTTTACGTTTGAGCAGAATGGTCTGCCCACGTTTATGGAGAGCGACCGCATCTATGCACAGGCCATTATTGTGGGCGACTATACTGAACAGTTCTCGCATTGGAATGCTGTGGAGAGCCTGGGTGACTGGCTGAAGCGTGAGCAGGTACCGGGTGTGACGGGCATTGACACGCGCCAGCTGACAAAGGTGCTGCGTGAGCATGGTGTCATGATGGGGCGTCTGGTGTTTGAGGGCATAGAAGAAGCTGCGGCTGAAGAAGACTACGGCGCTGTCAACTGGGTAGAGCGTGTCAGCTGCAAGGATGTTGTCCGCTATAACGAAGGCGGCGGTCACAAGGTTGTGCTTGTCGACTGTGGCGTGAAGGCCAACATCATCAGGTGTCTGGTAGACCGAGGCGTTGAGGTCATCCGTGTTCCTTGGAATTACGATTATACCGATATGTCGTTCGACGGACTGTTCCTGGCCAACGGTCCTGGCGACCCCGACAAGTGTGTCGCCGCCGTTGAGATACTCCGAAACCAGATGTCGCAGAGCCGTAAGCCCATCTGCGGTATCTGTATGGGCAATCAGTTGCTGGCCAAGGCCGGCGGTGCCACCATCTATAAGCTGAAGTACGGTCACCGTTCGCACAACCAGCCAGTACGTGAGGTGGGCACCAACCGCTGCTACGTTACCTCGCAGAATCATGGCTATGCCGTCGATGCTGCCACGTTGGGTAAAGACTGGCGCGAACTGTTCGTGAACATGAACGACGGCTCCAACGAGGGCATCCGTCATCAGACGAATCCCTGGTTCTCCTCACAGTTCCATCCCGAGGCCTGCTCCGGCCCTGTTGACACAGAATTTATGTTTGACCGTTTTATTGAAGCATTATGAGAGACCAGAATATCAAGAAAGTCCTGCTGCTTGGCTCAGGCGCATTAAAGATAGGTGAGGCTGGCGAATTTGACTACAGCGGTTCGCAGGCATTGAAAGCCTTACGCGAGGAGGGCATCCGTACGGTGCTTATCAATCCCAACATCGCTACGGTGCAGACGTCGGAAGGCGTAGCCGACGAAATCTACTTCCTGCCCGTTCAGCCTTACTTCGTTGAGAAGGTGATTGCCAAAGAACGTCCTGACGGCATTCTGTTAGCCTTCGGCGGTCAGACGGCTCTGAACTGCGGTGTGGAACTTTATCAGAGTGGTGTACTCGAGAAGTACAACGTCAAGGTGTTGGGTACGCCGGTACAGGCCATCATGGATACCGAAGACCGTGAACTCTTTGTACGCAAGCTCGACGAGATTGGCGTCAAGACCATCAAGTCGCAGGCCTGCGACAATATTGCCGCTGCCCGTCAGGCTGCTGCCGAGTTGGGCTATCCGGTCATTCTCCGCGCTGCCTATGCCTTGGGTGGCCTCGGCTCCGGTTTCTGCGACAACGAAGAAGAGCTGAACCGTCTGGCCGAGAAAGCCTTCGCCTTCTCGCCGCAGGTGCTGGTCGAGAAGTCGCTGAAAGGCTGGAAGGAGATAGAATACGAGGTGGTGCGCGACCGCTACGACAACTGCATCACCGTCTGTAACATGGAGAACTTCGACCCCCTCGGCATCCATACCGGCGAGTCGATTGTCATTGCTCCGTCGCAGACGCTGACCAACTCCGAGTATCATAAGCTTCGTGCCCTGGCCATCAAGATTATCCGTCATATCGGCATTGTGGGTGAGTGTAACGTGCAGTATGCCTTCGACCCGCAGTCAGAGGACTATCGCGTCATCGAGGTCAACGCCCGTCTGTCGCGTTCGTCGGCCTTGGCGTCGAAGGCCACGGGCTATCCGTTGGCTTTTGTTGCTGCCAAGCTCGGCATGGGCTATGGGCTGTTCGAACTGAAGAACTCCGTGACGAAGACCACGAGCGCTTTCTTCGAACCCGCCCTCGACTATGTGGTCTGTAAGATTCCCCGTTGGGACCTCTCGAAGTTCCACGGTGTCGACAAGGAGTTGGGCTCGTCGATGAAGTCGGTGGGCGAGGTGATGGCTATCGGCCGCACCTTCGAGGAGGCTATCCAGAAAGGCTTGCGTATGATTGGTCAGGGCATGCACGGCTTCGTTGAGAACAAGGAACTCAAGATTGCTGACATCGATGCTGCCCTGCGCGAACCGACCGACAAGCGCATTTTTGTCATCTCGAAGGCCATGCATCTTCCTGAGTACGACATTGACAAGATTCACGAACTGACGAAGATTGACAAGTGGTTCTTGGAAAAGCTGAAGCATATCATCGACATTGACGAGCGGCTGAAGAAGCAGAACATCAACACGCTGGAGGAACCGCTGCTGCGCGAGGCCAAGGTCTATGGCTTTACCGACTTCCAGATAGCTCGTGCCGTAGGGTTAGAGTCGGAGTTCAGCAATATGCATCAGGCTATGTTAGTGGTGCGCAACCGTCGTAAGCAGATGAACATCCTGCCTGTTGTGAAGCAGATTGACACGCTGGCCGCCGAGTATCCTGCCCAGACGAACTACCTGTATGTCACCTATGCCGGCGTTGCCAACGACATTCAGTTCGAGCACGACCAGCGCAGCATCATCGTCCTTGGCTCTGGTGCCTACCGTATCGGTTCGAGCGTCGAGTTCGACTGGTGCGGCGTGCAGGCTCTGAACACCATCCGTAAGGAGGGCTGGCGTTCGGTGATGATCAATTACAACCCCGAGACGGTGTCTACCGACTACGATATGTGCGACCGTCTGTACTTCGACGAGTTGACCTTTGAACGCGTGCTCGACATCATCGATATGGAGCAGCCTCACGGTGTCATCGTCTCTACGGGCGGACAGATTCCCAACAACCTGGCTGTCTATCTGGATGAGCAGCACGTGCCCATTCTCGGTACGACTGCCCAGGACATTGACGGCGCCGAGGATCGTGCCAAGTTCTCGCAGATGCTGAACGAACTGGGTGTCAATCAGCCGGAGTGGTCGGCCCTGACGAGCATGGCCGATATTGACAAGTTCGTTGAGCGGGTGGGTTTCCCCGTTCTGGTACGTCCCAGCTATGTGCTGAGTGGTGCCGCCATGAACGTCTGTTCCAACCGCGACGAGCTCGAGCGATTCCTGCAGTTGGCAGCCAACGTCAGCGAAGACCATCCTGTCGTCGTCTCGAAGTTCATAGAGCATGCCAAGGAGATTGAGATGGACGCTGTGGCCCGCGACGGCGAGATATTGGCCTACGCCATCAGCGAGCATATTGAGTTTGCTGGTGTGCACAGTGGTGACGCTACCATCCAGTTCCCGCCCCAGAAGCTTTATGTTGAGACCGTGCGCCGTATCAAGCGTATCTCGCGACAGATAGCCAAGGCGCTGCATATCAATGGTCCGTTCAATATTCAGTATATGGCTCGCGACAACGATATCCTCGTCATCGAGTGCAACCTTCGTGCCTCGCGCTCCTTCCCGTTTGTGAGCAAGGTGCTGAAGCTGAACCTCATCGAGCTGGCCACGAAGGTGATGCTCGGACTGCCTGTCGAGAAGCCAGCCAAGAACTTGTTCGACCTCGATTATGTCGGCATCAAGGCTTCGCAGTTCTCGTTCAACCGCCTGCAGAAGGCCGACCCCGTGCTGGGCGTCGATATGGCGTCAACGGGCGAGGTGGGCTGTATCGGCGACAACACCGATACCGCTTTGCTGAAGTCGATGCTCTCCGTTGGTCATCGTATTCCCAAGAAGACGGTGCTGCTCTCCACGGGTGGTGCCAAGCAGAAGGCCGAGATGCTCGACGCGGCACGTATGCTCGTCGACCACGGCTATGAGCTGTATGCCACGGGCGGCACGTCGAAATACCTGACTGACAACGGCATTCAGAACACGCTCGTCCACTGGCCGTCAGACCAGGGACAGCCACAGGCTCTCGACTTGTTGCACGAGCACAAGATTGATATGGTGGTCAACATCCCGAAAGACCTGACGTCGCACGAGTTGACCAATGGTTACAAGATTCGTCGCGCTGCCATCGATCTGAATGTGCCGCTCATCACAAATGCCCGTCTTGCTGCTGCCTTTATTCGTGCTTTTTGCACCGTCGGCATCGATGGTATTGGCATCAAGTCGTGGTCAGAGTACAAATAATTGACCGAAAAACATAAAAAAATGGTGCAATAATTTGGTGATTCCAAATTATTGCATTATTTTTGCATATCCAAAACTAATATCAATCTTATTTACATGGACGCTGCTAATACTTTAGAATCACAAATCAACCGTAGTGATTACAAGATATTGATTGTCGACGATGTGGTCAGCAATGTTCTGCTACTGAAGATTCTGCTCACCAACGAGAAGTTCCAGGTATGCACCGCCAATTGTGGCAATATGTGTATCGAACAGGCAAAGGCAGAGAAGCCCGACCTCATCCTGCTCGACGTGATGATGCCCGACATCAGCGGCTTCGATACGGCTGTCATCCTGAAGAAAGACCCAGAACTGAAGGATATTCCCATTATCTTCCTGACGGCTCTTAACAGCCCAGCCGACTTGGTGAAGGGTTTCCAGGTGGGCGCCAACGACTTCCTTTCAAAACCGTTCAACAAGGAAGAATTGGTGGTTCGTGTGATGCACCAGATTGCTCTCGTGGCTGCCAAGCGACTCATCGAGAAGCAGAACCGCGAACTGTTAGCTACCATCAACAACCGCGACAAGATGTACTCCGTCATCGCCCACGACCTGCGTTCGCCGATGGCTTCCATCCGTATGGTGCTCAATCTGGCCGTTGCCGCCATCTCACCCGATGTTGTCGGACAGGAAATCTTCGACCTGATAGACAAAGCCAACAAAGAGTCGGAAGACGTTCACGACCTGCTCGACAACCTGCTGAAGTGGACGAAGAGCCAGACGGGTCGTCTGAGCGTTGTTATGCAGGACCTTGACCTCAACGATATCATCCCTGGTGTGGTTGACATCTTTGAGATGATTGCTGCTACCAAGAAGATAAAGCTCTCTTACACAGGTGGTTCTACCATTGTCCGTGCTGATAATGATATGCTGAAGACCATTGTTCGCAATTTCATGTCTAATGCCGTCAAGTTCTCGCCAGAGGATTCCTCGATTGAAATTACCGTCACCTCAGATGCCGATTTCGCTAAGATCAGCGTCCGCGACCACGGCGTAGGTATTGCTGCCGACCGTCTCAGTTCTATCTTCCATAAAGGTGAGACCACCTATGGCACGGGCGGCGAAGAAGGTTCGGGCCTCGGTCTGCAGCTCTGTCAGGACTTTGCGCGCAAGATTGGCGGCGACGTTATGGTGGAGTCGGTTGAGGGCGAAGGCTCTACTTTCAGCGTTTTCGTGCCTCTGAAGAAGGACAATTAGTCGGTTTTTTGTTGGTAATCTGCAAAAAAAGTGACAAATTGTTTGTCTGTTTCGTCAGAAATATGTACTTTTGCAGCCGAAATCAAAAAATGAGTATCAAAAAGATGATGAATCTGCACCTGATTAGCAACCTGATTATTATTCGACTGCGTAAAGTGGCCGGAAGTGATGAGGTATGTATATAAATTAGGTACAAGACGAACAGAACGATACAGAGCCTTTCTCACTTCCGAGTGTGAAAGGCTTTTTTTCGTTTTCTGACAGGAGAACAGATTCTGACATGAGTACATGAGGACAAGAGTACATGAGTACATGAGGACAAGAGTACATGAGGACAAGAGTACAAGAGAACAAGAGAACAAGAGTACAAGAGTACAAGAGAACAAATATCACATAGAACTAAAATAGAAATTTGAAGAGATGAACGACAGATTGTTTATTTTCGACACGACGCTTCGAGACGGCGAACAGGTGCCTGGTTGCCAGTTGAATACCGTTGAGAAGATTCAGGTGGCCAAGGCTCTTGAACAGTTGGGCGTCGACGTGATTGAAGCAGGATTCCCCGTTTCGAGTCCCGGTGACTTCAATTCAGTCATTGAGATTTCAAAGTCCGTGACGTGGCCTACTATTTGTGCGTTGACACGCGCTGTAGAGCACGATATCGACGTGGCTTTCGAAGCTCTGAAGTATGCCAAGCACAAACGCATACACACGGGCATTGGTACCAGCGATGAGCATATTCAGTACAAGTTCAACTCCACACGCGAAGAGATTCTGGAGCGTGCCATTGCCGCTACGAAGTATGCCAAGCGCTACGTCGACGATGTGGAGTTCTACTGCGAGGACGCCGGACGTACCGACAACGAGTATCTGGCTCGGGTCGTCGAGGCCGTCATCAAGGCCGGTGCTACAGTGGTGAATATTCCCGACACGACGGGCTACTGTCTGCCGCAGGAGTACTATGAGAAAATCAAGTACCTGAAGGAGCATGTCGACGGCATCGACCGCGCCATCATCTCGACCCATTGCCACAACGACCTCGGTATGGCTACAGCCAACACCTTCAGTGGCGTGATGGCTGGTGCACGCCAGGTAGAGGTGACCATCAACGGCATTGGCGAGCGTGCCGGCAACACGTCATTGGAGGAGATAGCGATGATACTGAAATGCCACAAAGGTCTCGGCATCGATACAAACATCAATACTACGAAGATATATCCTACGAGCCGCATGGTGTCGAGTCTGATGAATATGCCCGTGCAGCCCAACAAGGCCATCGTTGGCCGCAACGCCTTTGCCCATTCGAGCGGCATCCATCAGGATGGCGTCTTGAAGAATGTGCATACCTACGAGATTATGGACCCGAAGGACGTGGGCATCGACGACAACTCGATTGTGCTGACCGCCCGCTCTGGACGTGCTGCCCTGAAGCACCGACTGCATGTGAACGGCGTTGACGTCGAGGAGTCGAAACTCGACAAGATTTACGAAAAATTCCTACAGCTGGCCGACCAGAAGAAGGAGGTGGCCGATGCCGACGTGCTGATGTTGGCAGGAGCCGACACTGCCGACCAGCATGCCGTCCGTCTGGACTTCCTGCAGGTGACGACGGGCAAGGGCGTGAAGTCGGTGGCCTCCATCGGTCTCGACATCAGCGGACAGAAGTTTGAGGCTGCTGCCTCGGGTAATGGTCCCGTCGATGCTGCCATTAAGGCGCTGAAGCGTATCATCATGAAACAGATGACGCTGAAGGAGTTTACCATTCAGGCCATCTCGAAAGGCTCCGACGACGTGGGCAAGGTTCACATGCAGGTGGAGTACGACGGCCAGCTCTATTATGGCTTCGGTGCCGATACCGATATTGTGACAGCCTCTGTAGAAGCCTATATCGACTGTATTAACAAATTCAAGAACGAATGAACACATTATTTGACAAAATTTGGGACCAGCACGTCGTGCAACAGGTTGCCGACGGTCCCACACAACTGTATATCGACCGCCTGTACTGCCACGAAGTGACGTCGCCGCAGGCCTTCGACGGTCTGAGAGCTCGCGGACTGAAGTGTTTCCGTCCCGAGAAAATCTATTGTATGCCTGACCACAACACACCGACGCACGATCAGGATAAACCGATAGCCGACCCCGTGTCGAAGGCTCAGGTGGACGCGCTGGAACGTAACGCCCGTGAGTTCGGACTGACACACTACGGTATGGGAACACGCGACAACGGCATCATCCACGTCGTAGGTCCCGAGAAGGGACTGTCATTGCCAGGTATGACTATTGTCTGTGGCGACAGCCATACTTCGACCCATGGCGCTATGGGTGCTGTGGCTTTCGGCATCGGCACCTCAGAGGTGGAGATGGTGATGGCCTCGCAATGTATCCTACAGCAGAAGCCGAAGTCGATGCGTATCAACATCAACGGCCGGTTGGGTAGGGGGGTGACCGCCAAGGACGTGGCTCTATACCTGATGGCGCAGCTGACCACATCGGGGGCTACAGGCTACTTCGTCGAATATGCTGGCGACGTAGTCAAGGCTTTGTCGATGGAGGGTCGCCTGACGCTCTGTAACCTCTCGATAGAGATGGGTGCCCGTGGTGGTTTCATCGCCCCTGACGACACCACCTTTAATTATATAAAAGGTCGTGAGTTTGCTCCGAAGGGCGAGGCGTGGGACAAGGCTGTCGCCTACTGGCGTACGTTGAAGACTGACGACGATGCCGTCTTTGACAAGGAACTGACGTTCGACGCGAAAGACATAGAACCCCGCATTACTTACGGAACCAATCCGGGGATGGGGATAGGGATAACGGAAAGTATACCGGCCCCCCTGTCGTCCCCCGAGGGGGACACAAATGTCCTACAGAGTAATGAAGCCCCCTCGGGAGCAGTAGGGGGGGCTCGCGCTCTCGCTTATATGGGCTTCAAGCCTGGCCAGCAGCTTTTGGGAACGAAGGTCGACTACGTCTTCCTCGGCGCCTGCACCAATGGCCGCATCGAGGATTTCCGTGCTTTCGCCTCCATCGTGAAAGGGCGCAAGAAGGCTGCCGACGTGGTGGCTTGGTTAGTGCCGGGTTCGTGGGCCGTACGCCAGCAGATTGAGGACGAGGGTCTCGACAAGGTGTTGGCAGAAGCGGGCTTCGAGATTCGTCAGCCAGGCTGTTCGGCCTGCTTGGCGATGAACGACGACAAGATTCCTGCCGGCAAGTTAGCCGTCTCGACCTCGAACCGCAACTTCGAGGGCCGTCAAGGTCCCGGTGCCCGCACCATCTTAGCCTCGCCGCTGACTGCTGCTGCCGCTGCTGTAACAGGAGTAATCACCGACCCTCGCCTCCTCTTATGAAAAGTACTCCTGTACTCCTGTCTAAAACAAGTACTCCTGTACTCCTGTCTAACAAGTACTCATGTCAAAACAATGAAACAGAAATTCGACATCATCACCAGTACCTGTGTGCCCCTTCCGATAGAGAATGTGGACACCGACCAAATCATCCCCGCTCGTTTCCTCAAGGCAACCACCCGCGAGGAGAAATTCTTCGGCGATAACCTCTTCCGTGACTGGCGCTACAATACCGACGGCACTCCTGTTGAGGATTTCGTCCTCAACGACCCCCAATATGGCGGCTGCATCCTCGTGGCAGGCAAGAACTTCGGTTCAGGCTCCAGTCGTGAGCACGCTGCCTGGGCTATTGCGGGTTATGGTTTCCGCGTGGTCATCTCGTCGTTCTTTGCCGACATCCACAAGAACAATGAACTGAACAACTTTGTGCTGCCCGTACAGGTCAGCGAGTCATTCCTGCAGGAGCTGTTCGACAGCATCAAGGCCGACCCTAAAACCGAGGTCGAAGTGGACTTGCCGCGTCAGACGGTCACCAACCTCGCAACAGGGCGTAGCGAGCATTTCGACATCAACGGCTATAAGAAGCATTGCCTGATGAATGGCCTCGACGACATCGACTTCCTGGTGCAGAATCAAGAGAAAACTAAAGAGTGGGAACATGGAAACCAGGTTTGTTGAAATCTTAGACTCCACGCTTCGCGACGGTGAACAGACCAATGGCGTCTCCTTTCTCCCGCACGAGAAACTGATGATTGCCCGTATGCTGCTCGGCGAACTGAATGTCGACCGCATCGAGGTAGGCTCAGCCCGTGTCAGCGACGGCGAGAAGGAGGCCGTGAAGATGATCTGCCGCTACGCCGCCCAGATAGACCGCCTGGATAGGGTAGAGGTGCTGGGATTCGTCGACGGTACGAAGAGCGTTGACTGGATTGTCGACTGCGGCTGTCAGACGCTGAACCTGCTGGCAAAAGGCTCGCTGAAGCATTGTCAGCAACAGTTGGGCAAGAAGCCCGAAGAGCATATTGCCGACATCTGCAATACCGTTCATTATGCTAAGAGTAAGGGCATCGTCGTCAACCTCTACTTAGAGGACTGGTCCAACGGCATGAAGGATTCGCCCCAGTACGTCTACCAGCTGATGGACAGTCTCGTCGATACCGGCATTCGCCGTTTTATGCTGCCCGACACGCTGGGTATCATGAATCCTCTGCAGGTCATCGAGTACTTCCGGAAGATGCTAAAACACTATCCTGATACCCACTTCGACTTTCACGCTCACAACGACTACGACTTGGCCGTCTCTAACTCGCTGGCTGCCGTGCTGAGCGGTGCTCGTGGACTTCATGTCACCATCAACGGACTGGGTGAACGTTGCGGCAATGCACCCCTGTCGAGCGTTCAGGTTATCTTGAAAGACCAGTTCCACGCCCAGACCAACATCTGCGAGGACAAGCTGAATGCTGCCAGCCGCATGGTGGAGAGCTATAGCGGTATTGCCGTAGCTCCCAACCAGCCCATCATCGGCGACAACGTCTTCACACAGGTGGCCGGTGTTCATGCCGACGGCGACAAGAAAGACCGCCTCTACCAGAACGACCTCGTGCCCGAGCGATTCGGTCGCAGGCGTGAGTATGCGTTAGGCAAGACCAGCGGCAAGGCCAACATTTCCAAGAACCTCGAAGAGCTGGGCTTAGAGCTGACCCCCGAACAGCAGCGCCGCGTCACAGAACGCATCACGGAGTTGGGCGACAAGAAGGAGATTGTTACTCAGGAAGACCTGCCCTACATCGTTAGCGACGTGCTCAAGCACGATGCGCCAGAGGATAAGGTGAAGTTGGTAAGCTACGTCGTTTCAACCGCTTATGGATTAAAGCCTGGAGCAAATATTAAGGTAGAGATTAACGGTCAGCAGTACGAGGCTTCGGCTACCGGCGACGGTCAGTATGACGCCTTCGTCAAGTCGTTGCGCTACATCTACAAGAAGTATCTCGACCGCACGTTCCCTATCCTGCAGAACTACGCCGTCACCATCCCGCCCGGCGGACGTACCGATGCCCTGGTGCAGACGGTCATCACCTGGAACGACAACGGACGGCTGCTGCGCACACGCGGACTGGATGCCGACCAGACGGAGGCTGCCATCAAGGCCACCTTCAAAATGCTGAACATCATCGAAAACGAATTAAACCAACAATTATGAAACTGAAAATTGCCGTCCTTCCGGGCGACGGAATAGGTCCGGAGATTATGAAACAGGGCGTGGCCGTGATGGACGCCATTGCCGAGAAGTGCGGACACGAGTTCACCTACGAGGAGGCCCTCGTCGGCGCCTGTGCCATCGAGGCCGTCGGCGACCCTTATCCCGCGGCGACCCACGACGTCTGTATGCGTGCCGACGCCGTACTCTTTGCTGCCGTCGGCTCCCTGAAGTACGACAATGACCCGACGCTGAAGGTGCGTCCCGAGACGGGGCTGCTGGCTATGCGCAAGAAGCTGGGACTCTTTGCCAACGTGCGACCCGTAGCCACTTTCGACTGCCTGCTCCATAAGTCTCCGCTGAAGGAGGACCTGCTGCGTGGTGCTGACTTTGTTGTCATCCGCGAGCTCACCGGCGGCATGTACTTCGGCGAGAAGTATCAGGACAACGACCGCGCCTACGACACCAACATCTACACCCGTCCCGAGATTGAACGCATCCTGCGCGTCGCTTTCGAAATGGCGATGACGCGCCGCCGCCACCTGACCGTCGTCGACAAGGCCAACGTGCTGGCTTCGAGCCGTCTGTGGCGACAGGTGGCCAAGGAGATGGAGCCGCAGTATCCCGAGGTCAAGACCGACTACATGTTCATCGACAACGCCTCGATGCGTGTGCTGACCGAACCGCGCTTCTTCGATGTCATTGTGACGGAGAACACCTTTGGCGACATACTGACCGACGAGACGTCGTGCATCACCGGATCCATGGGCTTGCAGCCCTCGTCGTCGTTAGGCGAGCACACTCCGCTCTTCGAACCCGTTCACGGCTCGTGGCCACAGGCTGCCGGACAGAACCTTGCCAACCCGTTGGCGCAGATTCTCTCTGCCGCCATGCTCCTCGAACACTTCGGACTCACCCGTGAGGGCCAACTGATACGTCAGGCCGTGAATGCCTCGCTCGACGCCAACGTCCGTACGCCCGAGATTCAGGTGGAAGGTGGTGCCCATTACGGCACGCGTGAGGTAGGGCAGTGGATTGTCGACTACATCAATGCGCATTAATTTGCGTAGAAATTGGGTTCTTAGCCGATATTTTCGTACCTTTGGGCATTCGCCCGAAGGTACTTCCGTTCGGAAATACTCAAATAAATTTGGTATTTCGCTCACTTATTCGTACCTTTGCACCCGCAAATACATTTTTATTATTAAAAAAGAAGAAATGAAAGCATTTGTTTTTCCCGGACAGGGAGCACAGTTCGTAGGTATGGGCAAGGATCTGTACGATACGAACGCCACAGCAAAAGAATTGTTTGAAAAGGCTAACGACATCCTCGGCTACCGCATTACCGACATCATGTTCGAAGGTACCGACGAGGATTTGAAGCAGACGAAGGTGACACAGCCCGCCGTGTTCCTCCACTCGGTCATTTCGGCCATCTGCATGGGCGACGCATTCCAGCCCGCTATGACTGCCGGTCACTCCTTAGGCGAGTTCTCGGCTCTGGTTGCCGCCGGAGCCCTCTCGTTTGAAGACGGCCTGCGCCTGGTCTATGCGCGTGCTATGGCCATGCAGAAAGCCTGCGAGGCCCAGCCCTCGACGATGGCAGCCATCATCGCGCTGCCCGATGAGAAGATTGAGGAAGTCTGCGCCGAAGTGTCGAAGATGGGCAAGGGCGTCGTCGTGCCTGCCAACTATAACTGTCCCGGCCAGCTGGTCATCTCGGGCAATATCGACGCTATTAACGAGGCCTGCGAGCAGCTGAAGGCCGCCGGTGCCAAGCGTGCCCTGCCCCTGAAGGTGGGTGGCGCGTTCCACAGCCCCCTCATGCAGCCCGCCAAGGACGAGCTGCAGGCCGCTATCGAGCAGACCGAGTTCCAGGCTCCTAAGTGCCCCGTCTACCAGAACGTCGACGGCAAGCCCCATACCGACCCCGCTGAGATCAAGCAGAACCTCATTGCCCAGCTCACCTCAAGCGTCCGCTGGACACAGTGCGTGCAGGCTATGATTCAGGACGGTGCCGACGACTTCACGGAGTGCGGCCCCGGCAAGGCGCTGCAGGGAATGATTGCCAAGATCAACCGCGAGGTCAGCGCCCACGGCATACAGCAAGCTGAATAATCCGAATAAGTAGACACCCTTGTCGCCGACAAGGAGTCTACCGTAACCAAACCCGACCTTTACCGTAAGCAAAGGTCGGGTTTGCCGTAAGCAAAGGTCAGGTTTACCGTAAGCAAAGGTCAGGTAGTAGTAGGCTGCCCGCAGCTTTGCTTTAAACGGAGGTAGTAGTCGCTATAGTCCTTGCACCCCGGCGGCAGATGGTGGCGCACCAGCCCTGGCAGCACCTGCTGCAGCTGCAGGAAGAGCCGTTCGCCGGGCACGTCGTTGTCGGGGTACATGTGGAAGCCCACCCCCAACCCCTCCCTAAGGGATGGGAGTTTTGAGTCGGAGAACGAGCGGAGCAGCTCCCTGTCTTTCTTCGTGAGCAGGGTGGCCGACGGAATGGCGATAGCTTTATGGCCTGCCGATAGTAGGCTCCAGCAATCTGATGCGCCCTCGGCTATGTAGAGCTCGTCGCCAGGCTTCAGGCGGTTCAAGACGGGCAGATTGTAGATGCCGCACTCAGACCCTTTGGGGAAGCGGAAACGGGGAAGACCCCCCTCCGTCTCCCCCGAGGGGGAGTGACTTAAAGCCTCCCCTCGGGGAGGTTTGGAGGGGGTTAAGTTTCTGTTCTGCACCCCCACCAATTTGCCCTCACGATCATAGTAAGGTATCTGCAGCCAAGGCACGCCCTGCCGGTCCGTCCACGAAGTCAACCGGCACCAGCGCACGACTCTCGGGTCAAGCCTACGCTCCTCAAACAGAAACCGCCGAGCATCAGGCGAAAGCCAAGGACGTTCAAAGAACCGCTCATATCTCGTTGCGTCAAAAGTGCACAAAGGGGTCGGTTCCGGTGTGCACTTGGTATCTGTCGGAGGGAAGAGGATGGCTGTGTCAGGACGGGTGGGCTTCTCTTTGTTAGCCCCACGGGTCTTGGTCAATCTGGCCCATTCCACCAGTTTTTTCATTTCCTCCTCGTCGTGCTGGCGGAAATCGCGGCAAATGGCTTCCACCAAGTTGCCCAATTGCCCCTTGTTGTTACCCGAATCGGCTA
>Ga0310695_10005312_pt1 | contig 22605 bp, 17 predicted proteins | sample RumenRJG_04DNA_FD_203882 | JGI IMG/M metagenome (GOLD analysis project Ga0310695, IMG submission 203882) | Bovine rumen microbial communities from Lethbridge, Alberta, Canada - RJG_04 (v2) (version 2) | ecosystem: Host-associated > Mammals > Digestive system > Stomach > Rumen | place: Canada...
GCTTTGGGCTCCGGTGCTGGTGGAGGGCTAGGCCCCTCCTGCAACTACGCGGCCTCTACGGGCGGGAGCATTACGCCTTCTTCCCGCAAGCCGCGCTTATCCAGAAAGCCAGTACGCCGCAGGAACGAAATCCGCAAGCTGCGGCTTCTGGCAAGCCCCCACCTCAACGCCCGTCAGGGCGTAGGTGGCGGGTCCATTGACCCAACGATGCCGTTCACGCGATGGGGATTGTTCGGAAACTCAAGCTCTTTTTCCCTGCGTATGACGAAGCTATCAGGAAAGTAACTGAGGAGGATTCTGCGAATTTGGAAGCAGAGCTTTCTGTAGCGGATTCGATGCTTTCTGCGGATGGCTTTCCTGTTCTTCACGGCAAGGAAGGAGAAGATTCGATGCCAAAAGAAGCTACTGCAACGCCAGACGACTTGGCGACAAATTGCCTCAGCCGGACGCAGACACTTTTGGATTTCGTCATCTCTTATAACGATGACGAATTGCCGCCTGCTTTTCCATCTCTTGTAAAAAAGCAGCGTCGCATCCTTGTCTCTATCACGAAGGACAAGCCGCTGGCTCTCCAGATTCGCCGCCATCTGGAATACTATCTCCCGAAGACTATCCAGCTTGTTTCGTTCTATACGAAAATCAAGACATCTTCCAAGAGAGAAGAAGGCGACCTCGAATATTTTGCAAAAATCAGCGGCATCCTTTCTAGCTTTGAAGATGAATATGATGCCGCCCTGAAGAAAATTCTGCCCAGCCAGAGGTCTTCTCTTGACGCTGTCCTGAGCGATGCGGAGGACAATCTCGTTGCCGACGGGCTTCGTCCAAAAATGGAAGACTCAGAGAAAAATATCGAAACCATTCAGGAAAGAGAGTGACGAAACATGCTTCCTGTATTTTTGAGAATGAAGAATTTCCTAAGCTACGAGGAAGAGTCGTTTGATTTCAGCAAGATTACCTGTGCGACCGTCACAGGAGAGAACGGTGCTGGCAAGTCGAGCTTCTGCACGGATGCCATTACATTCGCCCTCTATGGCTTTGGTACGAAGGGCGGTCCGAAAGAACTTGACAACTATGTGCGGAAGGGAGCGGATTCCGGCACAGTCGAGTTCTTGTTCGAGCTCGGAGACGAAAAGTTCAAGGTCATCCGCACACGGAGCATCACGAAGGGGAAGACCTCCCTCTCGTTCTTCACCATCAACAGCGACGGCGTGGAGATTCCTCTTGGCAACGGGAAAGTGACGGACACGCAGAAGCTCATTGAGTCGACGCTCCATATGAACTACCGTACCTTCTCTTCTTCGGCGATGGTTGCACAGGGGAAGTCTGGCATGTTCACGGAAGGCATGACGGACAACGAGCGCAAGGAAGCCCTCATTGAAATCATGGACATCGACTCATGGGCTGGCATCGGGGAAGAGGCTGCCGAGCGTATACGCAACCTGAAGGCGGAAATCCGCTCCATCCAGAGCCTCATCGACAATGCGCAGTTGGATGACATTGGGTTCCTGAAACAGCAGGAACAGGGCATCCGCTCCCGCATGAAGGAAACAGAAGCTCTCGAAAAAGAGAAGAAGAAAGTCGCGGAAGCGAATCACGACGCAGCATTTCGCTCGGAAAACATCCTGAAAGAAGCCGACGAAATTGCTTCCAGCATCGAGGAAAACAAAAAAATGATTTCCTCAAAAGAAAAACAGGCTTTATCTGCCTCTTCCTCCAAGAGGAAAGCAGAAAACGAGCTTTCCTCGCTGAAGGAGAAGCGGGCAGGAGCAGAAAAGCTCGTCGCCTCTCGTGACAAAGTGGAATCTGATTATGCGGCATGGGCAGAAGCAGACGCTCTCGTGAAAGAGCTGGAAGAGAAGAAAATGTCCATTCTCCAGAAAGGTCAGGAACTCCAGCGCGTCATCCAGGATGGAAAAACTTGGAATTCTGCCCACGAGAACCTGCTGAAGCAGGCGGACATCCATATCGAGAACCGCAGGAAGCAGGCGGAAGCCCTTGAAAGCGTCCCGTGTGCTGGAAACGATGCCCTCACATCTTCCTGCCGCTTCCTCAGCATGGCGCGTCAGGCGAAAGACGAGCTCCTGAAGTTCGAGGAACGCAAGGCGAAAATCGAGAAAGACGAGAACCCGCATCGGGAAGAATACGTCCGCGTGAACGCCGAGTACAAGAAGATGGAGGCTGGCTTCTCTGAAGAACGGCTTGCAAAGGCAAAAAAAGAACTCGTTTCCTTTGCCGGAGCCGACAAGCGCAAGCAGTCTCTCGACATGGCACTCGAACGGATGTCCCTTCTGGATGATGCCATCCGGTCAAAAAAGGACGAAATTGCCGAACGTGCAGAGCAGGAAAAAACTGTTTCCGAAGAACTCGATGCCCTGAAGGAAAAAGCGGAAATACTCTCAAAGAAGGAGGAGGCAAAGAAAGCTGAGGCAGAGAGTCTCAAGGAAAAGGCCGCCGCTTACGCAGGAGCGCAAGCAGAGCTGGAAAAGCTCGAAGCGTCCATGAAGAGCCTCGAACTCGACCTCTTCCGCGTGCAGGCAAAAGCCGAGCAGGCGGAAAAATCCGCAAAAGAGGCAGAAGAACGAAAGAAGAAGCTCCTGTCGCTTCAGGATAAGCTTTCAACAGCTTCCCTTCTCGTCGATGCATGCAGCAAAAAATCAGGCGTTCCTGCCTTCATCGTCGAAAATGCCGTCCCGGAAATCGAAGATTCTGCAAACGACATGCTCGACCGCATGACAGACGGGAAGCTGGAGCTCCGCTTCTCCATGCAGGAAGATTCCAAGACAAAGAAGACCGTGCAGGAAACGCTCCGTGTCAAGGTTTCTTATTACGGTGTCGAGCGTGACTACGAGACGTTCTCCGGGGCAGAAAAGTTCATCATCGACCTTTCCATCCGCATCGCCCTCAGCAAGTTTCTTGCTCACCGAGCTGGCACGAGCATGCAGCTCTTCGTCCTTGACGAAGGCGTATCTTGTGCGGACGAAACGAACCGGGAAGAAATCATGGACGCCATTCGGAGCATCACCGGCGAGTTCAAGAAGATTCTCTTTGTCACGCATATCACGGAACTGAAGGACATCTTCGACCAGCGCATCGTCGTAACGAAGGATTCGCATGGGTCGCATATACGGGTGGAGTGAGCCAGCAAAAGAAAAAGGGGTGGATTTTTGCGCTCGAAGCCTAAAAAATCACGATTTTGCAAAGTCTTTCGGCTCAATCTTCCTGCCCTTTTCCTCACTCTATACGTCGATTGGCCCTAGCAACGGAAAGGTGTGGGATTTCTTCGCACTCCGAGCCTTGAAAATCACGATTTTTCTTGGCTTTTAAGTCTATATTCCATTCCTTTTCCTTTGCTGGTTCCTCTGCCTCCTTGTTAGAATAGCCATATACACAGAAAGGAGGCAGGGGATTCATTTATCCCCGCATAGATATGACGAAAAAGAAGAAAGTGTTGACAATGGCTCTTGCCGCAGCGGCTATAGGCTTTGGTTTCCAGTCTTCAGATATGGTGGAAGCCGCGAGCCAGACAACTTCGTATCATTCCCCGTCGCCGCTCCGCGCACAGCGCGAGGCTGCTGAAAAGCACTACCAGGAGGAGCAGGAGAAGCCGAAAGTCGAGGCCAAGGCTCCTGCTTATCAGATGGTTGATGTTGAAGAGGAGGAGACGCCGCAGAACAGCGTGTTCCCGACTGACGGCTCCTACCATTCTCCCTCGCCGCTCCGCGCCCAGCGTGAGCTTGCTGAAAAACATGCGGCAGAGTACAAGGAAGTCATGGCGAGAACGCCGGATGGAAAACAGCACCGTGTCCTTGCAAGCATCAACAAGGAGGCAAAGGAAGCATCCAACGCTTACGACAGAACCTTCGTCTATGGGAAAGCCGCCGTCCTCAACAATGGCATGCATTCCTACAGGAAGCTTCATGCAACCGTCCATGTCGAAGATTCCATTGATGAGAAAGGAAATCCTGGCACGTTCGTGTCCGTTTCCCGTGACGATGTCCGTCGCTGGTCGAAGTCTTCTGTCTCGGAGGCCCCGATTCTCGAAGTGAAGAAGGAGCATTACTTTTTCCCGGATGAGCAGGCAAAAGACTTCGATATTTCGAAAATCAAGTCCCTGAAGCCCATCATCGTTCTGGGCGAAGGTGCAACGAAGGCTGCAACAAAGGGAGAGCTTGAAGATGCAGAAGATTGAAGACCTGTTTTCTTTTAATGGAAGGAAAGTCTGGATGCGGGATGCTGGAACGGGGGAGCTCCTTCCAGACAACCCCTTCTTTGTGAAGGAAGACTGTATCTTGGATGCAAGAAAGGCCGTGCGTGACGACATCATCGGCCTGTTTTTCCGTGGCCGTATCACAGCTACGCCGGAAGAATTCCCGTCTTTGCAGGAGGACGAGGAATACACGTTTCTCTCGTATCCTGGCCTGAAAGAGAAGAAGCGCAAATACAAGGGTGCTGGTCTTGATTACCTGAACCTCCTTGTCGGAAATGTGTTCCGCACATCCACGGTTTCTTCTGCTGACAGGGCTCGTGTCCGTTCCATTTTTGATGCATTGTCGAGGCTGAAGAAGCCGGTGATGGCATCTATCGTGCAGGACGCAGACCTGTTCCTGAAGCGCCTGAAAGAAGCCGACGCCGAACAGGCGGAGATTCCGCCTGTTGACCCGGACTTCCCAGAAGACACAAAGGACAGGGGAATCCTGAAGAAGATTGCAGAAACCGCAACATAAGAAAAAGAGGGAGAGGCTGATTGCCCCTTCCTCTTTACTTCTGTTGTTCTTTCAACTTTTTCTGGTGTTCGCGCTTCATGTTCTCGTATTCGTACATGATGCGAATCCAGTGCGTTAAGTATTCCTCATACTCGCGCCAGTTCCGTTCGACATAGTCGTTCCCGTTTTCGGAAAGCCCCATGTCGATGATGCCTTTCAATGCCATGTGCCTTGCAACCTTGGATTTCGGATTGCGGTAGCACAGGCGCCCAATTTCGCCGACCCAGTAGCGGGCGGCAATCATCGTCAGCACGTCGGTGCCAGAGAGCCCCAGATGATAGGGCTCTCTCTTCTTGGATTTTGTCAGCGCGTCCAGCATCCTTGTCTCGAATGCTTTTAACGCTCGGATGTTCGAGATGACCAAGAACAAGTATTTCTCGCCGACTTTGTCGGCGTATTCATTGGTCATCCCTTCGTTTCCGAAGGTATACAAGCCTTCTCCGCATGTTTCGAAGAAGGTGATGACTTTCTGAAGCTCGTACACTTCCTTTTCCGTGAAAAGAGCCATACGAGCCACCTCCTTTCTTCCCGCAAAGCGGGACTCGACAGATTTTCCCGCAAGCGGGATTTCACACATCCAATTATGCCCCATCCTAGCTATTTCGCCTTGAAATTCGGATTTCCTGCCATCTCTGCTAGAATAGGCATAGACTTCTTTTCCGAGAGGGGGATTTTGCGTGGAAACGTTCCTTTACTGGCTGAATATCATCATGCTCATCTCTTCAGCCGCCAGCTTCTTCCGTGCGCTCTATGTGTTCAGCGTCAAGGCCATCGTCGTCAACGGCGCACTCCTTTCCCTGTTCACATACCTGCAATTCTTCTATCACTGAGGAGGGCTGAGCATTGGCCTCAAGAATCTTTACTGGAGAGGCGGAGCGTTACATCGAATCCCTGTACAAGAGCATGAAGGACGACCCACAAGCCAAGAGCTTCTACCTGTCCTTCCTCTTCAACCTCGCCATGCCGTATTTCAAGCTCCACAAGATAGCATGCCCCCAGGAATCCCTGCTGGACTATCTGAAGGTCTTCGTGTCGAAAAAGGAAGCCTCTGGCGAGCTCATCGTCGGGCATACCGTCAACTGCCTCTCCTGCCACAAGAAGGTCTTCGGTCCGTTCCGAGGAAAGAACCTCCCGAAGACGCTCTGCTGCCCATACTGCGGGACAATGATAGATACAGAAAACGACTACGTCATGCTCGACCACCGTTATTTTTTTGCAGACAAGTCTCCAGAGTTCGAATCAGTTCCGAAAACTTAAAAAGCGCCTTGCTTGTTGGCAAGGTGCTTTTTTTTGCAATTATTCTGGAATGTTGAAGTCAACCTCGACGTTCCAGCTCGGGTCTTTCATGTTCATGAGGTCGCTGACCATCAGCGTGAGCTGTCCAGCCTCGTCGCGGATAGGGTCGAACACAAGCATCACCGTCTCGTCCATGCCGACGGGAATCTGGCTCCCGCTCCAGCTGGAGAACGGGTCTGCCGCGTACTGGTGTCCCTCGTTGTCCACGAGCTTCGCCGAAGAAGCGAGCATCGCCGAAACGTTCGCCTTCCCTTCATTCTTGAGATGAACGAAGAGCCGCGTCTGGTCGCGCCGGAACTGAATGCCTGTGACGGAAACCGTCAGCCCGTTCATAGAATCCGAGGCATCCGAAATCTCATAGACATTCTTCTTGTTCGTCGAAGCCGCCTTCAGTTTCGGGTTCGTCGTCTCCTGCATCACGGTCTGTGCATCCTGCACGGGATAGCCCTTGTCCGTGGACGCGAAATGATAGATTCCGAAGCCGACGCATGCCGTCAGCAGTCCTCCGACAACGCCCGCAAGGACGAGGTCTCTGAATTTATTTTTTTTCGGTGCGGGGAGCGGACTAACCTGTCCCGCTTCTACGACCTGCCTGCCGCTCCCATCGGGCGGCGGGAGCTGTCGGATGTCTTTCTCGTCATCCATGCCTATACACCTTCCTCATTCGATATTGTTGTACATCTCGAAGAAGTCCTGCGCCTTCTCCTCGTAATTCTTGTTCGATTCCTTCGTGAGTTCGAGGTTCCGCTCCGACTGGTTCGACAGATACCCGGCGACATTGTCGCAGTATGTCATCTGGATGGAGTAGAGCTCTATCACTTTGGACTTCAGCCCCTCATAATCCTGGGGAGCCGTCAAATCGACGAGTTCTTTTTTCTTGCTGCTGAGAGCGGACTTTGCCTGCTTCATCGTCTCGGAGAGCTCGTCTGCTGACATCGTACCGCCAGTATAGGAATCCGACGAATCAACGATGATGCCGTGCTGGTCCTGGATGTAGGTGACATAGGGTTCCAGCTCCGTCAGGAATGTTGCGTTCCGTCGGTCTGCCATCGTTATCCTCTGCGGAACGCCGTCCTGCACATTCGTGTAATGCACGCCGATACCGAGGAACGCCGCATACAGGAACGCAAACAGGATGCCGAAAAACACCATCTTGTTATGGGAGACAAGCTCCTCTTCCTCATTCTCCACAGGCTCGTCGAGGACTTCCTCAAACTCCTCGCTCACGGGCGACACATACGACTTCTTCGCCGTCATGGCCTCGGTATTCTGTGACGACAGGATGGACTTCGGCCTGCCTTCGTCTCCGTAGGGAGAGGCCATAGCGCTTTCATCTATCTCGGCTTTCAGGGAACGGATGTCACCGGCAAGGAGGGAATCGTCGATTTCCGCATCCTTGTCCTCGCTTTTCGTGATTTTCGGAGCCTCTCCCGCAGGAGCTTCCTGTGACGATTCCCGAGGAGAAAGTTCTTCCTTCTTGTCAGCCGCAGGCTCTGCGACATGGAACGGGAAGGTCGGCTGGCTGGAACTTTCCTTTTTCGGACTGTTTTTCCCCGTGAAATTTGTGCCAAATCGTGCCATATTCGAGCGAACCTCCCATCAAGAAAGGAAGAGATAGGGGAGCGCGAGAAAAGCGATGTAAATCGCCAGATTCGTAAAAATCAGGATGACCCTGTCCGTCGCCGTTCCCGGCAGGTTGTTCTTGTAGAGGACATACAGGATGACCTGCCGCAGCAAGATGGCTCCTCCGAATGTCAGCCCGGCAAGATTATCTGAAATGCGACTCGTCAGGAAGAAGATGACGAATTCCACAACATAGATGACATAGGATGCCGCGTCAATCTGGAGGAAGATGGCGAGGTCCCGGTAGCCATCCTTCATCATGAGGTTCCAGACGGATTTCGCGGCGCACCCCTTGGCAAGCCACGCGAGGATTTCAAAGAGGAGGACGCCGATGAAGAGGGAGGGAAATCCCATCTCCGAGAGCGCGGCAGGCGAATCATTCTGCATGAGGAGGTAGCTGACGCCGATGAGCGCCGTCACCCCGACGACGAGGAACAGGAGCGCATAGGTGACGCTGAACGTCCCTGCCGCATCGCTGCACATCTCTTCCGCGACCTCTGCCTTCGTCCGCACTTCGTCGAGGTCGACATTCCTGTATTTCTTCTCCAAATCATGGAGGAAAACGCTCTTCCGCATGGTTCCATGCTCCTTTCTGCGAATATTCTAGCAAGAGGACAGCAAAAGGAGGAGGGAGGAAATCGCGATTTCCAGAGCCCTCCTGCCAAAAAAATCCATTCTTTCCTTTTGCTGGTTCACTTGTCCGTTGCCGAGCCCGTAAGCCCTGAAACAAGCTGGCGAGCCTTCGAGATGTCAGTTTTCACCGCATGCTTCAGGCTGTCGAACACGGTGCTCCCGATGCGGTTCACGAGGTCATAATCCGACGTGTCGGCATACGAATTGCTGTTGACCTTGTTCCCAGCGCTGTCCTTTATGATGACGAGGCCGTCTTCGGTAGAAAGCGAAACTTTCGAGAGGTCGACGCCGCTCTTGTTCGAGAGGTCGGCAAGCTCTTCGTTGGAATACTCGCTGCCCGTGACCTTGAGAATCTTCATCTCGCCCTTGTCGTCCGTATGGACGCTGACCATCTGCCCATTCGGGAGTAGCGTGTAATCATAGCCGAGAGAGCCTGCAAGGCCAAGAACCGTTTTGCCGGTTGCAGGGTCTACGCGGACAACCTTGCTGGAATCGCGTCCTGGATGAAAATTCCCGTCTGCATCCGTGTATCCTGCCGTGTTTTCCTGCGCCTCACGGGCATAAGCTGACTGGTTCTGGTTGTAGAGTTCGAGGTCGATGCCGATGTGGCTTGCATCGCCGCCGCCGACATCGCGGAACAAGTAGCTGTTGTCATCAGCTTCCTGCACGAGGACGGAATCGAACGTCGCGTATTTTCCCGAAGCGTTCTTGCAGGAATCCTTCGTAGCGTGAGACGTCTCGATGACAGCTTGCGCATCCTTCTGGATGCCCGTCGTGTCATCAAGGACGAGGCGGCAGATACTCCTTTCCGTGTCCCATGTCGCGGAAGATACTTTGCCAGCGATAGCGATGCGTTCGTCCGTCTCCATCGAGAGCGGCGCGTTCAGGATGGCGGAAACGACGGAGTTGCGCGTCGTCTGTCCCTCGCTGTTGAGGGTGTTGAGATATGCCGACACCGTGTAGCGGACGATGTAGATTTCCTTCTTGCCTCCGTCATTCGGCGTATATGTGAACGTGACAGTTCTCTGGCCCTCCGGGCGGTCATCCCAGTTGCCCATTTCGACAATGATGGGGTCTCCGTTCTGGAATTGCTCCGTGACCGGAATCGTCTGCGTCCTGCCTTCCTTGAGGTTCTTGAAAGACGCCGTCATCGTGCCATTCTTGGCCTTCTCCTTGTCCTTCGGCTTGAGTGTCAGCTCGACGTTCTTGCCGTCGATGGTCGTCGGGAATCCTGGGTCAATGGAGACCGTGAAGAAGCTCGTCTTGTTGAAGTCTGTCTTGCCGTTGTTGTCCTCGACGCTCAGGATGTTCATCTCTTTTTGAATCTGTTCCTTACGGAGAATGGAGTCCTTGCGTTCCTGGATGCGCTCCTGAAGCTTCGCGTTCTCTTTTTCCTTCGCCTTCTGTGCCGCCAGTTTTTCCTCATTCGCTATTTCGGCCTCGTTCATCGCCTGCTGGTAGGTGATAGCAAGGATGGCAAGCTTGTGCGCCGCAGGGAGGTCGATGTTCTGGAGGGAGAGGGAAGTTGCTGTGACAAGGTTCGACGCATACTCAGACGGGTTCGACGTGCTCGTGCTGCTCAGCATCTTTGCCTGCTGCTTCTGGATTTCGATGGACTGCAAGACAGCTGCATCTACGGCGATTCCGTCCGACGTGTAATACTCCATGTCATTGTTGAGCCTCTGCACGTCACGGTATTCTCCCTTTGAATCCTTCTCCCGGACAGACCTCAAAACGCTTGACGGGCAGACTTGCTCATTCGTGGAGTGATAGCAAGGGTTCTTCGTCACCGTCACGAAGGAACCATCCTGGCGGACAGCCTGATAGGTTGTGTAACCGTTCGATGATGTTCCATTGACTTGCTGGTCTTTCTTTTCCTTCAGGTTGGCTTCTCGCTTCTGCTGGCTCTGCTGTGCAACGGCAGCATTCGCGTCGCCGATGTCCGTCCCGTCGGATGTTGCACCATTCCCGCTCGCGTTACCGTTCATGGCATTGTCGAAATTCTTCTTGAGGTCGGCGACGCCGTTGATGTCCGAGACCTTCTTCAGAATCTCGTTGTCGCTGTCCGTCGGCTTCTGCTCATCTTCCGTATAGGGAGCCGGTGTTGGAGCCGCCGTCGTAGCTTCTGCCGCATACGCGAATGGGACGAAGGCGCTCGTCATGAACTGCGCCGCGATGAGCATGGAAAGGATTTTCTTTTTTTTGCTGTTCTCGTGCCTCATAACATTCGAGGGAGCGTCGTCAGGACGCCCCCTCTTCCTCCTTCTCTTTATATTCTATCAACATTCAATGAATTTGTTTTTTCATCCAGCCTGCTGGTCTTCACGGGCTTTCTTTTCTGCCTCGTATTCCTCGTAAATCTTCTTGAGCATCTCGTCAATCTTGTCGCGGGGGAGATACGGATCGTTCATGGCCGCCTGCTTCATGTATTCGGGGAGCGGGAGGTCGAGGTCGAAGACCATTTCCTCGTTGCTCGGCGGGTCTGTCTCGCAGCGGGCGACCTGGACGAGGCACGGCTCTGCGTACTGGTGGGCAATCGTGTTGTTGATGCGCACGATGGCCTGGCCTATCGGCTGCTTCGCAATCCAGATAGGAACATCGCGGTTGTCGAGGCGTGCGTTGCGGCAGAGCTCCGAAGTCATCATGTCAAGGTCGTCCTTGTTGCCGAGGCGGTGGACGATGAGGATGGAGCAGTTCGTGATGATGGTAGGCGGGAGGAGCGACGGGCTCTGGACGATAGGCATCGCGTAGAGTCCGTATTCGCGTCCCTCATTAAATATAATCTGAAAGACGTCTTCCGTCACGCCAAGAGGCGGAGCGTTGCCCGTCTCCGGGTTCTCGATAATGCGGTGCGCTTCCTCCATGATGAAGAAGCGCTTCTCGACCTTCTTCTCGTACATCTTCTTGGCCTTCGAGTAGAGGAAGACCGCCCAGCTGATGAGCTCGATGATGAACTTCTTCGCGGCTTCGCCAAGGTCGCCGCCTTCGAGCACGGTGATGCGCTTGCCGTCGATGAAGGATTCCATCGTCATGCATTCGTCCGGGTTCGTTGCGCAGTACATGTTGCAGAGCGTGCCGGTCTCGAAGTCTGCGAGCTTCTGGAGGATGGAGTCGAAGGCATCCTTCATGCCCATACCCGTGCTGGAGAACTTCTTCGTTACGTAGTCCTGCGCGACAGGGTCGAGTTTGTTGAGCTTCAGGATGAAATCAGACTCCCAGTCATTGACGAAGCGCGGGGAATTGTCTTTCCCCTGACGGCCGAAGGAACCTCCTTTTCCTCCGCTTCCTTGCGTGCCGGGGCACTTGCCTTCCTTCATGCAACGGACGACTTTTGCGACATCGGAAATCGTGACGTTGTAGATAGCGTCGCCGACGATGGCTCTCGGAACTTCTTCGACAGAGCCGTCGTTCTTGACCTTCATGATGCCATTCAGGACGAAGAGCGTCATCGCCGCGCTGTCGAGCACGGAATACATCTTCGTGCCGAAGCCGAAGCCGAGGCACATGGATTCGTTGACGCGGTTGAGCCACTGGCGGAAGCCAATATATTTTGGTGGGACGTAGAGGTTTATCTTGATGGGGCGGATGCTCGTGTCATCAAGGCCATAGAACTCGAACTCCTCCTTGACGTTTGTTGCAAACTTCTTGAGGACGCGCCAAGAGTTCTTCCAGTCGAGAGCAAGGACCTTCATGTCCTTGTACTTCATGATGACTTCCTTTGCGATGCGGACGGCAGACGTCGTCTTGCCGCAGCCGGAACCGCCGCAGATGAGAGTGTGCATGAACTCTGATTTTGAGAAATAGAAATCGAAGTTCGGCTCTCCGTCCTCGTAGTTTATCTGGCGACCGAAATAGATTTCGCCGTTCTTGTTCGCGAAGACCGAGAACGGAGGAATGTTCGTCGCTACCGTGGAAATGCCGCCCGTCTCGACGCGTGGCAGGTGAGTGAGAGCCGCAAGCTCCGAAGTCAGCATGATAGTCGACCAGAAGTAACCGTCGGCAATTGCCACCGTGTCTTCCTTCATCGTGCAGGGGTCCCAGACGGAGGCATGCTTCAAGAGATGCGGAGCCAAGTCTCCAGCGTCCACGACCTGGATGGTGCTCATTTCATTGTCGCCGCCGAAGGAGCTCCTTGCCGCGATAGCTGCCGCCACTTTTGTTGTCTCATCCTGCGTAAGGATGTAGGAATCGACAAAGAACGCTCCCATGCGAGATGCGAGGGAAGCACGGAGGTTCTGCTGTTCCAGCAAAGAAATGAGAAGCTTTTTTTCTTCATCGAACGTCTGGTAAGAACGTGATACGCCGATGGTCGGGCCGAAGCTCATCGTGAGCCCCTGTCCCATCGACATCGTGCTCGACGCCGCGTTCGAGAGGCCGCGAGAGTTCGTCATGCCCGTCGTGTTTGTTGTCGTGTTACCTGCGCCGCGAGACGTGCCGGATGTCTGGCCGCGAGATACGCCGCGCCCGTCGGAAAGCGATTCCGAGAGGCCGGTGTTCGTCGTCTTGCCAGTGCCAGCGGAGTGCCCCATGCCTGTCGACTGCGTCGTACCGACGGAGTGCCCGATGGACTGAGAACGGGTTAGGCCATTCGAGAGGGAATGCGACGAGGAATTGGAAACGCCACGGGAATGCGTCTCTCCGACGCTATCGGACACCGTGCGCCCGATACCGTGAGACTGCGTGTAGCCGACCGTGTTGCCGATGCTGAGTCCCTGTGTCGTCCCGTGCGACTGCGACCAGCTCTGCGATGCAGAATGACTGTTCGAGAGCGAGCGGGAAAGGGAGTTGCTGTTCGTTGTTCCTTGGGAATTTGAGTGAGAGAGAGACTGCGAATGCGACTTCGAGAGCGAATCCGAGAGAGAATTCGATGTGGAAGTCGAGCGGGAAGTCGAGCGGGAATTCGACATGGAATCCGACGAAGAGTTCGAGACGGAATTTGAGTTCGATGTGCTTGTCGTCGTGCCTCTCGAAAGGGAATCAGACGAAGACTGGGAATGAGACTGGGAAACGGAATCCGACGAGGAATTCGAGGTCGAGCGGCCTACCGTATGGCTTGTCCCGCTCGTGTGTCCCTGGCTCGTCCCGTAGCTCTGAGACGTTGAATCCGTCGTGCCGTTCGAGATGCCCTGTGAGTAGGACTGCGTTGCACCTCTGCTGTAGGAATAACCGTTGCTTCCGCCATGCCCACGGCTTGTCGTATCAGACGAGGATTCCGTATGACTGTTTCCCTGTCCCCAGGATTCCGTTGTTCCGTCGGACGAAGAGTGGGAATTTGTCCAGCCATAATTATCTCCATAGCCGTCGGAATGATTTGTCGAGTTTCCGTGAGTCGTTCCTTCTCCATGACTTCCTGAAAGACTTCCTGAAAATATTTCAGCATTTGCTCCGACGTTCCAACTCGAAGAAGCTAAAGAATTTTCTCCTGTCCCGTCACTATGGTTATTTGAAAAGCCGAAAGAATTCCCACTGGTATCGCCTTCTGTATGGCTGCGGCCATGAGAATAACTGGTGGAATACCCATCTGAAATAGTGTTTCCATGTGACGTGCTCTGCGTCCAGTTCGTTCCTGTCGTATGGCCTGCGTTCCAAGACTGTCCTTGCGACATCGAGTTGCTTCTGGATGTGCTTGTCCCATGCGTCGTTCCATTCGTGATGCTGTGGGACGTAGAGTCTGACATAGACGTGCCATCCGAAATCGTCTGGCCTGTTGTCAGTCCTGTCGTATGGCCTGTCGTCGTGCCAATCGTGTTGCCTGTCGTATGGCCTATTGTCATACTGGTGCCCTGTGTCAGGCCAGTCGTGTGGCCCTGCGTCAAGCCTGTCGTATGGCCCGTCGTTGTTCCTGTTGTCAGTCCGTTCGTCAGACCAGTAGTGTGCCCACTTGTATGCCCTTGCGTCAGGCCATAGGTATCTCCTGTCGTCGTACCAAACGAATTGCTGAAGCCGTGCGTCGTGCCATTCGTCGTACCGTTCGTTACGCCATTCGTGATGCCATGCGTGTATCCGTTTGTCCAGCTCTCGCCATAGGAACGGGAAACACTCTGCCCTTGAGAACGCCCTTCTGCATATGTTTCAGAGCGTCCGACACCGTGAGAGCGAGATACGCCCTGTGTATCCGTCGTGCCATGCGTCGTGCCATAGCTTTCCGAACTGGATACGCCATTCGAATTTGCAAGGGAATGGCTGTCGGAATATCCGGTAGCGTTCGTAGCAGAATTTGCCTGAGAAACACTATCTGCCGAACCTTGCGACATGCCCTGCGAATATCCCATATTGTGAGACTGCGTCTGACTGTCACCAAGAGAGCGCGTGAGATTGTCAGATGTTCCCTGCGATACGCCGAGAGATTCGCCTGTCGTATCTGTCACGCCCTGCGTCGTTCCTGCCGCGTTGCCAAGATTGCCAGCAAAAATCATGGGGACAGAAATACCTGCATTGTGCGTGACATTTCCCGAATACTGAGATTCGTACTGGGCAAACTCTCTCGCGACACGGCTCGACCAAGCAAGAATGTCGCTATGTGAGATAGGGAAGGCCATGACGATGTTTGCATAGGTATCATGAAGCAGGGTGCGGATGAACTCTTCATTCTGCTCGATGCCTTCCGGTGTTGTCGTCACACCTTCGAGGGATGTCGTGACACCGCTGGCCGCCGAAATGTGCGTCTTTGGCAGGCCACGGATGGCCTGCATGTATTTCGCGTTTTCAATGACATCGCGAACGGCATCTGTCTCCCTGCGCGTGAGGGGAAGGAACTGCGCCTGGCGGAACGTGCCACGGAGTGCCTTGATGACGGCAGCATATTGCTGGTCTGCTTTCTTTCGGACATAGTTTGCAAGAAGGACTTTCTTTTCCTCATCTGTGTTGAAGCGGGAATAGATGTCGCTCTCTTCTTCGAGCGGCTCTATTACCTGGATTCCATACAGGTAATAGAAGCCCTTCACTTTCTTTGTGTTGTCAGGAATATTGCAGTAAACCGTGATGAAGCGAATCTGGTTGCTCCAGATAGCCGACAGGAACTCATCCTGCGACACCATGAGAGCCTTCTTCTCTCGGAGCTCGCGTGGCACATTGAACACCTTGCAGAGCTTGACAACCTTGATATATTCCTTCCACTCAGACTCATCTCCAAGCGTGCCGTTGTCCTCCCTCTTGCGGAGGAGATACGTCATGTACTTGAGGTCGTCCGTCTTTTTGTCGTATTCGATATAACTGTCGAGAATCTGGAGGTCATTATGCCTGTCATATTTCTCGTACAGTGCTTCCATTGTGTTTGATGCCATGATATTCTGCATCTGAGAATCCCCCTCCCTTTAGTTGCTGACAGGATTTCCGTTTTCATCAAGTCCGTATGTTTCCAAAACCTTTTGTGTAGCTTCCTGCTGGAGTTTTTGTCTTTTCTCCTTGGCTTTCTTTGCTTCTTCCTGAGCGTCAAACATCTTGGTCGAAGGTTTCATGACTCTCGGCGAATTACTGTTGACGAGGCTTGCTATTTTCTTGTTTACTTCAGCCTTCGACTTTCTCTCCACTTCATTTGCCTTTGCCATTTCTTCACTTCTTGCTTTCGGGTTGCCGATGTTTTGAGGGGTGATGCCATCTTTTTCTGCCAAATGCCAACCACCATTCCAAGCCAAGTCAGCTCCAACAGCACTCTTTCTCAGTTTTGACATAAGTCCTGACTTAGTCCCTGCCTTGTCGTAAGTCTCAACCCACTCTCTCAGTTGTTCTTTGTCGATATTGTGAGTAGCCTTCCTCTTGATGGAAAGAAGCTCGTCTTTTTCAAGGCAATCGTTTATCTTGCTGAAGGACTTGTCGATGTAGTCTTGAGAAACCTTTCCGATAGATTTTGTTCCTTTCTCCCAGTCTTTCGCAATATTGAGGGCTTCTTTTTGCTGACCAAGTTTTGCAATCTCCGATTCTTCAGCAAAGAGACCTTCTGATTTCTTTATCTTCTTTTCCAGAATCTCTCTTGCCCCGCCCATGACATCCTTTGCATATTTCGACCTCATCTTGTTGAGGCTCTCTTCCATCTCAGCATTTGTTCTTTTTGCAAGATAATTTTTCAGGCGAGATTTTTCAGTTCCTCCTCGACCAAGGTTTGTTACCTGTCTCACAGCTGTCTGAGCTTTCGGGGCAAATTTCAAGAATTCTTTCGATTTCATAGCCTGCCCGACAGCTGTCTTCTCAAGGCTGGCCAAAGCATCTTTTGAAAGTGCTTTTGGAAGCGTCTTTGTTATGATAGCCTTCCCGATGGACCCAACTGTTGTCATGAGAGCTTTCTTTCCGACAGATTTAAGGACAACTGCTCCTGCTGCCGTAAGCAACGAACCAACAACTCCAGCAACAGTTCCAACGGCTGCAATTTCTGGCCCAGCAAGTATTGCAGCGGCTGCCAAAGCCGCAATAGAAGAAGCTACACTCGCAGCTGTTGCGAGGTTCAGTATTGTATCAACAGGATGCTCTACCAGAGTGTTATATGGATGCTCTATAAAGCTTTTTGCCCAGTCTCCATATTCTTCAAATGCCCCGACGACAAGGTCCTTGATTTTCCCGAGAATCTTCCCGATGCTCCAGCCATCTTCATCATCCGCGTTTGAAGCCTCCACTTTTTCCGCATAATGTGAAAAAATCTCTTCTGCGCATACACCGGAGTCTTTTCCCTCTCGCATGCAGTTCTGGTATGCCAGAATAAGGCGCATGCCATCGTTGCTGGAACACTTGTCTTTTGCGTCTCCTTCGCTGAGCCCTTTCTCGTTCGTCAGATATGTGATGCAGACCTTTATAGATTCTTGCTTTTCCTCTTCAAGCTTTGCAAGGTCTTCTTCCGTCAGATAAGTTCCGTCTCCAGGTTGGACAGCATCCTCATCGTCATGAGCGCCAAGCTGACCGAGGCTCTCCTTGCCTTTCCCATCGACATCTTTTCCCATATTTTTCTTGTCAGATTCGCCATCTTTCGGAGCCTGTGGCATCGCTGCCGCTTTTGCTTTCTGCCTTTCCTTGGCAGATGGCGTCGTATCCACGCCTGCTGGGGATGGAGCTGCCACAGAATGTGGGTTGTTTCCTGATTTTGCGTCTATCCCATCGCCTGTCGATGAAGAAACTGGGGCTGGTGCGGGAATATCATTTCCCGTGTACATTCCGCGAAAATCCCTTGCAAAAGCCGTGGCAGAAAAAGATATGGTGACAACCAGAACGGCAACGAGCGCCGTAATTCTTTCCTTGTTCGTCATAACAAGCGCAACTCCCGTTGCTTCCCTCTCTTCCTGTATATGCAAAAACCCGCTGGAAGACGGGCTTTGAATCTCGTATCTTTGTGTATTCTATCATGTTGGAATGGTCGGCCAGCAAAAGAAAGAGAGCGAGAATTTGCAAGAATAGTTCTCCCAAATCGCAATTTCCTGGGCGACGAGGAAATTGCCGCAAAAAACAAAAAGCTGGCTCCACATCTGTGGAGCCAGCTTCCTGTTTCAAAAAATCATGCGGTCGTCGCGGTCCTTTCGGACGGAGCCGAGAGAGCGTACCTGCGACGCAACGTCATCGGCAATCCTGTCGGCGACTTTCTGCGTCATCTTTCCGCTTCGCTTCAGGCGACGGTTGTAACGACGATAGAACTCATCCAGTGGAGTCCTATCACCAGATTCGAATGGATATTCCCTGTCAGATTCAAAGCATGCATGGCCGGATATGGCATTGAGAGCCATATCCTCATTACCATATTTGTATTCATGCCAAGCGTCGTGGCCTTTCAATCCACATTTGACTAGATTGATAGCAACGATAAGAATCATCGTTGTTATCCAAATCATCTTGAATTCTGGACTCATAATAAAATCTCCCTTCTTGCCTTGGACAAAAAAGCCAAAGCAACCTAGACTTATCATGCTCCTAGTATATAGAAAAGTATGCCTCAAAGAAAAGAAATTGCGTTCCTAGCCTCAGAAAAGCAGGGTGTCGTCTTGGTCCTTGCGAGCAGACCTGAACGAACGCACCTGCGATGCAACATCATACGCAATCCTGTTTGCAACCCTCTGATTCATCCTGCCGCTCCCTTTCAAGCGGTTGTTATAACGGCGGTAAAATTCTTCCAGAGGAGTTCTTCTTCCAGAATCGAATGGATATTTCTTTTTGCTTTCAAAACAAGAATGTCCAGAAATAGCATTGAGAGCCATGTCTTCTTCTCCGTGCCTGAACCAATGCCACTTTTTGTTCCACTTGATTCCATATCTGATAATGTTTCCTACAACGATGATTACAACGAAAGTCCACCAAACAACCTTGAATTCTGGGCTCATGATAATTTCTCCTTCCTTCCATCTGAAATATCCAAACACTGCATCTTCATGATATACGAAACAAGTTGCATTCTGATAAACGAAAAGGCGGCATCTCTTCGATGCCGCCATGAATTGCTGTTTCCGTCATGCAACTGCTGTCTGGTCGTACTGTGCCTTCAAGCCTCCCCACATAGAAGAGATGGAAGACACGTAATTCTGAGTTTCCGAATACGGAGGAATCCCGCCATATTCCTGTACAGCTCCTTCTCCTGCGTTATAGCCTGCGAGAGCGAGGCTGTAATCGCCGAACTGGCTCATGAGATTGCTCATGTAATGGCACTGCCCGTCAATCGAGGACTCGACATCCCAGACATCGACGCCAAGACCTGCCGCTGTACTCGGCATGAACTGCGCGATGCCGCACGCTCCGGCGGGGGAACCTGCGTCTGGCGAGAAACCAGATTCTTGGTTGAGCTGGCAGGTGATGAGGAACGGGTCGACGCCCCACTGCTTCGCCTTCGACACAATCAGGCTCGAAAGGTTCGTCAGCGAGGCCCCGGACCACGAGCCGTTAACGCCGGCAATGAAATCGGCAATCGTGCTTGCCGCCTGCTTGTCCGCATAGCTGAATCCCGTCGGAATGACGTTCAGGAGCTTGTAGTCCGACACGCCCTTCTTCGGGGGAGGGGACATCATGCTGAAGGAGGAACGCTTGGACAGCCTCGACTGCGCCCTCTTGCGATAGCCAATGGCTGCTGCCGTCGCACCTGCTCCGCCGATGGCAAGAAGCCCTGTTGCGGCAGCATATGACCTCTGGTCACTGGAAAGAGGGCTTTCAGAAGAAAGCATGTCCGCGATGTTCGAAATCGTCACGGGTCCTTCTGCCTTGTCTCCTTCATTGATGGCTTCATACGTGATGTCGTTGTATGCCTGGTTGAGAGCCGCGACTTCGTCTGCCGAAAGGTCGCCATAAGAGCCTCCGTTCTCTATCGCCTGTTCGAGTTCGTCAAGCTCCGGGTCATGCATCTGCGAAACTTCCGAAGCAACCTCGTCGAGGTCTGCATGTGAGAGCGTGCTGACAGACTCCTGCTTCTTCTTTTCTGCAACCTTGAAGGCAAATGCCTTGCTGTTGACATTGACCGTCCGTCCGTCATCAAGTGTGACCGGCATCATCGTCGCATTCTGCACGGAAAGCGGGTCGCTGCTTCCGTCATCAGAACCGCCGCCATCGGATTCTCCATAGGTCTCGCCCGAGGACGAACCGGATTCTCCTGAAAGCCAGGAAGAAAAAGAAGAGAACCAGCCGGAAATCGTGCTCCCGATGGATTCGAGGGCGCTTGGTTCGGAATATTCTTCTACAGCATCTGCATGCGTTGTCGCCGGTATTGCAAACATGGAAACAGCAAAGAAAAGGGATGCGATTTTTCTTTTCTCTGCATTCAACATTTTTCGATTTTCTCCTTGAGATTCGTTCTCTTCTTTCGAAGAGGAAATTGCGTGACAATTCTTCGGGGGAACGCCTTCCCCCTGGCTCTATTCTAGCACGGAGGGGAGCGGAATCCAGAGAATCACGATTTCGTGGGCAGGCTTGTGCAAAAAAACCATCCCTTTTCCTTTGCTGTCGTGCTCCCGGTTGCTACGATATATGGAGATTTCAGTTGATTTTTCGCGCCGCATCCTGGCGCATCCATACAGACAGGTGATTGATATGAAATTCTTCACGAAGAAGAGAAGGAAGGTTCTCAGTGCGCTTGTCGCCGCAGGGTTCCTCCTCGGGACATCCCCGCAGTTCGTTGTGTATGCGGCAGGCGACGCGGGCAAGGGCGCGGACACCAGTAAGGATACGGGAAGTGGGAACCAAAGCAGTTCCAGCAACAACGACGCCATGCAGCAGTTCGCCCTTCAGGGTCTCATGACTTCTGGTTTTGGAGGCATTCCGATTCCTGGTACTTCTGCGAAATATATGCCAATTCCAGGAATGAGAATCAAAGCAGTCCCAGTTTGCTATATCAATCCGAGCAAGCCGGAACTTAATCAGAAAGTCACGGTAGTTTGTGCGCTTACAAACCTCAAAAAAGGCACGAAAGTTACAAGCACGAGTCCGATGAGTCTCTACAACATGGCGGCAAATGCTATCACTAAGAGCGTCTCTCCTGTCATTGTCCAGCAGATTGAAATGTCAGACGCAACAGAAAAGCTTATGTTTTCTTGGACCTTGGAGCAGGCAGTAAAAGACCAAGCCGGTAATGAGCTCAATCCTCTGACCGATACTGCGTATGCCTCTGTCACCATCACGGCATACGAAGGTTCCAATGGTCTCGGCGATGACAACAATGGTGCTGATGATACTGGCGGTGTCTCCATCACAGGCAACACAGGGACGAAGCAGTGCAACAATGACGGAACTGTCTGCTACACAACGACATGCTCGACGAATGGCGATTGCACGACGACCTGTGAAGGAAGCGGCTGCCCGGATGACGGGACTGGCTCGACTGGTTTCACGACGAACGACAAGTGCCAGATTGGCTATACTCTGAGTGATGACGGCTACTGCGTCTTCCAGACGAAAACAGATGAAGGGTGCGATGACGGTCAGACTCGCGACGAAAACGGCATCTGCACGAAGCCGACGACAGAAACCGCCTGCACGAGCGATTATGGCGATACCGTCTGCCAAAGCTGCATGGGTGATGTCTGCATCCCGTTCGACCCGAGCAAGTGTATCTCGGCCTCCCTTTGCGAGACGAACGACGGTGGCGGCACGGGAACCACTGGTGATGGTGGCTCTGGCAGCGGTTCAGGAACAACTGGCTGGGGCGATAACGGCGGAGACGACAATGGCGGGACAGGAACCACGGGTGGAGGAGATGACCCATACAGCGGAAACACTGGCACGTCCGGTACGGGTTCCTCTGGCGGCTCGTCTCTCTCGGATGCCGCGAACGATGCCTTGAACAACCTCTTCGGCGACCCAGACAATTCCTACAATGCACCAGAAGGAAGCTGGCTGGATCCCGATGTCGGCCCTGACAGCTCGACGCTCGATGACTATCTCGGCGATGCAGGAGATGACGGAGACGGCTCTCCTGACGGCATGACGACAGATGATGGCATGTACGAAGACCCCGGTGCTGACGGGGAAGATGGCGAAACGGGAACAGACGGCTCTGATGGTTCCGATGGCTCTGATGGTTATGGCACGACGGGTGAAGGCGGCTCTGACGGTTCTGATGGTTCTGATGGCTCCGATGGAGCAGATGATTCTCTCGGAAGCCTTCTCGACCGCTATCAGGATGGTGCGGCTGGACTTGACGAGCTTCTGAACGGGGACAACTCTGACCTGCTCGGACTGCTCGGCGGAGAGAACTCATCACTCTCTGACAAGATTGGCGCTCTCCTCGGTCTCGGCGACTCGAAGAACATGTCCCCAACGAAATCGAACAACGAGCTCTATGACATCGCACGCCAGCTCCTTCTCGCGAACGGCATGACGATGGACGACATCCTGCATGGCAGAAACTACGATTCGAACTCGGCATTCACGGAGCCGAAGACAGCTTGGGACATGAACCGTATCACGACACTCATGAAGTCAAAGAAACTGAAGGTCGACAGCAAAGGAAATGCGCTCGCGGATTCCTCGGCTGACACGAAAAAATCGCAATCTTCTTCCTCTGGAGACAAGAAGTCATCGACTTCCTCCTCTTCTGGGGCGAAGAACGCAAGCCTTACGAAATGAAGAATGCCCATCCTCAGGAATTTCCTTTGGATGGGCATTTCGTTTGCAAAAAAAGAATCCCCAGTTTCTGGGGATTGAGCATCATGCCCACATTGGAGCACGCTCAGGGAGGGAATCTCCGAAAAGTTCCTGTTCGAGGCTCCTATGGCACAACTTTTTGCAACGCCTTGACGTCCTCCCCACGGCTAAAGCCGGGGGATTCCCAGGGGCGAACCCCTGTTTACAAGAAGATTGGTTCCAACGTGACGGTCCTTCTTCGCCGTCACGCCACCCT
>Ga0310695_10005313_pt1 | contig 22598 bp, 22 predicted proteins | sample RumenRJG_04DNA_FD_203882 | JGI IMG/M metagenome (GOLD analysis project Ga0310695, IMG submission 203882) | Bovine rumen microbial communities from Lethbridge, Alberta, Canada - RJG_04 (v2) (version 2) | ecosystem: Host-associated > Mammals > Digestive system > Stomach > Rumen | place: Canada...
ATAATATAGAAAAAATGATTTTTTGTGTAGATAGGAAACTTTATTGTTCATTCCAAATCTTATTTAACTTTCCGGCGACAATTGTTGCGTTCGTTTTAGAAATAGGGCGGTTTACAAGAACAATCACAGTGATTTTACTTTTCATGTTGTATGACATATACGAATTAAACACATTTGTTGTGCCGCCGTGGAAAATCAACTTTCCGTTGCGGTTTAAGCCAAAGCCGTAAGATTCCGTTTTTATCATTTTCTTGAACGAAGATTTTTTTACAACTTTTCCGTCTGTAAGCAAAACTCGCCATTTAAATAAATCAGTTACGTTTGAATTCAAATCACCGCAGCCTTTTGCAAGAGGTTTTGGAATGCTGTAATAGCGTCCTTTATAATCATAGCCAATTGCATCAGTTTTCTGGAATTCCAGGTTAGAATCATTCATCCCACATTTTTCCAGAATATTTTTTTGAAGGTATTTCTCAAATGATTCGCCCGAAACCTGTTCAATTATCCGCGCAAGAATAATATAGTTTGTGTTGCAGTAAAAATAAGTTGAATCTGGTTTTGCAATGACAGGCGCTTTATTCAGATAATCAAAAACAATGTTTTCGTCTACACTCTGACAGGCAAGCTGTTTTGCTTCCAGACTGCGGTAAACTTTTTTAGGAAAAAAATCATCTGCGGCGTTTATGCAGTCTGTAAGACCCGAGCGCATATTCAAAAGCATTTTTATTGTGATTTTATCGCCATGTTCAAAATCTGGAAAATATTTAGAAACCTTATCTTTTAGTGAAATTTTATGATTTTGAACCAGCTGCATAATTGCGGCCGCTGTAAGCTGTTTTGTAAGAGAACCTGCTTCGTAGGTTGTGTGTATTGTATTTTTTTCGGGATTTTCAGATTTTTCGTTACAGAAACCGTAGCCTTTTGCAAATATTATTTTATTTTTTCTGGCAATAAGTACGGTTCCCTGAAAATCAGTTTCCTGTAGATAAGAGTCAGCGGACTGAATAAAATCAGAGTATTTTTTTACCCTGATTTCATCATCTTTCCATACTTTGTTTTTAATTGAGCATGACAAAAAACACGCAGAAAAACCAAGCACAAGAAACAGCCGCTGAAAAGCAAATGTTTGACCTGCTCTCCAAATCTGCTTTTTAAACATTCTTATTTATTATTTTTGTTTCCGCCTTTCCCGTAGCAATTTCAATGAATCTTACAAAAAGAGAAACTTTATTGTCATTATTCAAAGAATTCCAGATAGTTTGAGATAGCTGTTCAATATTTCCTTCAAGCTTTACCTTTACAGGCTCGCCTTCAAAGCTTGGCAAAGGATTTCCGTCTTCCATGTAAGTATGAATGTAGCGTCCTTCGCCGTTTGCAGGATTATCATAAGTGTATGTAAAACGCAATGTGTTATCTGGATTTCCATCATCACTTTTAAGAATTGAAAGTGAATATGCATAACTGCCGTCAATTCCACCTTCCAAATCGAGCAAAGAAGAGATGCGAGGAGTATAGTTAGGAGCGTCGTGTTCGTATTTGCGGCTTCTTAATGACTGTTCAAATGTAAGACCTTTTTTAAGTCCGTCGTAAATTGTATCTGTCTGGTCACCGTTTGTTACGATTGTCTTTTTACCAAGTTCACGTACAGCGGCATAAATTATAAGGCTTGGATCGCCTGCAATTAATGATTCATCAAATGCTTTTGTGCGAACAACGTCTGTTCCGTTTTCTTTTTCTGTTACAAAAATACGGTTGCGGCTTCCGGCGCTGCGACCCATTGTCCAGTATGCAGAAACTGCATATTTTCCATCTTCAGATTTTCCTGCAATAATTCCGCGTCCAGGGTAAGATGTGCGGCTCAGTTCAGATTTTAAGTCTACGATTTTCATTTTTTTCCTGCTTAGTAAATGTAAGTTTGCTTTTTAATAAGTCTGAGTGTAAAATTCTCCAGAATCAAAGGCGGTTCAAAGATTTCGCCAAAAGCCATTGTACAGGCAGTTTTATTTAAATATCTTACCTGCGACTGTTTTTCAACTTCTTCGCCAATTACTTGAATTCCAAGTTCCTTTGACATTGCAACTACAGATTTTATGACTATTTCATCATTTTTTAGAACATCATTTTCTTTTATGAGTTCTACAATCTGTTTACGCAGTCTGAGTGTATCAATAACTTTTGTCTTTGAAAAGGCTAATGAAGAATAAATTGTTCCTACGTCACTTACAGAAATTCTAAAGCCTTTTTTGTGCATTCGTTCCATAAATGCATAGCTTCGTTCAAGGAATTTATTTTCATTATCTTCAATAAGTCTAATTTCAATATATTTTGCAGCTATTCTGTTTGCGGCAACAATTGAACACAAACGGTTTTCAAAATTTATGTCTGCAAGATGAATTTTTGAAAATTTTACAGCAACTGGAACCGGTTCTACGCCACGTTCAATCCAAATTTTTATTGTATGGCAAACCTGCTCAAATACAAAAAATTCTATTTCTTTTACAACCTGTCCCGGATGAACAATAAGATTTGGAGTAACTTTTGCGTGCAGTCCTTCTTTTTTTACGACAATGGCTTCTGCAGCACAAATAGAATTAGTTTCAAGCTCTACAATCGGCTGGTAACATACTACATAGTCGTTTGCAAAAGGATTTGTAGCAACTGGTGCGCCAAATTTGCCCTGATTGTCTGCCTGCTTTTGCGAGCCGTAAACAACATCTTTTTTCTTTTTTTTGGCAATTGCAAGATTATTTGCGGCTTTATTTAACAAATCAACATAAATTGAATCTTTTGTGCCTTCTCCAACACCAGCCCTGTATCTGATTTTAAGCTCTTTTTTCTGACCATCAAGATTCATTGTATAAACAATTCGAGAAGCAAAATCAAGAATGTCATTAACTTTTTCTTTTCGTGAAAGAATAAAAAAGTTATCGCCGCCCATTCTAAAAAAGTAATTTCGTTCGCCAATATAGTCGCGCATTACCTTGGTAAAGAAAATAATAGCTTCATCACCAATTTTACTGCCATATTTTGCATTTACAGTTTTAAAATCGCGCAGATTAATAAAAATTCCGTTGTATTCGGTAAGCTTGCCTTGTGCCATAAGCTGACCGCCCACTCTTTTTAAGGCAGTCGGATTTTTTGAACCGGTAAGAACATCAGTTTCTTCGGCATTAATAACCATTTCGAATAAGCGTGAACGAGAAACAAGAACGAAAACTTCGGCATTCATAAATTTGATGTCTTCAATTTCGTCTTTGGTCCAGATGCAGTTTTTTACCGGGTAAACCGTAATAGCAACCTGTTCATTTACCTTTGTAGAAAAATCGGTAGAAATAGGTTCTTCTTCAAAACCGGCATCACTTACATACATATCCTTGTGAATTACAAGGCCTTTTTCGGAGTAAACAGAACCTTCAATATCAACATCTACACGAAGTTTTCCAATTTTAAGCTCGCGTGCAACCGGATCAAATTCTTCAAAAAGGCGGGCTACAAAAAGAGAAGGAGTGTAAATTGTTTCAAAAAGATTTAAATAAAAATCCTTGAAAGTTTTACTGCAAATCATTCCTATTTTCTCTTGCTTTCAACCTCGTTATGAAGATTTTCGAGAATTTCCATAACCTTATCTATAGTTTTCTGTTTTGGATCAGGATCGTCTGCAGGAACTTTTTCAAGAACTTCTTTTCTGAATTCCTTGCAGTTAATTACCGGGCTTGCCGTTAACGTTACAACATCCTTTGCAACTATGTCTGCAAGCATATCTTCCGGATTTTCAGGATTTATTCTAAGACAATTTCCATTTATAGAAACAAGAATCATATAGTCAAAAAGGCGAAGGTAACTGTCTATTTCGCGAAGACCTTTTTTTGTTTCTGGCTTTCCAGGTCGGTAACGTGTGCCGCTTGGGAATACAAGAATGATTTGTCCGCGTTTTTTGCAGGCATCCATTGCTCGCATTGCGGCAAAGTTGATTTTTCTTGCGCGCTGTTCTTCTGCTTTTTTTTCTTCTTCTGAAATATCTTTGGCATTTACAGAATCAAGACTTCTTGTAGGATAAATTACAACGCGTGTAAAACCTTCTGTAAAAGCGCGTACAGCAGGACTTGCTTCGTTAAGCTTCATTCCGGCAACAGCAACTATTCTGGAAGAAAAATCTTTTGCCCAAGGTTCGCCCTGTTTATTCAAAAGATAAAGAATTGCCGGCAGGTCAAGGTTTGTATAATGCTCCATTAAAATTAAGCCGGATTTTTTTTCGTTTACGACTTTGTTATAAAAGTCTTTAAAATTTTCAATGTTGCCTAATCCTGATTCCGGAAGAAAGTTTTCATCAAGAACGGCCTGCATATATTTGCGTGTATTTAAATTTGCTTCTTCGTATACTTTGTTTTCGTCAATTTTTGCGGCTGCTTTTGAAAGTTTTGCCATTTCTGCAAAAACGCTGCCGTATTTTTCCCTTAAAGTTTCACTCATAACTTCCATTATATACCATATTTATAGTTTCTACAAATGATAAAAAAAGCCTTCCGCAATGCTTTAGCAAAGCGAAAGGCTTTTAGTAAGCGGTTTAGACCGTAATTAACTTACGGATTAACAGTTGCTTTATAAACTGTCTTAAGTTTTCCGTCTGAACCTTCTACAAGTTCGAGCATAACAGCTGATTTAACAGGGTTGTGTTTTGCATCGAATGTAAGGTGTCCTGTAACGTAATCACCTTCTGTTGCTTCGAATGCATCGCGAACTTTTGCAACGTCTGTTGTTCCAGCCTTAAGAATTGCGTCTTTAAGCATATAAACAGAGTCGTATGCCAAAGCAGCAAATGAAGTTGGTTCGCGGTTGTAGCGGTTTTTGAATGCTGCTACATATTTCTGAACTGCTTCGTCAGAAGAGTCTACAGCGTAGTGGTTAGAATAGAATCCGTTAAGAACTTCTGTTCCGGCATTTTCTGTAAGACCATCCCATCCGTCACCACCGATAAATGGAACGTTTACACCCTGAGCGCGAAGCTGTTTTGCAATAAGAGCAACAGTTCCGTAATAATCTGGAAGGTAAACTACATCCGGTTTAGCATTCTTGATTTTTGTAATCTGAGCGTTAAAGTCTTTTTCGCCAGTTGAATAAGATTCTTTTACAACAGCTCCACCAGCTTTTACAAATGTTTCTTCAAAGTTGTCTGTAAGACCAACTGAATAGTCGTTGCCAACATCGTAAAGAATAGCAGCTTTTTTTGCCTTAAGATTTTCTACAGCAAATTTAGCTCCTACAGTTCCCTGGAATGGGTCAATAAAGCATGCGCGGAATACGTAAGGAATTGTTCTTCCGTTTTCATCAATTGTAATATTTTCTGCAGTAGCGGCAGGTGCAATCTGAAGAACTTTTGCAGCCTGAGACTGATCTGTAATAGCCTTTGTACATCCAGAAGTCAAAGAACCAATTACAAATTTAATTCCATCCTGAACTGTAAGTTTTTTGAATGCATTTACAGTTTTTGCAGGGTCGCCTTCATCATCTTCAGCAACAAGTTCAATCATCTGACCATTAATTCCGCCTGCGGCATTAATTTCAGCAACGGCAAGTTCAACACCGTCTTTTGCTTCCATACCGTAAACAGCAACGGCACCAGACAAAGGTCCTACAGAACCAAGCTTAATTGTGTTTGATTTTTTTGAACCACATCCAATTGTTGTAAGTGCGAGAGCAACAACAAAAGCAGATAATACTAATTTTTTCATAAAAATCCTCCTTCTATAAAAAAACTTTAATTCTATTAAAAATCTTTAATGTGGGTAATTATAAGAATTTGTAAACTCTTTGTAAAGAGAAATAGTTTTTTTCCGATAATTAACTAGAGTCATTTAAATTTCTAACAGGATTCTGGCTCTATTAAGGCAGGCAGTTTATGAGAAAAATTGTTATATGTTTATTGCTTCAGGTTTTTATTGCAATGATTATTTACAGCGGATGCAAGCTTTCTATTGAAGATGACGAGCTTGAAACCGCAGTTACACCGGATGTAAAAGCAAGTGGAACTGTAATAAATGTTTTTCTTGCAAAAACAAATATTCAGGCAAGTTATATAAATGTATATAGAAGAAAAGCTGGAACAGATGACAGTGTGAATATCGGACTTCTTTTCCCTGCAAATGTTGAACCAGTGAACTTTACATACACTTTTTGCGACGAGCTTGTAATAAAAGATCAAAATTACCAGTACAGTGCGCGCTACTGTATAAATGGAAAATATATTTATTCAGGATGGTCTTCTTCAGTAAAATCTAATGAAAGCACTTATACAAATGAAGATGAACTCAAATATACAATAGCTTCAGGTGGACAATTTACATATTCAGCTTCTGCAAATACTTTAACTTTTTCTGCCGATGTTAATGAGCCTGCAAAGCCTTCTGCCGGCTATTTTACAGCTAAACTTGGCGTTTTAAGTAAGCAAACTTCTAATGTTTATGATATTAATAATCTTGTAACTTCAAACAAAATTGCAGAGGATAGCACAATTCAGCTTGCAACTTTGCTGCCGGCTTCTCTTTTTGATACCCCGCTTACTATTGCAGGAATTGTTGGTCAGAGAGAAGAAAAAGCAGGTAGCAAGACAAAATACGTTCACTGGACAGAACCGCTTGTACTAAAAATTGACGGAAAAGCACCAGCTGCAAAACAAATCACAATTTCATCTGGTTCAGGTTCCGGCTACGATTATTCGCGCAACGTAATTGTCGTTGTAGAATAAATTGCACTGGCAAACGCATTAAAATTGTTTATGTAAAAAAAAGCCTCCCGCTTTGCGTCCTTGAAAACAACGCGGTTGAGCCTGTAATGTGGCGTTCTTCCGAACGCCTTCGAGTTTTTGCAAGCAAAAACTCGAAACAAAGGTTACTTAAGTGAATCATTGAAATGAAAATTGCGACCTTTGTTAGTGGCAGGCTCAAAGCGTGTTTTCAATTCCGCGCAGCTCCGGTTTTTTTTACATGAAAACTGCATTATAAATGCGTTTGCCTGTACAGAAAAAACAGAAGGACGCGAGCGGAAGCGGACTGGGCACAACATTGATGGCGATAATGTGAATTACGCGGGAAGCGGAGCACCTCTCAGAGCAAGCGAAGCTTGCGTCGAGCCATCTCGGTTGGGCACAGAACGATGCAGCGGGAGTACTTTTGTTTTTTCTGAAATTGAAAATACATTTTATAATGCAGTTGCCTATGTAATTCTGACAATTGAACAAAAAATGAAAATTTGTTAAATTGACCCAATGAATACTCTGGTAGCACTATGCGCAATTGGTGCGGAAAAAATCTTAAATAACGAAATAAAGCATCTCGGATACAAATTCATTTCAAATGCGCCAGGTCGTGTAACTTTTAGCGGCGATGATGACGCTCTTTTTCGTGCAAATTTGTGTCTTAGAACTGCCGATCGCGTATATCTTCAGCTTGCAGAATATTCCGCTTACGATTTTGATGAACTTTATGACGGTTCTTATTCCGTTGCCTGGCAGGATTTCCTTAAAAAAGATTCACGCATAATTGTAGACAAAGTTCGTTCCTACAAAAGCAAACTTAATTCAGAACATTCAATTCAGAGTATTGTTCATAAGGCAATTTACGCAAAACTTGGCGATATGTGGCACATGCAGTCACTTCCGGAAACCGGTGAAGAAAGCTGTGTTCGCGTTTATCTTGAAGAAAATAAGGCGCTTGTATTACTTGATCTTTCAGGACTTCCGCTCCATAAACGCGGTTACCGTGCAGATGGTGGTGTAGCACCTTTGCGCGAAACAACAGCCGCTGTTCTTTTGCAGGAAATGATGTGGCGTCGAAAAACACCGCTTCACGATCCTTTCTGTGGTTCAGGAACAATTGCAATAGAAGCAACTCTTTACGCATTTAATGTTGCTCCAGGCTTTGGCCGTCGTTTTGCTCTGGAAAATCTGCCATTTTATAACGCAAAACGTGCAGAAGAAATAAAAGCAGAAGAAGCTTCAAAAATCAGAACAGACGTTGAAGTTAGAATTACCGGTTCAGATATAGACCACGCTGCCGTTGAACGTGCAAAGAAAAATGCAGAATACGCCTGCGTAACGGCCGGCCGCGCACTTAAATCAATTGGAATAAGCGCGCACATTCAGCGCCCGGACTTTGTTCAGTCAGATTTTGCAGACCTTGAAGCTCCATACGAAGATGGACTTCTTTTGTCAAATCCTCCTTATGGAGAGCGCATTGGCGACGAAGAACAGGCCTGCGAGCTTTACAAAAAAATGGGCAGTTTATGGACCGATTTTAAAGGCTGGAGTTTTGGCTTTATAACATCAAATCAGACTTTCCAGGAAAATTTTGGACATAAGGCAACAGCCGTAAAAAAACTTAAGGCCGGAAATTTGGATACATCTTTTTTCATTTACAAAGGGCAGGAAAAATAAATGGCAATTGTTGTTGAGCACAACAAACGAAAACACGAAATTCTTCAAAAATCTCTGGACGTTTTTATAGACGAAGGTTACGAAGATGCAACTTTTCAGAAAATTGCCGACCGCTGCGGAATCACCCGCACAACCCTTTACATTTATTTTAAGAACAAACACGAAATATTTCTTGGCAGTATAAAAGAACTGCTTTCGGGAATTGAATCAAAAATCCTTGAAATTCTAAATGACAAAGATTTGTCTACCGTTGATGCACTTCGTAAAGTTTGCAGTACAATCATTTTGGAATGTCAGGGCAATAAAAAGCTTTTTAACGTATTACTTGCATACCTTTTACAGCTTAAAAAATCGGGTATAGATCCAAATGAGCGGGTTCGCAGGCGCGTAATAAAAATGCGGCATGTTTTAAGCACGTTGATGATACGCGGTATAAAAAACGGCGAATTTACAAATTCAAATGTAAAAGATATGAACGAACTTCTTTATGGTTTAATAGAAACTTCCATATTCCGTCTTTCGGTTTTGAACCAGGACGAAACCAGTGAAATAGTCCGCACGCTAAACCTTGCAATAGACGGGTTTTGTAAATAAAAAAAGGGATGACTAATAAGTTCGGTTTTTCCGGTCATTGAGCCTGTCGAAACACAACCACCGTAATTTGTTTTTTGAGACAGTCCCTTATCATATCCTAGAAAGAAAGGTTCAGAGCCCGATTCATCGGGCGACTCTTTTAAACCTTAGAATTTAGCCTTTCTAAGTCTTACCTTTTCGATATCTTCGCAGATACCTACAATCGAAGAACCGTTAAAAACAAAGCCGCAAGGGTTTGTTTAGGTTCATCGAAAGAACGGTTCAGAGCCCGATTCATCGGGCGACTCATTTATTTCTTAGAATTTAGCCTTTCTAAGTCTTACCTTTTCGATATCTTCGCAGAAGAGTTCTCTCAAGTCATTCAATCCCAATGCCATGAGCGCCATACGGTCAATACCGATACCCCAAGCAAGAACAGGACAATCAAGACCCATAGCGCGTGTAACTTCCGGACGGAAGATACCAGAACCACCAAGTTCAAACCAGCCCAATACAGGGTGCTTAATATGAACTTCGATAGAAGGTTCTGTAAATGGGAAGTAACCAGGAACGTATTTTACTTCTTCTGCTCCAGCGATTTCTGTAGCAAACATCTTGAGCATACCAAGAAGGTCGCGGAGTGTTACATCGTTACCAGCAATAATACCTTCTGTCTGATAGAAGTCTGAAAGGTGTGTTGCATCTACCTTGTCGTAGCGGAAACAGCGTGCAATACCAAAGTACTTGCCAGGAACTTCAGCCTTATGAAGCTGATGTGCAGAAAGTACAGTTCCCTGTGAGCGGAGAATAAGGCGGCGTGTGAACTCGTTATCAAAAGTGTAGTTCCATCCACGGCTACCAGTGTTTCCACCTGTTTCGTGAGCAGCCTTTACATTGCTCAAATATGGTTCTTCAATAAACTTTGCGTGTGTAGGATTTTTAATGCGGTATACATCGTGAATATCACGAGCAGCGTGGAACTGTGGCATGAACAAAGCATCACCGTTCCAGAATTCAGTTTCTACAAGCGGACCATCAAACTCCTGGAAACCAAGAGAACAAAGCTTGTCTTTTACAGACTCAAGGAACTGAACATATGGGTTTGTGCGGCCAGGAATAATACGTGCAGGTGGAATTGCAATGTTATAACCACGGAATGTACCGTTTTTCCAGTCACCAGAAGCAAGCATTTTTGGTGTAATTTCACCAATTTCATTACCTGTAACACCAGCGCTCTTAAGAGCATCGCGAACTGCTTCAAAACCACTCTGAAGTTTGTAGAATACAGTCTCGCGCTCAATCATCTTGAATGGAGAATCTGCGGCACCGCGCTTTTTAGCAAGGCCGTCCATAGCAGAAACTTCTGCAGCACTCAAATCATCTTTGTTCAAAAGACCATTAGCTGCAGCACAGGCTTTTTTTACAAGGTCCATAGTTGCCTTAATGCGTTCAGGAAGAGCTGCACCAGTGTATTCAACCTTCTTTTCTGCATTCATTTTAAGAACACCGTCTTTTACAAGAGGACCAAAAGCAGAACCAACGTCCTTCTGCTCAAGACCAACACCTGCCGCAATTTCTGGCATTGTGTGGGCACCCTTATCCTTAAGGAAGTTTACCATGCGCTCTTCTACAGTACCTGTTTTTGCAAGAGCACGGCCCATCTCTGTAATTTCAAAAAATGTATGTGGTGTACGGCGGATTTCTTTAAGAAGTTCCTTTCCAGAAAGCCATGAAAAGGCCTGGTTAGCGTGACCTTCCTTATATTCCAGTTCCTTCTGGAGTTTTTCTGAAGTAAGTTCATCCTTGTCTGAGTATTTCAACAAAACCTTAATTTCAAGCGGATGAAGATTTTTGATAATGTTTTTTACGTCCATTTTTGTTAGTCCCATGTGCAGATGGTTTCGACAAGCTCAACCACCGTAAAAAAAATAAACCGACAGCTAAAACTGTCGGTTCATTCTACAATATTTCAAATAAAAACTAAATAGCTTTCAAAAACTATCTGGACATTTTTACGTAAGATGAATACTGAGCCTTGCGCTGTCCGCGGTCATCTTTGAAATATTTTTCTCTATCATCTTTAAGATATTTGTAGCTGTAATATTTGTACTGCTTCTGGAAGTCAAGAAGACAAGCCATTACAGTGTTCATTGCTTCTCCACGGTCATAAGTAACGTACAATGTTTCGTAATAAATGCGAACTTCATCGTAAAGTGGTGAATATTCAATTTTTACGCTTGCGTTCTTATCTGTGCAATGCTGATTTTCAGGAATAATGATTGAAGTCTTAACTTTCTCAAGTTCATATTTTTCCTGTGCAAAAATATCATCCTCTGTTGCATCTGACTGTGCAAAAAACAGACTGCTTACAACTGCCAAAAGTGAAAACAAAATCAGGATCTTTTTCATAAGTAAGTCTCCTCAAAAAAATTAAAACTTTTCGAAATATACAAGGTTAATAAACCGAGTACTCTATTATTGTACCGCATTCTAAAAAAAAATCAAGAATTATTGTATAGTGTCCCGAATCTACGCCAATTACGGGCATTTTTCGTATAAGAACTTTTCCGTTAATTTCTTTTGGCTTGTTTTTTATAAGGCTTCGGTAATATTTTCTGATTGCATCCTTAAGCGCATTACTTGCTGCTTCGCGTACGCCTTCAAAGCCAAGCTTTAAGTCGCCCGTTCCGCGCCCCTGTATAACAGGATTTTTGATTGAACTCCACAAATTATACGCCTGAATCTGAAAATCATTTCTGGTAAATTCGCACCAGCAGTTAAGTTTATTGTCTTCTATCCATGGTGAAGAATATTTAACCGGCTCGTAAAGCGGATTCAACTCCTGAACAGGTTTAATTTCCAGAATTTCTTCAACTCCGCGTGCCTTGTCTAAAGGTGTATATTTAAAAGTCCAGCCGTAAACCATTCCTTCTATAATAAATGGTGCAACTTCTCTAATTCCTTTTACAGGATACGAAAAATCATTAATTTCGGGATTACTGCTGTCAGACGCAAATTCCGGGTATGCATCCAGTTCTGCCCAAAGAGGAATCCTTATATTTTTTACGACAGAAGGAACTTGGGCAGATAATGCAGAGAAAATAAAAAATGCTGAAAAAATCAGACTAAAACGTTTAAATTTCATCGGTAATTATTCTTCCATATCTTTATCGGATGAATTCCCATTCTAATTACAAAATAAAGATATGCAGTAAGAAGACCGAATAAATGAGTATAATGTGCAACGTTTGAACTGCGTCCACTGAAAGAATAATACAATTCAATAAATATATAAATTATAACTAAAATTGGCGCCGGAACAGGAATAATTCCCCAGATTCTTATTATTGCGCGTGGATAGCATACGGCAAAACCGAACATAACGGCATAAATTGCACCGCTCGCACCAATTAAAGAAATGCTGAAAACATTATTAAAATAATAGTAAACAAACGAAAGAACTCCGCTTAAAATTCCGCAGGTAAAATAAAAAAGTCGGAATTCTTTAGAGCCAATTGCGCGTTCAAGGTGAATTCCGAACATGTAAAGTCCAATCATATTAAAAAAGATGTGCGTAAAATCTGCATGAATGAACATATAGGTAAAAAATGTCCAGATGAATTTGTTCTGTATGATTAAGCGCGGAATCATTGCACCCAAAACTTTTATCCAGTAAGCAATTTCGCCGGAAAGACACTGCAGCGCAAAAACAATAAAATTTACAGCTATTAAAACCAGCGTAAAACGCTTGAATTCATATCTAAAGGGTTTTCTAAGAAACATGCTATTCCTTTTTTTCTATTGCAGGGTCAAAGTAAGTAATCTGGTTTCGACCGTTACTCTTTGACATATAAAGGCCTTTGTCGGCCTGATTTACAAATTCATTTGGTGAACGAACAAGATTTTCTTTTGCATCAAAAATAGAAACACCGCCAGAAATAGTTACGTGCAGCTCCTGTTTGTTATAAACAAATTTGTGTTCGTCAACATTTTTGCGAATTCGTTCGGCAACAAGCATTGCTTCGTCTTTACCTGTGTCGGTAAGAAGCACGGTAAATTCTTCTCCACCGTAGCGGCTTGCAATGTCCGATTCGCGCAAATTCTTCCTTATTATATCTGCAACTGTAATAAGTACAAAGTCGCCGCATTCATGACCATATGTATCATTAAATTTCTTAAAGAAGTCTATATCAAACATTAATACTGCAATGTTCTGATTTTCCAGGAATGCACTGTCCACAGCTTCTGTAAGCGCATTAAAGAAATAATACTTTAACTTAAGGTGTGTCATCATATCTGTAGAAGACATTTCCAAAAGTGCCGCATTGTTAATTGCAACCGAAGCCAGAGAAGCAATAGACATTATCTGATTCTGTTCGTATTCGGTATAACCGGTTTCAGCTCCAATTGCAATTCGTTCCTGAAGCAAAAGAATTCCGTTTAAGTGATTCTTTTGAATAAGAGGAACTACAAGTGTAGGTGAAAGTTTTTCTATAATATAAAGATATGGCGAAGTTTTAATTTCTGACTTAAGCTCGTCAAGTGTAAGCGGCCGGTTAAGCTGCAAAAGTCTTGTACAAATAGAACTGTTTGCCGGAATTGAAGGGCGTTTTTCGCCGGGAATAGGCATTGCGGTTTCAAGTTCAAGTTCTTCGCTGGTAAGAATATCGCGTACAAAGATTTCTACTCCAAGTACGTGCATCTGAGCCATGGTAATATAAACAATTGATTCAAGAAGGTTTTTAAAATCAAGATTCTGACAAAATGATTTTGCAATATCAAGCAGCTGTTCAAGGTCGTAAATTTTCTTTTCATATTGAACAGTCTGTTCAAGCACGTTCTGAGGAGAAGCATCTTCTGTGGTTTTTAAAATTTCTTCAAGAGACATATCGCGTGTGTCTTTAAGAGGAAGCTGCTTTTTTTTGTTTGCCCGGATTTTAGCTCCTACTTTAGTCCGTGGCTTACTGCTTGATTTTGGCTTACTCATGATTCATATCACCACTATTTATAATGACATAATTTTTCATTATTTCAAAGAAAAATTTCCAATTTTCGTATGTTGATTCCAGAAAGTTAGTTCGTTCTTTGTTTCTGGAAGACATCATCAAAACCTTTAAATTCTGAATGATTTCGCACGAAGGTTTTTTAGCATCGGCAAGCAGTTCGCCCATCTGTTTGTACAGGGAATTAAGTGCAGTAACAGATCTCTGAAGCACATTGTGAGCATCATCATTAATGGACCTAACCATTTTTTCAAGCTTTTTATAAAAGTCCTTGTCTTTTTTACTGTCTTTTATATAGCTTTCCATTACAGCTATGCTGTTTTTCTGGTCACTTCCAAACGACTCTTCAAAAACCTGAATTTCAGATTCAACACCAATTGCCGCGTAAACAATCTGCGAAAAACTTGATTTAAATGCAGGATTATTAAAAAATCCTTCAATTACAATATCATTAAGCAGTGTATGAATATTTGATGGCAAATACTGAAGCACAAAGGTCTTTAGAATTTTGATAGGCAGGGTCCACTGGAAAGAAAGCGAAGTTTCTTCCTGCAAAAGCTTGTTATAAGTCTGATTATAACCTGCAATTTCCTGCATAGAGTTTTTATCTACAAAAAGCTCGCGCAAATCTTCAGAAATGCGTTCGTCTTGAATTTCGGTTTTAATTCTGCGTTCATCGGCATCAAAACGTTCGCGGAGCATAGTTGCAAAATCCTGGCGCGGAGAACCATTAAATGAACCAACCTGAGGTTCAAAATTTACGTCCTGGCGTGCAAATCTTATAATTGCCTTAATCTTTTCTGAAGGAAGAACTTTTGTAACTACATAGTTAATTTTTTTAAGATTTCCAAGATAGTTGTTCTTTTCGGTGTCGGATAGTTCATTGCCTTTTTTTAACTGCGCAATTGCAATTACCGCGTTTGCAACCGAGCTTGTAACGGTAAAGCCAGCAAGTATGTAGTAAAAATCTTCGAGCAGGTTAATTGTCTTTGCAACCGGAACAGCAGCGTAAGACGGACTATATGTAAAATCATTTGGAATGAAATTTGGATCAAAAGCCTGAACAAACGAAGTAAAATTAAAATGACAGAATTCTACAAGATGACGCAGTCCAAGAATATCGGCATCCATTTTTTTAAATTCTTCGGTATTTAATCCTTTTAGAACTCTTTCCAAAAGACTTTTTTGATGAAGATATGCCCTGTCTGAATTAGGATAAGATGATTCAACGTCTTCCTTTCGGTTTTCAAAAGAAAGTTCATCAATAACTTCCTGTTCTTCGCGAGAATAGCCTGTAAGCATAAGCTGACCTTCGTAACGCATTCTGCGCGGAATATCCTGAGAACTTACTGTATTAAGAAAAAGATTGTCCAGCGGGCGGGTGTTTTTATAAAGGGCAAAAATTGCTTCACCGAAATTTGGTTCAAGAATTCCGCTTTTGCAGATTAACGGAACAAAATTATGAATTTCTGATTCCAGTTTTTTCATCGCCTGTTTTTTTTGAACTTCCGGCGACGAGCGCATAAAGATAGATTCAAAAAAATCTACGATTGCATGAAAAAAGCCCATTTTAACAATTTCCCCTAATTCCCACTTTTAAATTGTTAAGCGCATATTCAAAACTATTTGTTATAGGTTTTTTGAATACGTCGACACTTTAAATAATGCACTGATTATATTTTAATCTAAAAGATTTGTGTTTTCAATGTAAAATTATGCAGAATATAGAAAAAAGTGTTTTTTTTACTTTTTTAACTGCATTTAACGCAGTTTTAAATATAATCTTTGAAAATATTGCGGTATTCTTGAACCGAAGAAGCGTGAACAATCTGATTTCTGAGAATTCCGCCGTTTTGAATTCCTTTTGAATAAGCATGAAAACGTTTGCGCATTTCAAGGCAGGCATGCTCTTCGGAAGTTTCTTTTACAAGCCGTTCCAGTTCTGCAAAGCCTGTTTTAATTCTTTCTTCTGCACTTACGCTTTCGTAATGTCCCTGTGTTAAAAGTGATGTTGTGTCGCGGAAAATAAACGGATTTCCCATAGCTCCGCGCGCGAACATTACTGCATCGGCACCTGTCTGTTCAAGCATGCGCTTTGCATCTTCAGGCTTAAAGAGATCTCCACTACCAAATACAGGGACATGACGGCCCGCACCAGTATGAGACTCCCAGTCGCGCACCATTTCTACAAGCTGGCGCATAATTTCCCAGTCGGAATGTCCTTCGTAACCCTGCGCCCTTGTTCTCGGGTGAATTGTAATTGCGCTAACGCCCGCATCCAGTGCCGCCTGAGCCGCTTCGCGCCAGGTCATAAGCTTTTGTTCCCAGCCCGAGCGGATTTTTACAGTGACCGGAACTGCGGCGGTGGTTTCGATGCTTCGACAGTGCTCAGCAACCGCAGGCTCAACCACCGTACTGGTATGCTCCTTACAGGCTTTAACAACTGCTTCAACCACCTTAAAAAGCCTGTCCGGGTCTCGCGTAAGAGCCGAACCCGCGCCTGTTTTAATAATTTTAGGCACAGGGCAGCCGCAGTTTATGTCTATAACTTCGCAATTAGTTTTTTCAAGTACAATATGTGCCGCTTCTGCCATAATTTCCGGTTCACCGCCAAAAATCTGAACAGAATAAGCTTTTTCATTGCAGGCACGGCGCATAAGAATTTCTGTCTTAAGGTTTTTGCGTACAAGCGCTTCGGCGCTAACCATTTCGGTATAAGTAAAGCACGCTCCGTTTTCTATGCAGACAGAACGAAACGCCGCATCGCTGTAACCTGCGACCGGCGCCAGAAAGAGATTTCCTTTTAATTCAACATTTCCGATTTTTACGGGATGATATAAATTTTCCATAGGTGATTAAACCTGTTGAACGGTAATGAGCCGTCGAACGGTAATTGAGCTGCCAAATGGTGGTTGAGCTTGTCGAAACCACCTGCTACGCTTCAGGAAGGTTAAACGCCTTGCAGCTGTTCTTCCAGAGTATATCACAAAGTTCTTCAAAATCCATTTCGAGCATTTCGGCAAGGAATTTTGCAGTAGACGGCAGATAAGCCGGCATAGTGCGTTTTTTCTCGCGGTATTCAGCCGGAATCATAAACGGACTTTCTGTTTCAATCAAAATGCGGTCAACTGGAATGTTAAGAACAGTTTCGTGCAGGTTGCGCGCGTTGCGGTAAGTTAAATTTCCTGCAAAGCTGAACCAGATGTTTTTTTCAAGACATTTTTTTGCAAATTCTGCGTCTTCAGAGTAACAGTGCAGAATAGCACCTGCATCAGGCATACGTTCGCATAGAACATCATAAACATCTTTTCCTGCATCGCGGTTATGAATGATTACAGGAAGATTATGAGACTGTGCAATTTCGAGCTGAGTAATAAAAAGCTCTATTTGTGAACGCTTGTCGCCGAACTGCTTGTAATAATCAAGACCTGTTTCGCCTACAGCAACAACGTTTGGCAGCTCAAGATTTTTTTCGATTGTGGCAATCCAGTCAGAACCGGGATTCCTAACTTCAGATGGAGCTACACCAACAGCATGGTAAATTCCAGACATAGATTTAATGTTTGGATAAACCTTTGCAAAATCATAGAGACTATTATTAATGCTTATAATTCGCTGAACGCCAGCCTGTCTGGCTTCTTGAATTACGCGTAATTGTTCTAAAGGGTCATCGTATATAAGCCCGATGTGAGCATGAGTATCAAACAACTTCATTGCTTTTCTTCCTAAAAAGATATGTTATTAAGATAAGATTTCTTACCGATAAATATAACGTAGGTTTGTTCAGTAGTCAAACTTTTTTTGTTTTCTTCTATGTTATTTTCCATTATTTGACACAGTCAAAGCTGCTATGTTATACTAACAAGATAATGGCATTGAAATATGCCTTATGTTTTTTTCAAAATTGAATAAAAACATAACGTCTGGAGATAAGGGTGTCTAAAACTCAAAAAGCGATAATCCGCTTTGAAAAACGATTTGCCTCAAACGTAACAAAAGGTTTCGGCTTTTTTATGAAATCGGTCGGAAATTTTTTTGTTGGCGTTTTTAAAGTTTTAGACAGCAAACTTACAATCATGATTGTTCCGCATTCGCAGGACAAGGTTCTTAATTTTCAGACAAACGTTTTTGCCCTTGTAATGGGCTGTCTTGTTTTTGTAGGCGTTTGTTCATCTTTCTTCTATTTTAACCGTCGTTCAATTTCTGCAAGCATGGAAATTTCCAGCCTTATGGATCAGAACCGCCAGACACTTGCAAGCCTTGATGAACTTCGTGATGAAAATGCAAATCTTTTCCAGGCTGCAAAACGCTTCCAGACATCTCTTTCACAGAGCCTTGCTCTTCTTGGAATTAATCAGGCAAACGACAAATCAAATGCATCTGTTTCAAACAGCGACCTTTCTTCTTTGTTCAATTCTTCGGAACTTTCGCAGGGTTCATCTAAAGAAGTTGCCGATATCCGCAAGCTTACTTCATACTTGGAAGATTCTGTTGAACCAATTGAGCAGATTGGTAAGATGCTTAAAACTCAGCAGAACCTGTTTACAGAAATTCCAAGCATTAATCCTGTAAAAAATCCTAACGTACATATTTCCATGGCATTTGGTCCAAATGTTCACCCGCTTACAGGTCAGTGGTACATTCACAAAGGAATGGACTTTTCTACATGGAGTTCCGGAGATCCTGTAATGGCTACAGCTTCCGGACAGGTTGTAAATGTAGGTTACGACAACAGTTTTGGTAACTCAATTATCATTAAACATAATCACGGAATTTATACACGTTACGCACACTTAAATTCTATTCGCGTAAAAAAAGGTCACTTTGTTGAACAGGGTCAGATTATTGGAACAATAGGAAACACAGGTATTTCAACCGGACCTCACCTGCACTACGAGGTTCACATTGGTTCCGACGTAGTAGATCCTGCAAAATACATTAATATTACAAAATAGGTTTTTATGGCTTCAAGACTTGATGATATTTCCCTTAACACTTTGATTGGTTTGGGCTCTGTAATACAAGGGAATATAAAAATAAACGGATTTGTCCGCATAGACGGCGATATTGACGGAAACATAGAAACCGACGGAAACGTAATTATCGGTGAAAAGGCCAGAATCCGCGGAAACATCACTGCAAAATCTGTAACAATTGGCGGCGTTGTACTTGGAAACATTAAGGCAGACGAATATGTAAAGCTGCTTTCTTCTTCGGCAATAATTGGAGACATAATTTCGCACAAAGTACAGATTGACGATATGGCTTATTACAAAGGTCACTGTATTTCAATAAAAGATGACCAGACTTATTCTGAACTTTCGCAGCACTATCTGCAGGAACGTGCAATAAAAGAAAAGGCTTTGCACTAATGGCAGAAATAGATTCTTTAGGAAGCAATTTTTATTACTCTGGCGTTCAGAATTCTACAAACGAAGCAATTCGCAAAAATCAAAAAAAAGAAGACGTAAAATCGGCAAAAAAAAGTTCATTTTCAAAGCTTTTGGAACCTGAAGAAGAACCGCAGTTTATAACAAAGGGGCTTCCTCCAGAAATTTCAGAAATGACTTTTGACGATGCGGTTATTTATTTAAAAGATGCCGTAGACCTTGCGGGCAACGACCTTTCCGAAAATGTAAACGAAGAAAACATCAAAAAATTTAAGGATGCGGTTTCGCAGTTCATTTCTTTTGTTGTTGCAAATAATTTTGAAGTTACTTCAAAAAAATCAAAAAGACCGCAGTTTGTTTCGCCGGTAAATTGTTTTTCAACTTATAATACAAAGCCCAGAATCAAAGATCCAAAAATGCAGATAAATGTAATTAACGAAAAACTGATGGCACTTACAAAGGCTACAATGCAGGGGCAGATGAATAATCTTAAAATTCTTGCGCAGGTTGATGAAATAAAAGGCCTGATTGTAGACTTGATGAGTTCTTAATTGGTATGTTAAAATCAAAAAAAAGGTAATTAAAATGAGTGATATTTTTGAATCAGATATAGATAACGAAGCAGAAAATCTTTCTTCGCTTGAAGACAGCGACAGCGAAGTTTCAGAATCAGAAAACCTTGTAATTGATGGTCCCTTATATCATCTTAAACTAGGCTATTCCTGCGAAACTTTGTACGCAAAGGTTCCAGAAAAAATGAACCTTAAAAGCGGCGACTATGTAATTACGCCTACACGTTATGGCAAAGACATGGCTCTTGTGCTAGGTCAGGCTAAAAAACCTATGGGAATTAAGCAGTCTGATATTGTAATGATTGACCGCAAGGCAACAGATGCCGACATTAAACGCCTTGAAGAGCTTAAGCAGAAAGAAAAGGATGCTTTTCCTGTTTTTAAGGAAAAGGTTGCTAACCACAAGCTTGATATGAAGCTTATAGAAGCGCATTTTTTGTTCGATGAGCCAAAGGCGCTGTTTTTCTTTAGTTCCGAAAACCGCGTAGACTTTCGCGACCTTGTAAAAGACCTTGTTTCTATTTTTAAAATGCGCATTGAGCTGCGTCAGATTGGCGTTCGTGATGAATCACGCATAACCGGTGGTCTTGGTGTATGCGGTCGACCATTCTGCTGCCATTCAATTTCCGATAAACTTCGTCCTGTTTCTATAAAAATGGCAAAAGACCAGAACCTTTCGCTTAATTCAATGAAGATTTCCGGCCAGTGCGGCCGCCTTTTGTGCTGCCTTTCTTACGAATTTGACTGGTACAACGAAGCCCGCCGCAACCTGCCAACAGAAGGCCTTCGTATTCGCTACGACGGCACCGACTTTAAAATTACCGAAGTAAACCCGCTTACTTCCATGGTCAAAATGATTGGTGACGACGGTCGTCTGCTCGAAGTAAACGCCAAACGCTTTTACAAAGACAACAACTACTGGAAGATTAATTAGACAGTGTTGGGGATTCTGCATATAGTTTTATGATTATTATGCAGAAAAAGAGTCAGTATATGCACAAAAATGCTGTAAATATTAATATTGGATAAAACGTATTACTTTACCAGCGTCTTTATTGAATATGATTCTAAATTCTGTTCCGCCGTCTAGAGTATCAGTTATTTTTTTACTGTTTTTCTTTTTTGAAATTCTTTTGTAAGCTGTAATCATCCAGTTTTCACCTGCATCATAAGCATCAAATTCAAACAAAGAGAGATTCAGTTTTTTGAATTTAAGATTTATAAGAAATTTTGCATAAGAAATAGCATCTTCTTTTTTGCTAAAAAAATCATAATTAAATTCATTATGCTTTTGCATTAAAAGTTCATAGGAAAATTCTTCTGGATTATCTATTTTTTTCGGTTCAAAGTTTTCCTGTGCATATAGAACGGAAGAAATCAGAAGTAAAAAAACTAATTTTTTCATATTACTTGCCTAATTTAAATTTAATCCAAAAGTAAAATAAATTACAAGACTTGGCAAATTAATTTTATATCCTGTAGTTTCCAGACAGGACATTATTGTCATGTAAAATTGTAAAAAATATGAATTAATGTAAGTTTGCATAAAAACAGGTACATACATCAAAATTTCTTTTGCCGAGCTGCCTCCGCAAAAAATAATGCCAGCTATTTTTAACAATGCGAATATTGACAAATACATCGCCGGAGATTATACCAAAATCATATTATGAAAAAGAAACTTCTATTTATCATCACGCTTTGTTTATTAACACTCGGCATATATGCTAAGAGTACTTCAACTTTAAGAATTCCATTTAGTTTAAGTGAAGATGGGTATATTGTATTGGATTTTTCTCATTCAAAAGAAATTTTTCAGCTTGAATTTAGCCTTGTTACAGAAAACAGTCAGTTTTACAAAGTTTCTATTCCTAAAATTGCAACGAGTTATTTTGATGATGACAGAGATTTAAAAGAAATAATCGTAGAAATTTTCATGAATCAAGAGAATGTTGATTACGCTGAGGCTGAAAAAATTGTTTCTGAAGAACTTAAAAATAATGGACTTCATATTAATCCAGATTTATCAATAGATAACATTACTTTTTCTAACAGAGATTTCTTCGTTCAATTTGATTGGTCAGCAAATAATCTTACGGACGGTTGTATTGGTCTTCCATTTTTTACTAACGTAGAAAATATTTTTATAGATTACAAAGAATCATATATAGAAATAAATAGTAAGATAAAGGGTAAGAACAGTATTCTACTTTATAATATGCCAGATACGGATTTCTATTCAGATTTAAAACTTGCATACATTATTGCAGAATTAAATGGAATACAACAGCCTTTTATAATTACTTGTTTACCAGTATCTTCTGCTAGAAAAGATATAAATTCCTCTTATATTTATAAAGGAGAAGAATTCTGGAACATTGTAAATGATTCAACTGAAATAAATCTTGAATATAACACAGATTTTGAGGCAGAAATAACGGTTGGTAATGTTTCAGACAAAATAAACATTATAAAATATTCAGATGACAAAATTTTGTCTTATGGACGTGGTAGAAAAATGTATCAACTTTACAATTCCCTCGGGAATGATTTTTTTAAAGACAAGCGGATTCTTGTAGATTACAAGCACAAGAAATTTTATATCTGGTAGAGTTAAATTATATGCTTGATA
>Ga0310695_10005316_pt1 | contig 22590 bp, 25 predicted proteins | sample RumenRJG_04DNA_FD_203882 | JGI IMG/M metagenome (GOLD analysis project Ga0310695, IMG submission 203882) | Bovine rumen microbial communities from Lethbridge, Alberta, Canada - RJG_04 (v2) (version 2) | ecosystem: Host-associated > Mammals > Digestive system > Stomach > Rumen | place: Canada...
TTTCGCATTGGAGAGTTAGAAACTTTATCAAGTTTGTCTGTATACCCCAAAAACATTCCTTTTGCAGTAGGTGCTTTAGGTTGTTGGAAGGGAAATGCAATAGAAAAACTCTTTTTTCAATTCAGAGCTTGCAAAGTCAATAAGAGGAGGAATGGGAAGAGCTGCTGCATTTAAACAAAATTGGCAAAGCATAAATCTTAACATCTTTGTCGAAAAGTTTGCTCCTAATCCGATAATTTCTCTGCAAAACGGGAAAATTTATTTTACTTCTCAAGACGGTAAAATGGCTGTCATCGCAGACATCGGCGGTACATATTGCAGACTTGCCGATATGTCAAATCCTGTCAAACCATTTTATCTTGATATAAACGGCAAGAATCCGAACAATTATACGGATTCGCAAGGAAAACAACACGGTAGGTCAAAAGCTGAAAAGCAGAAAGTAACTCATTTCAGAATTCAGAAATGGCACGAGATGACAAAATATCTCCCTGCTGTGATATACTAATTTTACAAGGAGCATAATTATGGCTTTACCAGATTTCTTAGAAAATCATATTTGCTACTGCATTGCGCTTCTTAATGAAAAAGGCGTGCAAGAAATGGAAGAGTATCAGTTTGATGATTACACTGAAAATATGTATGTCGAACGACTTTCTTATAAAGAAGCAGAAAGTATTTTTAGCGGAGTTTTTGACCAAATCAATGAAAAATGTGATTTGTTTATAGGCTTTTTTGAAGAGGAAGATTTGCTTTCTAAGAAACTTGAAGAAGCAAAATCTGTTGTTGAGGAATTTCTAAAAAACGAAATTACTGAATCTCAGAAGAATGCTGCTGAAAAAGTTTTGCGAGTGATACAAAAAGCCATTGACTGCAAGACTTATGTTTGCTTTGAGTTTTGATATTCAAGAGTATGGAACAGAGAAAAATCTGTTTGATACTGATTACTTTTGTTGTAAAGTAAAACTATCGTATTTAGATGAAAATATTATCGGGATAAATAGAAGTAGCTGATTTATCCCGATAGAATGAGCTGTGTTTTGAGAACTATTGCTTTTTCTCAAATTTTGGCTATACTTAAAATTATGGGTGGCAAGGATATAGCACAGAAGAATCTTGAAGATTGGAATGATGTTTTTGCAGACATAGTGAATGTGCTTTTGTTCAATGGCGAAAATGTTGTAAAAGAAGAGGATTTGGAAACAGATACTCTAAATTCGCAGTTCAAAGCAGATGATGAACTTCACGAGCAAGAAAGAGATGTTTCAAAAATCTGGAAGAATGGCGAAATACGAATATCGATTCTAGGCTTTGAAAACCAAACAAAACAAGATTACAAGATGCCTCTCAGAGTAATCAGTTATGATGGAGCATCTTATAAAAAGCAGCTTTTGGATAAAGGCTCAAAGGAAAATTACCCTGTTGCAACACTTGTTTTGTATTTTGGAACGGAATCAAAATGGACTGCTCCAAAGAAGTTGTATGAGTGCTTTAATGTTCCAAAGGAATTAAAGCCATTTGTGAATGATTATAAAATCAATGTGTTTGAAATTGCTTGGCTTGATGATGAAACAATCAGTAAGTTCAAAAGCGATTTCAAGTTTGTGGCTAAGTATTTTCAGATAAAAAGATTGCACAAAGAATATGTCCCGACAAAAGAAGAGATACTGCATGTAGATTCTTTATTAAAGTTGTTTGCTGTTTTAACAGGTGATGATTCTTTTGAGAAGGTGTATAATGAGGGTAAATTGAGTGACAGAGGAGGTGTGAGTATGTGCGATATTGTTGAAGATTTTGTGAGCAGAGGTATCCAAAAAGGTATAAATCAGGGCATTGCACAGGGGATAACTCAAGGCATTGCACAGGGGATAACTCAAGGCATTGCACAGGGGATAACTCAAGGCATTGCGCAGGGGAAAGCTGAACTCATACGAAATCTTATTGAAGCAAAGGCAGGCTCTATTGAACAGATTGCAACTTGGGTGAAACTTCCTGTTTCTGAAGTAATATCACTTGCAGAAAAAGTCCCTGTTCAAGCATAGATTTATGTTAGAAAAAGCTCTGCCTATTGGTGCGGGGCTTTTTTATTTGGAAAAAATTACATATTTTTAGAAAAGACTATCGTAGTTTGATAGCATTGGAGAGGTATCTCCGAAACTTCTTATTTGCGAAGAAAAAGATGCTCTTTGTGGAGCTTTAAGAATGAGTATGTTGAAGACAGTTCTTTTGAAGATATAAGTAAAGGTCATATTGGGAAATCGATAACCTTGATTTTAACAGAACTGCAGATGGAAATTCGAGCATTTCTAGTAAAGATAGATTGTCTCCAGAAATGTGTGCAATGGTTAGAAATACTTTGCATGAGATAAAAAATGCAGTCGTGAAAGTTGGAGGTAAGGTTTTGAATATAGGCTTACGTGTATTGGAGTTTATTTTCAAAGCCATCGAGCTTTATCCGCAAACAGCTTGTGGACTTTTGATTGTTGCTTGTATTCATGGAATTGCAAGAACTATACCTTTTTTTGCTGTTGGAGGAGCTATCACAGGAACTACAGCGATTCTGATACGGAAAATGACTGTACCGTATCAGAAAGGAACTGGTCTTGAAAAACTTGCTTTTGGAATATCAAATACCTAAAGATTGTTCATTTTTAGGCTTTTCTATTTAGATTTCCGTTTCATAAAAAGCAAAAAAGCGAACAAGGCTACTAAACCGAATATCCACGAGATAACGGCACTTTGCACTATGCCCAAACTTTGCGTGAAGCCTGCGATGATGTAGGTTGTGAAAGACACAAGGGCGCAAGAAAGGGCGTAGGGAAGCTGGGTTGCAACGTGGTTGATGTGGTCGCACTGAGCTCCTGCGCTTGCCATAATCGTGGTGTCGCTAATCGGAGAGATGTGGTCGCCGCAAACAGAGCCTGCCATACAAGCCGAAATCGAGATGATTCTCAAAGCTCCTTCTGGAAAGGCTGCGATACAAATCGGGATTAAAATGCCGAATGTTCCCCAAGATGTGCCTGTGGCAAAAGCCAAGAAGCAAGCGATTACAAAGATTATCGCAGGCAAAAAGTTCTGCAATCCCTTTGCACTTCCTTCAACAAGGCTTGCAACATATGTGGCTGCTCCTAAGCTGTCGGTCATAGCTTTTAGAGTCCAAGCAAGAGTGAGAATTAAAATCGCTGGAACCATTGCTTTAAAGCCGTCTGGAATGCAGAGCATGGCGGACTTAAAAGAGATGACACGGCGGGGAATATAGAAAAGAAGAGTTAGGATAAAGGCTGCAAATGAACCTAAAACTAAGCCTACTGATGCATCGCTTGCGGCAAAGGCATTGATAAAATCAAGATAGTTTTCGTTTTTTGCCGTAAAGAAGCCGCCTGTGTAAATCATTCCTAGAACGCAAAAGAAAATCAAAAGGAAAATCGGAAGAACTAAATCTATGACTTTTCCGTTTTTCTTCATGATGTCTTCTTCTTCTTTTTCGTCATTTGAGGAAGACTCTTGTGTCTTTTCCCACTTTGCCATAGTGCCGTATTCAAAGCGCATAAAGATCATGGAAAACATCATTATGAGAGTGAAAAAAGCGTAGAAATTAAAAGGTATAGCCTTGCAGAAAAGAGCAATGCCGTTTTCGCCCTCGCTGACAAATCCACTCACCGCAGCCGCCCAAGAGCTGATTGGTGCAATAATACAAACAGGGGCTGCTGTTGCGTCGATGAGATAGGCGAGCTTTGACTTTGACACGCCGTATTTATCGGTAACGCTTTTCATTACAGAGCCAACAGTTAGACAGTTAAAATAATCATCGATGAAAATTAAAATACCTAAGGCTACTGTTGCGACTTGTGCGCCGATTTTGCTTTTGATGTGCTTTTTTGCCCATTCGCCAAAAGCCTGTGAGCCTCCCGCCTTGTTCATTAAAGCGACCATTGTGCCAAGTACTACGAGAAAGACCAAAATGCCGACGTTCCAACTGTCTGAAAGCTGAGCAATCATTCCTTCTTTAAAAACGTGATTGAAAAAGCCTGCAAAGCCACTTGAAGCGTCGATAGCATAGAATGCACCGCCGATTACGATACCGACGAAAAGAGATGAATAGACTTCTTTTGTGCAAAGAGCAAGCGCAATCGCTACAACGGCAGGAACTAATGAGAAAAACGAGTTAGACATTCTTTGTTTCTCCCTTTAGCAAAGAGAAATCTGTTTTTAGAGGGTCTGTAATGCCCGCACAGATGAACTTTTTCATAATCTTGATGACATAGTTTAGCTCATCGAGATTTGTTGCGGCGCAATAAGTTTTGATATGCTCTAACGCTTTTAACGCCTTTTCGTTTGAAACTTCGATTGTTTCCATGATAATTACCTCCAATAAAAAAAGACAGCGTTTTCCTACACTGCCTTTTTTATTTATCTTTTACAAAAACAAAGAGCCTTAGCAGCCACAACCGCCGCCACAAGAACAGCCTTCTCCACAGCCACCCTCGCCGCACTCTCCGCCACAAGAGCAGCCGCCTGAAGAAAGAGCTGAGATTTCGTCTTGTGTTGCTTTGCGCACAGAAACTACTTTTACATCAAAGTGCAATCTCAATCCTGCCATTTCGTGATTTGCGTCTACAGTGATTGTATCGTCTGTAATCTTCTTTACTGTAACGATTTGAGGACCGTAAGCTGTCATTGCCTGAAACTGCATACCGACTTCAATCTGCATATCTGTGTCGAACTGGTCGCGCTTTACTTCGGCAACAAGGCTTTCATCTCTTTCGCCGTAAGCGTCTTTTGGCTCGATAACGATAGAAAACTCATCGCCTTCGTTTTTGCCCTCAAGAGCGGCTTCCATTCCTGGAATCAAATAACCGTTGCCGTGGATATATTCGAGAGGTGAAGAACCTTTTGAGGTGTCGAGAACTTTTCCCTCGTCGTCTGTAAGTGTATAGTCAATGGCTACATAAGAGTTCTTAGAAATAGTCATAGTATTCTCCTAAAAATAAAGTGTGTATACAATAAAGGAATTTATTGTGAAATGCAAGCCTTGAATCATCGAAATCTCGTAACTATATATTATAATGTAAGATATGCAATCAATATGCACTTTTATATTCACTGTATAAAAGACGTAAAAGCCGCCAAGAGTTTTGTACACTGAGGGCGGGCTTTTTTATGCTCTTACCTTTTTTTCTTTTAAAAACACCCTGTGCCTGTGCGTTTTTTTAATAGCTCCGCCGATAATACAGTTATGCGAAAATCTGTATTTGTTTCTATTGTAGTAGTTTTTGCGTTTTTCTCTGCTTTTTTGTTCGCTCAGTCAAAGCCTTTATATGTGCTTCCAAAATATACGCCCTCGCCGTCTACCTCTACTGATTCTCAGCAATTTATCGCAGGTAGCGACAAAGGACTTTTTAGGATAATCAAAAATAAAACTCTAGAGCCTCTTTGGACTGAAGGCAAAGTTAAACAGATTTTGCGAGTTCCTTTTAGCTCTGAAAAAGACAATACAAACTTTTCTTGGTACATTCTCACAAACAAGGGTATTTTGTATACTTCTGATTTGGAGCATTTTGAACTTCGTAACACAGGCTTGCCATTTTTGACCGTGAAAAAATATGACGGAAAATCTCCGACTCTTGAAAGTCAAGTTGATTTATTGAAAGATATTGCAGTAGATCCAATAGATCCTTTGACTCTTGTTACAGCTACAAGAGATAATGTATATCTTTCAACAGATGGCGGACAGAATTGGCGAAATATGGGAAGTGTTAGCACTTCGACAACGGGAATAAAAGCTGTGGCTGTTGCTCATATTCCGAACGTGGATTTCAAGGCTGACCCTGCTGTTTCTAGCGCAAAAAACAGAGCTGATGAGCTTGAAAAAAGCGATATTGTATTGTTTTTGGCTCATTCATACTATGGTTTTGCCTATCGATATGCAACTGGAAGTAAATGGATAGAGGCTCAGGGAGGGCTTTTTTCTTTGCCGTCTTATTCATATCCTGATGAGCTTTCTGACATCATAACTGTGGCGGACACAAAAGATGATGGTTCTTATTCTGTGCGTATTTTTTCAAGCCAAACTTTTGTGCCTAAAATCTATGAGTTTAACTGGAAACTAAAGAAGTCTGTTGCGATTTATGAGGGAAAAGAACCTGCTGACACAATAGACAGTTTAAACTATGTGAACGGCAATTTTGTCTATATGAAGCCGGGAACTCTTGCTTTTTATGACGCAGAAGCGAAAGGAGAAGGACTTTTGCCTCCTGATTACGCGCTGTGGCGTTCGGCTTTGTCGATTGTGCCGGGTGAAGTTTCAAGCGTCTTTATTCCGCAGAGCAGAAGCGGATTTTCTAGTGCAATTTGTTTGAGTGAGCTTTGGCTTTTTAATCCTGAAAAAGTTGTAACAGAATATGTAGAGCCTGCGATGGATAAAAAGTGCATTTATGTGCCAGAATGGAAAGCCTATACTGTGCCGGGAATGCAGAAATACAAGAAGATTATCACAGACAACAAGCTAAACGGCTTAGTCATCGATATGAAAGATGATTATGGGCTTTTGCGATACAACAGTAAAGAGCCTTCAATTTTGAAAAAGGCGAAAATCTCAAGCTATGCAATCGATGTAGAGCAGTTTGTGGCAGAGTTCAAAAAAGATGATATTTATCTAATCGCGCGTATTCCTGTTTTTAAGGATAAGCAGCTTGCAAACTACGACCAAAAGCAATACGCGATTTGGGATAAGGCATTGAATAAGCCTTGGATTGGAACAAAGGGAGCTGATGCAAACGGTGTAATGCAATATTACGACGAAAACTGGGTTGACCCTTATTCTGAAGAGGTTTGGGAATACAATATTGCCATAGCAAAAGAGCTGATTGCTCGTGGATTTGATGAAGTGCAATACGATTATATCCGTTTTCCTACAGACGGACTTAATATAGGTCGTATGCAGTTCCGCTGGCAGAATCCTGGAATGGATAAAACAAGCGCATTGATTTCTTTCTTGTCTTATGCAAGGGAAAATATAAAAGCTCCTCTTGGTATAGATATTTACGGGGCAAACGGTTGGTTTAGAACTGGCAGCCGCACAGGACAGGACGTGGAGCTTTTGAGCGAATATGTAGATATAATTTGCCCTATGTTCTATCCGAGCCATTTCGGAAATGGAGATATGAACTATGCGCCATACACTGAGCGACCATATCGCATTTATTTCTACGGCACATACAGAAACTCTGTTATCGGACGCAATAATATCATTGTTCGCCCATGGGTACAGGCTTTTTATATGCCTGTGAAATATGACCGAGATTATTACGATAAAAATTATGTGCGTCGTGAGGTTTTCGGCGTGAGAGATAGCGTCGGGCACGGATATATGTATTGGAATCAGAGCGGCAGATATGAAGACTTATCTCCCGACCCTGCAGATGCAGAGTATCCTTGGACAGCTAGCGAGGCTTCTACAAAGTTCAGAAAGCCAGCTTTAAGTACGGGCGCGGATATAGAGCCTTTTACGCCTGTTATAGAGGAGATTATTGAAGAAGAAAAAGCTGCTTCTGTATCGCTGCTCGATAGTGTGCTTGAGCAAATAGATGTAGATGAGGATAATTCTTCTATTGATAACGATATATCTCAAGTTTCCGAACTTGAAAAGCAGGAAATTGTAAAAGCAAACACTTCACCGTCAGATATGCTTCTTCAAGTTCAATCCCGCTGGCAAAATATAGGCAACAAATAACGGAAAAAGTAAACAGATGAAAAAAATCTATTTTTGCAGGCACGGGGAAACATTCTGGAATGTGGAAAATAAAATCTGCGGTGCAACGGATATCGCTCTTACGCCAAAAGGACACGCACAGGCCGAAGAAACAGGTCGACTTATAAAAGAAAGGCTTGAAAAGGGCGAAATTGTTATCGACGAGATTTTATCTTCGCCGCTTTCCCGCGCTTATGACACAGCAAAGCACATTTCAGAGCTGACGGGGCTTCCGCTTCGCGCAGAGGAGAGGCTCAAAGAGCAGAACTTCGGAAAGTACGAAGGAACTGCTCGTGATGGCGAAATCTTCAAACTTGAGAAGCGCAATTTTGTTCAGTCCTATGAGGGCGGGGAATCAATGTTGCGTCTTTGCCAGCGTATCTACAATCTTTTAGATGAGCTTTCACACAATGACAAAACATATCTTCTTGTGGCACACAACGGCATTGCCCGCGCGGTCAACTCATATTTTTTTGATATGACAAACGAAAGCTACGGCGATTTTGGAATAAGAAACTGCGAGCTTTTGGAATACAAGTTTTGAAAATAATGTCGAAATATTCTATTTTGGCTCTAGCGAAAACAAGCCGTGCTGATTGCAGTAATAGACAATTCTCTTTACTCTGCTTCTTTTGAAACGACATTCGGCTTCTTGCTCGGGATAGAATTTTACGAATTGCACTGCGTTGTCTGAAATTGCCGCTGCAAAAGAAATGTAATGCTCTTTTGTCATTTCGTGTTCGATATGCAAAAAGTATTCATCTTCTACTTCTTCGATTGTGGCTTTGTGTGCGCTGTCGGCTTCTTCTGCTTCTTGTGCGGGTAAAGCGATACCGTGGCAACTTATCAAGGTTTCCCCTGTGGCAAAAATAGCATTGGCGCAAATTGGGCAGACATATATTTTGCTTTTAGTCATTTTCGCGGTTCTGTTTGAATTTTCTATGCAATTTCCCGATAAAAGCTCAATAACACTGATGTCAAGCGCACTTGAGAGTCGCTCTAAAAGAGAAATGTCAGGGAAGCCTCTCCCTGTTTCCCATTTGCTCACTGCTTTTGCGCTCACGAAAATCTTTTCTGCTAAAGCCTCTTGTGTTAAGTCTTTTTTCTCTCGAAGGCTCTTTATTACTGAACCTGTGATGTAGTTATCAATCATAGACGACCTCCAGAATATGAATTAAGCATAACATAGCCTGCTTGAAAAGAGTACCGACGTATCGTAGAATGGGGCGAGGATTACTGAGGAAAAATTATGGAAAACTTATCATATACACCAGAAGAACCGATTACCGCAATCGCAACAGCTCTTTCTCCTGCGGCTCTTGGCATTATTCGCACATCGGGCAAAGGTTCGATAGAAAATGTGGCAAAAATCTTTTCACGACCCAAGGCGTTAACTGAGGCACAAGGCAACACCTGTAACTGTTTTGATTTTGTTTATGTCTACATAATTATTCAAATCAATTTGACTGAATAATTCTTTTTGTTTTTAATAAATTGCGTTTCAAGTTCTGAAGTATTTTCCATAATCAAAATCTTCCCCATCTCGCTGTATTTCTTCGCTGATTTTTTCGAGATTGAATTTTTGTCGAAGTTGTTTCATTATCTCATCATCGCCATTCTGTTTCAAAAAATAAAGAGCAGGATCTGGATATATTTGCTTTATTATCAGTTTACTATTTTCATCAAATTCATAAACCTCAAAAGGTCCGTTAGAGATTTCAAGTGTAACAAATTTTACTTTACCATTTTCAAAAAACTCCATTACCAGTCCTTGATGTAAGTTTTTCTCTTGATACGAAATTAGTTCCAGCTGGGTTGATTTGAAAAAATACTCCTTACAAATTCCTGTAACAAAACCATTTATCACATCAGCTTCCATACAAATCCAACCTCTGTCATATTCTTCAATATGTCCGCTATACAACTTCGTACACTTTTCATCATAATAATAAATTGGATTACCATTTCTGTCATAATTCCAAAATAAATCATTTATGTTCATATTTTTTTCTCCTATTTGTTTAAAATAGTATTAGCACCATCTGTCAATACTGTACAATTCTCACACCGAGGTTTTGTAATTATGCAATTATTTTTGCGTGTCGCAGTTAGATCTACATTATAAATATATACATTTTGTATAATTTCATCGTTTATAGGTAATCCGGCAGCTTTTCTTGCCTCCAATAAATCATTAAGTGCACGAATTTCTGAATGTCCAGCCAATCTTTTATCGGCACCTTCAGAAAGAACTATCAAACCTTTGTTTATAGAATCATCATATGATAAAAACCTTGCTTTAATTATTGCATTTGCGTCATTATGTATTCAATATTCGTATTGTTTACGGACAGTTTCATTCTTTTTAAAATTTTGACCAAAAAAAATATTGTTTTAAATCTTGGCCATAAATTGTAGATAAACATGGTCCTTGTTCCCTTATTGACTGAGTTGCTATAACTTCTAAAGCCTTTTCATTTCCAATTCTAACAATTTCTTCATTCTGTTTTATCATAATCTCCAATGCAGATTTTATATCAGAACTATTAGCGATAGTATTCAATGTTTTTTCATTCAGATATTTTACATATTGCTTGAAAAGAGTAGCGACGTATCGTAGAATGTGGCGAGGATTACTGAGGGAAAATTATGGAAAACTTATCATATACACCAGAAGAGCCGATTGCCGCGATTGCAACAGCTCTTTCTCCTTCGGCTTTGGGCATAATTCGCACATCGGGCAAAGGCTCGATAGAAAATGTGGCAAAAATCTTTTCACGTCCCAAGGCGTTAATTGAGGCACAAGGCAACACTATTGTTTATGGTTGGATTTTGGATAAAGAAAATTCTGACAGCAAAATCGATGAAGTTTTAGTTAGTGTTTTCCGCTCTCCAAAAAGCTCTACTGGCGAAGATATGGCAGAAATCACCTGTCATGGAGGGCCTGTTGTGGTAACAGCGATTTTCAATGCGCTTTTAGCAAACGGTTTTAGACAGGCTGAGAGAGGCGAGTTCACTTTTCGTGGCTACATCAATGGCAAAACCGATTTGACGAAAGCAGAAGCGATAAAAGAAATCATCGACAGCCGCACCGATACGAGCCGTTCTCGCGCTGCAGGAAGGCTCGCGGGTTCTCTTTTTGAAGAAATCGACAGCGTGAAAAAACTCGTCATCGATACATTAGCGGCGGTTGAGGTTGAAATAGAATACCCAGAAGATGAGGAAACGATAGCTGACGCTTACGACACAAAAGACCTTGAAGAAGCTATGAAGCGACTGGAAACGCTTGTGAAAAGCTGGAAGACTGAAAAGCTCTATCAAGACGGTGTACGCGTGGTTTTGTGCGGAAAGACTAACGCAGGGAAATCGAGTTTGTTCAATGCTCTTTTGAAAGAAGAGAGGGCTATCGTCAGCGATATTGAGGGAACGACACGCGATTGGATTGAAAGCTGGGTTAGCTTTGACGGAGTGCCTGCGAGATTGTTCGATACAGCGGGACTTCGCGAAACTGATGATGTGATTGAGGCGCGCGGCGTGGAGATGACGAGGGAACTTTCAAGCGATGCGGATATTATTTTGTATCTTGTGGACTCTTCTGCGGGCTTGACGAAAGATGACGAGGATTTTTTGCTTCATGCAAAAGAAAGCTATGATGTGCCGCTTATTTTGATTTGGAATAAAGTCGATAAGCTGTCTTCTGAGCAGGAGAAAGTGAAAACGGACATTGTAGACGAAAAGAGCCAAGTGAAGATTTGTGCAAAAACGGGCTTGGGGATTGAAGAGCTATCGCATCTTGTGAAAGAGAAGTTATCTTTGCTTTCGACTTTGGACAGAGGAGCGGCTTTGGGTAGTGAGCGGCAAAAGAACGCTGTTGCTCAAGCTCTTGAAAGCATAACTCACGCGCTTGAAGCAACGAGGGCGGGCTATGCGCTAGACGCGGCTGTGCAGGATATGGAAGACGCGCTGGATTTCTTGGGCGAAGTTACGGGTGAGGTTACTAGCGAAGATGTGCTAGATTCCATTTTCTCGCATTTCTGCGTGGGAAAATAATTTACCACCAGCGAATTTGAGGGAATGGAAAATGAGAAAATGCCTGGGATATGCCTTTTCCTAGTAAGGAACAACCAGAAATAAAATCAGGTGTTTCAAGCAAAAGAGTTGAGATATAGAAAATTAGCTCGATAAATAATAGCAGAAAAAACTTTTTCACGATTTGCTTTGTTGTAAGCCCAACGGAATACTGAAAGCTAGCAAAAAGCAAAGTCGTGAATAGCAAGAAAAAGAGAAATTTGTCTGCAATCAATGCGCATGATATGAGTGACATTGAAGCAAGTAAAAAGGATACGATTTTATGTAAGGTCTTTTTTGACTGAAGAATAACCGTAATTTTTGTAAGCAGATAAAAGGCTAGAAAAATCAGTATAAAAGCATTACGCAAATGCAAAATACGGCTGTCAGCGATAATGTCTTTGATTGTGATTTTTAAGAAATACGAACCTGCATAGCTAAAACTTTTAGTTACTCTCGACACGTCCGACATATTTTGATTGACGAACGGCGAGAGTAATTCTGCTTTTAGTGCAATTATAATCGCCGAAAGAAAAAACAAACTTCCCCAAAAATCAATAAATGCAATCCAACTGCTAGAGATTTTATCTTTTGCACCTGCTCCAAATGTTTTCAATGCAGAGCTGAGTTTATTGAAAAAATGACACACGCTGTCTTTTGTATTTCGGAAAAAGTTCTCTATCTTTTCTTTCAAGCCAGTATTCCTTCCTCTCTATATTCTAATGTACTAATCACATATTTAAAGCCTATTTGACCATATAGAACCACAAACCTGTGAAGTTCTTGCCGTTTTTGCTTGCCATTACGTCGAGCTTTTCGATTCCGTTAGGTACTACTAGCGACATTTCAAAATTACCGGTTTTTTGGTTTTTCGACATAACTTGAAGCTCTCCGTTTACAACAAGAGCCATTGCTTGAAAGTCTTTGCTTTGAATTTCAAACTTTGCCTCTGCTCCAGCTCTCACTACTGCGCCGAGTGGGGAGAGCAGCTTTGTGTTTGTTGTTTCCCCATAGCTTCGATATGCAGTCGGGAAGCGCAATACATCTTCACCGTATCCTGTATAATCGCTTTTCGGCACAAGGTCAAAATACATCACCTCTTCATAACTTCCTGTGTTTTTTTCAAGGATTTTCAAAATCTTTGTTACTGCCGTATTCCTTGCTGTTGCAAATAGGTCTTCTGCAGGATAATAACGGTGGTTTTCGCTTACTTTGAAAAATGCTTCGTCAAAATATTCTTTTTCTCTTTGATTGATTTTCTTTTCTGCTAAAAGCTGTTCCACTTGAGGCTTTATGCTTTGTTCAAATTCATTTTCACTAAAATGGCTTGGATTTTGACTTGCTCCTTTTGGTCTTGCTAAAAGGCGAGCGCGGTACTTTTTTGCTGTGGGAATGTCTACATTTACAGAAAACATCATATCTTTGTGGTCAATCCAAGTTGCATTTGCTATAAAAGAGCCTGTGTCTTTGTCGATTAAATCACTCATAATCAATACAGTTGCTTTATAACAGCCAAAATCAAAAGTTCTTGCGCCTTCAATTTCGTTTGTGTAATCCGCTGCATTTTTGCCTAAAGCTAAGCCGTTTTCAAAAAATACACCTGCTAAATATGGCTCTTTTACAAATTGTTCTTTTGTGCGCTGCTTTTCTTTTGGTAAATATTGCTTGTCATCGTCGGCAGGTAAATGCGAATAAATGAACTGTATAGGAGTGAGTGAAAACCATTGTGTTGAATATCGCTTTATAAAAGTCTTGCTATCAAGATACCCTGCGTCCCAAGTTACGTCTATGAGCTGCCAACCGTTTCCTTTTTTGATGGCATTCCAAGCGTGGTCTGTTTTGTCTCCGAGTTTTCCTGTGTAACCAAATCCCTTGGAATATCCTTCGATAACTATTGCCTCTATTCCTGCAAGTTTGCACATATCTGCCATTAAATTGCTATAGCCAGAACATACGGCTTTGCGCTTTTTTAAGACACTAATACTGTCTTGTTTTGAAATGCGACCACTAAAGTACATATCAGAATCATAAGCGATATTGTCACAAATCCAATCGTGGATAACTTTGACTTTTTGGTCAGCTACAAGTCCTTTAGTTAAGGCTTGTACTAAAGCGGGCAAATTATCTTTAGGTTTCTTGAAAACTGCTTCGCTTATTTCTTTTGGTACATTCCTTACTTTTGCGTCCATCATTGCAGCAGTAAGCGGAAAAGAGAGAGAAAAGCAAATTAGTATTGCACAAAAAATATTCTTCAAAATCTATACCTCTAATCATAGAATAAAAAGGTTATAAAAAATAACCTTATAGCACTAATTCTAATTCAGAGAGGCTGTAAAATCAAAATAAATATTACCAAAAAAGTATATTTATTACTTTGGCAAAAGTTCTAAAAACAATTTTTGAATGGCATAATTTTGATTTATGAGCGATAATGACGGTAAAGAAACTATTCCCGAACTTTTTGGCAAAAATGTGCGCAAATATCGAAAAGAAGCTGGTTTGACACAGGAAGAGCTTTCTAAAAAACTAGATATTTCACAAAAGCATTTGTCTATCATTGAAACAGGTACACAGTTCGCATCTGCAACTTTAATAGCAAAAATCTCTGATGAATTAAAAGTGCCACCCGCAGCTCTTTTTGGAGGAGAGAATCATGACGCAGAAGCTACAAAGTTTTTCGTTATGCTAGATAATTTTTTTCGCCCTCGATTTGCTGCACTTTACAACCGTCTTGATAATATTGAAAAGCAGTTACAAGCATAAAAAAATCCCCCGTTTTGTCTATGGAGGATTTTTGCTAGCACACTAATTTTATAGAAGAAGATGTGCTTGTTATGCGCGGCAATAAAGCTTTGTGTAGTACAACAAGAACTCGCCTGCACTATCGCTGATTTCTTCCCGCAAAGCTCGCCACTTCCAGTTCGTGCCGACAGAACTCGGAGCATTCATTCTTGCCTCGTTGCCTAATCCTATAAGGTCTTGCATCGTCGTGATACAAGTGTTCGATACGCTTGAAAGAGCCGCAATCATCATATCGTAGCGAAGATTTTCCATCGAAGAGCGCAAGTATTTCACCGCATACTCAACATCGCTCTTTGCCGCAGAAGTCTTCCAGCCCTCAATCGTGTCGTTGTCGTGAGTGCCAGTATAAACAACAGAGTTCTGAATGTAGCGGTGCGGCAGATAATCGCTTTCCTCGCGCGAGTCAAAGGCGAACTGCACGATTTTCATTCCCGGAAAGCCGACGTGAGCAAGCATATCTTTCACCTCAGGCGTAAGATAGCCCAAATCCTCCGCGATAATCGGCAAATCGCCCATACTGCGCTTAATGCTGTCGAACAGTGCTCTGTCAGGACCTTTTCGCCACTGCCCGTTTCGCGCCGTCGCGTCCCCGAACGGAATGCAATAATACGACTCAAAGCCTCGGAAATGGTCGATTCTCAAAACATCGAACAGCCTCAAACTCTTTTGCAATCTCTTCTTCCACCAAGCAAAATGCGACTTTTTCTGCACCTCCCAGTTGTAGACAGGATTTCCCCAAAGCTGACCGTCCGCGCTGAATGCGTCTGGAGGGCAACCCGCCACCTCAATCGGCTGACTTTCCTCGTCGAGCATAAACTGCTCTGGGCAAGACCACACGTCGCTTGAATCCGCCGCAACATAAATCGGAATGTCGCCGATGAGCTTCACGCCGTTTTCGTTGGCATAAGAGCGCAATGCGTTCCACTGCTTAAAAAAGAAATACTGAAGCATTTTGTAGTATTCGATTTTGTCAGCGCATTTCTTTGACCAAGATTTGACGGCGTCCTTTTGCTTTTGCCGAATATCCTTTTCCCAAGTAACGAACGCCGCGCCGCCATGAGCGTCTTTCACCGCCATAAAAAGCGAATAGTCGTCGAGCCAGTCCTTGTTCTCTTTGCAAAAATCAGCGTAATCGGCAGGGATTTTCTGCTTAAAGTTCTCGTATAGCTTTGAAAAGAGCGCGTGGCGGTTCTGATACAAAAGCCCGAAGTCTGCGTATCGCGGATTATCTCCCCAGTTCACGCCCTCAAAATCGCTCTTGTCCAAAAAGCCCTCGTTTGCAAGCGTTTCGGGGTCAATAAAATACGGATTTCCCGCAAAAGTAGAAAAACTCTGATAAGGCGAATCCCCGTAGCCCGTCGGACCTACAGGAAGCACCTGCCAATAAGTCTGACCGTACTTTTTGAGCCAATCCACAAAAGCAAACGCCTCTTTTCCAAGCGTGCCAATCCCAGTGTTTCCTGGCAATGATGAGATATGAAAAAGCACACCGCTCTTTCTTGTATTCAAAATATTTTCCATAAATCTATCCCCCTTTGACTTGCTAAGTATTAGACGCAATGTTCTGCTAGTACTAGACGCAATGTCTTGCTAGTACTTGACGCAATGTTGTGTCAATGCTAGCAGTGATGTCTTGCTAGTACTAGCAACGATATCCTGTCAGTCCTGCAAACAATGTCTTTGCAATGCTTGCACTAAATTGTCTTAATGCTCTCACCCTTCGTAATGTTGCACGGAACAAGAATATGCTCCGCTCTGCCTTTCTTTTCAATGCAGCTCGTCAAAAGCGCAAAACCCTTTTCCACAAGGTCGTCGAGCGGCTGCTGCACCGTGGCGAGTCGTGGGCAAGAATATTCGCTCGTGATAAGCCCGTCGTAGCCCGTAACGCTGATGTCGCGCGGCACAGACAAACCCATATCGGCAAGCTTTCTGATAGCTCCCATCGCTACAACGTCCGCCATCGTGAAAATCGCCGTTACGCCCTCGTTGTATCGCAAAATCTTCTCTGCCGCATTAAAACCGCCTTCCATCGAATACTTTGCCGTGATGTATCCTCTGCCCTCGTCAAAATCGAGACCCGCTTCTTCAATAGCCTGCAAAAAGCCCTTGTATCGCTTTCTCGTCATCTCCGAAGTCTTGAGGTCGCCACCAATCACGCCGATTTTCTTGTGTCCGCTTTTGATTAAGAGCTCCGCAATCGCTTTTGAGGCTGCTATGTCGTCAGTTGAAACAGAAGATAAGTTCTCGCTTTCAATGTTGTCCGCTTGGCTTGAAATAATCACGCTCGGAACAGCGATAACGCCGAAATCGTCTTTGTACCAGTCTGGCGAGCCACCGAGGAAGATAAAAGCGATGGGCTTTTCCTCGTAGTAAATCGTTTTTGCTTTTGCTGCTTCGTTGTCGTATTCGTCCACGAAAATCACGCTTGCATTGTAAGGCGATGAGCCGATTTTGTTTAAGACACGCTCCAAAAGTGAGTTCAAAAGAATGCTCGATGTTCCTTTGACAATGATGACGATTGTCTTTCGCTCCTGCATTTTGAGTCGTTTGGCATTCACGTTCAAGACAAAGCCGTATTTGTTCACGACTTTCATCACTTTTTCTCTTGTCTGCTCCGACACATCGGGGTGATTGTTCATCACTCTTGACACCGTGCCGACTGCGAACCCGCTTTCTTTTGCAATGTCTTTTATAGTCATAAAATCAACCTTTTACCGCGCCTGCGATAACGCCTTTGATTATATACTTTTGCGACGCAATATAAAAGATGATAATCGGGATAATCGCCAAAACAAGCATCGCCATAAATCCGCCGTAATCAGTCGCGCCATACGCTCCCTGCATTGCGAGCTGGATTGCGACAGGCACGGTCTTTTTCTGCGTTCCCAAAACAAGATACGGCAAAAGATAATCGTTCCAAATCCACATCGCATTGAGGATAGAAATCGTGATAGCCGTAGGCTTGAGCATAGGGAAAACCACGATGAAGAAAGTCTGAAGAGGATTACAGCCGTCGATAGAAGCCGCCTCTTCGATTTCGAGCGGAACGCCCTTGATGAAGCCTGTGAACATAAAGACCGCCAAGCCCGCACCAAAGCCAAGATAGACAAAGACGATGCCGAAAACGTTGTCAAAGTGCAAGCGGTTCACGACAAAAGCCATCGTGTACATAACCATCTGAAACGGCACAATCATCGAAAAGACAAAAAGATAATAAAGCCCCTGCGTAATCTTTCCCTTGACGCGCACAATGTACCAAGCTGTCATCGAAGTGCAGACGATGATGAGCAAAACGCCCGCTACCGAGATAAACACACTTCGCAAGAAAGATTGCAAGAAGCCCGATGCGGAAAGACCGTTGATGTAGTTTTCAAGCCCTACTCCCATTTCTCCGAACGGAAGAGCGAACGGAGCGGAAGAAACATAAAGGCGGCTCTTGAATGAGTTGATGAACACAAGCGCAATCGGCACTAAAAAAAGAGCTGCGAGAGCGCACAAAAATGCAAATGTGATGTTTGTGTAAAGTTTCTTTCTCTTTTCAATCATTGCTCAACCTCCTTTTTGTTCGTAAGTCTGAGCTGAATGTATGCGATGAGCGCGACAATCAAGAAGAAGACGACCGCTTTTGCTTGTCCCACGCCCTGCCAGCCGATTCTGCCGTAGAATGTGTTGTAGATGTTAAGCGCGAGCATTTCAGTTGTTCGCTCTGGTGCGCCTGCGGTCAAAGCGAGGTTTTGGTCGAACATCTTGAATGAGTTTGTCAGCGTCAAGAAAGTGCAAATCGTAATCGACGGCATAACCATGGGAAGTTTCACCTTGAAAAGCACAGTCATAGGGCTTGCACCGTCGATAGAAGCCGCTTCGATTAAGTCGCCGGGGATATTCTGCAAGCCTGCGATGTAAATAACCATCATATAGCCGATGAGCTGCCAGTTCGTGAGGATAACCAAGCCCCAAAAACCGTACTTTGCGCTAAATGTGATGTCCACGTCGAACTTTGACAAAACGCCGTTGATGAGCAAATTCCAGATGTAGCCCAAAACAATACCGCCAATCAAGTTCGGCATAAAGAAGACAGAGCGGAAAATATTCGTGCCTTTGATTCCCCGCGTCAAAAGAAGCGCGAGCGAAAAAGAAAACACGTTGACCGTGATAATCGATACGATTGTGAAAAGCGACGTGAAGCCCAAAGCGTGCAAAAACTCATTGTCGCTGGTGAATGCCTTTATGTAGTTGTCCAAGCCCACGAATTTCGCCTTTGTGATTACGGTGAACTTCGTGAAAGACAAGCCTATTCCCATTAAAAACGGCACGATAAAAAACGCCGTGAACGCCAATAGCGTAGGAAGAACAAATATCGGGAAATATTTTCTGATGTTGTTCCGCTCCATAGTACCCTCCTTACCGCCACAGGCGGTTTTTCAAATATTATTCAATGATAAAATAAGGGACTTTTTATCGTCCCTTGGTATCCAGATATTTTCTTTCCCCCACAAAAAGAAGAGGGAAAGAAAAGTGACTTTTATCGCTTAAAACGCACTCTGCGCGCTCTCGCTTTCCCAGTCAGAAACGACTTCAGCTTTCACCTGCGCCCAATCTTTTGCGCCCTGAGCATATTTGAGCAAAGAAGCGCCGAAATTGTCCTTGAAACGCTGGCTTGGGAAAAGAGTGAAGTTCCAGGCGACAGATGTGATTCCGTCCTTGCTCATCCAATCGATGATTTCGAGAGCGAGCGGGTCTTTTGGACGCTCTGCTGCGTTGAATGTGTCGAAAGGAGCGATAAAGCCGAGCTTGTTTGTAACATAATCCTTACCGATTCCGCTAGAATAGAGCCACCAGATAAAGTCCTCCGTAGCCTTCTTGTCTGCCGCGCTTGCATTTGAGTTCACGCAGTAAAAGTTCTCTGTTCCGACGCACAAGCCCTGCTTTTCCTCGCCTTCAACGCCCGTGTAAATCGGCAAGTACTTCACGTTCTCAGCCAAGACCTTGTTGCCCGTAACGCCTGAAATCTGTCCCCATGCCCAGTTTCCGTTCTGAACGAAAGCGCACTCCTCAAGAGCGAACTCTGCCATTGAGTCTGTGACCGTCTTGATACCGACGTTTTTCGCAGGGATTACAGAATCAGTCAAATACAAATCCAAGATGTTTTTGTAGTTGTCGCCGTACTGGAAAGTGATTTTCTTAGTTGCGTCGCTTGCAAGGTCGACATTGTTGTTCTTAAACTCGTAGTAGACAGGGAGATTTGCAAGGTGAGTCTGCCATCTCCAATCCTCGCCCGCCTTGAGAGAAGTCGAAGCGAATGCGCCCTTGATACCAAGCGCCTCAGCGTTTTTCTGAATATCATCAGCAAGAGCGTGCAGCTTTGCAAAGTTGTTCACCTCGTCCATAGAAGAAAAACTTGTTTCCCTTGACTCAAGAGCAAAGTATTTGTCAGTGATAGCCTTGTTGTAAATAATTCCGTAGCCCTCAACAACATAAGGAATACCGTAAGCCTTGCCGCCAGAAGTGATTGCAAGCGACTTATCGCTCAAATGCTTGTAAAGCTCAGTGTCGCTCAAGTCCTCGCAATAGTCCTTCCAGTTTGCGTATCCGCGCGGACCGTTAATCTGGAAAAGCGTCGGAGCTTCCGCAGTCGCCATCTTTGCCGCAAGAGTTGACTCATATGTGTTGTTCGCAGCCGTCTCAACGATGACCTTCACCCCAGTCTCTTTCTCGTAAATCGCCGCAAGTTCCTGATAGACCGCAGCACTTTCCGGCTTGAAGTTTAAATAGCGCACACTGCCCTTTGCTTCTTCCTTGCTCTTTGCTCCGCCGCAACTTGCTAAAATAACAGAAGAGAGAGCCAACAAAGCACTCCACTTAACAAAACTCTTTTTCATAAACGCTCCTTATAGCAAAAAAAAGAAAAACTTTGGAAACGATTCCTTGAAACGTTTCCAGTTTAGATTATCATATCACTTTTTCGATTTGTCAAGGAAAATTTTTGTAAAATCTCAGATTTTTTTTCAAGTTCAGTCTATAAGCTATAAGTTTGTTCGTCTATTTTTTGCATTCCGAGGTTTTTCCAGAAGATTTCGGCGTTTGTGTCTTTTGCGTCAAGCACGATGTTTTTTGCGCCAGTTTCAATCATAAGCCGCTCTATTGCGCTTGTTCCGATACCGAGATAGCGGTAGTTTTTGTTCACCTCGAAAAGATAAATTGAAAGTGTATCGCCAAGCATTCTATAAATGCACACAGCCTTGAGAAAATCGCTAGACGGTTTATAATCGAAAACCATAAAGGAGCAGCTTTTGAGAAGATACGAGAACTCTCCTTTTTCCGTGTAGCTTTTGAGGAGCGGAAAATTGTCCCAGCCCTCAAGTGCCATATACGACTCAAAAATATCGCTGTCTAGCACCCGATAATTCAAATTCATCGCTCCTCCTTGCTTTGCTTATTCCCCGCGGAACTCTTTGAACTTGTCACAAACTCCTTGAGTACCGTTCTGACAGAGTGCCGTGATGAGCGGACGACCGATTAAGACTTGGCTTGCTCCAAGACTCAATGCGGTGCGAATATCGTCTGCGCTTCTTATGCCGCCATCAATCCATAGCTCGCCGCAATTCTGCTTGATGACTTTTGCGTACTGCAACAAAAACTCCGCTGTAGAGCCGCGCCTTGTGTCTACTCTGCCGCCGTGGTTCGAGATGTAGGCAATATCGGGCTTTACGTCGCGCACAAGCTGCACATCTTCTTGAGTGAAAATGCCCTTTATCGCGAAAGGAAGATTAGTGCGCGCGCGAATAGCCTTGAGTTGCTCGGCATTTTTGCGCTCAAGATGTACGAGATTTCTCATCGTTACGATGTTGTATGAATCGATGTCGATACCAATGACTTCTGCAACTCCGTCAGCCCAATCCATGCGCTCATAAAACTTTTCGTCTTCATAAGGTTTGATGAACACCGCAGCTTTTGCGCTCGGAAAGTTGCCTTGAAGCGATTTTACCGCCGCAATTCCGCTCTTGAGTTTTTCATCGGGGCAACCGTCGCCAATAGACAGCTTGAAGCCCGCTTTCCACGCTGAAAAAATCATACTCGCGTAATACGGCACTTCTTCAGCAAAGCCGATGTTTTCAACAGCTCCCGTGATTGGAGCTAAGCGCAGAATGCCATCGGGGATTTTCCCGCCTTTGAGCATTAAATCATCGTGCGGAAAGTCAGGGATTTCCGAAAGCATTTCTCTCGTCGTCTTCCAGCCATCGCAGTTGAGAATGAAATTCTCGCTCTCTCTCACGCCGCCCATGCCGGGAAGCTCGCCCAAACAGCCCTTGCCGTTGCACACAGCACAATTATGACACTTAAAATTATCAGTCACCAAAACAAATCCCCAATTCTCTGCCAGACAAAAGCATACTGTTGTTTTTTTCAATCGTCTTTGTCTGACCTGCAATATCAAAAAGCGGCACAGGAACAATCTTGTTATCCTGCAACGCCGTCAAATATCCGAACTTTCCCTCTGCCAAAAAATGCGCCGCTTCAACGCCGAACTGCGTGGCAAGAATACGGTCGTAAGGCACGGGAGTCCCCCCTCTTTGCAAATATCCCAAAACAGTAACCCTGCTTTCCAATCCTGTCGCTTCTTCGAGTTCGTGAGCCACACGGTAGCCGATGGAATATTGCATTTCTTTTCTTGCTTTCTTAAAAGCCTTTTTGTCAAGCTTCGCTTCTTCCAAGTTTTTCGCGCCTTCAGCCACCACAACGATAGAGAACTTATAGCCTCTGTCACGCCTTTGTAACACTTTGTGAGCAATCGAATTGATGTCGTAAGGAATTTCTGGCACGAGGATAACATCTCCCCCTCCCGCAATTCCTGCATACAGCCCAAGCCAGCCCGCTTTGTGTCCCATCGTTTCGATGACCATAATGCGAGAGTGAGAATGAGCCGTGGTGTGAATGCGGTCAACAGCCTCTGTCGCCACTGTGAGCGCGGT
>Ga0310695_10005318_pt1 | contig 22584 bp, 16 predicted proteins | sample RumenRJG_04DNA_FD_203882 | JGI IMG/M metagenome (GOLD analysis project Ga0310695, IMG submission 203882) | Bovine rumen microbial communities from Lethbridge, Alberta, Canada - RJG_04 (v2) (version 2) | ecosystem: Host-associated > Mammals > Digestive system > Stomach > Rumen | place: Canada...
TAATTCGTTAAATTCGTAGTCGTCATAAAACTTCCTTTTACTTACCGCGCCAGCCAATTCGTTCAATTCGTTGCATCTAAGATGCATCATAACATCCTGCATAGAAAATTACTGCGAGCACTCGTGAGTCTTCGACAAGTTTCGTTTAATTCGTTAAATTACTGCGAGCACTCGTGGGTCTTCGACAAATCTCGTGGTCGTTATAAAACTTGAGAAAGTTGAATTATTTGATAAGGGTCTTGATGGTGCCTTGCAGCTGTTCGGACGTGACGGTCAGTACGAGGCGGAACATCTGCGGGCCCCACATCCCCTGTAGGAGCGGGTCGAGTTGCGGACTGACGTCGTCGACCGTGGCCGTGAGTTGGCGGGGGTCGTAGTGGAGGGCGTGGCGACCCAGCGTGACGATGCCCGGACGACTGACGTCGGGACGGACGGTGGTCATCAGTATCAGGCGCGTCGGCGCCTTATAGGCTTGCAGACGGTAGCGGTCGGTGATGCTCACCTCATTCTTACGGAGGCTGACGGAGCGCTGCCAGCTGCTGACGGCGGCTTCCTCGGGGTAGGCGGCAGCCAGTTCGAGAGTTAGGCTGGTCTTGCTGCTGCTGACGACGCTGGCTTTGTAGTCCTTACCGTTGCGCTGGTCGCAGCCGTTAATCTGCGGCAGGTTGTGGTAGCCGCTCTGCATCGTCCAGATGCTGTAGCGGTCGTTGGAAAAGGTCTTTGATGTGTATTCGCCTACGCCCGGGTCGATGAGCAACGGCTCGCCGTCAGCGTAGACCACCACCTCGCCCACGTCGTTGTGGTTGTGGCTCTCGTCATTATGCCCGCCTTTCATAGCGGCAAACAGACCGCCCGCGCGTGCCGACCATATCTGGAGGTTGTTCAGCCAGACGTTAGGCAACAGCGGTTCGGCTGCCTTCTCGCGCTTGAATTGTCCGATGGAATGGAGGAAAAACAATTCGCGACCGAGGGTGGGGAAGTTGCCGCTGCGGTCGTAAAGCTCGGCTGCTTGATGCAGGTAGTCCTTGTCCTCACCGATGTATTTGGCAAAGCGGCGCATCGTGGGGTCGTCAACGTAGCTGGCGAAGGGATAGACGATGTTCAGCTGCTGCATATAGCGGTTGTCGTGCGAGTCGGCGAAGCTCAATACGTAGCCGTTGCCGATGTAGGTCTTGTAGGCGTAGGCCGCCATCGCCCGTAGCTTGGTGTTCTGGTGTGCGTCAATGCGGCCGTTGGTGGCACGGTCGAGCAGCGCCAGACATTCGTAGAGTGAGGCGGCGGCACGGTCCCAGTAGCCCGGCCCCTCGTCGCAGCCGCCGTCCTCGGGGTAGCTGTTGAAGAAGGCATCCATGCAGTCGAGTATCTGTCCGACAGCCTGCAACTGCTGCTGACGGTCGTTCTCGCAGAGCAGCACACAGCTGAGCCAGTTGGAGCAGATCCACGGGTTCCAGTTCATGCCGGCCTTCTTCCACCAGTAGTTCGTTTTCTGGGCAGGCTGCAGGATGCGGCGCTGCACCTCGCGGCTGACGCGCTGGCAGAGCAGCGGCGAGAAGCTGTCGAGCTGGGGCCGCAGCACGTAGCACGCCCAGACCACGAGTCCGGCCGTCTCGGCATTGAACAGGTCGACGGTCTGGTCCTCGTAGCGAGGCACCTTGCTGCCATAGTGAGCGGGGATGCCCCACCACGTCTCTTCGCAAAAGCTGCCGATTCCATCGATGATATCCGGCAGGAAACGCCCTTTACCCTCGGCTACCTCGGCCATGACAAGAGCCGCCAGCTGGCGCCGCTTGGCGAAGCACTGCTGCTCGTAAGTGACACGGTTGCCGTTCGTCTTGAACTGGGCGAAGACGCTCGTCGGGAGTGTCGTCCACGGACGCTTCAGGTATTGTTCGCCATAGCTGATATAGCTCTGCCGCATCGGTTCGGGCAGACTGTCGCGCCAGAAAGCCGCACCCGCCTGGGGCAGAGGTGCAAACTGTCCCGGCGCTACCAGCACGTCGCCGAGTGCTGCTTTGTACTGGCCGAACGTCTGTCCGCAGACCGCCACGCTCAGCAGTAAAAGTACCGATAGAATCGCCGTTTTTCTCATTAGTACTTGTCTTTCGTTACGATATCGTCAGCCCAGCGGTGGTCCTTCGGGAAGGGCTGTCCGCCCCAGGCTTTCACCTGCGTCCACGGTTCGGCCTTGTCTGTCCAGAACGGATGGTCGGCGGGCAGACCGAGGGGCATGAAGGCCAGCGAGGTCATATAGAGCGACCCGTTGTTGGTGTACCAGTCGGCTGTCTCGGGCTGATGGCCGCAGAAACCGATGGTCAGGTAGCCGCCGTCGTTGTAGTTGTTCTGCTGGTCGAACATACGGTGCATGACGGCGGTGAGGGCGGCGCGCACCTGGCCGTTAGAGAGTTCCTTAGGCAGCTTCTGGTACCACGCCATCAAAGCCAGCGGCTGCATGGCGGCCAGACGGTAGGGCGTGCTTCGGCCGATGACGGGGAAAGTGCCCTCGGGCGAGATGAAACGTTCGAGGATGATGCTGAACTTCTGAGCACGCTTCAGTGCGCGGGCGTAGTACTTATCATATTCCAGGCGCGTGCGTGCCTTGGCGTCAATCATGTTCTGCAGCGTCTCAAGATACATGGCGTGGAACACGTAGCTCGAGTAGTAGTCGAAGGCGAAGACAGGACCGTCGGCATACCAGCCGTCGCCAACATACCACTCCTCGACCTTGCGGATGGTCATCATCACGCGGAAGTCGTCGTAGTCGCGGCGCTCGGTGACCTTGGCCAGAAAGCTCTCGATGGTCGACGAGAAGAGGAACCAGTTGGTGTAGGGCGGCTCTATAGAGCGCAGCTTCTTGAACTCCTTGATGTAGCGCTCCTTGGTCACTTGGTCGAGAGGAACCCACAGAGAGTCGTAGGCACGGATAAACGACTCGGCGATGTAGGCGGCATCGACGAGGTTCTGACCGGCAACGCCCCAGCAGAGGTAGTCGGGCGACTGCGGGTCGACGGAGTTCTTATATGAGGCCAGTGCCCACTCGCGCAGTTGGCGGCGCCTGTCGCGCTCCTTGATGTCGGCGGGGGAACCGCCGACCACACTATCGGGCAGGGCGAGCCACGGGGCGATGCCCGCCATCAGGCGACCGAAGGTCTCCATATAGACCACCTTGCGGTTGCGGTTGTCGAACGACGGCGAGAACTCCGTCTTCATGTTCTTCTGCAGTTCGCCCTTCGCCATGTTCTCTAAGACGGGCTGTGCCATCTTCCAGGCCTGCTCGGTCCAGTACTCGCGGTCAGTCTGTGCCGCCTTCTTTGCTTTCTTGGCCTCAACGGGCATCAGCGCTATCAGCGCCACAATGGTTAAAATCAGCTTTTTCATGATTGATATAACATTATTTCTTCGTTTGTTCTAAGAATCTCACATATTCGCAGGCGGCCAACAGGAAGGCGCCGACACCGAAGTTGGCCTCGGAGTTCTGGTCGACGGTCTGACCGGGGATGGCGCGTTCGCCGATGGGCTGCACGTAGCCCACCTTGCCCGATTTCTGAAGGGCCGTCTCCGTCAGGTACTTCCAGGCGCGGGCGATGACAGGGGCAAACTCACGCTTCGACAGGTAGCCGTTGTTGACGCCCCACAACAGACCGTAGGTGAAGAAGGCCGTACCCGAGGTCTCGGGCCCTGGGGCATGGGCAGGGTCGAGCATCGAGCGCGTCCAGTAGCCTTGCGGCTGCTGACAGGCAGCCACGGCCCGTGCCAGACGGGTGTACTTCTCGACGAAGAATGGCTGACGGACGTAGGTCTCAGGCATGTCCTGCAGCACCTTGGCCAGTCCGGCCAGCACCCAACCGTCGCCGCGTGCCCAGAAGTCCTTCTTGCCGTTGGCCGACTTGTGCTTGGGGTAGACGTACTTGCCGTCGCGGAAGTAGATGCCCGTTTCAGGGTCGAGCATGATGCCATCGGAGTAGAGCAGGTTCTCATAGAGCTTGTCGAGGTACTTACGTTCGCCCGTCAGGCGGTACATCTTCGTCATCACGGGCATCACCATGTAGAGAGCGTCAGCCCACCACCAGTAGTCGTTCGCCTTCGAGTCGGCCTCGTAGCCCATCACCTCCTTGGCACGAGCGATCATTAAGTCAGAAGGAAGAAGGAAGAAGGAAGAAGTATGATTACCTTTTTGGGTCGCAACCTTGATGTTGCCATCGCCTCCGTTGTAATCATCCTTCTTACCTCTTACTTCATCCTTCTTCCTTATAAAGTAAAGGTCGATGTAGGTCTGGAAGCATATCTGCCAGTCGCCGAAGAGCACGTAGTCCTGGCCCTCGCCGTAATTCTTGTACTTCCACTTGGCGGGATCGGCCTCCTTGGCGCCCTTCCACTCATTGTGCTCCGCCCAGCGGATGCTGTAGTCAAGCATCTGCTTGTCGCCGAGCAGCTTATAGACTTCGATGTTGCCGGTGTGGTAGGCGGCGTTGTCCCAGAAGGCGCGCACCTCCGCCTTGTTGTTCTGTTGCCAGTAGGTGTTCACCTGACGAATCACCTTCTTCACTTGGTCGGGTGTCCACTGCTTCGCCTGCACAGCGGCTGCGGCGAGCAGGCATAAGGGTAAGAGTAGTTTTCTCATAGCTTATTTCTTGATTCTGATTATGTTAAGCGAATAGGCGGGCAGCTCCACGTCGACGGCATTGCACTCCGGCGACAGCTCGTGCTCCGTGGGACTGATGTTGGTGGGCTGCTGCAGGGTGTTCTCGTCGTAGCCCGTGTTGGCGCGCAGCTGGATGAGCTTGGCACACTTCACCGCAAAGTTGCTGATGTTCAGACGGGCGGTGGTGCCCTCGGCCTGCGAGTTGACAACCTTGACGATGAGCTCACCCGTCTGGTCGTCGATGGTGGCACTCGAGAAGACACCCGCCGACGTGTCGTGCTTCAGCACGGTGTCGAAAACCAGGTCGCTGTCGAGCCACGCCTTCACCGAGTCGCCGCTGACAGTCAGCGTGACGTCGTACCAGCGGCCAGCCTCCACACGGCCCCGCTTGGTGGCCGTCTGCGACTTGCCGCTGCCGCTAATCTGCTCCAGACCATGCTGCGTGTTGCCCCAGCCGCCGAAGTTCACCCAGCAGTAGTGCTGCGGGTCGACGTAGTTGAACACAATAATAAAACCCTCGCGGCCGTCGTCCTTGCGGGCGCGACACTTCACGGTATAGTGGTCGCCCACCTCGGCGGTACACAGTGCTATGCACTGCTCACGCATACTCGTCTGACTCAGCACACCGTCGGTGACCTGCCAGTCGCCGAACACGTATTCCGGCTTGCCGGTCTTGGGCAGCGGGTCCATATGGGTGTACGATGCCTTAGTGCCCCAGGTGGCATAACCCACGCGACTTTTCTGCGGCGTAACGGGCTTCCTGAAGGCGGCACCCTCGTAGGGGTTCGTCTGGCTGACTTTCACCACCTGAGTACCGATGTTGCGGGGCATGAGCATCTGTACATAGTAAGAAGGTGTGCCCATGACGCGGCTGGAGTTGAAGCGAATCATGTCAGGACGCCACCGGGCGTCGTTCTCGTTGACGAAGATGGGGGCGTAGGAGTTCAGCGGCACGATGTCGCTGTTGTTCTCCATGCCCATCATGTAGACAGCTTCGCCGAGGGCAGCGTTCATGTTGCCCAAATCGCCGAAGCCGTCGGTGACGGCATACTCGCCGACATATATTTTCGGGCCACGGCGGTCATAGGTGTCGTACTTGTGGAAGTTGTCGGCAAACCACGCCGGGTTGCGGTAGTAGTGCTCGTCGAGGAGTTCGACACTCTCCTGGCTGTCCCACGTCGGCGTGTCGGTGCCCCAGGCGGCGACGTTGCCGATGAGGTGCATCTTCGGGTACTTCTTCAGTATCTGCTCCTTGAAGAGGCGGAAGCGGTCGTAGTAGTGGTCGCTCTGCTGGCGGGGGTCGGGCTGGTTGTTCTCGTTGCCAATCTCTAAGTATTCAATGTTGAACGGGGCGGGATGGCCGTTCTTGGCGCGCAGGGCACCGTACTTCGTAGTGACGTCGCCATTGGCATACTCAAGGGCGGCCAGTGTCTCGTCAATCCACGGCTGTAGCGAGTCGACGGCTGTCTGTCCGCCGTGCCAGATGCCCACGTTCACCACGTAGAGCGGCTTGGCACCGAGGTCCTCAGCCATCTGCAGGTACTCATGGAAGCCAATGCCGTCGGTGGTGCGGTAGCCCCAGTTCACGTTCCAGTGGCCGGGGCGCTCCTCGATGGGACCGATGGTTCGCTCCCAGCGGAAGGCATTTTCCGGCGAAATCTGTCCTTCGACGAAGCAGCCGCCGGGGAAGCGCATAAACTTAGGATACATCTCATAGAGCATCTGTGCCAGGTCGGGGCGCAAGCCGTTCTCGCGGTTCTTGAATGTCGGCGGGAACAGGCTCACCACGTCTATCGTTAGCGTGCCCTTGCCGTCGAAGACGAGGGCGAACTGTGCCTTGGGGTCATTATCGGTGGCGGTCAGCTCGGCGGTGTATTTGCGCCAAGAGGCCCCCTTGGATCCCGAAGCCCCCCTTTCGTCCCCCGAGGGGGACACAATAGCTTCAGCCAGTATAGAAGCCCCCTCGGGGGCCGTAGGGGGGGCTTCGTGGGCTTTCAGCACGGCCTTGATATTGCCGCTATACTTTCCCTTTGCCCAGAAACTGAGGCGGTAGGTGCGGCCCTGCACGGTGTTGATGCCCCAGAAGCCCTCGTTGACGAGGCAGACGGGCTGTGCCGCCGTGGCATTGACGGTCAACTCGAGGGCGTTCTGCTGGACGCTGTTCAGCAGGGGTGCCTTTTTCGACGGCTGGACGAGGCGGGCGGTGAGCTGCGACGGGGTAGCAGCGTATGTGGACCAGGCCTGCATGTCGGCGGGGGCGCCGTAGCGTGGGCCGTCCTCGAAGGAACGGTTGCGGATGAGCTCGGCATAGAGGCCGCCGTCGGCGGCGTGGTTGATGTCCTCAAAGAAGATGCCGTAGTGCATGGGGCTGATTCTGGGGCCGCGCTGGTTGGCGTCGACGTCGATGGTGACTTGGGCTGCGGCGCCGCCGCAGCACAGCAAACAGGCGGTTAGGAGGAGATGGGTCTTTTTCATTGTTATGGGGCTTTATAGTTCGATGGCGCGGAAGGAATAGGGCGGGAGGACGATGGCCGTGCCGGCCTCGCCGGTCTTGATGTCGAGGTGGCGGTCTTCGGGCTGGCCATTGAAGCCTTCCGTTCGGGCGGTGGCGGGGATGTCGAGACCGTTGACGGTCAGCTGTAGCTCGCAGGGGAGGGCGTTGACCAGCTTCAGATAGGTGCGGCCGGTCTTCGTGTTCTTCACGACGCTGGCGCCGAGGCGGTGGAGCAGGTTTTTCCCTCCGGGGAAACCGGAGGGCACACTGAGGGCAGAGGAGATATAAGTGTCACCGCCGTAGACGGAGAAGAGGCGCTGGACGTGGTAGGCCGGTGTGGGGCGCACCTCGGTGTTGGAGAAGTAAATCATGTCGGGGTTCCAGTTGGAATGGCCGTCCTTGCAGAGCATGGGGGCGTAGCTGGTCATCTCGACGATGTCGCCGTTGCGCTCGATGTCGGTCAGGTAGAGCGCCTCGGCCAGTGCCGTCTCTATGTTAGGACGCTTAGCCTTCGTTGAGGCTGCCCACTCGCCAAGATAGACCTTTGTAGCCCCACCTACTGCCCCCGAGGGGGCTTCTCTTGGATATTTGTCATAATAGTCGCGGTGGTGCATGAACCAGCCCGTCGACTCGTAGTAGTGCTCGTCGACCATATACTGCAGGTCGGGGTTGCGGCGGGTGAACTCCCAGCCCTCCTGATAGTCGGCACTCGGCGCGTGGAACGGACCGACGGTGCCACAAATCTTGATGTCGGGATATTGGGCGCGGATGGCACGGGCAATCATCGTGAAGCGCTCCTCGAAGACGGTGGAGATGATGTCCTCGTTGCCTATACCTATATATTTAAGGTTAAAGGGTGCGGGGTGTCCGGCGTCGGCACGCATCTTGGCCCATTTCGACGTAGCAGGGTCGCCGTTGGCCCAGTCTATCAGGTCGAGCAACTCCTGGATGTAAGCCGGCATATCGTCCATAGGTATGCCACCCTGCTGTCCGCCGATACCCTGAGCATTGTTGGCGGAGTTCTGACAGGGCACGCCGGCAGCCAGTACGGGCAGCGGCTCAGCACCGATGTCCTCGCAGAACTGGAAGTACTCGTAGAATCCCAGTCCGCGTGTCTGGTGGTAGTGCCAGATGTTGAAGTCGGGCTTGCGGTCCTGCAGGGGGCCGATGGTCTCGTTCCAGTGGTAGATATTCTCCAGCCCCTGACCGTGACTCATGCAGCCGCCGGGGAAGCGTACGAACTTCGGCTTCAGGTCGGCAATGACCTGTGCCAAGTCGCGACGCAGGCCGTTCTTGCGGTTCATGAAAGTCTCCTGGGGGAAGAGCGAGATCATGTCGACACCTACGTGGGCCGCCTTCTTCGGGACGATGGCCAGACGGGCTTTCGTGTCGCTACCCTTGGCAGTGAGCACTGTCGTATATTGCTGCCAGTTGCCAGCCTGTGTCTTCAACTTACTGCTGGCCAGTACCTGGCCGTCCTGTCCCACGAGCTGAATTAAAAAGTCCTGCTTCTGGCCGCCGGCCAACACGTACATGGAGAAATCGTACTTCTTGCCCTTCTCCACGACAATGCCGTCCCAGCCCTCGTTCCACAGCGTGTCCTGTGGCCATAGCAGGGCATAGTGTGGATTGTTCGGACTGAGCGGGTGCTCGGTAGCAATCTCTATCGGACGGGCTGAGTGCCAGGCCGTAGTGGCGTTCCAACCGCCGTGGTCTTTTGCGGTGTATTCGAAGTCGCGGTTCTGTACCAGCTCGGCATAGAGGCCGCCGTCGGCGGCATAGCTGATGTCCTCGAAGAAGATGCCGATGAGCTTGTCGCTGATAGTTTTCGGCTTTGAGGGGTCGATGGTCAGCGTGGCCTTCAGACCCTCAGCGGGGAAACCGCTGAGCGCACTGTTGGGGAGGGCGTCGTCGTGCATACGCTCGTTAGACTTGCGCCAGTCTTCGCCCGACTGACGGTAGTGCTGTTCGATTTTCGCCCATTCCATCGCAGAAATCTCGAAGCTATTACCCTCGTAGAGCTTGCCGTCGACGGTAGCTGTGTCGCGAATCCAGGCATCGTCACTGATCTGACTGGCACGGTCGGGGGTAAAGTCGCGGAAGTTCGGCGTGGCCGACGTCCAGCGCTTGCCCTCGGCCGATTTATAATAAATGTCGAACGTGCCGTCGGGATTCTCGAACACCACAGGCTCCAAGCACTGTTTGGTCGACATGATGGGGTAATCCTGCGGACGCCAGTTAACAAGGTCGCGGCTGTAGGCGGCAGCAAACTGCGGCGAGTGGTCGTTGACCTGAAACACCAGTCGCCAAGTGCCATCCTTTGCACGGCAGACAGACGGGTGGAACATCCGCTTCTCGGCGCCCCACGTGCCGTAGTCCGACGAACAGAGGCGACCAGCATGTTGCCACGCTTCGTTTTTCTCCACGGCGATGTGAAGACCGTCGCCCTGACCAGGCGAATAGATGAAAACTCGGCAGGTGTCACTTGTTTGTGCCCCTGACATCAGTGCGCTACTGAGCGCTAACACAGTAGCTAATAGCTTGTGATTCATTCGTGTCATAGTTTTTGTTCAAATGGACCTACCGGCAGACCCGCCAGACTGTAGGCATTCAGCTGGGTAGGATCGTCTTTCCATGCATGGCGCACACGGACAGGTGCGTCAATGGGAGAGTCGATGACGATGGTACTACCCACGGCGCGTGCTGCGGCGTTTGAAAAGTGTCCGTCGGCCCCTGCGACTTCAAATTCGCAGACTGCGAGATTGGGGCGCAGTGGCTGGTCGAAAGTCAGCGTGATGGTGCGCCCTTCAACCTTGGTGCTGACGATTTCGGGCATCAGTTTCACCTTATTATTCTTATAGACGGTGCGGTCAAAGCAAAGGCCTATACGCTCGGCTACCTCACGCTTGCGCAAAGGATGGATGTCGACCGTCTCGCCAAGGTCGATGGCCGAAGCCAGTTCTACGTTGTACAGCTTTTGGGCAACGAGGCGCTGAGCCTCACGCACTTGTGCCCAGCCGGAGTGAGACACCGGCGCCGTCTGCGGCGTGATGGGTGACGGGTTGCCAGTCTGCTGACGTCCGTCGTGGTTAGCCAACTGCACAATGGTAAACGGCAGGTCGGGCTGCTGCCACAATTGGCGCCAGCCCGTGACGAGCATCGTCAGGCAGCGCTCGTAGGGACGCGGATTGCCAGTGTTCGACTCGCCCTGATACCAGACGATGCCACTGATGGCGTAGGGGGCCAATGGGTAGAGCACGGCGTTATAAAGTGTCGTCGGTATGTTCTGCAGCGACACATCGCCGCCAGGGCAGGAGGGCATCTCAGCACCCAAGTGGAACTTCCACGACGGACTGAGGGGGATAACGTCTTTCGGCATGGGGTTCTGCGAGTAACGGTCGTCGCCGAAGCAGAGCATATAGGGCTTCTCGGGGATGAAATGTGCAGCACCGCCTTTATTGATGAAACGGATGACAATTACGTTATCGCCCTCCTGGAGCAGACCCTCGGGGATGTCGTAGCGGCGCGGCGGGTACTGATAGCCTGTGCTTCCAATCTTCTTGCCGTTCAGATAGGTGACGTCCTGGTCGTAAAGGGTGCCCAGCAGCAGACGAGCAGGTTTTCCTGCGTGTTCCTTATCAATATGGATATGCTGACGAAGCCAGACGGAACCCGTTCCGCACCAACTCCAGTCATTTTGGTCGATGGTCGTCCAATCGGAATCTTTGTAGGTAGAAAGAGGATAGGCCTGTACGCCGTCCACCCTGTCTAACAGTTCGTTCCAGCGTCGGCTGGCCTCGCCGTTGGCCTGCATCTGTGCCCTCACGTAGTTATCGTTCTGGAAGAAAGCCACCTGCTTCACCAACATCGGATAGTCGGTCATCAGCGAGTCCATAGATATCCACGCCTCGATGGGTGTGCCACCCCAGCTGTTGACGATGATGCCCTGTGCCACACCCGTCTTCTCGAACATACGCTTGCCGAGGAAGGAGCCGATGGCCGAGAAAAGCCAGGCATTCTGCTTCGTCAGTGGCTTCCAGTTTATCCTTGTGGGACGGATGTCGTCCTTCACGCCGTGGATTGACGTCTCGTTCTGAACGCGGAACAAGCGTACCTTATCAAATGAAAAATGGTCGATTTCATCGGTATAATTCGGATAGACGCGCTCGATGGTCACGTCAATGTTCGACTGTCCTGACAGGAGCCAGACATCGCCCACCATGACATCCTTGATGGTGATATCGTTGACTGTCAGCGTCAGCGGGCCGCCGGCTTTCATCTGCGGCAGGTCTACACGCCATTTCCCGTCGGCGTCCGCAGTGGTTGAGACCTGTTTCTTGCCTAATTTGACGGTGACGGTCTCACCGGCATCGGCCTTTCCCCAAACAGGGATGGGCTTGCCGCGCTGTACGACCATACCATTCTGGAACAGTTGTGGTAATGTTACTTTAGCTTCGGCTACCAATGCGCAACAGATGGTTGCGATCCAAAGGAGAGGCATTCGCTTCATATCGATACTTGGTTTTTATAGTTATTGCAATTTGCGTACAAAGATATAAAAAAAAACGTTGAAATGGCTTTTTTTCTTTTTTTTTAGTCCAAATGATACATTTAAGAAGAATTCTGTGACATTTTTTCACGCTTTCTTCCATGGAAATTAATATCTTTGCACTCAAAAACCAAGAAACTATAAAAGCGTAATTGAAAATGGCAACCACTTCTCAAGAATCGAAAGGCTTCTACAAGCTGTCGTGGGTGCAGCGCATCGGCTTTGGTGCTGGTGACCTGGCCCAGAATCTGATCTACCAGACCATCTGTATGTATCTGCTGTTCTTCTACACTGACGTCTATGTACTCGGTGGCGATGCAGCCAAGTCAGCCGGACTCGCCGGAACGATGTTCCTGGTCGTCCGTTTGGTTGATGTACTCTGGGATCCCCTCGTCGGCACATTCGTCGACAAACACAACCCCAGTCTCGGTAAGTACCGCTCTTATCTCGTGATGGGTGGTATCCCCTTGACGATACTGGCCATCCTCTGTTTCTGGAACGGTTTCGCACCCTCGCTGATCTATGCCTACATCACATACGTCGGTATGTCGATGCTCTACACATTAATTAATGTGCCTTACGGCGCCTTGAACTCATCGCTGACGCGCGACACCGACGAGATCACCATCCTGACCTCCGTCCGTATGTTCATGGCCAACGTCGGTGGTCTGGCCGTATCGGCTGGTGTGCCTATCCTGGTGGCTATCTTTGCCTCGTCGCAAACGCTGCCTATCGAGATGGCTCTGTTTATGGGCTTGGGGTCTCTGCCCTCGTTCATCTTCATGCCTTTAGTACCTGCTATTAAGAAAAAGGTGGGTAAGAAGAACATGTTCTATATCTTCCTCACTGTCGCCATCCTGGGTATGGCCATGCTCTACATCATCAGCAAGATGGGCACCGTGAAGGAGAATATCACGCTGGTCTATATCGCCCAGTTCATCAAGTCGACGGGTGTCATCGTCGCTACAGGTTACATGTGGGCACTCATTCCAGAGGTTATCTCGTATGCAGAATATACGACGGGTCGCCGCATCGCCGGTATCGTCAACGCCTTGACGGGTATCTTCTTCAAGGCTGGTATGGCATTAGGCGGCGTCGTTCCCGGACTGGTGCTTGCCATGACCAACTACGTGCCTGCAGAGGAAGCTACGACACTGCCGAAAGACCCCGGTGCATGGTTTACAACGATGCTGATCTACTCGCTCGTCGGTCTCGGCCTTCTCATTTTCTGCTTCTCTCAGACCAAAGAGCGCGTCGTTATGGATGCTTCGGAGTCGGAGAATGTAAAAGTCAGCGACCTGTGGATGGAGTTCATGCGCAACCGTCCTCTCCGCATCATCGCCCTGTTCTTCATCACGGCCTTCGCCATGATGTCTGTGGGTAATGCCGCCGGTGCCTACTTCATGAACGATCTGGAACTCCAGGATCCGCTGGCACAGGAGGGTATCCGCTGGCTCGTCTGCATCATCCCCGCCCTGCTGCTTGTCCTGGCTATGTTCATCATCTCGAAGTATGAACTCAGCGACGAGGTCATCGACGACATCAACCGTAAGATAGAATCACGTAATCAATAAATCGAATTATCGATTAAGCGAATAAACGATTAAACGAGAAATCGAAAAAACGAAAAGCAATATGGCAAAACTTCCACGTTACCTATTCCCCAATGACTATATGGCCGACCCCTCGGCCAATGTGTTTAACGGACGCCTGTACATCTACCCCAGTCACGACTGGGACGCCGGCGAGTGCTTCGACGACGACGGCGGTCACTTCCAGATGCGCGACTACCACGTGCTTTCGTGGGATGACATCGAGAACGACGAGGCTACCGATCACGGCGTCATCCTCGACGTTGATCAGGTGAAGTGGGCCGAGAAGCAGATGTGGGACAACGACGTCGTCGAGAAGGACGGCAAGTATTACCTCATCTTCTCTGCCAAGGGTTACGACGGTGTGTTCCACCTCGGCGTGGCCGTGGCCGACAAGCCCGAAGGCCCGTTCGTACCTCAGGATCAGCCCATCCGCGGCTCGTTCTCCATCGACCCCTGCGTCTTCAAGGACGACGACGGTCAGATCTACTGCTTCTTCGGCGGTCTCTGGGGCGGACAGCTGCAGTGGTGGCGCCCGCTGCCTAATGGCCAGGCTCCTGTCCTCGGAAAGTACGGCGACGAGAACGGTCTTACCGACCTCGGTGCCGCTCCCGACCATCAGGGTGAACTCTTCACCCAGGCCGACTCCCCGGCTATTCCCAGTGCCGTGGTCCGCATGAGCGACGACGTCATGCAGTTTGCAGAGGCACCGCGTCAGGTGGTCATCCTCGACAAGGACGGCCAGCCCCTGCGTGCCGGCGATCCGCACCGCTTCTTCGAGGCTTCGTGGATGCACAAGTACAACGGTAAGTACTACTTCTCATACTCCACCGGCGACAGCCACTATCTCTGCTACGCCATCGGCGATTCGCCTTACGGCCCGTTCACTTATCAGGGCGTCATCCTCGAGCCCGTCGTAGGCTGGACCACCCACCACAGCATCGTGGAGTACAAGGGACAGTGGTATCTGTGCTATCACGACTGCGTGCCCTCGAACGATATCACCCACCTGCGTTCGCTGAAAGTGCAGCGCCTCTACTATAACGAGGACGGCACGATTAAGCCCGTTGTCAATGAATAAGAAATCACTTATTTCCAACTATTACTCAAGTCACCGAGCCGAGCTGCTGACCTACGCCAGCGCTCGGTTGGGTGATTCGGACGAAGCTGAAGACATCGTCCAAAATACTTTTTTCCGCATCTTGACCACCAACAAGATGCTGACGGAGCAGACACTACCTGCCCTCGTCTTCACCGTTTGCCGCAATTTGGTAAACGACCACTTCCGCCGTCGCGCCTTCCGCTACGAGTACGAGCACTATATCCAGAATACCTGTACGGGAAATTCCTCGATGGAATCGGTCTTTTTTGCTGCCGACATCATCGAGCAGATGGAACGTGGTCTGGCTCGCATCCCCGAAAACTGCCGTACGATCTACCGTATGCACATTCTCGGCGGCATGCGCGTCAGCGAAATCTCTGCTGAGACGGGCGAGAACTATAAAACCGTCGAGAACCGTCTCGGCCTTGCCCGCCGAGAAATGCGCCACTACCTGCGCGCTGCAGTATAAGCAACAAAAGTTTACATCCCTGCGCGCGTGAATGAAAGAGACGTTTTCACGAGCGAATTACCGGTAAATCAGCGTCGTCATCTTCTCTGGGTCGAACAGCTCGTTAGCTACCTGCTGTATCTCTTCAGCCGTGACGGCGTCAATCTGCTGAAAGAGCCTGTCGAGGTCTTTCTCCTTGCCGTTATGGAGAAAACTCCGGCCGAAATCGAGGGCAAAGTTCTCGCGGTTGTCACAGGCAATGGCTATCTGACCTTTTATCTGCTGCTTGGCCGTCGCTAACTGCGAGCGGCTGAGCGGTTTTTCTATCAGACGGTCCAACTGGTGGCGCACTAACCGGCAACATCTGTTGACGTCGTGCGGGTCGCAGCCGAAGTAGACCGTCCACAGCCCCGTATCACTGTAGCTCACCATCGAGCTCTCAACGGTGTAGACCAGTCCGTTGCGTTCACGGAGCGACAGGTTCAGCAGTGAGTTCATTCCGGGCCCGCCCAGCAGGTTGTTCAGCAGGTAGAGGGCGATGCGTCGCGGGTGATTAATGTCGTAAGCCCTGCAGCCCATAATGACATGAGCCTGGTGCGTGCCCTTCTGGCGGGTAATGGTCTGGCAGCCTATAGGTCTCATAGGACTTATAGGTCTTATAGGTCTTATAGGTCCTATAGGACTCATAGGACTCATAGGACTCATAGGTCCTAGAGCCCCCATCATCCCCTCTACCAACCGCACCACACGTCGGAACTCCACATCGCCGTAGACAAAGAACACAGCATTGTCTGGGCGGTAGTGTCGCCGCGTAAATCGCAGGGCGTCTTCGGTGGTATAGGTACGCAGCTGTTCGGCCTGCCCCAGGATGTTATGGCCTAATGGATGCCCCTCGAAGAGGATGTTCTCAAACTCGTCGTAAATCAGCTCTGCTGGCGAGTCATTATAGCTTTCTATCTCGTCGCAGATGACGTCGACCTCCTTGTCAATCTCCGTCTGCGGATACTGGCTGTGGAAGACGATGTCCGTCAGCAGGTTGACAGCCTTGCTGAAATGGTCACGATGGATGGCGGCGTAGAACGTCGTGTCCTCCTTGTTAGTGAAGGCGTTCAGCTCGCCGCCAAGCTTCTCCAGCCCATTGATGATCTGCAGGGCGTTGCGACGCTCCGTTCCCTTAAAAGTGACGTGTTCGCAGAAGTGCGCCAGTCCCTCCTCGCCTGCCAACTCATGACGCGTCCCTGCCGCTATCTGGTAGCCGCAGTAGACGACGGGCGATGTTGACGGGAGGTGAATAATCCTGAGACCGTTAGGCAGGGTTGTTGTATTGTATTGCATAGACACATTGGTGTACTCCAGAGGAGTAATACCTATTCATAGTTTCCGACTGCAAAGGTACGACAAAAAAATAAATCGGCAAAAGAAAGCCTTGGGAAAAACTTAGGTCGAGCGGTCCTTTGTTGTCTTTGTTGTCGTTAAACAAAAAATACCACGTTGTTTTTAACGATTACTACAGAAAGTTTTGTGCTTTCGGCTTTTTTGTCTATCTTTGTGGCCTGAAAGTAACCAAAACTATTAAAAAGATGAAGATACAGATTATTAACGGACCCAACCTGAACCTGCTCGGACAGCGGGAGCCAGGCATCTACGGCAGCGAGTCGTTCGACAGCTACTTAGAGCAGCTGCGGACTAATTACCCCGATGTCGAGATAGACTACTACCAGAGCAACGTCGAGGGCGAACTCATCAACAAGATGCAGGAGACGGGGTTCTACGGCGGCTACGACGGCATCGTGCTCAACGCCGGTGCCTACACCCATACGAGTGTGGCGCTGCAGGACTGCATCCGCTCGTTGCGCTGTCCCGTCGTCGAGGTACATATCTCTAATGTACACACGCGTGAGGAGTTCCGCCACCGCTCGCTGATCTCGTGCGCCTGCTTAGGCGTCATCTGTGGTTTCGGCCTGGATTCCTATCGTCTGGCCATAGAAGCGCTACTGAAACATTGACCGTCGACGACTACATATTGCAGCACATAGAGCCAGAGCCTGAGTACCTGTACCGACTCTGGCGGGCAACGAACATCCATACCATCCACGGACGTATGGTCAGCGGCCACCTGCAGGGACGGCTGCTGAAGATGCTGGTCAGGATGATCCGTCCGCAGACCATCTTGGAGGTGGGGACGTTCAGCGGCTACTCGGCGCTCTCGATGGCCGAAGGGCTGGAGGACGGCGGGCGCCTCTATACGTTTGAGATCAACGACGAGATGGAGGACTTTACGCGGCCGTGGATAGAGCAGTCGCCCGTGGCCGACAAGATAACCTTTATCATCGGCGACGCGATGGTGGAGGCTCCGCAGTTAGGCGTGACGTTCGACATGGCATTCATCGACGGCGACAAGCGTACCTACTGCGAGTGTTACGACATGGTGCTCGGCGTACTCCGTCCCGGCGGTTTCATCGTTGCCGACAACACGTTGTGGGACGGTCACGTCGTCGACCCCGCCTACGACCACGACCACCAGACGCAAGGCATCAGGCGCTTTAACGACTACGTCGCCAAGGACCCGCGAACGGAGCAGGTCATCCTGCCCCTGCGCGACGGGCTGACGGTGATTAGAAAATTGAAGAATTGAAAAATTAAAGAATTGAAGAATTAAATCGTCAAATAGTAAATAAATTGATTCGCTATACAAAGAGAGAGGAGATTTGGAACTCGGCGTCGCACGGCGGCGGTATCCTGCTGGGGGTGGTCATCGGCATCATCTTCCTGATATGGGTGTTCCGCGGCAATAACGACTGGGCGAGGGTAGGGGTCATCCTCTATCTCTTCGGCATGTTAGGCTCTTACGTGGCCTCGACGGTCTATCACGCCATGAAGCACCATTCGAAGTGGAAGGAACGGCTGCGCCGCTGGGACCATGCCGCCATCTACTGGCATATCGCCGGCTCCTACTCGCCGCTGACGCTCGTTGCCCTGCGCGAACAGGGCTATTGGGGCTGGGGACTCTTCACCTTCGTCTGGGCGTGTGCCGTCGCCGGCACCATCGTCAGCTTCATCCGCCTGAAGGAGCACTCCAACTTGGAGACGCTCTGCTTCATAGGTATGGGACTGTCGGTGCTGGTGGCCTTCAAACCGCTCATCGACAGCGTCTCGACGGCTGCCGTGGTATGGATAGTCGCCGAGGGTGTGTGCTATATCACCGGTGCGCTGTTCTACTCGCTGAACAATCGGAAATACATGCACAGCGTCTTCCACTTCTTCGTCCTGGCGGGGTCGGTGTGTCACATCGTGGCCGTCTGGGACGTGCTGATGGAGTACGTCCAGGAGAAGCCGGCCTATCACAGCATACTGCCCGAAGGCCTGCAGCTGCGCGAGGGCGACGTGGTGTTCCGTCGGGGTGGGGGAATGGTGAGCCATGTCGTGGTGGCTGCCGACCGTGAGGGAAACTACTCGCATGTGGGTATCGTCGTCGATTCTGCCGGTGTGCCGATGGTGGTTCATGCCGTGCCCGGCGAGCCCGACTTCGAGGGCGACCCCGACCGCGTGAAGATGGACCGTCCGGAACATTTCTTCTCGTCGCAGTACACCTCCATCGGTGAGGTCTGCCGTGCGAAGGACAGCGCTGCGGCGCGTCAGGCGGCACAGGTGGCGATGGCCGTCTATCGCCGTCATACCCTCTTCGACCACGACTATGACGACCATGATACTGTGCGTATGTACTGCACCGAACTGATCGTCCATGCCTATGCACGGGCCGGCTTGCCGTTGGTGGGGAGCGCCCGCCACGAGGTGCGGCTGCCTATGCTGACGGCCGACTGCATCTTTCCTTCTGACATCAAGAACTCCAGGCAACTGGAATCCCTAATAACATTTTAATAACCCTAAAACAACAAGAACATGAAAAAGATTTTAGTAGCGTTCGTTATCGGCTGCATGGCTATGGTCATGACCAGCTGTAGTGACAACAGTCCTAAGGGCGTCGCCATTCAGGCCGTCAAGTGTATGCAACAGAAGGACTTCAAGGGCTATGTCGACCTGCTCAACCTGCCGGATGCCACCGACGAACAGAAGACGACTTACGTCGCCATGTTGCAGGAGAAGGCCAGCAAGAAACCCGAGGCTTTCGACATCAAGAGCTTCGAGGTGGTCGACGAACAGGTCGACGAGGAGGCTGGCACCGCACGCATCACCATCAAGATGGTTGACGGCGAAGGTAAGGAACAAAACAATCCCATCGACCTGGTGAAGAACGACAAGGGCGAATGGAAGATTAAGAACAAGAAATAAAGAAAAATCCTCCCAGTAGGGAGGATTTTTCATTTGCAGAGTCCGCAGCCTTCGCACTTGCTGAGGCGGCCTCGGAAGCGCATGTCGACGAGGTGGTGCAGACGGTCGCGCAGCGGTTGCAGGTCGATGCGGTCGACGACCTCGCCGACGAAAGCCTGCTGCAAGAGCGTCTTCGCCTCGGCCTCGCTGATGCCTCGCTGGCGCATATAGAACAGGGCGGCATCGTTGAGCTGTCCGACGGTAGAGCCGTGGGCGCACTTCACGTCGTCGGCGTAAATCTCAAGCATCGGCTGGGTGTACATCCTTGACTTTGACGAGGCGCAGAGGTTCTGGTTGGTCATCTGCGACGACGTCTTCTGGGCACCCGGTTCCACCAGCACCCTACCGGCAAAGGCTCCGGTAGCCTCGTCGTTGAGCACGTATTTGTAAAGCTCGTTGCTGGTGCAGTGTCCGGCCTTGTGGACGATGAGCGTGTTGTTGTCTACGTGCTGTTCCTTGTCGGCAATGACGCAGCCGTAGCACTCGCAGTCGGCACCCTCGCCCGAGAGCGTCAGGTCGAGCTTGTTGCGTGTCGTTCCGTTGTGCAGGGTGATGATGTTGTGGCAGACGTGACTGTCGCGCTGCTGGTCGATGTAGACGTTGCTGACGCGGACGTTCTTCGCGTGGGTCTCCTCCAGACAGTACAGTCCCAGATGGGCGCGCTCGCCAACGAAAGCCTCGATGACCTGTGTCGTCAGGAACTGGCGGTCGTCGGCAGCATGGTCGCAGAACAGGAGTTTTACTTCTGCCCCTTCTTCGACGATGATGAGTACGCGGCGGTTGACCATCAGAGAAGCCTCTCCCCCCGCCCTCCCCGAAGGGGAGAGAGCCTTGAGGATGTTGATGACCTGGATGGCGCGGTCGACCTTCACGTTCTTTGGCACATATACCAGCAGGCCGTCCTGCGCCAGCATCGTGTTGAGTTGGGTAACGGCGTCGTCATCCTTGCCGGCCAACTGGTGGTAACGACCCCTCCCAGCCTCCCCTACAGGGGAGGAGAGATTACCAATAATAACGCCGTCAGGCAGTTTCGCTTTTGAAACGACATTCCCCCTGATGTCATTCTTTTCCTCCCCTGCAGGGGAGGTTAGGAGGGGTCTGTCGTTCACCACGAAGTATAGGTTCGTCGAGAGATTGGGCACGTCGCAGCGGAAGGCGGCATAGGGGTCGACAGGAATCTCGAGACGGTTGAGATTCAAGCCGTAGTCTGGCTCGAAGAGCTTCGCTATGTCAGTGTACTTATAGCGCTCCACCTTCTTTGACGGGAATCCCTGAGCCTTGAAAGCCTCGAACGCCTCATCGCGCACGCTGTTCATTACGTCGCTGCTATGCTCGTGAATCATCGTGCGGCACTGCTCGTAGAGATTGATATATTGCTGCTCGCTTGAAGTAATCATAATTACTAATTCCTCATTTCTAATTACTAATTATCTTACTCTTCGCCAATCTCTTCTTTTATCCAGTCGTAGCCGTGCTCCTGTATCTCCTTGGCCAACTCCGGGCCGCCAGTCTTCACAATCCTACCTTTATATAATACGTGTACGAACTGTGGACGAATCATCTCCAACAGACGGTCGTAGTGGGTGATGACGATACACGACGTCTCGGGCGTCTGCAGCTTGTTGACACCCTCGGCCACGATACGCATGGCGTCGACATCCAGACCGGAGTCCGTCTCGTCGAGGATGCTCAGCTTCGGCTCCAGCATAGCCATCTGGAAAATCTCGTTGCGCTTCTTCTCGCCGCCGCTGAAACCCTCGTTGACGGAACGGTTGGCCAACTTCGAGTCGAGCTCCACCACCTTGCGCTTCTCGCGCATCAGTTTCAGGAACTCTGCGGCGTTCATAGGCTCCAGTCCTTGGTACTTGCGCTTCTCGTTGATGGCCGCCTTCATGAAGTTGGTCATCGAGACTCCCGGTATCTCCACAGGGTATTGGAACGACAGGAACAGCCCCTCATGTGCGCGGTCCTCGGGCTTCATCTCCAAAAGATTCTTGCCGTTGAACCATGCTTCGCCCTCCGTCACCTCGTAGAGCGGGTTACCCACGAGGACTGCCGACAGCGTCGACTTGCCTGAGCCGTTAGGCCCCATGATGGCATGCGTCTCGCCGTCGTTGATGACCAGGTCGATACCCTTCAATATCTCTTTCTCGCCAATCTTGGCGTGTAAGTTCTTTACCTCTAACATCTATTTCGTTATTACGTTATGTCGTTATTACGTTATTACGAGTTAGCCCACCGTACCTTCGAGTGATACACTGAGTAGCTTCTGTGCCTCGACGGCAAACTCCATGGGGAGCTTCTGCAGCACCTCCTTGGCATAGCCGTTGACGATGAGGCCTACAGCCTGCTCGGTAGGGATGCCGCGCTGGTTGCAGTAGAAGAGCTGGTCTTCGCTGATCTTGCTCGTCGTAGCCTCGTGCTCGAAGACGGCCGTGGGGTTGTGGACGTCCATATACGGGAAGGTGTGGGCTCCACACTGGCTGCCTAACAGCAGTGAGTCGCAGGACGAGTAGTTGCGGGCGTTCTCTGCCGTGGCGGCAGCACGTACCAGTCCTCGGTAGGAGTTCTGCGAGTGTCCGGCGGAGATGCCTTTCGAGATGATGGTCGACTTGGTGTTCCGTCCGATGTGAATCATCTTGGTACCCGTGTCGGCCTCCTGGTAGTTGTTGGTGACGGCCACGGAGTAGAACTCTGCCACGCTGTTGTCGCCGCGCAGGATGCACGACGGGTACTTCCACGTGATGGCAGACCCTGTCTCCACCTGTGTCCAGGATAGTTTCGAACCCTGTCCGCGCAGGTCGCCGCGCTTCGTGACGAGGTTGAGCACGCCACCCTTGCCGTTCTCGTCGCCCGGATACCAGTTCTGTACCGTCGAGTATTTTACTTCTGCTCGGTCCATGACGATAATCTCTACGATGGCAGCGTGCAGCTGGTTCTCGTCGCGCATCGGAGCCGTGCAGCCTTCGAGATAGCTGACGTAGCTGTCGTCGTCAGCAATAATCAGCGTGCGCTCGAACTGGCCGGTGTTGCGTGCGTTGATGCGGAAGTAGCTGCTCAGCTCCATCGGACAGCGCACACCCTTGGGGATGTAGACGAACGAGCCGTCAGAGAAGACCGCCGAGTTGAGGGCGGCGTAGAAATTGTCGCGGTAGGGCACCACCGAGCCTAAGTACTGGCGTACCAGGTCGCCGTGCTCCTTGATAGCCTCGCCGATAGAACAGAAGATAACCCCCTTCTCGCGCAGCTTCTCCTTGAACGTCGTCTTCACCGAGACGCTATCCATGATAGCGTCGACGGCAGTGTTGCCGGATAAGGCCAAGCGCTCTTCGAGGGGGATGCCTAACTTGTCGAAAGTCTTTTCCAGTTCGGGGTCGATGCCAGCGGGGGAACCGCTGGACGCGGGCTTCTGGGCGGTGGGGTCGGCGTAG
>Ga0310695_10005321_pt1 | contig 22572 bp, 18 predicted proteins | sample RumenRJG_04DNA_FD_203882 | JGI IMG/M metagenome (GOLD analysis project Ga0310695, IMG submission 203882) | Bovine rumen microbial communities from Lethbridge, Alberta, Canada - RJG_04 (v2) (version 2) | ecosystem: Host-associated > Mammals > Digestive system > Stomach > Rumen | place: Canada...
TGCACTGAAACAAAATTTTTATCTGGATTAAAATTTTCAATTTCTTCTCTGGTCATTATCTTATGCCTCTGATTCATTTTTTAAATATTCAAGAATTACATTCAGTCCTTTTTCTATGTCCCTGCGGTTTAAAAGAAGATTTATCCTGAAGCAGAATCGTTTGCTGGTGTCAAAATCCTGCATTATGCCAGGGAATACAAAATATCCTGATTCTTTCATTAAATTCTTCATGGAATTAACAAAAACTTCATCATCAATAGGCCAATCCAGAAAAATCATCGCATAATGCCCCGCAATTTCCGAAGAAACATGAGCAAAATCATATTTTTGAATAATTTCTCGGGCAATTTTCAGATTTTTCTGATAATAATCCTTGTAAAAAGCAATGCACTGGTCATAATTTTTCGTGATAAAATGTGATGCTCCCTGCTGACAGGAATAGTTAAGGGAACCACCGTAGTAATCCTGAATGTCATCGTTTTCATCATAGAATTTTTTATGCACTACGGTTGCAGAAAATTTTATTCCCTGTAATCCCAGTGCCTTATGAGGGCTGTAAATATAAATAAGATTTTCCTGCATGCCGAATTTGCGGGCAAGCTCCATTCCGTTCATGCATAAAGATTCATCAAAAACAATGACTTTTCCGGCATCCAAAATCTTTTGAATTTCTTTTATCACATGATCTTTAAAATAGATACTCATAGAATTGATTGGAGAAGTAAACCAAAAGGCTTGGCACCCCGAATCTAAAAGTCTTTGGGCATCAAATTTTTCATTAATGTCTTCCTCATAATCATCAAAAACAGTGCAGGGAACTTTAAAATCTTTGCAGCACTCTTCAACTGTAAAATATGCAGGGCGGATAATACCCAGCCTCATATTATGCCTCGCAAGAAATGCAATTATTGCTGGAATTGCAATAGTACTTTGTGTCAGCGGAGCAATACATAAGTTTTCACAATCACCGTCGGAAAAACCAAGTTTTAGCGCAATAGGCTTTTCCGATCCTTCTGGTAAATAATAGTGATAATCAAAAAGATCCTGCTCTGTATCGCATTTCAGGATTTTGCGTAAAGCGCTCTGATATTCGCTTCCTGTGTTCCAGTATGACAAATTGACAGGTCTCGCTCCCACAGGAAAAGATTCCTGAGCCTCCTGCAGAGTCATTTCAATTTCATAATCAGTCATAGATTTCCTCGTAGTTTTTATATGTGTAATTTTTTATTTGCCTTAATCCGTCAGTTTTGCTGTAAAAAGCTATGGACGGAAAATTAATTCCATTAAAATAATTTTGCTGTGCAAAGGAATAAGAGCCCATATCACCAAAGACAATTTTGTCACCGGGCTTTAGAGCTTCTTCAAATTCGTATGTGCCGAAAATGTCCCCGGCAAGGCAGCTGTTACCGGCAAGGATATAAGAATGTTTTGATGAATGATGATTCTCACTAGTTTGAGGAAAAACAAGAGGCAGCTTGTAATAATTTTTTAGGACGTCCAGCGCATGACAGGAAATTGAAGTGTCCAGAATGGCAATATCCTTTTTGTTATGAACGATATCCAGAACAGTCGTGATCAAAAATCCGGCATCCATCACCAGATATTCGCATGGCTCAATATAGGTCTTTAAATGATATTTGTTTTGCAGAATATCAAGATTTTTTTGGAAAACAGAAAAATCGAAATCATCTTCGGTTAAAGCCTGACCACCGCCAAGATTTATCCAAGAAATATCATGAAAATACGACGAAAATTTATCGATTGTTGCAGAAAGCAGGCTGTTGAAATCTTTGGCTGAGCTTCCGCAAAGGGCATGGACATGAAAACCTGAAATCTTATTCATGATTTTTGGGTCGATTTCATCCATATCAGTTTTTTTGACACCGAACCGTGAAAATGGCGCGCAGGGATTATAAACATCTTCTTTTACGGCAGAAATTTCCGGGTTCAGCCGAAGACCAAATTCATTTTTTGAAGTGGCAAGCTGGCTAAAAATTTCTGCCTGACCAGGTGAGTTTAAGACAATATGATCGCAGACAGAAAGAATTTCCTGGGCATCTTCAACCTTATATGCAGGCGTGTGAATATGATTTTCCTTCCTCAGATGTGAACCGAGTTTCGCTTCAAAAAGACCGGATGCAGAAGTCCCACAGATGAATGGCGAGATATAAGGAAATGCCTTTACCAGCGGGAAGCCCTTCATCGCCATTAAAAGAAAAAGATTTACCTTGTCCGTATGCGCTTTCACTTGCTGAAAGTTTTGAGAAAGCCTGTCTGTATCAATTAAATAACAAGGCGTTTTAATTGAAGCAAAGTCTAAGTTTGTCATCTCACCAAGTTTGTTCCTACATTACCTTATACAGCTGTCGTATCGCCTGCTCATTCGGAATTACGATACTGCGAAGAAGTTTATCCATAATTATTGGCGCAAGCTGCATTGCCTTTTCGGCTCCAGAACCACAGACAAGTGCTACATTGAACGCATAAAGAAGCCCGATTTTCTGATAATATTCTTTAAGCTTCTCTGGATCCATAATGCCCGTATATTTTGAAAAGAACATATTTCCGGCCTTGAGGATTTCATCGGCTGGCATACCGACAGAAATTTCGATAGTACCCTTATTTTCTGACGATGGCGCGGAAATCATATCCCGATAAATAGAAACCAAATCACAAATTGCAGGCCCGACAGTTACTTCCGGCATATCAATAAGAAGAAGCTCTCCGTCTTGCAACATTATGTTTCCAGGATGCAAGTCATTATGAGTAACAGTATCAGTTTCTGGAATTTCATCGATAATACTGTGACAGAGCGCGATTTCTTCAGGAGTACACCACTTACTGAGGTTATCAGCAAAACGATGATAAACGTCCTGAACCCGTGAGAATTTTCCGGCTGGAACATGAGTTGAATGAAGCGTCTTTGCAAGCGCAACATATTTGTCTACATATTCCTCGAATTTTTCTGGCTGATTGTGCATTGCGTGTCCAAGAGTGTCACTTTTGAGCATCTCAAAAACCAGCCCAAAACAATCACCACATTTTACAACATCATAAGCAATGACCGACGGAATTCCATTTACAAAGGCTGTTTGTGCATAATCCCGCTCCCGCTGAATCTGCTCAAAAGACATCCAGGGTTTGTAGACTTTTACAATCGTATCCTCGTCTATGCGATAAATTGTTCCGTTCCCGCCTTGGCCGATAACAGGACTGTTTTCAATATCAATCTCGCGGAGAGCTTTCTGAATATTCAGCATTTCCGTAAATCCTGTAGTCTCAAAGATTTCATATATTTCTGGCTTCACGTTCTGAACGCAGAGTTTTTCAGTTCTTGTCTTCTGCAATTTTAGCAAGACTCGAAGACCTGCCGAAGAAATATAATCCAGATTTCCGGCATCAATGACAAGTTTATTTTCTCCGCTTTTCCCTGTAAGCTCTAATAATTCCTGTTCAGTAGCAGGTGCATTCGAACTGTCAATCCTTCCTTCAAGAAAAATTGTATATATTTCATTTTCCATTCTGACTTTCATATCATCCTTTCCTTATCAAAATATTCTCATTAGCCCAGTACTTCTGCTAGAGTCTTAATCATGAACGAAGCGAACACGCTGCCCGGGTCAAGAATAGTGCGGGATTCTTCGCCCTTAAAGGCAATCCGCCCGAATTTTGCGAGCATTGTTGTGGTGTTGTCAGAGCCTTTTTTGGCCGCCTCATACGCCTTTGGAAGAAGAATTTTTGCATCTTCGTCAGAGTTTGCGGATTTAAGAACAAGAACAGCCGGATCAAATCCGTCAAGGAAGGTTTTGTCACCAACCTTTGCCCCTCCAAGTTTTTTGAGAGCTTCTTCAAATGCTTCGAGAACAGAACCAAGTTCCTGATAGTGGATTTCAGTTTTTCCTTTGAAAACCTTTCCAACGCCCATGAAGCCAAATGCAAGAAGCGTTCACATGCTGCTTGCCGCCGCTGCCTGCATGTCCTTTCCGACACGATAAAAGAGTTCCCCGATGTCGCTAAAAGTCTTACCAGAAAGATATTTTTGCACATAAGTAAACCCATCGGACATAGACAAGCCCAAGTCTCCATCGCCCGCAACTCCGTCAAGACGGACAAGCTCGTCTTTTTCGCGGTCACACATTTCTTTAAGAGCGTCAAAGTAGCGCACAAAATCCTGTGCCGTAAGCATTGTTTCGGCTGATTTTTCGACAGGCTTTTGATTTACGAAGGGTTCCTGCTTCCTCTCATGCTCGATGAGATTGACCGGTTCGTAGGATTTATTTGTGTCAAGCTGGAACTGCTTGAACATAATTGCGTTTGCAGGTTTGGCAAGAAGCCTCTTTAATTCTGAATCAAGTTTGAGGACCGTGATTGAAAGGCCGGCCATTTCCATGGAAGTCGCATGTTCGCCAACATAGGTATGAAAGATTTTGATTCCTTTTTCATTAAGAATCTCGTAGATCCGTTTGGTGACGATGTACTGTTCTTCAAGAGGCGTTGCCCCCAAACCGTTCACAAGGACTGCCGTTTCGTCGCCGGATTTTAAGTTAAGCTCCGGCAAGATTTTGGCCATGAGCTCGTCAGTGATTTCATTTGCACTTTTGATTTTACCACGGCGGATTCCAGGCTCTCCATGAATTCCCATTCCGATTTCCATTTCATCTTCGGCAATCTCAAAACTTGGCCTGCCAACTCGCGGAAGCGTACATGCAGAAAGTGAAAGGCCCATTGTTCGAAGATTGTCCGCCGTTTTTTTGGCGATTCGGTAACACTCATCAAGGGAAAGCATTTCCTCGGCGGCAGCACCGGCACATTTATACACAAAGAAGATGCCTGCAATTCCACGCCTGTGCTCAGGGATTTCAACGGCAACATCATCCATGCCAAGGACTGAAAGAACCTTGATGTTGCTCTCAAACTCAGCCTGATGTGCAGACATGGTGAAGTTCATTTTGTCGCCGCCGTAATTTCCGTAGATGTAAAGAACACCCGCACCATTATCAACAGCTTTTGTGACTGAAAGCATGTCGTTCACACTGGGAGAGGCAAAAACTTCACCCACGCTGCAGCCGTCAAGCATTCCTTCGCCAATGTAACCGAGAAAGAGCGGCAAGTGACCTGAACCGCCTCCAGTGACAAGAGCGACCTTGCCCTTCTTTCTGTTTTTTGTGACCATTGCTTTTTTGGAACCGTCAGTAAAAGTCACCTCGTCAGAATGTACATAATAGATACCGCTCAAAGTATCCTGTACGAATGCAATCGGCTCATTTATGATTTTCTTCATTTTTTAACTCTCCATTGTAAGTTTTTACTTTACCAGCTCGCGTTCAAGTGCACTTACCGTAAAGAATTTTGGATCAACATCTTTGTCATAGATGACATCCTTAATCTCATACGTGGTTTTATGTTTTGTCTGAACATTAGTCATTGTCATTTTTTTTGTAGTCCAGTAGCCGCTGATCTGAGAAATATCTTCACAAAGCAATTCTTTCTGAAGATTATTTTTTCGATCGTAGAATTCGCCCTTATAGGTGACATAGTTATCTTTTCCAATCCAATAAACACGCCGGCTTACCTTTGCTTTTGGGTCTTTGGCCGCATATTCCAAAATCCAGCAGGGAACGCCATTCACGCTTTCTTCACCAAGAATTTTTACATTGTCCTTTGCAATGCTTCGCTTTCCGAGATCATCATAGGAGAAATCAGTTCCCTGGAAATCATCATCCTTGTTTGAGCCAGATACACGGCGAACTTTTTTCATTGCAGGAAGATAGAGCCAGCTGTCGCTGTCAACGGCAGTTCCGTCACTTTTATCCGGGTACTCAAAAGAAAGATAACTAACTCCAGCCACATCTTTTGGAGTCTTGAAAACCAGAACGCTTTTGTCTGTAGTGCCTTCTTCCATTGCATAGGAAGCGATTTCCCGTGCACGAGTTTTTCCAGCCTTATCTATGATCGTAATGACAGCCGTAAATGAACAAGTTTTTCCATCCGGCAAATCGTGTACTTTGCGGGCAATTTCATCTGCATTCTGTGCAAAAGAAGCAGAGCCAGCAACAAATAAAACTGAAAGCGCAATAGTTTTTAGAATTTTCATAAGGTTCTCCTTTTATTTTGAATTAAAATATATGCGTCCAACTGAGTGCGAAACGATAGAAATACCATTCGCTGCCAATTTTTTTCATGAAGATTTCGTCTTCGACTTCCTTAGGCTCAGTTTCAAAATTTCTTCGGGTAGAAAAAGCAAACATGCAGAAAAGCTCGTCTTTTTCGGTGACATCAAATTGCAGGACAGGGGCGATTGTGTGCGTTATAAAATCACCGCAATAGTTTTTATTGAATTCGCCGTAATCAGTGCCATAAAAATGGCCCTCTGCAGTATACATAATGCCGGTCATCGAAAGTATGAGTGGCATCTGATATGCCAAAAGCCCCGTCACTTCATATTGTGCACCAGCGACTTTATTCTTAGTGCATTGCCATTCAAAAATATCGTGTCTTTCGATTCCTGCAATTCCAGAATACAAAGCCTTAAACGAAGCAAGCATTACAACATGATTCCAATCACCGGGAATAAGCTCGCCTGTATCAAACATGAGCGTTGCCTCTCCCCAAAAGTCATAATATGGATGATTGAATGGTGAAAGAGACTCGTATTTCTTTTTTTCTTTATCCAGTTTGCAAAGGCCTTCAAAGTCCGAATAATTCCAACCCAAGCCAACACTTCCGCCGCCTTTTACAGCAAAAAAAGGCAAAGGCTGGAATCCAACGCTTAATTGAGGGCAGATAGAAACAGGCGAAAGTTCGCAGCCTCCTGATAAAACTACATTTGCATCAGAAAGAAGCCAGTGCTCACCAAGCGGCGTGCCAATCTGATATTCTGCGGTAAAGGTCGTGCAGAACTCAATGCTGTCGAATGCACTTGTTATAGGTGCAAAATGTGTTTTTCTGCGGCCTGCCTTAAAGTCTGATTTCGGATAATATGCCGTATCCGTAGTTATGGACAAGGTAAGCGGAGATTTTTTTTCTTCTTCCTGTGCATGAATCGCCATTAAAGAATATGCGAAAATAACGGCAAACAATAATTTGATTTTTGTGTTTTTCATTTTCAAAACTCCTTATAAACTAAACTATTCCTCAGTTTCTTTTCCGAAAGGCTTTACAATATAAAGGAGAGCGGGAGTTATTGTGTAATCAGCCAAAAGTGCACCCGCGAGTCCTATAACAGAAAGCAATCCGATTACAAACAGGTAATGAATCGGGCTGAACATATAAACCGCAAAGATAGAGCACAGAATGAAGGTTGTCATGAACATAGATTTTCCTATTTCGCGGAAAGAAGCGCGCATCGCACCAAGGTACGTACCATGCTTTTCAAGACCGTATTTCAAATGCGTTGTTAAGTGAATGGTATCATCAACAGCAATTCCGAGAATGATAGGCATAACTGTCATTGTGACAAAATCCAGAGAGAAACCAAACATTCCCATTACCCCGCCGACAAGAATTACAGGCATGACGTTTGGAATCATTCCAATAAGACCTGTCCTGATACTAGAGAAAGCAAGTATGAGCATGATTGCAATCACGGCAAATGAGAACATAAATGATTTGAGCTCGCCACGAACCATTCGGCTTGCCATCTCAGCATATTCAATCATGTCACCGATTATGCAGCATTTTGCACCAGGAAAAAGTTCTTCGAATTTTTCATTGATTGCACGAACATCAGCAATAGCAAGCTCACTCTCGAAGTTAGACATATCAACGCCCACGCTTACGATTCGGAATTCATCGTCCATCAGCTCTGTGAAGTCTTTGTTCATTTCTATGGAAGAAAGTTCCAAAAGCTGGGCAAGGACATAATCTTCATGAGGCACGGTGAAACATTCTTCACGGCCTTCGTTCAGAGCACGGTTCATTTCCTTTAAGATTGCCGTTACGGATGTCACATGAGGTTTTTCGCCAGATTTCTTTGTAAGGCTTAAAGTGCCCAAGAAATCTTCAAATTGCTCCAAGGCCTGCATTTTCTCCGGGTCCTTGAAAGAATCAACATCGTCGTAGGCAATCATCGTACAGTAGCTGTATTTTGTACCGATTTGCTTGGAAACCAATTCCTTTTCTTCCATCATGTGAGGCAATTTTGTGCCCGTCATTTCAATTATGTCGATTTTGATTGCAATTTTAAAAATGAACGGAATACAGACAGCAACAATTGCAGTTGTAAGTACTATAATTGGCCATCTTTTGGCTTTTACAGTCTCCGCCCACTTTTCGAAACGCAAATCAATTTTTCCGGCTCCCTTCTCAGCGACATCCGAAGGTTTTGGAACACGATTTTTGCCGAATGAAAAACAAATCGGAATCAGAACTGCAACATAGGCATAAACCGCAAAAACAACAAGAGCTGCCGTTTTTCCCATCCACGAAATTGGCTTCATGTCAACAAAAATAAAGCTTACCAAAGAAGCAACCGTCGTGAGAACAGTGAAGAACACCGACCAACCGCTGTCCTCAACTGTCTTGACAGCCGATTCAATACGATTTCCAGTCTGGCGGAAGTGCAGCTTGAACATGTTTATATAATGGATGGAATATCCAATTGAAAGCGCAATTCCCAAAAGAACAGGAAGAGTTACAAGGGACAAATCAGCCTTTTCGCCAAAATACGCCATTGCTCCCATTACAGTTGCAATCGCACCAATCGTTGTAAACGAAGGAACTATGACGCCAAATGGAGTGCGGACAAACACAATCAAAAAGACAATCATCACCCCAAAAGCAAGAAGCACACGGAGGATTGCATCAGGAACCTCGTACATTTCTTCCATTGCATCAGAATATGGCATTCCAGTTCCATAGAGCTTATACTTATCAGATTTGAATTCATCACTGTTGAGAATCTCGTACAGTGCCTCACCGACAACAGCTGAATCCTCATCGCCATTCTCAAAAGGAAGGAGGGACAAAGTAATCCATGTTTCAGTTCCGTCCTCGCTCACAAGGTTATTAATGAGGGAATTTGTTTTTTCTGTGCCACGGAGAATGAAAGCCTTTTTCTGTGCAAGTTCGTCTCTGTCAGAAGGAATTCCGTGCTCATAAGGCTTGATAACTTCAAATCCCTCTTCGTTTCCGACAGGAATATCCACATCAATCAGAGATGTAATCTTCTCGGCAAAGGGAATCTCCATCATACGCTCGCCAAGACGCTCTATTACAGTAAGGATTTCTTCGGAAAACACATCGTCAGCTTCAAGAAGAACTGCTACATTTGAAATATTTCCGAATGTAGCCTGATACAAATCCTTATCTTGCTTAATTTTGTCTCCGTCACCATACCAGCCTTCACTTCCGTTTGCAATCTGGAATTTTGATAGCCCCAGACAGCATACAACAGTAAGAATCAAAAAAACTGCGAGAACCGGAAAACGATATTTTATTTGTGCCCTACCGATTTTACCAAAAAATTTATTTATTGCAGAAACTGTCATAAAACCTCCAAAATTAGAATGAAATTTTACCCTTGAGCGTGACACAACTCAAATCCCGATAAATTCCATACATTCCTTTTTCATTATTACGCCCCTCAAGGTAAAAATCCCCGATAAGGCTCACTGTTATCGAGTCCGTCAGGCTGTAATCGACTTCAGGCTCAATAAATGATGAGAAATCACACAAATCAAGCTCACTATGCACGGACAAAGAAAGCAATTCATTTAAAAGTGATTTTGACAATGTAAGAGTGGCCTGATGAACATAACGTTTTCGATCAAGTTCCTTAACGCTGCCAGCGGCATAGTCCGCCACATACTGTGCCATGACAGACCAACCGCCACCCGCATCCCAGTCAAAGCCTACCAGTCCGACAATTTGATTCCGTTTCAGTGCAGAATCAATTTTTGAACCAGAGAACATACAAGATTTCTGATGCTCTGCGGTCGTCTGTATATATCTTCCAGGGAAAACCGCTGACTCCAAACGGAATACAAAGGCTCCGAAAGGAATCGCCGCATCAGCACCAAACATTAAAAGCCTCTTGTAGTCCCCCCTCAGATTTATGCTGGAAAAATCTTCGTCTTCGGATTCGCCAGTGAAAACAGGCTCGTATGCAAAAAATGGAGTGTCTTCCCAGCCATAAAATCCATAAAGTGAAAGGTCGAATTTTGAAAAATATGCGCTAAGCCGAAGCGCGTACTCGCTGTTTGAAAGTTTTTTTTCTGGAAGGTCAAAATCACTCCATGTTTTTGGAGAAAAAAGCTCATATCCTTCATAAAACTTTGGAAAGCTGATAGGATTAAGAGGATTTCCTTTTGCAAGCGGAAGGGTGCTTGGCGTAAAAAAAGGAATCCAATAAGCGTCAAGCTGCATTGAATTCTGCATAAAAGAAAGACGAAGGGCATCAATTCCCAGACGACTTTCCTTATAATTTGAAGCAATCAATGATGAATTGTCCTGAGGACACAGAATATCGGCAATTTGAATTGAATCAGCCTTTCCCCATGCCGCAATTTGCCTGCCAGCTCTGATTGCAAAAGAACCACCGTTGTAATCAAAATAGGCTTCTTTTAGCTTGAAAGCAAATGTTCCGTCATTGGAAACAAAAGACTCAGTTCCGTTCGGTGACAGCCCCGAAAGCGCATCATAAACAAGCTGGGAATTGACAAACAATGTGCTGTCATCAGTGTATGACTTTATCGTGCTGTCAAAGACAGTCGTTCCAACAAGGAAATGTCCTTTGTTTTCATGAGTGGACGGAATGCCTGCACCAGCCTGAGCAGTCAAATTCCCAGAAAAGGAAAGTTCCTGAGCAGAAACTGCCCCTAAAACGAATACTGCAAAAAATGCAGATGAGAATATCCGTGATTTACTCATAAAACACCTCTATTAATATAGATATTTTAAGCTATTAAGATGAATAAATCAATATAAGTTTAAGAAATTAATTACTAAAAGTTAAATGGTCTTGTCACGGTCATGTTTTCGCCAGTGACCGGGTGAGGGAAAGTGAGGCTTTCGGCATGAAGCATAATTCGCTCGTAAGGCTGCCCCCCATAAAGAGTGTCGCCTAGAATCGGGATTCCAAGAGAAGCAAGATGCACGCGAATCTGATGAGTGCGACCAGTGAGCGGAGAGCATTTTAATAGAAGATAACCAGGTTTTATTTCCTTCAAAATTTCAAATTCGGTACGAGAAGAAAGTCCGCCATTTTTTTCGCTCACCCTTCCCCACTTCGCAGCCTGACCTTTTGGACTGATTCTCCCCATCGGGAATTCCACGGTGATTTTTTTGCCAACCGGGAACTTTGCGACTTCAGAAGATTTGACTGCGACAACGGCATTGTAGACTTTACGGGCTGTGTGGCTTTCAAACATTTCGTGACAAGCCGCATTCACGGAGCGAGCTTTTGTAAACAAAATAACGCCGCTTGTGTCACGATCTAGGCGGTGCATGATTCCTAGATACGGCGGATTTTTTGCATTCGGATGCTCGATTTTCTGCCGCTCAAACAAAAAGCGAACTATTGCCGCATGAAGATTGTCACGGCTCCCGACCATTCCCGCTTCGGTTGGAAAATGAGTGGGCTTGTTCACGACAATTATATTTTCATCCTCAAAAAGAATGTCTTTTGGGGTAAGCTCATAATTTATGTCATCAGGTTGTTTTTCAAAAAAGAGTTTTTCTTCATCAATGAGAACACAAACTTCACTCCCCGGCCAGAGATTGAAGCCCGGCACGCGAATCTGCCGCCCGCCCACGCTCACACTCCCGGCAACAATAAGTCTGCGGACTTTGCTGTTAGAAATCTCGGTGTTTAAAATCCGCGGAAGTTCTTCTCGCAAGAATTCATTAAGAGTGGTAGTTTTTTTTGCTTTTAGGGTAGTTGTTCGCATAGATAATTTTTTGAATTATACCATGAGTTCAACTTACTTCGTCAAGAATGCGATTGCACCATCCCAGTTTTCTGGAGGATTTTCGATGTACTGCTCGCATCGGCTTAGCATTAGCTTTGCGGCCTTGTCGCCCGGAGAAGATTCTACAGCCTGTTCAAAATATTCCTTTGCCAAGTTCCATACGCCTTTTTTGTAGAGGGCAAAACCTTTATCGTAAGAATCGCGGTATTCTGGCGAAAATTCTTCCATTGTTCGGTCAACGGCATAGATTCCGACTGCGTTTTTCTTGCCTTTAACTTTTACATCGTCCAGATGACGGAATACAAATTCTTCGTTTTTGATATCGTCTTTTACAGCCTCACTCACAAGAATCATTGAGCCGTAAGTTTTGGTGAGTCCTTCAAGACGGCTGGCAAGATTCACGTTGTCGCCAATTACGGAATAATCAGTCTTGTCCTGAGAGCCAATCGACCCCACAATTACGTCTCCGTAGTGGATTCCAATTCCGATGTCAAATTTCATGCCTTCGGGGAGAACCAAATCCTCAAGCGGAACTGTGGCAAGTGCCTCGCGCATTTCGTAGGCGGCGGCAACAGCACGGCGGGCATTGTCCTCGTAGCTGACAGGCACTCCGAACTCAGCCATAATGGCGTCACCGATGAATTTATCGATTGTACCTCCGTGCTTTTTAATCACTGTACACATAGTCGTAAAATATCGGTTCAAAAATGCAACGATTGTCTCAGGCTTATTTCTTTCGCTGATGTTCGTGAAAGAACGAATATCGCTAAAAAGAATCGCGACATCACGTTTTTCGCCCACACCGACTTTTGTCTGCTTTTCTGCCCCATCAACAAGCTCATCGATAATCTGCTCAGGCACAAAACGACTGAACGCCTTTCGGATATTCTTCTCGAATTTCATCTTTTTTCGTACAATAACGGCAATTTTCAATAGAATGCTCAGAGTCCGAACGGAATAGGCGAACAAATCCAGCTGCTTTGTAGAAAAAGCTCCGCTTCGAACGACATGAACAGTGCCGAATTTCTCACCATTCTCGTCCTTAATCGAAAAAAGATGATAAGCAGAAAGCGGCAAATCCTCAACATTGTATTTTTCAAGATCAATTTCCGACTCAACTTCTTGAGGAACAAGATTCGCAATGTTCAGGCTCTGGAAACGCTCCTCAAAATCAGTCATGCACACTTTGAGAAAGTCATTTTTCTGCTCTTCGGTAAAACCTTTTGCGGCAATATAATAGCTCATCACCTCGTCATTGGTGTTCAAAAAAAATGCCGCAGCAGGAAGTTCACAAACTTGTGCAAGCAGGCTCAGATAAGACGAGGCAATTTTTGGAAGCGACTCCAAAACCATTATCATCGAAAGGATTTTCTCGGTTATCGAAGCTTTGATTATGTCATTTTTTTCGGGAACTGCAAGCTGAGTGCCTTTTTTGGAACAAATATTCTCAATATCAGTTACAATTGAGTCTGGAGAAAAACTTATGAACGAATCCGCCCCGCAATCGACCTTAAATTCTTCGGAGAACAAAAAATCACTGGTCGCATATACGCCAATCGGTATATTCTTGAACCGTGCGACACTCTTGATTAGGCGGCAAAGATCCATGCAGGAAGGATTCATGTTGCGAGCGTTCACAAAAATCGCCTCCGGGAGAGAATTATAAAGCGTAACCAAGAATTTGATTCCGTTCGATTCAAAAGTAAGCTCAAAATCGCTCTTTTTCGTCTTTTCGGTAAAAACCGACTGCAATGTTGCCGACGGCTCTAAGATTAAAATTTTATGGCTCATTGTAAAACTTCCTTTATTTTCTGAATCAAATCATCGCGCTTGAAGTCACTCTTGGCGATAAACACATCTGCTTTGGGAATTTCCTTATTCGAAACAGCAATCACAGGAACTGCCGTATAATTTTCCATTCGCCGCACATTATCCAAAAAGATTTCTCCGTTCATTCGTGGCATTTCATCATCACATAGAATCAGGTCAAACTGAGTTTCCTTGATTTTTGCCATTGCCTCAATTCCGTCACAAGCCTCATCGACCAAAAATCCGTTGCCCTCAAGAATCGTATGCTCAATCAACCGCGTGGTCTCAGAATCCTCTACGACAAGAACACGGTTCACATGCTGTTTGACCATTGACTCAAATTTCTTCACATCATAAGGCCGCATCGCGCGGAAACGCTTGAGGATTTCCGGGATATAAAGAATCGGAACCATGTCGTATTTTTCATCAAAGGCAAGACCTTTAAGAATTGGAAAATGCTCAAACACAGGCGGCATAGGCTTTTGAATCAGCGAGACAAATTTGTGTATAGAATCAACTATAATGCCGATTTTCTGCGACTGATAGCTTACGATGATAATTGAATCCATCACTGAGCGTTCATGACGTGCCTTTCCAGGAAGGAGCGAGCCAAGTGAATAAACTGGGATTTCCTCACGGTTTCGCTCGCTGCCCGACTCATTTTCCTGAATATAGAGCAGAAATTTCTGATTCTGCTTTTCCTCATAGTTTATCGGACTTTCAGTGACAACATCGTCCACGAATTCAGAAGGAATAAGATATTTGCGGCCATTTGAGAATACAAAGAAACCCTGAAAATCCTGATGCTGTGCCAGAAATGCATCGTCTTGAATGAAGCCCATGAGCTGGTCGTGCGAAAGAAGAAGCGAGTTCTGCAAATTCTGTGAATCGGCTGCAATCTGCTTGTAGGATTCGCGAGCCCCCCGAACATCCCCGTCTCGCAGAGCATTTTTGAGGATTTCAACCTGATTCATGATGATGTACGAGCGGGCAATCATCTCTTCATGAACATTCACGAGCTGCCCAAGTTTTGACGACTGTATATTAACAATGCTGTCCCGTTCAACATGTTCTGTATAAGTTTCTTGAATAAGCGGCTGATTCGCCTTTTTTTTGCCAAGATTTGCCGAATTGAAGATTTCATTGGCCTCGGCCTTATCGAGATACAAAAGATACGGACGGATTTCACATTCCATCAGCTCTTCAAACTCGCCACGCTCAATAAGATTACACATCTCGGAGATTTTGTCGGCAACTTTTTCGAGCAGAACCATGAGATTATCATTGAATACCGTCTTTTCGTCGAGAATCGCCTTGTAAAGATTTTCGACAGCCCTGTAAATCTTGTAGATCGGAGTGAATCCCAGAATCCGCGAATTATCTTTTGTAACGCTCAGTACCCGCAAGATTTCACGCGAAAGGTTCGGTTTTTCTTTGAGAGCTTTCACAAGCCACCGCGTTTCAGAAAGATAATTTCTGATTACAGCCACTGATTCGCTAACAAGCGGAAGTTGGCTTTTATTTGAAGAGAAGTCTGGAGATGATGAAGTCTTTTCTTCTTTTATCATACTTTCTGGAAATAAAAAACCTTGCCGTCACAGCACTTTTTGAGACTCTTCGGAATAATCGAAGCATCAAGTGAAGGAAGTTCGCTCATCGAAACGAAAAGATAGCCATCATCCGCCAGACTCTCATTCACGATTCTCGTAAGAATCTGCTTCCGCATTTCTGTCGTAAAATAGATGAAAACATTGCGGATAAAAATCACATTAACCGCACGTGGAAAACTCTCAGCCACAAACGAAAGATTTATCTGCCGCCGCTCAATCTGATTACGGATTTCTTCGGGGAAAGTAACTGACTTATCGGCTTTCTGATACTTTGCTATAAGATGATGGAATTTTGCCCCGTCCACGAGCTTGACTGAATTGGGCGTATACTCGCCTTTTGCACACTTTTCGAGAACAGCCGTATTAATGTCACTGGCTACACATTCAGTTTTAAGCCCAAGCGATTGCGCAAGAAGATAGAGAGAGTAGATTTCTTCACCGCTTGAAGAAGCCGCGCTCCAGATTCGGAGTGGCTTTGTGCCAAGCTTGGAACGAAGCTCCGGGAAAACCTTATCTTTGAGGAAAGAGAACTGAGATTCCTCGCGGAAAAAATAAGTTTCATTTACGGTGGCAGCATTCAAAAGAACGCACAGCTCTTCTTTATTGAGCCTGAGATAAGTCGAATATGGCAAGCCCTTCAAATCAACTTCTTTCTTGCGCTTTTCGATAAAGTTCATTATACCTGCCTTATGGCTTTCGCGCGGAATAATCCCGGTCTGCTGGCTTATGAGTGATATGATTTCGCTAAATTCATCCATTATTTCACCATCCTCAAGATTGCAGGTGCAATCTCTCCACGCGGAAGAACCTTTCTCGCAGCGTTCATTGCTATTGCGGCAGCCGGCATACCAAACACCTTGCAAGTCGATTTGTCCTCACAGATTGTGTAGCCGCCCGCATCAACGATTTCCTTGCAGCCCTCTGCTCCATCCGCGCCCATGCCAGTCATGAGAATAGCAAGGCATTCAGTTTTGTAGAACTTAGCGGCTGAGCGGAAGAGCTTGTTCACGGCAGGCCTCAAAAATCTTTCCGGCGGCTCGTCCGAAAGATGCATGACAGGAAGACCGTTCTTTATGCGGTCAATAACGAGGTGCTTTTCGGCAGGAGCAAGATAAGCATGTCCGGGCTGAGCAACCTCGCCGTCCTTTGCAAGCGTGACTGGGATATTCGGGCAAGTATCGCTGAACCATTTTGCCATCTTTTCATCAGAGCCGACATCAAGGTGCTGTGCATACAAAACAGGGAGAGGAAAGTTTTCGCCAAGCCCCTGAAGAACAGTCTGAACTGCGCTTGGCCCGCCTGTAGAAGCTCCGATACAAAGGATTGTAAATTTTTTCCCGCACGGAAGGTCATCCGCTTTTTCGGACGATTTCTGTAAAAAACTTCCGCCAGTTCTATTTGAAGTAATTCCCTGTGACTGTTTTAACTCCGCAAGCAAATCTTTTACTTTGTCACTCATTCTTGCTCCTCCTTCTCACGCAAATCCTGTTTCATTCTCTCTTCGATTAAATCAGCATCAAAGAACGGAATTATGTTCATTTTGTAGCGGATTCCTTCTGCTCGTATATCATTTTCTTCCGGCTCAAAGAACATCTCGATATTCGAAATATGAATGGCAAAGTTGTCGTCCTTACGCTTGAAGACAAGAACTGTGCCGCCCGCAATCTCACTTTTCGCTTCGCCCGTCATTTTGAGAGTGTTTACCACGGTGAATGGAGTTCCGTGGCAGTTCACCACCCCCTCGATATATTCCGGAACGAACGGAAGCGGATGAATCTTTGCCGAATGCATTATTTCCTTTACAAACAAAGTTTTTATGGCAAAAAAACTCTTTTCCACGGAAAAAATCAGGTAGGTGAGATTCTCGTCCTGTACCTCGTAAAGCTCGTTGATTTCGGCTTCATCTGGCTTAACGATTTCATTCTTCGCTGCTTGCATTGTTCAAGTCCTCACTGATTTTTCGAACATTCTCTGCCGCGCCGGAAATATTGTCAGTCGCCACAGTGAAATTCTCTACGCCCGCCGCAATTTCCTTGATTGCAATAAGAATCTGCTCGCTCGCAACAGCCTGCTGTTGGATTATGTCAGCGATGTCGTCCGCACTCTTTGCCGTGATTTCCGCGGACTTTTTGATATTGTTGAATTTTTCGTCCAAATCGCGTGCGTTCTCATAACCAGCGTTGATTTTTGCCGTGCTGCTCTCCGAAGCAAGAATCAGAGAATCCGAAGAATGCTGGACTTCGGTGATTTTTTCTTTAATTTCCCGCGTTCCGTCAATGATACCGTCAGAAAGTCGGCGGATTTCGTTCGCAACGATTCGGAAACTCTTTCCTGCCTCACCCGCCGTGCTTGCCTCAAGCTCTGCATTGAATGCGATGATTTTTGCCTGGTCAGCGACATTGTTGATAAGCGAAACGATGTCCCAGATGCTCTCAATCTTTTCGCTCAGGTTCTTGATTCCGTCGATTGTGCCCTGATTCGCATCAAAAATCTCATGCAGCTGCTTTACATTAAGCTCAATCTGTGCAACGCCCTCAATGACATCGGAAGATGTGGAATTCGCCACGCCAGAAACATCCTTGATTTTGCGTGAGATATTCTCCGAAAGGTCGTTCGTGTCTTCCATTGTGGCGACAATTTCCTTAACAGCTGCCGCAGAGTCCTGAGAAGTTGCAGCCGTTTCTTTTGCGGATACGACAAGATTCTGTGCTTCCTCAAAAAGATTCGCGCTGATTCTGTGCTCTTTTTCCTGAGACTCATGAATCTGAGCCATGACCATGCCCAGTTTTGAGATAAACAGATTGATGCTCTCTGCAAGCCGACCGATTTCATTTCTGGAAGTAACTTTGATTCTCGGAGAATAATCTTCGCCGCCATTTTCAAGGGATGCGACAAAATCCGTAACGAATCCGACCATCTTTTTGAGAGGACTCATGATTTTTTGAGTCATAAGGAATGCCGCAATCAAAAGAATGAATACAATTCCGCAAAGCCCGAAAAGCACATACATAAGAAGCTGCTCGTACTTGCCGGAGAAATCGGATTCGGGACCTTCGACCACAATGAACCAGTCTGTGCTGGCGATTTGATGAACTCCGTAGAAAATTTCATCATCAATGAAACTCTTTGTGCTTCCGTCAAGATAAGATTCTTTTTTGATAGTCCCTGAAGCAATTGTATCGAAATAATTCTGATTCATAATCGCAGAAAAGTCATCGTTCGTAAGATAAAAGCCTTCTTTTGTGACAAGATGGATTTTGCTATTCTCGGAAAGCTTAATGCTTTTGACGACCTCGCTCAGAGAATCAAGAACAATGTCAGCAGCGGAGACACCAATCAGTTTTCCGCTTGAATCAAGAACCCGGTAACTGATAGTAACACAGAGCTTTTTGGTATTTTCATCCGTATAAGGAGAGGTATAGCAGAGCTTGTCCTGATTTGCTATAGCATCCTTATGCCAGCCGCGTGACTGCATATCGAAATCTGCCGGCGGATTCCAACCAATGCTCGAATAAAGACACCCGCCCTCCCAAAGTTGCTCGGAACTCGCAAAATAAAGCATTGAACTTTCAGGCATGTATTTTCCAAGACCAGTTACAATCGGCTCGATTAAATCACGGTTTTCGATATACATTACAGAATTAGACAAATCTTTGACCATACCATTGTATTCGCCCAAGATTCCACTAATCTGCTCGTTCAAAGTTTCCATAGTTTGGTTAACGGAGTTGAGAGTACTCTTCTTGATAATCGACCGAACCAAAAATGTATAAGGCACACTCAAAAACAAAGCAACGATAATAATAGAACCAATCATGCTGAACAAAAGCTCAAGCCTGAGGGAAATTGTTTTTTTAGATTTCATACACGACTCCCAAAACAATCAGAATATAAAATTGTACCATGAGTTTTAGGATTTTTGAAAGAAAATTTTAAGGAAATTTTACGATTCTTGTAAGAAAAAAAGCACCGCATGTGAAGTGCGGTGCTTGAAGTGCTAGTAGCCTAATTCTTCGCCGACGAGGACGATTTTGATTCGGCCTTTTGTGCGGGAAATGCGATGTTTGACGAAGACAGCGCAGATATCCTTTTCATCGGTAAGGGCAAGGCGTTTTGCATTTTTGGGAGCTGCGACTTTGAGCGCGCGCTCTTCAAGCTCAGCCTCGCTTTTTACGATTTTGTTGATTCCAACAAGCGCAACCACAGAGCTTGGTCCGTATGTGATTGCGGCGACTCGGTTTCCGTTTCCGTCGATGTTGAAAAGAACTCCGTCCTCGCTCACTGCGTTAAAGCTTGTGAGGAATGTATCTGCAAAGAAAGCCTTTCGCATAAGCTCAGTTTTTTCTTCCGGGGTTTTGCCTGTAGCACGGTCGATTACCTTGTAGTTACCGCTCTTGATTTTGTCGAGCAAGCCAGATTCTTCAATTGAGACAGAGCCACCCCAAGAGACGGTAGAGCCTTCCGGGATAAAGCCAAGAGCCTTTTCGACTGCCTCTGCCTTGTTTGTGGCATAAACGGCCTCAAAACCTCGCTTTTTAAGGTTTTCGATAATTTTTTCTGTGTCCATACATGCTCCTATTTTGCGAATTTTTTCTTGAGAACAATCATTGTTCCTACGAGAAGAACTGCACCTACAATCCATGAGATGATTCCGCTTGCGAAAACACCAAGAGACTGAGTAAAGCCCGCTACGATGTATGTGAGGAATGAAACTCCGCCTACAGTGAGGGCATATGGGAGCTGAGTTGAGACATGGTTTACATGCTCACACTGTGCGCCCGCGCTTGCCATGATTGTGGTGTCGGAAATCGGTGAACAATGGTCGCCGGCAACAGCACCAGCCATACAAGCCGAAATCGAAATGATTCGCAATGGGTCGCCGCTTCCCGGGAAAACTGCGATACAGATTGGAATGAGGATGCCGAATGTTCCCCAGCTTGTTCCAGTTGCGAATGCAAGGAAACCAGCAATCACGAAGATAATAGCCGGCAAAAAGTTCTGCAAGCCTTTTGCACTTCCTTCGACAAGACCTGCAACATATTTTGAAGCATCCAGTGAATCTGTCATGGCTTTGAGAGTCCATGCCAAAGTAAGAATCAAAATAGCCGGAACCATTGCCTTGAATCCGTCTGGAATACAAGCCATACAGTCCTTGAAAGAAAGAACACGGCGAACCTGATAAACGGCAATCGTAAGAACCAAAGCTGCGAACGAGCCGAGAACAAGACCAACAGAAGCATCACTGTTTGCGAAAGCATCAACGAAATTTTTGTGATCTTCACCACTTGCGAAGAAGCCGCCTGTGTAAATCATACCGATTGTACAAAGAACGATAAGGCTTACAATCGGGAAAACAAGGTCAAATACCTTTCCGCGTGTCGAAATCTTTTCTTCGGCATCTTCAACCATATCGTTGCGGCTATTCTCGAATTTTGCCATAGTTCCGAATTCAAAATTCATGCAAATCAAAAGGAACATCATGCCGATTGTGAAGAATGCATAGAAGTTAAAAGGAATTGCCTTACAGAAAAGAGCAAGACCGTTCTCCCCCTCGCTTACGAAGCCTGCGACTGCCGCAGCCCATGAAGAAATAGGAGCGATGATACAGACCGGAGCTGCAGTTGCATCAATGAGATAAGCCAGCTTTTCGCGTGAAACCTTGTATTTTTTGGTAATCGGGCGCATTACCGAGCCGACTGTGAGACAGTTGAAGTAATCATCGATGAAAATAAGAACACCGAGACACACTGTTGCAATCTGAGCACCGAGCTTTGATTTGATGTGCTTTTTTGCCCATTCGCCGAAGCTAGCCGAACCGCCGGCATTGTTCATGAGAGCAACCATTGTTCCAAGCACAACTAGGAACACAAGGATGCCGACATTCCATGCGCTTGAAAGCTGCTTGATCATGCCGTCTGAGAATACATGTGTGAAAAATCCAGTGAAGCCGCTTCCTGCATCAATTGCAAAGAACGCTCCACCAATCAAAATACCAATAAAAAGCGAAGAATAAACTTCTTTTGTGATAAGTGCCAGCGCAATAGCCACAATTGGAGGCACAAGGGAAAAGAATGTTCCGGTCATTTTTTATTTTCCTTCCTTTAAGATAACTGTGAAATCTGTTTTTAGCGGATTATCAACTCCGTCGTTCTCCAATTTTTCGAATACGGCAATAGCGTAATTCAGTTTGTCTAGTAAATCCGCCGCACAGTATGTTTTCAACTGTTTGAGCGCATCAATAACAGTTTTATTTGTCATAATGACCTCCTTTTTGAAATAAAGCTTTTAAAGAGTAACACAGTTTTTGAAATATTTCTATAAAAAGAATCGTGAATTTATTCCACCCAGCATCGAACTTTATGCCCAGAGCCAATCTCTTTCCATTCGGGGATTTGTTTCTGGCATTTTTCGCTCGCATGCGGACATCGGTGAGCAAAAGGACAGCCATGCAGGCTTTCCAAAGTTGTTTTTACTTCGCCGTTTGAATTTGAAGAAGAATTGTCGCTGCCAGAGAAAAGCAGCTTGGTGTATGGATGGGCGGCAGTTTTGTACAAATCGCTGGCTGGAGCTTCCTCAACCAGAAGGCCACGGTACATTACGCCGATCGTGTCACAGAAATAGCATGAAACACGTAAATCATGCGCGATAAAAAGGAAGGAAATTCCACGCTTTTCGCGAATATCCTGCAGCAAGTTCAAAATCTGGCTCTGAACGCTCACATCGAGCGCGCTCACAACCTCATCGCAGAACATGACCTCCGGCTTCATAATCAAAGCTCGTGCGATTGAAATTCGCTGTCTCTGACCGCCAGAAAATTCGCTAGGACGCTTTTCCAAGTCCAGCGGATCGAGACCGACTTCTTCCATAATATGAGCCGCCTCGTCATAAGCGATTTTTTTGCCAGGCCAGATTGATGAATATTTGTAGCTCGCACTTAGAATATTGAAAACCGTCATGCGGGGATTGAGCGAGCGTGAAGGATCCTGAAAGACATATTTGATTTTTTCGCGGTAGTGACGGAGCTGAGTTCTATTATATAGAAGAATATTTTGCGACTCTGCGTTGACTGGTGTATAAAGAATCTTTCCGCCATCGGCTTTGTACATTCGCACCAACATTCTTGCCGTCGTGGTTTTGCCGCAGCCTGATTCACCCACCAGGCCGTAAGTTTTGCCACGTTCAATTCCAAAGGATACATCATTGACCGCGTAAACAAATCGGTCGTTCTTTGCGAAAAACCCGGC
>Ga0310695_10005323_pt1 | contig 22570 bp, 14 predicted proteins | sample RumenRJG_04DNA_FD_203882 | JGI IMG/M metagenome (GOLD analysis project Ga0310695, IMG submission 203882) | Bovine rumen microbial communities from Lethbridge, Alberta, Canada - RJG_04 (v2) (version 2) | ecosystem: Host-associated > Mammals > Digestive system > Stomach > Rumen | place: Canada...
CGACAGCACCTCTGGAAAAGTGCGCCTAAAAAGCGCGCCGTGAATTAAGTTTTCCGCAAAAAGATGAATAAAAAGAAGAAGGGCTGTGCCAGAACGGTTATTTTACCGTTTTGACACAGCCCCTTTGTCCATCATTTTTTGTTTTTGAATTCTTTCTGCATTTTCCGAATGCCCTTTATCTGAGGAATTCGGTCTTCGTCTATTACGGCAGAGTCCAGTTCCATTAACCTGTTGACACGGAGATGCTTATAATGTCGTTTATCTGGTTTTCCTCCGCTCTCCCAGACCTCTTTACCAGGTCCATTGTAAACCTCGAAGACGGTACCATTGGAGTTCAGATAAAGCACGATCAGATACTCAGGTTCGTCACTTAATAAAACGGTGTCGCGCTGAGTGATCTTGATTTGGACCTCTTTTCCATCAACACAGCCATCATGCTTTTCTGTCGAGGCTGTATACAGTTCTATCCCGTAATAGTAGACCGCCAGCACCTCACCAATACTTCCTAAGAGGTGTCCATCAAGAGTGAAGTGTCTTCCTGGAAACGCCTGTTCCAAATCCCTCACAATCTTAATAAGGGAGTGAACTTCCTCTCGTATGACGGTCATCTCATCGGGTTTCTTTTGGTTACTCATGAAGGTTCCCCCTTAACTGTAGAATCTTTGACCTTTGCCTTAATTATAGGCTTCTTCAAGTACTTTCTGTAAAACGGGCTCAAGTTGATAAACAGATGTTCCAGTTCTTCCGGGTCTGCATTGTTATCCAGCAGATATTCCAGCAGTTCTTCCTGCCGGGCCTGTCCAAGTGTCAGGCGATAAAGGGACAGAATCTTGATAAGCCGCTCGTAAGAGTTCCGATCCCTGCTGAAGGGGTACATTGGGACCATGCGCTCGATTTTCACCATATCGTCTCCCGTGTCGGTAAGGCTCCAATACGGAATCAGGTCGGAAGCTTCACCCGTCTTTTCCCGTCGGGCTGCCTCTTCAAACATCTCTTTCCATACGTTTTGTTGGAACACAATGTCACCATATCGTTTGGCCACATTCTGCCGAATTGCCAGACATTCGAAACGGTTGATCCGCCCTTCCCTTTGTTCAAGGTCGATCGGATTAGACGGCAAGTTCCAGTGCACGATCTTCCTGCAATAGTTATGGAAGTCCAGACCCTCCTGACCAATTGAAGTCGTTGCAAGGACGAATGGCCGGAACGGGGAGTTGAAGGCATTCCGAAGAATCTTTTTACGGTCTCCAGCTTCCGCTTTCCCATCGCCTTTTGTAAACGCAACAGCGAAATGGCTTCGCAGGTTGACCACACGCTCTTTGCGACCCTCTATACCTCTTTTGAAAGTCCGGTACGTGTCCACATTGTAAAGCGTGGTTCGGATGTTCATAGACTCCATCATCTGGCTGTGGATCTGCCCGACGAAATCATCTTCCGTATTCACACCGTTGGACAGCAGGTGCACGTATTCATCAAATACAGCCTGCAGATTGCCCTGAACAGAATAAGACAGCAGGTTCTTCCAGTGAGCCTCTTCCGAGAACTCTCTGGACACCAGAGAAACAACTGCGGTGGATTCTGCAGTGTTCATTCTGTTGATAAACACTCGCGCCAACTGACTCGGCACATAGCTCGGCAGCTTGTCCCGACTGACATAGGTCTGATACGTACGGTTCATACAGACCGCCGGTGAAGCCAGCGTTATATCTGCCAGAACATCCAGAAGGTCATATGGCCGCTTGCCAAGGTTCTCCGCATGCTTCTGGTCTGCCACCTGAAATACATTGTGCAGATTATTCAGATGCTCCAAAAAGCCTTTGTTTCTTTCTTTTCCATCAGCTGCATAATCAGCCAGCTGATCTTTGCTTCCCAGCCAGGAGTAAACATAGGACGGGTCATCCAGCAGCATTGGGGCGATATAGTACCAACGGTTATCCGGGTTGCCATAATCCGGTGATGGAAATGCACTCAGGCGTTCTTCCAGTTTCCGTTTGATCATCTCACGAATAGCCGCAAGAGACATTCTGTCGTTCATACACTGGATCGGGTCATAAAGCTCTGTGAGGGTCTGAGATGGATACACCAGCGTGAACAAAGCCATACCTCGGTAGACGCCATTACCTACTGAGAAGCTCAGTCGAGAGGACGGGTACCGCTTCTCGCCAGTCGCGAAATAATGCACATCTTCCGTACGGTGTTCTTTTGCAAGCAGGCCGACAGTTCTGCGTTCTGCCTCATAGGACAGAAGGCTGGCGAGCATTCTGGGAACCATCTCCCAGGACGAAAAGACCAGCGTTTTACTCGTCAGTTCACTGCCCGCATATGCTCCCTGCAGTTCATAGTATGGACGCGATGGAGGCATCCAGAGAAGACGTTCCTGCCCACCGTCTTTAGGCAGAACAGATTCCATGACCCGGTCGAGCTTTGCGTTATTATTTGGGATCTTCTCATAGCGGTCGATTGGACTTTCCGTCAGCCATAAAGTCTGTTTCTTAGCTTTTTCAATCTCATTCGGATGCTTCTTGAAATATGTCGTAATGTTCCGCTTCAACTGGTAGTCTCTCATGAATGAGAGCAGGTATGGAGTCGACTTGACATAGTCGATTGGGACACTATAGTTCGCCCCGATGGAAGTCAGCAACTGTTGTGCTTCCACATACGAAGTGATGTCCTGCTCAACCACTTTCAGCGGAATATCGACATCCTCATCATTGATGATATCCACATTCTCTTTTGCAGAAATCCGCTCGGTCCGACAGACCGATTCGTACATCGCTTTCTCTGCAATGTTTTTAGCAGCAAGAAGCGTGGTTCTTCCGACCGTCATCTCTTTGAGTTTGACAGAATAGTTCTTCCAGACATCAAGGAACTCCTCTTCTTCGTCGCCCTCATTCAGGAATTTCATCACTGTCAGGAACTCGGTATAGTGCTCATCGATATGGGTTTCGTCGATTTCATCCAGTGTCGAATACATCTTGAACGGAGTTGCCGAAAGCAACAGCATTCTCGTTTTAGAGTCGTGGAAAAACTTGTTAGCGAGCATACCAGTGTCCGAATTCGGGTCCGCATCCAGCAGATACTTGAACCGCTGGAACTCGTCCATAATAACGAGGTCCGGCTCTAATTTATCAAGACTGATATGGGCAAATACAAGCCTGAGATCCCCAAGTGCGCCTTCACTGCTCACAAACTTTCCGCCATTCTGTCGAACAGCCACACAGCGCTCGATCAGTCGGTCCAGTAATGCCGGTTTATCAGGTTCGCTTTCTTTCAAATAATGGTCCAGTTCCGCGAGCATGTGTTTCAGGTATGCATGGTTCGATGCCTTTTCGCACTCTTGCACCTTACCCTCATAATAATCTCTGACCCAGTTGTTCCAGGACTTGGGCGCCCAGTAGGCCATGAGAGCCTCAAGTTCCTTGAGATATCCCTTTAGTTCCGGGATGTGGCGGAGAACAGCAAACATTAAAGCCCGTTCTTCCACGGTACCGGAACCGGACGTCATCCGGAACGAAGTATCCGGCGTCAGCGGAATCAGCTGAACATAGTTCTTCAGCAGTTCTTTGTCGTTCTCCTGCATGAACACATTCAGATGCTGCATGGAAAGGCGCGATGTACCGACACTTTCCGTACGTACTTTTTTACTAATGCGCAGCTTCTGAAGGTTCTGGTCTGCAATCGCACTGTTCGAGCAGATATACACGACCTTGAAGAGGTTGTCGCCTTCTTCAAGACGCAATTTGGCCATCTTGGAAACGACACCTTTTGCAACCAGCGTCTTCCCCAACCCGACTTCATCCGAAACCAGGACTCGTTTCTGTTCATGGCGGTACAGGTAATCGATCCGTTCGACCGTAGCTCTCTGGAAATCCTTGAGCCCGGCCATGATCCGTTCATCGATCTGTTCCAGGCGGTCTTTCACATCAGCCATTCCACTTCACCGCCTCTTTGAAAGTATCATATAAATGCCGGAAGTCATCCGGAATCACATCATCATCCGAAACCATTTTGATCAGATAATCAATTCCTTTGAATTTATCGGGGTCCTGCACAGCCGTTTTCAGCATCTTCTCATAGAGCGCCGGCATCGTCGGCTGAGCATGGTTCAGGCCGTTTGCAGAGGACTTCTCACCGGCAATACCATCCAGCATACCAAGGAGCAGGTCGTCCCCCAGCAGGAAGGCGATGTACCGGTAGAAGTTTGTTTTATCAGAGATAACGCTGTTAACGACAGCTTTTTCTCGCCCATCAGGAAGGTTATCTGTAGGAATCAGAACCACTCGTTCAATAGCAGCTTCATCGTTAGATACTTTAATGGCATAGAACTCCGAAAGCTGCATCAGCGACAGGTTCGAAAATACAAGGTAGTTCGAGAAGGGGTTGCTTCTCTGTGACAGTAACGGCTTGATGCTGATTTCATACCCATCCGCCCCGGCGTAATCACTCTCGACACAAATGGAGTAGGAGCCATCCTGCTCCTGAACAGATGCAGACAGCTTACTACGAGTAATCTCTTTCACGATTTGATTCATCCGGTTCGTCGGGTCTTCCACGTCTTCGACAACAGCCGCTTTCATCGTAATGGGCTGGAACGGGTTTTCCTCATCCGGGCCAAACATAGAGTTCGTGAGACTGGTCAGGTTCAGATATCTGTTCTGAGCCTTCAGGCGCAGCATGAACTCCACATTGCCGGAAACAGCATTATGAGACGCATTCAGAGAGCCGACATACAACGACGTGTCCGAATACTTCCGAGTCATATAGACTTTTGCATGGAGGTCTTGCGTCTTGGCTTCCGGAGCATCCTCTGAGATTCTCGTTTCTCCTTCAATGACATTATCCCGAAGAATGAACATCTCGAAATGGCTCACATCTTCAGGCTTGAGTTTTCCAAGAGACATCTCCCGGGTCAAAAGCATATATTTTTCACGTTGAAGACCGGTCAGGCTGTTCCGGTCGTTGAAGTCCTTGATGACACTTCCCGTCAGAAACGGCGACATGATCATGAGCTCGTGGAATGTGTCTTTGAACAGGTCAGAATTCCGGATATCATAGCGCGTGCCATCCTCAGCCGGAATACCGGTCGGGAGGAATTCAAAGTCATAGAATTCCTTTTCACTCGGAGCGAATCTGACATTGGCCAGTTCTTTGACCACGCTACGGATCATCCGTCTTTTCGCCTGTCCGTTTTCATCTTTCGGCAGTTGTCTCAAAAGGTATTTCAGGAAGTCCGCCAGCGGCACATTCTTATCCGTTTCCTCGTCGACCAGTTCGCCATCCATGTAGTATGTGACATCCCAGCTGCGGTCAAAAGTCAGGTTGCGGCTGAGAACAATGCATCGGTAGCGAACCTGCCCTTCCCCATTCACAAAACGTAAAATCCAGATCTTGGGATGGAAGGACGGATAATTTGCAATTCCTCTACGCTTGGGCGTCGTAATCGAGAACACGACTTTTTCCAGCAACACATACAGCGCTGTCGGGTTTCCTGGCTTATGGATCTGCCCGCTCTCACAGAACAGAGCAACTTTATCTCCAGTTGCTCTCAGAGCTTCCAGCAGACAGATCGGATTGTTGAGAAGTTCACTGTCTGTGTCTTCCGACAGCCCCAGAGACAGGCATGCACCTACGAGTGCATCCAGGTCTAAGGAGTAAGTGGTGCCTACTGCAGCGTCCAGCTCATATCCGACAGGAGGCGTGAGGATAGCGCCATAATCAAGTCTGTCATTCTTTGGATTCAGCACTCTGCTCCCTCACTCTCTACGATGTCAGCCAAAATGGTTTTGGTTCTGTAAAACCGGTAGTCCAATGCCCCGATGCCATACCAGGCTTCGTCATCAAATTCTCCGGGGTGTAACACTTTTGCTCTGCTGGTTTTCAGGCTCCTCTCACGGTGAACGATTGCATTGTTCAGCTTCGTTTCGTCATGAGCCAGCATGGCTTCTTTCGCCTCAGACAGGAACCGAACCAGGTCAGGATTGTAGACTTTGAGGCGATTCACGATCCGAGTCAAATCAACACTGGCCCGTTCGTCCAAGGAATCCTGCATCTCATTCCAAATACGAACTGCTTCTGCATTCTTCTCATCTGAAATAATCAGGTTGTATTTCACGTTGATTGCTTCCAGGAAGTCAGAGAACTGAAGAGCAAGGTAGTAGTCCTTCTGCATCTTATCAGGGAAAAGATGGATAATGCTTTTCAATTCCTGAAAACTGGAGCAATGGAAAAACTCATCTACATGGTTTTCCAAAACATAAGCAAGCATGGAGTCAGGATACCGCGAAACTATCTTCTTTTTCAGAAACGCGCCTTCCTCTTGCGTGAGCTCCATGGAAAGCTTCTCCCGCCAATCAAATCGATAAGTGGGAATGTCCCAGAAACGGATACCGGCAACCGAACCAGCGTCCTGATCATCATGGTCTTTGTCATCATTGGTCTTGTCGTTCCTGTTTCCAAGACTCAACGTATTTGCTTTCTCGGCTTTCAAGGCACAGACCACACGGACGTACTCTGGCAAAGTCAATTCTCCATTCAAGAAGAATCCATACTTGCGAAGACCAGCCCAGTAGATTCTTGACGGAGCCTGTTTAACCCATCCACCGGAAGCCAAAGCTCGCGACCCGATAATGCCATCTATCCCAGGATTATTCTTCAAAAAAATCTTTCCACAATCCTGTTCAATTTGGTCCAATTCTCGTAAAGCCTTTGCGGAATTAGTCTCTTTCCCAAGTTCTAGGTCGCGCAAAGCATAAGGGACAATGAAGAAGTACTTCGCTCTTGTTTGGATGGTCGTGGTTCCGGGGAAAAACAACTCCGAAAAGCCATCTCGAATGGGAGCAATACCAAGTTCGTCGAGTGTCCCCTGCTCCGACAGCAGTTCCAGCACACTCAACACTTTGTTTCTTTCAGATTTTGAAAAATCGATCCATCCAAGCGGCATCCGTATTGCTCCCTTCAGAGATATGCAATCTGTTACTATTCATTTTACATCAGCGAACAACCATCAACAACGCCATAAAACGGACAAAAGCTGACCCCGGTGAAGTGAACCCCTTTTGTTAGACAAGATCTAACAAAAGGGGTTCACTTCATGGAGCCAGCCTTTTGGTTTATTCTTTGATTGTTCGGGCGGTCAACGCTTTCAAATGCTTCACTGCTGCATAGATCCCATAGCCGATCACAACACCCAGCGTGTTCAGGATCAGGTCATCCACATCAGAAGCTCTGACGCTGAATGGCAGCTGGATGATCTCGATGCAAAAGGAGATCATCGCCCCTACACCGACCACTTTCCAAAAGCGATCCAACTGCTTATAAATGATCGGGAGGACGATCCCACTTGGAATAAACAATGCCGTATTTCCGATCACGTTCCACAGGATATCCCTTTTGCTTTCATAGTCAAAAAGATTTACGAACGGAATCAGGTTGACCCGGAAAGGAAATGCCGTCGATGCATCAAAGACCAGCGGCTGTATGCTCCCGTTCACACGTGCCATAGGGAAAAATGTAAAACGGATGATGACCGCCAGATTGATATACATCAAAAGCAGAACAGCCTCTCTTTTCCAGTCGACCCGTCGTTGCCGGACCCAGACAATAGCCCTGCACAACAACCAGACGACCGCGAAGAAGCATTCCAGCTCCAAAAAAGAAATCTCCCACATAACAATGCCTTTCCCGCCCTCTGGCGATTTACTCTGTGACGACTTCACCGTTCCAGTCGATGATGCCGCCAAACTCATACACGTTCGTGTACCCCATGTCCGCAAGCTTCTGCGATGCCTCTTTGCTGCGCCGCCCGCTCCGGCAGTACACGAGAATGGTCTGGTCCAGGTCCGGCAGTTCCGCCGGCTGAGCATCTACGATGCTCTCGTTTGGAATGCAGATGGCACCCGGGATGTGCCCGCCGTCAAACTCCTCCTGCGTCCGCACATCGACGACCACAAGCCCGTCATCCGCCTTCATCATCTCTTTTGCCAGTTCCTGAGGAATCTGCGTATACGAAGCACCAGCCTTCGCAGCCGTCTGCTCCTCAGCCGTCTGCTCACCCTGCGAGCACCCGACCATCAGAGCTGCCAGCATAACCAGCACCAGCATACTCCAGGCAATTCTCTTCATCTGCTTCCCTCCTTTGGGCGATTTACTCCACCCCTGTCAACACCGGATTCGTTTTGTCCCAAATAGATACCCATTATTTAAATGAGATTTGTCATAGAGTGTCACATGCTTATAGAGACTCCGATGTACAGTCAATTCCTTAATAAATCTTTCTACCGTTTTCCTCGAAATGTCTTGCACCATCTTTACTCTGCTGAAACACATACAAGTGCTCAATGTTTCCTCGCTCACCAAGGCCAAATACTCTTTTGGCGATATGTAATGTATTAAATGGACTTGTGGTGGAGAACACGTTTATCACGACTTTATCATTTAATCCTCTAACATAATTAATCATTTCGTCGATATATTGTTGACTGAAATGACGAGAACCATCTACTCCATTATTCCTGCTAATTTTGATCGTTCTGTATTCTTGTTTTGTTTTGGGGATCTGAGAGTGCTCAATGGAGTAAGTGTCTTCTAAAATGAGGTTGACTTCCCTTCCTTCTTTTTCATGGTTCAGTTCAGAAATCATACTCTCTGTTTCGTTCTCTACTACCGGATATTCCGTTTCATCTAAAGGGTATTCTAAAAAAGTAGCCCTTATGACTAGCTTGAATTGCATATAGATTGGCACAAGCACTAAATCGCAAGCTGTAATACCAAGTATTTTGGCACAAAACCAATACCAAGCATAGCTGTAGTCATGATATACGAGCTTACGATTCATTACAAAGCCTTGATTAAACCGTCTTACTACCACAAGAACAGAAACAAGAATAATGACAGAGGCAATTGGCTTTCCATATCTTAATGCAATTTGCCAAAGAAAGTTGTCCGGAGATATCGGATTGTCGAGCAGATAATCTTTGAACAACTCCTGTAAATTAATAATCCATGGAATACAAGCTAAGACTGCCAAAATCACTATTTCAAGAATCTGCCTTCCATTACTACTAATTTTTTCATAAAGCATCTTCATTTCACAACAATCTTTCTTTTATATTTATATAGATTCCATCAGAATCTTTTTCACATTCATAGGCTTCTTGTATTTCTCCAGTTAGAAAATCTCCAACCCAAAGTCGCCATTCGTCAGTCCCAGCAATAATAAAAAAAATATATTGACATCCTGTTTTGTCAGAACACATTGTTTCGTTCCAGTCAACCCAATCAATTGCCGACGGCTCAGGAGTTTTTTGTGGATGTGTATGCCAAACTCCCATATAATAACTTTTTTGACGTTTGGCTTTATTTAGGAATAGCCTATGCCTTGGATCTCGTATATCAAACCTTACACGATTTTTTATATCCATTGGGTAAGGATGAGATACAGCTTCTAAGGAAATATTTCCCGTATGTTCATGTTGATAGCCCACTATATATCCTCCACTTTCAGGTTTGGAATAACTATCCTGAACCCATTTATAAATCTCATCCATTACGGGATTTAAAATATCAACTACTTTTCCGTTCGGCAGTTTTATTTTTATACATTTGTTATTCGGCTGTATCTCCACAACAATTACATGCCTCCATAGGGAACACTATATCAGATACGACCATTTTTTCCGGATATATATCTATTAGAGTATTCGTTATAACCTTATGTTCATTATATTCTTGTAACAAATTCAACAAAGCGGCTGTCGTCCTAAGAAGAATCGCGGTTCCATAAGCAGCCCTGGTACCTCCACATCCATTCCGAATTATGCCATTTTCAGTTTCCAGTGTTGAATTCTTCCTCGCCCTATTATTAACGTAACCTCCATTTGAATCTGTATACAGGCATTCAAAACACCCTGGCTTCTGATAATCGACAAACAGAATATGGCTGTTGGTTCCACCTTCTTCTAGCCAAGCAAAAATCACCGGCACCTCACAGTTTGCTTTTTTCAGCTCACTATTAAACTTTAACTGTTCATCGCTACTACCGACAGAAAAAATTATTAAATCTTGATTTTGGAGTTCTTTCAACAAAGATTCTGTGCTAATGTTTTCACCGCACGCATCTATTCTTATTTCTGGATGAAGCAACTCCAGCAAATATTGAACAGTTGTGGCTTTGTTTGAGCCCTTTCCAATGCCTCCATACGCCCAACGAAGAACATTTTCCTCTTCAAGCTTATCGCCATCATATATCTTCAAATTCTTGGCTCCGTTCTTTACAAGTTCAAACGCAATGTAGCTTCCCAAGGAACCAGCTCCAATGAGCAAAATCTTCTTCTCCAGAAGCCCCGTACTGTTTCCAATTTGCTCACACAAAAAAGAATAATCCTTTCTCTCTGTAAAAAGTAATTCTAACGACACAATATCTGATAGTAGTTTTTCCAGCAAAGTACGCCCATTGCCATTTCTGCACTTAATTTTCAGAGCAAATGAAACGTTTGATTGATCCGTTTTCATCCCAAAAACAAGAATTACGTTTTGGGTTTTGGGAACTATGCTTTTAATAGCCTGAAAAGTATCATCGCTGACATGCTCTATTTGTTTTCCATAAACAATGTTTTGTACTTCAGCCGCAGACCATTGGTAACCCCTATGTGGAGGAAGAATTCCTCGGCTATCTGATATCGGGATATAGAACACATCGTTTTCAATATGGTGATTCCATTTTCTTTTGGCGTCAACTCTATCATCTATATCACTAAGTTTTAACCCTCTCTGTATTAGACGGACTTTTTTTGCATCGTAAAATGCGTCCATTTCCACAAAAGACGTATCCTGATTTAAAAATACAGAGAACTTTTTATTCCCCTCAGCGGCATTATTCCAATAGTACAAAAATTCTTTCTGAAATTCCCTTTCTCGCTCTATTGGAGTCATGGATAGCAACTCAATTAACCTGTCAATACTATCGAAAACTTTATCCTCATACGAAACAATCGTGCTTATTACACTATCTTGTTCAAAAAGGCATACCCATCTATATGTCCCGCTTGGCAGTGGTTGTCCTTCCGACAATTTGTTTTCACGAAGCAATATATGAGGGAAATCTAACAGGTTATCATTGTATAGATAGATAGCAACCTTTGAAGTAGGATCGGCTTCTTCAGGGGGGAATATCAGGAATTTTTTCTCAAACAAAGTAAAGAAAAGCACGCCTTCAAGGGCTGTTTCTTCTACAGTGATTTCTTCGTATGATTCCAAAATCTCTTTTACAGTCATATCTTATCCAAAACTATGTTCTCGTTTGTTAAGTGCTGATGCTGCAACCGCTTCTTTAGCCGGAACAATAAAGCTATCTCCTAGCACTTTCTGAACATACTCACCGGCATCATGTGTAGACTCTACGTTCACCGCGTTTGTGAGATTATCGACAGCTTTGGAAAGGCGATCATAAAAGACTGGCATATAAGAATTGCTACTATCCTTCATCTTTTTAAAAACATCAGTATATGGGGCTACAGGAAGATTTCTTGATATAGTTTTTGTCAAATTTCCGTTGTTATCAAAAGCATATGTGAATTTATCCAGAATGCCTTTCATTGTCCTCTGCAGAGATAACAAGTCATCATCTCCCTCGTCTGTGGACTGAGCCGAGAAACAGTCACATGCAAGTAATGTCAATCCAATACTAGGAGGCACTTCGTGATCACTTGTTGCGCCCGAATATTTTTCATTTCGCCATTTTTTTATAAAGCATATGATTCGACGTAGCTGATCATTGCCATTAATCCTGCTACAAAGATAGTCGTTCAATCCATCAGGATCGGCATCTTCCCAAGCATAGTCACTGCTAAACTCTTTCCCTCTAGCAAGGAAAACGCTATTTCCATCTGTTGCATAAAAAGGAAGATCTATATGAAGCCATTCTTCACCATTCTCGTAATAAGAAGCTCGCGTGCAAGGCTCTTTAATGGTTACAGTCCGCGAAGAAATGTTAATGGCATCACGCAAATAACCTTTGATTTTTCGCGGGTCCGAATTGGACGAAGTATCCATTGGAATCATAACTGCAACGTCACGATCTACGATATCGGCTTTAATTGTAGTATTGTATTTATAGCTTCCCTGATCGATCATTCTTATGTCACTTCTGCTAATGCTGATTCCGTGACTATCCAAGATGTCTGGCAGTTTTGTTTTGATATCATTTTCTACTGCTTCTCGCTTATCTTTTAGAATATGAGTTTCACTGTCAATCCGGATTTCTTTATAAAAATCTTCAAATTCTTTCTTTAATTTCATAAAAACCTCCTCACTCCACACCCAATGCCTTGAACACAGCATCCTCCGCACTCTGATACGGAATCAGCTGAAAAGCACTCATTAGCTCAGGCGGCACCGTTGCAAAGTCGACAAAAGACGTCTGTGGAAGAAGCACCTTCTTCGCTCCACTATCTAAACAAACCTGAAGAGTATCTGCCAGGTTATTCACTTTGATTAGCGTCCCGCTTATACTGATTTCTCCAAGAACTACTGTAGAACTCTGTACGGGTTTTCCCAAAGCAATAGAGCACAGTGCAATCAAAGTCGGGAGAGCCAGCTTTCCAGTCATTCCAATGCCCTGAAGATCCTGATAATTGATAATGTAATCCTTTTGTGTTGTGCTAATAGAGCCACTGATTCTATTTCCATTCGCTTTCAAGTAATTGAACGCAGTATTAGATGCCTCTTTTGCGTCTCTGTCAGAGCCAAGGCCTGTCCGTTCCAACTTTCCGTTGCCCGGCAACATCTGACTTTCAAGGCGGAACACTCCAATCATACCGGACTTACCTTCTGAGATGGTATAAACTTGTCCAGGGTTGCACATGCCTTCAGGAATCAGCTTTCCGCCACCCTGTTCAGGAACAGAAACATAGTGCTCTGACATGTCCTCAAGGTCGATATAGGAGAAATTGACGTCATAGAATTCCATACCGCCAAGTTTTTTCAACTGCTCTTTTACACGGCGACGCATTTCCAAGGCAATTTGAAGAATTTCCTCTAAATCCTCTTTTACAAAAACCCCATCTGGATAAACCAGTTTCGCCAAGCCACCAACCATTTTGCGAACCGCAATGGTGTCGCGCTGATTCAGGTTTTTGCCCAATCGGAAATATTGATCTAGCGCATCTCCATACTGCTCTTTCCGTAGTTCTCTCAGGAACTCTGCAAGATAGTCTGTAATAAACCCATAGTCATCGGTGAAATGTTCCGGCCGAAATTTAGGAACTTCCCAGCCAGGAAGATAACAATGGATTCTGTCAAGAAATGCAGTATCTGTTCCCATCTCAGGTGGGAAAGGATCAAACAGACTTGACGTTTTCAAAAGCACATCCACACTCTGATTGATGTTTCCAACAAACACCATCGATGCATTCGCTGCCTTCTCTTCTTTCCCACGAGCAAAGGAGCCAGACGCCATATAGTCTTTCATGATTTGGATTCCGTCTTTATCTTTGAAGTTGATACCAGCAACTTCATCAAAAGCAACGCAATCCCACAGACCAACAAGGCCCATGGTATGCCTTCCCATGTTGTAGAAAAGGTTTGCCACGGTCGTTTGTCCGCCTGAAACGAGGATACTATTTGGCGATATCTCTTTATATAAGTGCGATTTACCGGTACTCCGAGGACCCAATTCACAAAGGTTGAAATTGTTTTCTACCAGCGGAATCATTCTGAGAAGAAGCAGCCATTTCTCACGGTAGGTCAACTCATCTGGTTCCATCCCGATAGAACGAAGCAGGACATCAAGCCACTCGTTTTTCGTGAAGGCTTTCCTTCCGGTTTTCAAATCATCGATGTCTACATGAGGCATCTGAATGGGGGTCAGTTTCCGAATCGTAATCGGAGACTGATCTTTTTGTTTTTGCTTTTTAGAACGAAGTCTCTCACCATTAGCAGAAACAATCTCAAAATCGTTTCGTTCTTCCGATTCGTATTCCAGCTGAACAATACACCAAATACCGCCGCAAAGCAGACGGTCATAACGTTCCGGATAATCGTCAGAAATCGGCACTCTTCCAAGGCCTAGGTTGGAAAACCTGGCCTCATAATAGTCGTATTTCAAATTCAGTTCGACTGTCACCTGATCGATAATTGTCATCGATCCACGCTGGCGAAGTTTAGAGAGCACCTTTTCAGATTCATCCGGCCGCACATAGTTATCCGCAAGAATGCGTTTAACCGTCTCGACACCTTTCTGGATAATCTCATCATCGTCTGAACTGCAATATTGTCCAAGGAGAAATTCTAGCACATAGGTAGGCACATTAGCACCTTCCTTGATTTTCTTTGTTAAATCCTTTCGAACAATTTTGCCATCGAAGTTGTCACGTAATTTTTCCTTGATAACATCTCTGGTGCTTACGCTCATTTCCTTATCGTCCAAACTGGGTTCCTCCTGGGTAATCAATTAGAAGAAGCTGAATCCATCTAACGCAAATGCAATATCGATTTGGAATTCTTCTCGTTGTACTTCTAAACCATTTTCGTCTGCAATCAAGAGATAATATATTTCTGTATTACTATACTCTTGAGACTTCAAATTAAAGTTGCATCGGAACGTTCTTTCTTGTCCATTTTCAGTTGTTTTATCTGCAATAATCGTTTGAATATCACTGACAGTTTTTCCAGCACTATCTGTAAAATACAGTTGATAGGTTGCTGCTTCTCGATTCCCCCCAACGGCCTCTTTCTGATAAAAACTTAGGGAGAAAATCATATTGCTGATTTTTCTATTTGCAGAAAGCAAACTGATTTCAACAGGTTTTGTATCGTACTTACTCTTATGCTTTGTATATTCCTTATACTGGTTTCTCAAGAAATGGTACTCGATAACAGGAACTACCATTTCCTGAAGACTTATGCCGCCATGGACAAAGTTCAGGCCACTACCCTTCATCTTGATTCGAATATTATCTCTTGGGGCAAAACCGGAGTAAGGCGTTTTATCCTCAAGGAACTTCACGGGAAGCAAGTACTGTGGCTTAGCGTCCTTCTGCATAATTGCATAACGACGACCAATCTCAATGTCTTCCTCACCCTGAGTAGTCTTATCAACCTTATCGTCCTCAGAAAGAGGATTGAATGTATAGAGGAAGCCGTGATCGGCTGTGATAAGAATATTAGTGCCACCGAAATCGTTCGTAATAATACGAACTAGATTTTTCAGTTCCTGAATTGCTTCATCACAAGCGATGAAGATGTTCTTCTCCAAATGACCTGCCTCATCAATAGTATCGTGGTAAATATATACCACATTCATACCTTTAACGAGTTCCTGACGGTCTGCACGTTTCATTCCAATAAGACTCTTATATTTAAGTGCGACACTGGCAGAGTCCGCAGATTTCAAGACTTTATCTCGATTATTGGATTCTGTTGACTGCCCGTCAGCCAGAACAGCCAAACGTTCTGTTTGGCCAGATTTCAGTTCTACAGAAAGCTCTTTGTGTGGAAGCAAAGCTGCCATACCGAACTTGGTTATCGTTGGGAAAATGGCTTGCATCGACTTAAGTTCGACACCCGCCTGAGTCTCACGTTGTAATTGTTCGGCAAGCGTAGCTGCCACTTCGTAACGCAACGCATCAGAAATAACTACATACGTCTTGCTATCAGCCATGGATACTTTGTCTCGATAGAAATCGTCCTGACAAGGCACCTCTAAGACTCGGCCGTACTTCCTCAAATTCTCTGAGCAGGCATTAGACCAACTTGTACCAAGTTGCCCTAAGAACCAGGTGCTATAGAGCCCCTCAGCCCTATCTTTAACGCGTGCAAACAAATCTGATAACTCGGCATGATAGTTCTTTAAGCTCTCAGAATAAGTCTTGTGGAATTCTCGATAATAGGAATCCATCAAGTAATACTCTGTGGTATATTCTTCCCAGATTTTTTTCGGTTCAACTGTGTGGAATCCTCCAGAATGCTTAATGAAAAAGGCCTGCATTTTAGCCATCTGCAGTACACCATCATAGTAAACCGCCACATCGTTGTACCAGACAAAAGTTCGGCGTTTTTCAACGGTTTGAGTAATACGGTCAACATCGATAATATTGTCACTGATTTCAGTCATCAACTTAATCAAAATAACTTCGTCAATGCAGGGAAAAACCTCTGTTGCCACAAGATCTTCCACCTGCAGTTTCATAAAGCGCTGTGGAAGTTTAAGTTCTTCTTCGACATCTAAAGAAATAGAATAAATGTCCGTTGCATCTTCACTACGCATCCAGTCAGCCACAAAATCGTAGCAATTGGCCTGATGTGCAGAGGAAATCAACATTTCCAGTCCAGACAGAAAGTCTCTTTGCATGGTCCTTGTAGATGCAGTCAACAGAATATGTGCCGCCAATCTTGCAAGTTCGGGCTCTGCTTCTTGATAACCAGTACCTTGCGCGACCATTCCCCAGAAGACATCGTCAATTTCATAATTAACAAACTCCTGAAAAATAGCATTGTTTTCCTTCTGCAGCCCGTTTTGCAAAACAGATTTGATAATTACGTTGGCCTTAGCGGTTTTCAAACCACATATAGCTGCCATGATTGCCATTTGGAGTTGTGACATTGTGGCTGGGACGCCAGTTTGGTTAGCCACTTTATTTCGACGAGATTGTGCGTTGAAAAATTTCCGGTATTGCTTGAAGCCACGGCGGAGCACAGGTGTCTGAGGAACACCCATTGCATCCATCCACATAGAGATTAAATCTGCGCGGAACTCTTCACTGTAGAGTTCAACATCCAGTAGCCAATCATCTTCATCGGACTCGATTGAAAACGGCCGATACACTAGGTAATTACTGGCAGGATCATCTACCGCTAACAACTTCTTCACATAAAAGTTATTAGTACCAGTCAGTGCAACCACCTTGGCATTTTCGACAGTGACTTCATCCAGTTTATCTATAAACTCCTGGTCCTCATCGATCCAAACAACGATTCGACGTTTGTAGAACTCGGGCAGCGGAGCTGCAAACCGGCGATTTAAGTCCTGTATGATTTTTTCCGAACCCATTTCAGCCATAGATCACACCTTCTTCTGATTGCGATATTTTGTAAGAGCAGCAAGCAGTTCCTCCTCATCTTTTACCTTGAAGATTGTTCTATAGGCTCCCAAAGAATATCGCATGGTTTGCGAAAACGCTTCCCGTGGGATATCAGTAAGCAGAATCTCTATATCTCTGCTATGCCATAGCTCGCTCTCATTAGAATCACAAAATGAATAGTCGCCTACCAACTTTCCGAATGTGAAACTTCTACTTCCTCTATGAGGGATCAGAACATAATCGTTTTTCTTCATTTCCCAGCAAAAGGAATAGAGCTGTCCAGACCAATTGGAGATAGATGTCTGTGAAACATCTCCTTTTTCCTGTCTAACAAGATCTTTCATCTGCTCTCTATCTATATATTGCTTTAAGTTGACTTTGAATCCGTCCCATGGGAGATATACTTTTTTGGAACTCAAAAAAGTGTCCAAATAGATAGAATTCATCCCAGCCCTGCAAACCCAAATCACTAATGTTGCACCTCCTGTCACTTTATCTTTGCTAAGACATCTCCGAACAGTTCATAATTGGTTTTAACACCATCATCTAAGTTAATCTTTAGCATCCGATCCGCAAGATGATGGATTTTCTCTTCGTAATCTCGAAGCTCATCCGCTTGCGCTTGTAACGTAGCCTTACGCTTCGACAATTTCACCCGCTCGGAAGTGGAGGCATTATTCATACGCTGTTCCAACTCAGCGATGGCTGTGCGATACCGAGACTGCTGCTCGTGGACGTAGTCCGTGCGGATACGAGCGATAGTATCCGGCTGATAGCGATGCATGTAGATCAGGCACTTGAATCCGTTCTTTTTTCCGCTGTCAAAAAGCCAATAAATCGGTCGCTTCTGATACACCTTTAAATGATCCGGGTAGAAGTCATTGATAAAATAGCTGCGAATCACTTCACGCGAGGATCCTTTGCCTCCGAGCGCATCAGCTATGAATCGAAGATTCTCTTCAAGCGTTTCCTTGCCATATACTGTCTCGACAAATTTCACAAATCGGCCTACTACATCATCCTCAAAATATTCATCATCGCATATTGGGATGATTGCATCTTTGTCAGGATTAAATGAACTATACCGAGCGCTATCCCATGAGCCACCAGCAAAAGTAACGCCAACACTATCCAGCGAATAGCGGCCAAACATACATCCTACCGCATAAGAAAGTAAGCTTCGGATGTCCCTTTTTAAATCTGCTTTCCTGATGCAGATCTCCCAGTCTTCAACACGAGGCGAAAGTTGTAAACCCTGTTGGTAGATTTCTATAAATAATTCATTCAGTCTTTCTTCATTTTCTTTTACTGTGGCATACCTTGTCTCCGATATTTTTACCCATTCTGCATAGGCTTCACTGATAAGCCTAAATCTCTTTCCAACTAAGGGATGCCTTTCAAACCCTCTGGAAGTTTCAAATGAATCCCAGTCTTGTTTAGACAACAACACATTTTCTTCTGACAGGGAGTCGATAGTAACTTTCCTCTCCGAATCAATTATGATAGGTATCTTGTCCATATCTCCATTCTGCAAAGACATAGTTGGATTTAGTACCTTCATCATGTTCTGCGCCACCGGCGAGTTAAAGAAAGCCAGCAAATAATAAAGAATATGTTGTCCGTTATCAACGATGAGCGGTCCTTTGTTAGAATCAAAAGTATGACCTCCAAAAGAGAAACGGAAGGAATTCTTTGAACTGGTCAGCGCGGTCCATGTAACTCCTTCTCTGAGAAACACATCATACCCATTTAGTGTCCCAGATTCTCGGATATCTTTTCCATCGTCCTTAAACCAAACGATCAAGTCATCGTTACCGAACCAAGTACGATAGTCCCCTCCTTTGTTATGAGGCAACCATTTTCTTGAAAATCGCGAGATGTCCGTACATTCAAAGTCAATATCATCAATCGCTACTTCATACCAATAATGAATGTATTTATTGTTGTTACCCGTCTCCAAACCTCTTCGTGCACGCGATATATCACGAAGTCGTTTATTTGAGAATGCATCTACAAAGCCTTTACTAACCCAGTAAGCCATAGGGGCTCCCGGAATCTTACAGAAATCTTCTTGGTTTGCAGTAAATCGGTATCCACAATCTGGATGGAGCACGGCCTCAATAGTTTTAGGCCCTTGATTTTCAGCGCCTCTAAATTCTGAAAGTTTAATATACTCTCCAGAAGAATGAACCGCATTTTTATAAAGGGTTAATGCAGCAACGGGAACGCATGCAGCTTCAAAAGCGTTATACTCCAGCTGGACTAAAGATGATATTGTGGAGTTTTGATTGATAAACTCCCTCACTTTTTTGTATGAGGAAATAAACATCCACACATATGGCATCAACAACCCAACATGACCATTTTTCTCTGTCATATTAAGCACTCGCTTTATAAAAACCGCAAACATATCATTTTTAAAATCAGCATAGTTCTTCTGTACATAGTCTTTCAACCTGTTCGGCATATACGAAGAACTTATATAGGGCGGATTTGTAACAACGACATCATATTTTTGGGCCAATGCTTCCCCAATATTGATGAGTTTCTGCAGCCGTTCAGATGTTTCAACTTCTCCATGAATGTCGAGATGAAGCTGCCCTTCCTCTTCTCTGGGAACAGCAAAACGTCGCAGCAGATCCCAATTACACGGCGTGACATGAATGATACTACCGTATTCCTTAGCGTCATGCATTTCTTCAACCAGTCGCATGATCTGCTTGGCTGCTTCACCATATTCTTCCTGCGAAAGGTTCAGCCCCATATCATGCATTGGCGCAGATGTAATACCGTTGCTTTCCTCGAAACTATATGTGTGTGGCTGGACCTTCCGAGTAAAGAAACGCCGATCATACTGGCGGGCTTTCATCATCACGGCAAAATATGATAGCTGGGCAGCACGCTCGTCGATGTCCAGACCCCACAGGTTGTTCTCTACAATCTTGACCGCCGCCTCGCGTGCGGTATAGCCATACTCCTCATAGATGCGGACAAGTACATCAAAGAGAATGCAGAGTATATGACCCGAACCACAACAGGGATCGATGACACTGATTTCTTCCGGCTTCAGAGCAGAATGCTCTTTCCTGATGACTTCAAGCTGTGCCTGCACCTCCGGCTCCTGCTCAGCCTCGTCCAGATAATACTTCCATTCAGCTTTCAGGGCATCGTTAGGATGACCATCCAGCCACAGGCGCCCGAGGCTGTTCTCGACCAAGTAGTGGACAATCCAGTCCGATGTAAACAGTTGTGTGACAAATGGGATATCCTTGTCTTTATACTGTTTTCTTGCATTTATTAATAAATCTTTGGGCTCAGCAATGTAATACTGATACAACCAACCTATAATCTCAACTTGATCGGTCCAGTCCTCCTCCGGTATGGTAGTAACCATCTGCTCGATCACACTACCCTCACGTAGCAGATAGTCCGGGAGCAGTAGTTCAGTGTAGTCCTCGATCCGCTGGAACATTCCGGGCAGGATGCTGTTCAGGGCATTGCACTGCACGATGAGCAAGTAATTGAAGAGCTCCTCCCTCTTGTTAGCGCTCTCCAGCTTGTAGACCTTACTCATGTCCAGACCGTCCAGTTCCAAATGGATGGCCTCAGCAAGAATTTGTGGATTGAACTCACCGGCATCATTAGTGAACACGCGGATATGGGAGGGCAAATAGCTGTTGACCTCCATGAAACGCAAAGCAGCAAAGCGATTAAACCATGTGTAGGCCACTTCTTCCATGACCTGCTCATAGCCTTTTTCATTGATATTATGAATCAATGCTTGGCGCTGGCGCTTTTCCACTGCTGATAACAGATGACCATTTACACTATCCGCATTGGGGTCACCAGCTTCTTGTGCATTGATTCCGTAAATCATAGCACGCTGCGACACACGTTCAATCAGTTCGCGTCTTGCCCAAATTGCGTATTTCTTGATTGCATTCTTATCCATTATAAAACCTTTACTTCAATTCGATTTGATCGTTTTCACCAAGTAAACCTTTCAGGTTGTTTCTAGCCTGTTCGACATATGCATCAATATCTTCTTCAGATTTCAGAGTTCTCATTGGGAAGATTGACTGACGGAAAACCGGCTTCACCTTAACTGTTTTTATCGGCTTCTCACCATTAGCAGGGACAGGTTTGACAACCACTGGGCGAGACAGATCTTCGATACGTTTAATAGCATCGTCTTTCTTATCCCATAAACGTTGAACCATACCATCAAGCAAGGCAAGAGACTTCGTTTCAGCAACCTCTGAACGTTTTTGGTTATAATCATTGATTGCATCATTTACAACATTAATAACCGAAGGTTTATCTGATTTATGGCCTTTGATGTCTGCAACACATTGATCGATGATATTTCCAATTTCTTCTCTCTTACTTTCGAGCATTTTCTCTTGAACATCTTCAACAGTTTGAAGCAGACCATTAAGCTCTGGAATACGAGAATAATCAAAAGCTTTTCCCCTTTGGACCATCGTAATCAAACGAATGTTGTTAAGTGCATTATTAGCCTCTTCTTTTCCGTTTAAATAATCTTTATCCGGACGCCATGCTTTTTCCTGCTCAACTGCTTTATCATAGAGAGTAACTTGGTTGTTGAAGAAACTTTCGACGTTCTGAAGATTATCCTTCAAGTCGAAAAGTTCATCTTCTTTTTTTATTACCATGTCTATTAGAGCAGTATTATCGCCCTTTTGTGAAAGAACTTCTTTAGATAAAGCAACAGCGTCTTTTAGGAGCTGGTAATCCGGGTATCTATCAGTGGTATCATATCTCTGAAGCAGACCATTGAAGTGGTTCAATTCCTCCTCGAACTTTTCTACAATATGTGCAACCAAACCATCTTCGTCTTCCGGAACATCCATCTCATCGAAGTAGTCTCTGAGGAATTCTCTTACCTCACGCGTTTTTTGCAGAGAGACGATTTGCCGCTTGGAAATAGCGGTCTTCCCGATTTCGCTTTTTTTCCGAAGCATATCGGGCAGCTTAGAGTTGTTTGGTTGAATCGTTTCTCCACCATATTTAATTGTGACCTTCTGATCGTGAATCAGCATAGCCACAACAGCAGCAATGTCGATTTCTCTCCAACCGTAAGGCTTATTTTGGAACCGGCTTTGGACATCAGACATTGTAGTTGGGAGATGCTGGTTAAATTGAATCTCCAGATACTGATCCACTTTGACTGCAGCATCGCGATTTGGCTCAGTACCTTTCATCATCTGTTCATCGCCACAAAGAATGGCTTTGATATCTTCGTCAGAATCTGCAAACTTATTGATTTTGTCTAATTCACTATATACTTGAGAGACCAGATACTCTAACGCCTGATCCAGTTTACTTTTTGCATCTCCGCCTTTGATTTCAAAGTGTTCCCCATCCACATAAAACTGTGCGTCAACAATTGCCTGTTTCAGGTTTTCGATTGCAACTTGCTCATAATGGGTTGCTTCATCCTGCTGATTGCGAATAATATCCTGCACTGACTT